>Ga0163144_10019670_pt1 | contig 13568 bp, 7 predicted proteins | sample OliLak19BULKMAT1_FD_123175 | JGI IMG/M metagenome (GOLD analysis project Ga0163144, IMG submission 123175) | Freshwater microbial mat bacterial communities from Lake Vanda, McMurdo Dry Valleys, Antarctica - Oligotrophic Lake LV.19.BULKMAT1 | ecosystem: Environmental > Aquatic > Freshwater > Lake... | reverse complement strand
GAGTGCCTTGTAGAGCTGGATGTAGGCGTTGGTGCGGTCGGCTCGGCCGTTGAAGAGGCTGTCTTCCAGACCGAGCAACGAGCGCTGCGAATCGAGGACCGTCAGGATGTCGGTGATGCCGGCTTCATAACGTTGCTGGGCGAGATCGGCGGCTTCGCGTGCGGCAGCGGTGGCTTTTTCCAAGGTTGCCAGCCGCTCGCTGGTCCGACGGCAGGCGATGAGCGCGTCCTCGACCTCGGACAGTGCGGTTAGAATGATAGAGCGGTAGGCCAGGAACGCCTGCTCCTCGAACTCATTCTGCGCGTCGATGGTCGCACGGATTCGCCCGGCATCGAAGATCGGTCCCGTTAGTCCGGCAATGATGTTGGCGCTGGTGGCTTCCGGGTTGAAGAGTTTTCCCGAGCTCAGGGTGTTGAGACCGAGCGAGCCGGTTAGGTCGAGTGACGGGTATTGTTGGGCGCTCACGGCATGCGAGGTGGCGGCTGCGGATAGAAGTTGATAGCCGGCGGCGCGGACATCCGGACGCTGGCGAAGCGTGTCGGCGGGAATGCCTACGGCGAGGCTGCGGGCAGGATCCGGAATGGCTTTTTTGCCGGAGGCTAACATGCCGTCGAGGCTTCCGGGAACCTGGCCGGACAGCAGTGACAGGAGGTTTTTGGATTGTGAGATGGATTGTTCCAGCGACGGCACCGCGGCGCGGGCTTGTTCCAAACTGCTGAGCGCCTGGCTGGATTCGAGTGAGTCGGCCTCGCCGGACTGGGTGCGCCAATTCGCGAGTTGCGAGGTTTCCTCGCGGGACTTGATCTGGCTGCGAAGCACGATGAGACCCGCCTCGTCCACGCGGAGGCTGGTGTAGGCGATGGCGATTTCCGAGGCGAGCGACGCTTGGACGGAATGAAGATTTGCCTCACTGGCACCGACTTGGGCGGACGCCGCATCGACGAGGCTGCGGTTTTTTCCATAAAGATCGACTTCCCACGAGGCATTGAGGTTGGCGGAGTAGGAACTGGTCCCGTTGCTGCCGGATCCTTCGCGCCGCGATGTGCTGGAACCGGCGGAAAGCCCACCGCTCAACGATGGGAAAAGCGATGCCGCTTCGGCCTTGCGGCGGGCTTTCGATTCCCTAACGCGGGAGGCTGCGGAGGCGAAGTCAGGATTGTTGGCGAGCGCGGTGGAAATGATGCGCGTCAAGGTCGGATCATTGAAGCGCGTCCACCAGCGGCTGAGATCCCGTGACGGCGATGCCACCGGAAACCCGTGGGCGTTCTGCCAATCCGCAGGCACCGAAACCGCTTGTTTCCTGACGATGGAATCGACACCGCAGCCACCCAAACCAAGGAGGGCGATGCTCGAAACGAATAGAAGTCGGGTGGAGGTCATGGTGGAAACCTGGCGGAAGCTAGCGATTGAAACCTTTAGAAAAGATGAAGGCCCGGCAATTTTTCAAATGATATCGCGGAAAGGAGTCTCCGTCACCCAACAGGTTCTATCGGAGATTTCCGATGAAATGGCTTTTATATCCGGAACCTGGATCGCGCGGTCGCCGGACCCGCCACGATTTCGCGCGGCGGCTCATCGCGGAATACACCCGGCTTTACGTGGAGATCCGTGAACATCGCGCCGTGAATGGCGGACCTTGACGCGAATCCGCCGCTGACTTGTGATGGAGCCATGACGCGCTTGCCGCTTTACATCAGCTACGGGATGCCGAAATCGGGCAGCACGCTGGCCTTCGAACTGACGCGGACGATGCTCGATCTTGCCGGCGTGCCGCAGGTGAAGATCGCCGATGGCGTGACCGATCCCGAGGCGAAGATCAATTTCGTCAACCGGCTCGATGGCGCTGCCTATCTGGCATTGTGTGAGGCATCCGCAGGGATTGAGCATCCGCTGGTCATCAAGACGCATTCGCGCTTGTTTCCGGCGGTGAGTAAGGCGTTGAAATCAGGCAAGCTGACAGGTCACGCGGTCTGCCGAGATCCGCGCGACATGGCGCTCTCGATGTTGGATGCCGCCCGCGAGGGCCGCGCGTGGGGCGACAGCGCGGAGGGGAAATTCGAAACCGTGGCCGATACCGGGCCACGCCTTCACAAGAGCATCAAGATGTTCATGAAATGGGCGGAATGTTCTAACATCATCCCGATTCATTACGAGCGGCTCGCGTTCGATACCGAGAGCGTCGCGGCCGGGATCGCCGCACAACTCGGCATTGAGGTGGACTTCCGGAAGGCCATCGGAATCGCGACAGGCTCCAAGTTCACCCAGTTCAACCAAGGCAAATCCCAGCGCTGGAAAACCGAGATGGATCCTGCGGACGCCCGCCGATTGGAGAAGGAATTCAAGGACTACATCACGACCTGGTGCAGCGATGTGCCGTCCACCCCCAAGGCGCGCAAGCCGGCCAGCGGGCTTCTGGCGAAGTGGCTTCCCAAAAGGGGTTAGAAATCCAGATAGATCTCCGTGCGGCGGTTGGCGCGGCGGCCTTCGGGGTCGTCGTCGCCGGATTCCGTGGTGTTGGGGCGGCGCGGCTGGCTGTCGCCCTTGGCGACGGTGACGATCTGTTTCGCGTCCACGCCGGCCTTGATCAGGAAGTCGCGGACGGCGTCGGCACGGCGGGATGAGAGTTCGTTGTTATACGGCTCGGTTCCAAGCGCGTCGGTGTGGCCGCTGAGGGTGATTTTCTTGCCCGGATCCGACTGGAGGATGAGCGTGACGATCTCCAACTGCCGACGGGTGCGCGGGTTCATCTCGTCCTCGTCGAACTCGAAATAAAGCGCGAGCGTGTCGCCGCCGGCCGGGTTCTTGACGAGTGGCGAGTAGTAAATATCACCACCGGCGACGCGGCGGGCGTAGTCGGCGAGCAACTGGTTGAGGTTGATTTCCGAGACGATCCAGTTGGACGGGGCGGGAGGTTGTTTGAGGGTCATCGCGAATTGGGCGGATTGCGAGGCATCGGCGGTTTCCACATTGGCGAGATAGCCGACGGTGTCGGGCCGCTGGAACATGGAGCGCAGCGGTTTGGATTTGCGGAGCTTGTAGCCGCCTTCCTCGAACAGGATGCAGAGGCCGGCGATCTTCGCGTCCGAGACGGATTTCGGATCGACAAACGCGCGGGCGAATTCGAAATCCTGCTTGAGCACGGCCTGGAGAAACGCATCGGCCACGCCTAACGAATCCGCGAAAACCGCCTTGGGGATCGGCTCGTCGGGCGCGGGTGGAAAAGTGATTTTCTCCACGGCCCACTTGCCCTTGTTGCGGCGGAGGTCGAGGAAAATGCTGCCGCGTCCGGGTTCCTTGCCGTCGAGTTCGAGGGCCCAGCGGGAACGGGCATTGAGCTCGAGTTCGCCGACCTCGCGCACGCCGTCGGGCTGGCGGAGCCGGAGTGGTGAGGCGGAAAGTTCCTTGAGGCGGGCGATGCCTTGCGAGTCGAGCGCGTCCTTGCCGATGAGGCGACCGACCTTGGCGAGGTCGCCGGCTTCCAAGGCATCGGCGATTTGAGTCACGAGTGTGGCGGGGTCCGAGGCGGTCACGCCGACCCCGAGATCCGCCAGGACGGTGTCGGGATCCTCGGGTGTGACCGGCTCTTCGAGGCCCTCGATCTTGGGCGGGGCCACGGGTATTTCGATCACCGTGGGCTTGGGGGCATCTTGCATGGGGTGGACTCCCGGTTTCCAGATCAGCATGACGACCGCGGCGGCGGAGAGCACGGCGGCGAGGCCGAGGAAAAAGTAGGGAAGCTTGGAGCGTTGCATGGGTCAGGCTTGGGTAGAAAGTTTGAAGAGGAAAATAGAACCGCAGATGGACACAGATTAACGCAGATGATTAAAGAGTTGAATCGGTTGCCAGCTTCACTCTCAGGGTGAAGCTGGACTTCTTTAGAAGTTTCTTAAAATCAGTGTCCATCCGCGTTCATCTGCGGTTCATTTCTGTTTCTAGGATTATTGTTTCTTGCGAGGTAATGCGGGAAGGACCACCCGGACCACCTGGCCGTTTCGAAAGATCTCCAGCGTGGTGTCCTGGGCCGCTGCCGAGGCGGCGAGATCGAGCAAAAACTGTTCGGCATCCTGGATGCGCGAGTTGTTCACCGTGACGATGAGATCACCCGGAAGGAGGTTTTTTTTCGCGAGGCCAGCATCCGCGACTCCGGTGACAACGACTCCCGCATAGCCCTGTGCCCGCTCGGCGGCCATCAGGTTCCGGACCTCGATGCCGATGGATTTGAGAACTTCCTTGAGATCTCTCATTTGGCCTTGTCCGGACGGGATGGTCGGTGCTTCGGTGAAATGGCTCGCGGTTCCGGCCTCCTGGATGGTGGCGGATATCTTCATTTCCTTACCCTTTCGCCAGATGTCGAGGTTGATGGCGCTGCCGACCTTGGCGCGCTTGAGAAGTGCGAGCAGGTGGCTCGTCGAGTGGATCTTCTCGTCGTTCACCGAGCGGACGATATCGTCAGGCTGAAGTCCTGCGGACTGGGCCGGCGACCCTTGAAAAACGGTCTTGATGATCACTCCGACCTTCTCCGGGTAACCAAGCAGGATCTGGGTCCGGGGATCGAGGTCGTCCAGCCCGACGCCGAGGTAGCCGCGGATCGGTGCGCCGCGTTCGAGTATCTGGAGAAAGGTTTCCCTGACGTCGTTAGATGGAATCGAGAATCCGACGCCTTGGAAAGCAGGCTTATCCTTGTCGCGTGAGTAAATCAGCGCGTTGATGCCGATGATTTCGCCGCGCAAGTTGACCAGCGGACCACCGGAGTTTCCGGGGTTGATGGCGGCGTCGGTTTGGAAGAGATCCCGCTGGCTGTCGGAAAGTGATCTTTCCTTGGCGGAAATGATTCCTTGGGTGACGGTCTCGCCGAGGCCGAAGGGATTTCCCACGGCAAAGACGATTTGCCCGACCTTGGTCAGCGAGGAATCGCCGAGTTTCAGTGGGGTGAAGGTATCGTTAGAATCGATTTTCAAGACCGCGATGTCGAGAAGGGGGTCCTCGCCGACCAGGTGCGCCGTGTGGATTTTACCGCCGTGGAGTGTCACCTGGATCTTCTGCTGGCCGGCAATGACGTGGTGGTTCGTCATGATGTGGCCCTCCTGGGTGACGATGACGCCGGAACCCTGGCCCTGGGTCGGATAGTTGAGAATCCGGCTCTGGCCCCAGATGTTGAACTGCTGCTCGCTGCGGGTGCCGGTGGTGTTGATGCTGACCACCGAGGGGACCACCGCCTCGGTCAGCTTCGCATACTCGTCGTTGAGCCGGGATAGCAGTTCGACATCACCCAGATCCAGCGGTGGCTTGTCGGGCAGGGTGTATCGTTCCGAGCGGAATTCCTCGGATTTTTTCGGAAACCCCGGAATCAGGCTCCAAAGATTTCCGCCCGACTTCACGGTCCGGACGGCGGTGACGATGAAAAACGCGGTCGCGAACGTGAGTGCGAGCACCAGCAAACGACGGAATGAAAGCTTCATGGGGTGGGTGGGTGACGGCACGAGCATGCGCCAGAAATCCAAACATCCAAGCGCGGAAACGTCCCCGGGAGCATCGGGCCATCGATCAAATTAGTAATCTTCCGCCTTGGCCCGGCGTAGGGGATCTGCAATGAAATCACGCATGCGAATTGCCATTCTCCTGATTTGTTCCGCCCTGATGATCAAGGGCGTGAATGCCCAAACGCTCACCGAGGCGGATCGTGAGGCTTTGCTGGACAGTCTTGAGAAACTGAGGGATGCGGCCATGGGCAAGGTGGATTCGAAATTCCGCGTCGCGCTGGCCGCCTTTCGAAGTGCCAGCGGCAGCGATGACGCCGCCATGGAACTCTATCTCAACTGCGTGGAGCGCGTGAACTTCGAGGAGAAGGAGAAGAAGTCCGCCGAATTTCGCGAATGGAAGCGCAACAAGTCCGACGAGCTGTCCGACCCGGGATTTCGCGTCGCGCTGCGCATGCAGCTCCGTTGGCTGATCCTGACACTCGAGTCGTTTCCGGATGATGCGGATCGCGCGAAACTGGCTGACGAAGCCCGGCAGGTCCTTGACTCGATATTTGGCTCCGCGAAGAAGTTCAGCAATCAGCAGGGACTCCTCAGCGAGGCGGTGATGTCCACGGTTTTTGCAAGGGCCTACGAGATCAGTCACCTCAAGGTCGAGAAATGGCCATCGTCGCCGGTCAATCTGGAGGCCATTTATGGAGAACTCATCATGCCTCCGCTCCGCACGCCTTCAAAAGTGAAGGAACTGCAGGCAGCATGGATCAAGCGGATCCAGCAGGAAGGTGCCGTGGCCGAGTATTGGACCGTCAATCGCGGACCAGGCCAAGGCCGGAAACAGGGCGCGGCCACCATGACGACGACAGAGGCCGCCCAGAGATTCCTTGAGGATACCAAGCCGAAACTCCAGTGGGAAATGGAACTCGATCTCTTCCGCAACGGAGATGAAAGCGGGGCTGCCACCCGCATGCTCGCGTTTTTGGAAAAGAACCTCGCGAATCCTGCCGCCAAGACATGGAGCGAAGAACTCAAGGCCCTCCTCACGGCAGAAGCCCCGTCGGCAGAGACAACGGGGAATCCTCCGGTCATCGGGAATGCATCGCCTTGAACGAGGATACGGCACAACGACTTGAATTTACCGTTTGATCCGCCGTGGCGGGCGTGTTAGTCACATGGAAGGTTCAACCCGCATCATCATGAAAAAACTCATTACCATCTCCATTGCCGTCGCCGTCGCCTTCTCCGCCCAGGTCCATGCCCAGGCACCCGCCGCGACTTCCTCCTCGTATTTCATCCAAGGCCAGGCCGCTGAAAAGGCCGGCGATCCGGCAGCCGCCGAGGAATTCTACAAGAAGGCCCTGAAGCTGGATCCCAAAAACGCCAGCGCCATCTACAGCCTCGGACAGATCAAGATCCACGGACCCGCCATCGCCGCCAAGGGCCGTGAGGAAAAGCTGGGTGCGGTGATGATCCCTGTTTTCCAACTGCAAGGGGCCTCGCTTCAGGAAGCGCTGGATGCCCTTGGCTTGATGATCGAGAAGCAATCCGAGGAGAAGGTCACCCCGAATTTCGTCATCGAGGATCCCAAACAGGTCCTTGCCGATCGCAAAATCAGCCTGAACCTCAAGGCCATGCCGACGAAAGCCGTGATGAAATACCTGGTGGACCAAACCGGCACCAAGGTCCGCTACGACGAGCATGCCGTGGTGTTCAGCGTGAAGTGAAGGGGGCACAGGCGTCCCGCCTGTTTCTTCCCTGCCCGGAATCCATCAGCGGTCCGGAGTCCAAGCTTCAGCTTGTCTTCACGAACACAAGCTGAAGCCTTGAACTCCGCACGGCGGAAAGTGATCCATCCACAGATCCAGGTTTCGGCAATCGGCTTTGGCAAACGGTCTAACCAACCATTCCGATCCGCCCCCCTCGAGCGCCCGGCGTCGCGAGCGGGTCGGTGAAGAATGGGCTAGAGGAAATCCCGGATGCTATGGAGTCGGAGCTGGATGGTTTCCGGGTCGTGATAGAAGAAGATCAGGGCTCGGGCGGAGTCGGCAACCGGCCACTTCGAGCTGAAGAAAGGTTTCGCTTCATTGTCTTTGCGGAAGTAGAACATCGCGTGGAAAGTGCGACCGTTTTCACCGGGCTTGGGCGACACGATGGTGTGGGTCCCCGGTTTGATGACGAATTTCTCGCCACCGGCCTCACCCGCGATGTCAATCTTGGCGGCGTTCATGAAGAGGAACTGGCCTCCGCCGAAATCCTTGATGTCGTTTTTGATGGGGATGACATCCATGCCATCCGAGTAATTCTCACCTTTGCGAACCAGCAGGATCAACTGTTTGGGGGTCGCCAGCGATGGGGCCTGTCCGAACACCTTGAAGGTGGGCTTTCCGTCTTCTCCGGTGGCGGACTCGCCGACGGCCCAGACTGTCTGACGATTGACCTTGTAGGTGACCGAAAGCTCATTGGAGGGAATCTCAACCGTGAGGGTCTTTTTGTCACCAATGAGCAGTTCCACCGGCTTGGGATCGATGGCTTTGGGAAACGAGAGGAACTGAAGGATGACGCTTTCCTCCTGAGCAGCGCACGGGAGCAGGGAGATGCCGGTGAGGAGCAGCACGCGGATGAGATGGAGGTGGATCATGGGGGCGAAATGGTGGGAAGAGCGTCGTGATTGGACTGAATCAAACTTCCTTGTCGTTGAGCCAGCGAAAACTGACGACCTGAAATTTCCTGCCGAAGGTTTTGTTGGCGGCGGATTGGAGATCGGACTGCTTGAGCCGGGGTTCGTCCGTCGCGTTCAGGTATTCCGGAACCCGCTGGACGACTGCCTCGCACCAGGCCCGCGACTCCACATTGCCACTGGGGTCGAGAGAATCGCCATAGGTGCGGATCACGAAGGTGTCGCCGCGCGGGGTGAGTTGGCCCGCGCAGTTGCGGAGGATGTCGGCTTGATCGACATAGGCTGAGCTGCCATAGGCGACCGGCCCTTGGAGAGCCTGCGGGAACGCGGGATTCATGCTGGAAATTTCAGCGCTGCTGAACTTCCGGGTGGAACTCCGGAAGCCGGCATTGATCGAGACATTGCCGTCGTCGATCGCCGCCTGGAGGGCACCCATGGCGGAGAGATCCGGGTCTCCGGAATCGAGCCGACGGTTGACGAATTCCGAGAGCGAGAGGAATGGACCGCGCAGCTTGACCTGCTTGACCACCGCGGTGGCGAGTTCGCCGATTTCCTGATCGGTGAGTTCGCGCCAGCCGGTCCATTGTTCGGGGTCGGCAGGGGAGGTCGTGCTGCCCTTGTAGGATTTGCCGTTTGGCAGCGAGGACGGGCCGACGGGCGTGCCGACGGGCGTGGTCTCGTCCAGTTTGACTCCTCCGCTGAGTGCCTTGTCCTTGTCGAGGTAGGCGACCGGCTTGCCCTTGAGACTGGAAAGGTGGACTTTCCACGCCTCGACCGAGGTGGAATTGATGTTGAACGGACCCTTGACCATGAGATGCGCGGCGATCTTGTCGGCCAATCCGTCGCTGAATTGTCTTACGCTGTTAGCGCTGTAAAGGCTGTCCAGCAGGGTTTGATCGGGACCGTCCTTGTAGGGAACCATGCGGCGGTTCGGCAGCGGAGTGTGATCGAGGAAGAAATTACTGGCGACGGTTTTGGCGTCGAGGTTGGAAGTGCTGCCGAAGATCTTGACGCTTGAGGGCTGTGGCGAGATCGAGGAGAAGAAGAACTCGTCCCACAGCGCCTTGTTGGCGAGATAGGAGTGGTCGGCGAAGGTGATGTTCTTCGTATCACCTTCGAAGAAGGTGCGCGGCACGGTGGCGTATGCCTTGTCGGCAGCGAGGCTCGGATGGGCGTAGGAGTTTCCGATCGCCTGAATGGTGTGCGGGAACAGTCCCGCTTGCCCGGTCGCGGTGACATTCTGGTTGAAATAGCTTCCACCGGCTGATTCGTCCGCAATGCTGAAGCCCCCGAGGTGTGCATGGCTGAGTTCCGCGATCGAAATCGGCGGAACCACCGGGATTTCCTGCTGGACGACATGGGTGGTGCCGGATTCCGGGGTATAGCCACCGCCGTAATAGCCGTCATCATCCGCACTGACCTGGACGGGCGCCTCGAAGACGTCGTTGATCGGGTCGATGGACCAGTTCCATCCCGAGTCGTAGAGCGAATTGCCGGTCTTGTCGTCGATGTAGGGCGGGGCGAGCGCGGAGGAATGCAGGAAGGGTCGCCCGGCAAACTTGCGTCCGCCTGCCACACCTCCGTTTGATGCCTCGTTGGTTTCCGCACCGGCCTGGAGAGAGAACTGCATGAAGGGCCAGCCTGCCATCGTGTTGGAGCGCGTGATCAGGTTGGCGGCGCTGCGGGAGCCTGCGGTGATGACCTTCTTTTTTCCTGGAAAGCCCATGGTGAAGAGATCCTGGTTGAACGCATCCTGGGAACCACCTTGTCCCTGGCGGGAATTGAACCGGTAGTGGCGGCGCCCCCACGATGCATACCTGTAGTCCTGATAGTTGGATTGGATGAAGATGAAGGAGAACGCACCGCCATTCGAGAGATCGGCTTTACCCATCGCACCCGATGGGTTGTCCCCGGTGATCTCGAACGAGATGTTGTCGCCTTGTTTGAACACCAACCTGTTATTGACCACGTTGGGCGCGCCACCCGGTGCTGAATTGTTGAAAAGGATGAACGACTCGGGCTCCCAACCGGCAACCACCTCATGCCCTTCGAAATACCGGTCGGTCTTGAAAAAGAAATTCTTCATGGCTGCCGCCGAGGTCCAGTTGCCTCCCAACTTTCCATCCGTCTTGACGTTGCTGGCATCGCCGCTGTACGGCAATGAGAAGGATCGCACTTCTCCGGGCCCGAAACGGATGGAGTTCTTTCCGGAGAAGTAGAGGCTGAAGATGTTGGGCTTGTTTCCATCGAAACTTCCCGTGAACCAGGGCAGATGCTGCGGTGTGGAGATGAACTGGCCCGTCTGGCCCTTGTTCTTGATCCAACTGATTCGGAGAGGAAGGTTGCCCAGACGCATCAACTGAGCGTTGAAATCGGGATCCTTGGCGTCGAAGCGCATGATCATCGGCACGTTGGTCGGGTTCCAGAGTGTGATCGATGGAGTGATGCCAACCAGCAGTTCGTAATTGCCCGCCGTCGTGGTGCTCGGCTTCGCGAACATGCTGAGCAGGAACTGGACCTTGATCACCGCAGGCTGTCGGTAAAGGGTGGTGTATTCACGGTTGAACGTGACGTTGTCGGCGGCGACACCGAAGTTGGGCGAAACCACCTGCATTCCGTTGCCAAGGAGGTTTGAGGAATATTTGACACCGTCTTTCCAGCTCGTGCGGTTGCCGTCATAGAGTTGATAGAATGCGGCGAGATCCTGGATCGGCACGCATTCCTGATTGTCTGCACCACTCATCCAATTGTCCTTGGTATTGAATTTGTAGAGCATGAAATCGTCGCCGGTTTCACTAACCGAGATCGGTCGTTCGAGCAAGGTGCTCAGGTCGCGCTTCAAGCCGCCCTCACGCACATCTGCCAACACCCCGTAGGAATAGGCGGAGATGTCATGGTAATTTTCCGCAGCCTCGGTGGTGGCTCCATCGACGATGTCCAAGGTCTGAAGCGTTGGAAGCGATGTGAGTTGTTGGTCCTTGGTGATCGCTTCCAGCCCTTTCACGGTCTTGGTGCCGGTGGAGCCTGGTGCCTGGTGGCGGAAGACCTTTTCCGCAAGTGTCAGGGCGGTCCCGGATTCATAAGTGTCACTGAGGATGCGGGCCTTCTGGCTTTCGTCGCCGACCCACCAGCCGTAGCGCCCGGTGGGTGCGCTCGCGCCGGAACGGACTGCGATGAGTCTCGCGCTCACATGATCTCCAGCAAGGCTGGTGGTTCCGAGCGTGCCCTCTCCCACGAGTTGCACCGCATTCGAGTTTTTGCCGGGCATGGAGCTTCCGTCGAGCGTGAGCGTGGTGGCCGACGAGAGCTGCGCCTCATCCTCCGGGTCGAGCGAGACCAGCCACGAACGGAAATGATCCTCGCGATTGGTCCTGTAGGTGGGGTTCATGCCGGAGTTCGATGCTCCCGCGATGGTTCGATGCTCGCTCGGCGTGTCAGGTCCTGCCGCTGTCCCTGCGGCACCCGCCTGCCAGGAATTCCACACCCCGGTCCAATGAGGGTGGTTAACGGTGGTATCGGAGAGGATCGCTCCGTTGGCCGAGACACGTTGGTCCGGTCCCAGCTCGGTTTGAAGCCGACCGATCGCCAGCATGAGTGCCAGTTTGGCGTTCGACCTTGCCTTCGCCTCAGCGGCGCCCAGCGACGAAGTCCGCAGCGAAATCGTTGCCAGACTCAGCAATCCAACGGCGACCACCGTCAGAAGGATCATGAGTGCGAGTGTAACCACCAAAGCGAAGCCCGCCGGCTGAGGTTTTTTAGGAAAAGTGGGTTTCATTGCTCCTCGCGGGTTGAGATCCGGATGACGTTTTTTATCACAGCCCTGACTTTGACCTCGGTAGCTTCCGGTCGCAAATTCAAAAAACATCCCTTTTCCGTAAAAATAACGCCTATTTACGGCAATGCTGGAAACCAGATGGGTTTCAATGTGGGGCCGGGAGCCTGTTCATGCTCTGTAATCCCGCGGTCGGGCTTGGCGGAATCCAAACCGCTGCAGTGCAAGATTTCATGGGATTCCCGTGTAACCACCGCCTCTTCTTGGAGAATACCGCGAGGGCTCCCGGTCAAACCCACCTCGACACGCCGTCACCCGGATCCAACACTCATCACTCACCATGCACGCACGACGACTGACTCTGTTTCTCATCGCCCTGGCATCTCCGGTATTCGCCGAACTGGCGGGCACCAAGCCTAACATCATTCTCGTCATAACCGATGACCAGGGTTATCCGCCGATCGCGCGCCTCGGGCATCCGTGGATCAAGACGCCGAACCTTGATGAACTTTACGACGCCAGCACGCGTTTCACCCGCTTCATGGTCGCTCCGACCTGCTCGCCGACGCGTTCCGCGATCATGACCGGGCGACACCCGGAGAAAAACGGCGTCACCCACACCATCGTCGAGCGCGATCGCATGACGCTCAAGGCCACCATCCTGCCTCAGGTGCTCAAGTCCGCGGGCTACACCACCGGCATTTTCGGAAAATGGCACCTCGGCGACGAGGCGGAATACCAACCCGACCGGCGCGGCTTCGACGAGGTCTTTGTCCACGGCGCGGGCGGCATCGGCCAAGCCTATGCCTGCTCCAATGCCGACGCGCCGGGAAACAAATACAACAGCCCCGTCATCCGCCACAATGGCAGCTTCGTGAAGACCCACGGCTTTTGCACCGATGTTTTCTTCAATGCGGCCCTCGGCTGGATCAAGACGAAGTCCGACGCCAAACAGCCGTTTTTCGCCTACATCACCACCAACGCGCCTCACGGCCCGTTCATCGCGCCGGCGAAAAATGCCAAACGCTTCACCGACCTCGGCTTTGGCAAAACGCAGGCGGGCTTTTATGGCATGATCGAAAATATCGACGAAAACATCGGCCTTCTTATCGCCAAGCTCGACGAGTGGAAGCTCTCCGAAAACACCTTGCTCATTTTCATGTCCGACAACGGCATGACCGGCGGCGGCTCCGGCGTCCCGGGGAAGGATCTCGCCAAGGGCTATCCATTTTACAATGCCGGTCAAAAGGGCCTCAAGGGCTCCACCGACGAGGGCGGCTGCCGGGTTCCCTTTTTCGTCCGTTGGCCGGGCAAGATCAAACCAGGACGCGACATCGACCTCGTCGCCGCGCACATCGACATTCTCCCCACACTCGCCGCGCTCACCGCTGCCACGCTGCCGGCGGACCAGGTGGAGGGCCGCAGCTTGCTGCCGTTGATTGAAGGAAACTCCGATGGCTGGGCCGACCGCTTCATTTTCAATCACACCTGCCGCTGGCCCACCGGCGCGGACCCGGACAAATTCAAGGACATCAACTTCTCCGTCCGCAACCAGCGCTTCCGTTATGTGGGACCGCATCAGGGAGGCAAGAAATCCAGCGGTGGAGCGGAGCTCTACGACATGGTGGCCGACCCCGGCCAGACG
>Ga0163144_10019669_pt1 | contig 13568 bp, 16 predicted proteins | sample OliLak19BULKMAT1_FD_123175 | JGI IMG/M metagenome (GOLD analysis project Ga0163144, IMG submission 123175) | Freshwater microbial mat bacterial communities from Lake Vanda, McMurdo Dry Valleys, Antarctica - Oligotrophic Lake LV.19.BULKMAT1 | ecosystem: Environmental > Aquatic > Freshwater >... | reverse complement strand
CCACCTTCCAATGTCTTGAAGGCGAACTTGACTTTCGTCGAGTTAGCATCAGCTGGGTTGCTGAAGAGATCGACTTGAGCAAGATCTTCTTTCTTGTTCACTGCAAGAGGAGTTAACGATGCATTGAAGCTGCTCAGTGCGGATCCACAAGGAAACTGTTGGATCAATTGCTTGCACAATCCTGCAGTTGCACAGTTGAGGCACACAAAGGCTCGCTCAATGTTGCGAAACCTTCCAACAACTTCTCGCAGTGATTCGTTCACACCTACCAATGTCTTGAATGCGAACTTGACTTTCGTCGAGTTGGCATCAGCTGGGTTGCTGAAGAGATCAACTTGAGCAATGCACACAGTTGTTGGTTCTGGGACCAATGGAAGCAAAGGCTTCTTGGCAGTTCCAAAGTCTTTGGAAACAGAAACTTTCATGGTTGAATGAAGTTAAAATAAAAAAAATGTTTTGCAATGTGACGATTAATTTTGTGGTTTGGCATCAAAATGAAATGCGCTAAAAGCTACAGGCCTTTTGAGTTCTTCGTAAATGAAAATCATAAGCTTTGGAATGAAGCTAAAATGAACATAACATTTGAGAGAGGTTTGGCTCAAGATCCCTTGGCGCAGTCCTCTCTCTGCTCAGATGAACGATGCTTCTACGTGAAGAATCGGCGTGCCAGTTGACTTTGTTGTGACTTGTTCACAACGATAGCTCGCGTTAAACGATCCAGAACAAAACGTGTTCTAATCGCATGTAACGGTCTAAAAGACATAGTCGCTATGTCATGCATGCCAGCGTCCCTGACGCTGGTTCGTTACTTCACTGAGCAATGTTCTTCACTGCTTGTGAATGATAGGGCTAGTGGCAACTAGTCCCGTGACACTGAAGAGTGTCACTTCCGCGAATGAATCCCGGATGAATGAGTCCCGCATGAGGATGCTCTATTTTATATCCAATTTTGGGGTGTTGCACTTGGCTTTGTCTCAAGTGTTGAAAAAAGGACACATCACAAGAAACTACATAGAGAACTACAAGAGTAATAATTCTATTCATGAATGCCTGGATGATGAGAATAGTGATAACAGCAGACACATCCTTGCATGTGGAGGTAGGTTCAAGGCCAAAAAAGGTTGGCTGAATTTCTTGCTGCAACCTGGGGAGGAGCAACTGCAGGATAGTTATGTTCAATTATGTGAATCCAAAATCCATCTTTCCAGAGGAGCATCTTGGAACATTTTTGCATCTAGAGGATTGTCAAGCAATCTTGAAATATCCATGATACCAAGATCCAAGTCGTATTATGAGACTCTAGAGGTCATAATTTCTGTAAGCGAAGAATATTAGTCTAGTATGTTTCTTTTGTGTTGAGCAAGCACATCCAGCAATGGTCAGCTTTTTATTTTACAAAGATTTATAGATGTTAGAAACCTTCGGAAATGCATTCGTTCAAGATCGAATCAATATGCTTTCACATGCATCTTTTGCGTATTGAAAACGAGTAGTAGTAAAACAGTCTCCTGGGATAAGACTTCGTTCGATACCAAGAACCTGATTCGCGATATTGACGGTTTGAACATGGTAGCACAAACAGACTGATTATCCTACCTAGCGAGTTCATCGTCATCATCATCATCATCATCGAGCCAAGTATGTGTCGACAGCTATCACGTGATGATGATTGTTTTTTTCCGACTGCCTGGTCCAGTCTTTGTGCTACGGCTTTTATTCTTCCCCTTCTTTCCATTGACTTTTTATGGATTGCTTACTCCCCACACAGACTACGAGCATGGTGGGTCACGTAGCTTTCTCGCGTTTCGTTTTTCTAGAAACACCTCAAGAAATCATGTTGTCCAGATTTTGCTGCACGAGCTCAAAAATAGTTTTGACATATTCATTGTGCTTCATCAGAAGGGGTAACCTTGGATGACGTTTGGCATCTTGACCTCGGGTGATTTGGGTTTCAATTCCAATTTCCAGTTCGTCCAAGGTATTGACGAGATAATCCACATGCGTCTTCAGCTCCGCCACGGTTTGAGAAAAATATTGTTGGTGATAGTTTTGTTTGGTGGCTTCATCTCCGGCCATGTAGGCTTGGTAAAAGGCCTGTTGCTCTTCGTTGAGTCTTGCCTTGCCAAGATTTTGGTAGAGCAATACATCCCACACGGCCGGCGAGATATTGCCGTCGTTGTAGAAGAGCATTTGTTGAGGATATCCCATTGTTTTGACTTCTTCGGAAGGCGTGTCAATAATATATTTACAATACGTCGCAAACGACGAATCATCCAAAAAACCATATTGGGCCAACAGCTTGGAGGGATTGGTCGAATCTCCATACGAGATTCGAAGAGGTTGCCCCGCCGGAATATCGCGCGTCGAGTAGGCGTAAGCATTTCCTTCTTCGTCGTACGTGACATACACATTAATGTCGTCGTATCCTCCATGATTAAAGAAATCCGCCATGGGTACCAACGACAAATCCCCATTGGGCATTTCTTGAAAGCGTGTATGAACCACGGCAAAAGCCCATTGGGTGAGATCGACATTGGTTTTGGTGTCCGCCCCCAGGGTCGATACCTCGCGGAGTGCCGCAACAAATTGATTCAGGCGAAACTTTTCCTCGAGGCACAATTGAGCAGCATAGGGCGGCAAACATTCGAAGCAAAACGTGGTCAAACTAGCGCCGTTGCAAAAGTAACGTGGCAAAGCATCGAGCCAAGGATACCACGGACTTTGGTCGCCGAGTTCGTACTCTCTCAATATCTTGCAAAAGAGATAGAATTTGGACAACATACGACCCGAGTCATCCTCCTTTTCCATCAAGATATTGTTGTTGAGGAGCATTTGTTCTGCCTGTTCGGCAAATAGCTCTTCTCGTGCCTTGCTTCCTGTCAATATAAAATCCTGGGGTACATATAGAATCGGACTGTCCGCGGGCAAGTCTTGATTGGTAACGGCAAAATAATCCAATCCCATTTCATCCATCTTTATATCCGTTTGCATTCCAAACCCCTCCGCCCACCCTCGGGTCGACTCTACATCTCTGGGTGCTGTCTCTGAAATCTCACTGTCAAGGTGAAAACCCTCGGCCATTTGAATTCCAAACGCCGCCGCCCATGCTCGGGCCGACTCTACATCTCTGGGAGCTGTCTCTGTAATGTCAATAGCAGAGGACGAGGTTGTTGCATACTGCAGCTTTGTAGTAGTGGTGCACGAAGAAGAAGATGATGATGACGTATATCGTCGTCGCTCGGACACTCCTGGAGATGACTGAAAGGCCGAGGCAACTGACACAAGGAATGCCCAAGACAAAATGGGAACAAGGCAACTGGATAACATCATTGTTGGTATAGAGAATAAATCAAGTCTGATCGATTGTGAGAAACTGGTTAGTAACAGTACCCGTTAGCGATATCTGTCTAACATCCCATCACTGGCATCACAGCACTCAACTGCAAGGAGTGTCATTTGCTTGTACATGTGGCACCCGTCAGCGCCATGGTCACGAAAAAAAATCTCAATTTTTTTTGGTATCCTTTGTGACGCACGAAAATCAATTAGGCGCACATGCATCCAAACGTAACGTAAGCACATTTGGTTGCCTGGTGATCGCGAGGTCAGGGGTTCGAACCTCGGTGAATCTTTTTTGTATTGGTATGCCAATGCATTTTTTTTGGCATGACTCACTTAATTTTCCAACCGAGTGAGTGAGTGAGTCATTGATTCCTTACCGATTCATCGTTCCATTGCATGTTTATAGTTGATCAAGTACTCAACAGCACTGTAGACCCTATTACAACAGTATTCAATAGCATTCAACTTCATAAGTTGCACTCAGTCTACTACACGTAGCTAGCTAGAAGCTAATCGGAATCAAGCCCGACAGTCTTCTTTTGAGACTGTTTTCCTACCTTGTTGACGACGACGAGAATGACGAAGATCACAAGACAAATGATGATCGCGATGATGGCGTTATTGTTGCTCGTCGTGGATCCGGTGTCTGGATTCCAACCTCTCCACACGACAATTAGCATTAGCAAGAATCATCCGCATCTGCAGAATCCAGTCGCAACCAGCACCATGGCAAGGAGATCAAGGACCTCCAGCAGGAATGACGTTGGCCCTCTATCCGCTGTACCCGAAATTATCATGACGATGGATCCCATTATAACTATTGCTACTCCTAGTAGCAACATCCTCGCAACTACCGCTGCTGCTTCTTGGTGGACCAATTCCGATGTTTGGGTGTTCATCGCCGGCATTTTCCCCTTTGCTTGGGCTACCATTGAATTTTGGAGACGGATTGCTGTCGGTGAGAGTTTTGGGACTGGGTCCGACTCGGTGGTAATCATTGGGGAAGACGATGTACCGGAAAGTTCAAGAGGACGACGTGTTTTGGGCAAAGGTGCTTTGGTGACAGCTTATATATTGTTTGCCATTGCCGCCGGAGTCTTGGTATTGACGCTCTATACCGTGATAACCAACGATATTCCGACTCCGGAAGATTTGGCAGCCGCAGCAGCAGCTGCTGCTGGGACAGTGGATGTCCCGTGAATCAACTATTGGATATATAGTGCATCCGAGTCAGTCTGTGGGTATTATTATTGGACGGAACAGAATGGGCCAGTTTGCCAAGATCCCCCCCATCCCCGCAAAGAAGCCAAGCACAACAAACGCGCGCTCGCATAGAATAAATTAGAGCAATCCACTCCAAACAAATATGAACTACTAGAAAAGTCAGTGGTACTGTATTATGTTTCCGTGCGTGGCTCTTTCTACCAATGGCAGCGCTTTATAGGACTGGCAAACCTTCGATTGTGGCAGGATCGAATCCGGACAGGTCCAGAAACACTGCAAGGCAATTGCTAGATAAGGTCATGGTACGGTGTTGTAGCCATGGACAAGAACCTGAATGTGTGAATGAGTGTGATTGTAGGAAAGGAATATGGATTTTTACTAGCTATTTGATTTGCGTTCCGTTTGTCGTTCTTGTTGGACACAAGGACGACTCCTGTGGATGGGCCGTAGATACTTGTCGCGTCCATAGTCGGAGTGAGTGAGTAGAAAGATGGCCCGAGTAGCAGGAAAGCAGCTGAAAACAGTCATGATGCATTATTTTGAATATACCTGCATGTGAAAATATTGGACAAGGACACGAACAGTGCGTCCACACACAGACATGGAGACAGACACGGAAGAATCGGATCCATCTACTAAACGGATCTTGAAGAAACCCATAACCGTGCCATGCTACTAACCAGTAAAGAAGGAATGCACGTGAATGTGATGAAGATACCGAGACTGTGCCTTACTTTGTTGACATTTCGCGTTTCGTTGTTCATAATGGTAGTGTTCGAGAATAGTACTAGCTAGTAGTCAGTAGAGTAAGAAGAAGTGCATACAAGTATAAAGATATCTATATACATTATGTATAACTGGTCATTTGAATCGTTTGGTCATGTTCCTTGGCAGAATAGATTTCGTGTATAAAGACCAAACCTCCAAGTTAATTGAAAAACTCCTTCGTGCTCCATGCTACGTGGTGTGGATTCTGCAATGCGATTTATTTGTTCATCATGGAATAGCGGAAGGTGGGATGCACTATCCATGAGCTTGATTGGGAAGGAAGGGAAAGAAAGGAAAGGAAAGAAAAAAGGGATGCAAATAAAGCTTGCTCAAGGACGCAAATTCTTCTGCTGCTTGCCAAAAGGCCACAAGCGTCGGCGACACCATGCCACGGGTCCGTTTCCAGAACGGGTGGTATCGTCAAAGAGATTCATTTGAGCCCTCTGCTGTTCCAAGGCTTCCTTCATGAGGTCATAAGCCACTCGTTCCAAATCGGCCGCCTGACTGGGATGAAGCCATTGACAGGTGTTTGTGGTCTTGGAAGCATGAACAGGTTGAAAGGCCATGACCGTATTGACAGCCAGCAGGCAAACCAAGAGGAGGTGAGCGATGATGGTGCGTCGTGGCATTGTTGTTGGTTTCTTCGGTATTGAGTATTGCGGGTGGTATCAAGGAAGTTTTTATTTGGCAGAATTCGATAAATCTATCAAATAGATTTGATGGATTTTTTCTTTCGAACTGACTCGACAAAGAAGAAGAAAAATTATGGGCAGTTAGGATGGGTTTTTCCACAGCTAACCGGAGCTGAGTGAAAGAAACATAATTCTTTACGTTGTGCTAGCTAGCTACTAGTATTACGTGTAGCCTTGGCTGGTAATGTTGCTGAAGGTTCTCTTCAGATTGGTTGCTACGTGCCAAAGATTTTTCTGTTCTTCTCGTTCGTTGACGTGGCAAAAAAATGAAAGAAAAGTGACATGGCCATCCAAATTCTCATGTCGTTGGAAATGTACTGGCTTGTACGGAACACCACGCCAGGGATCCGAGGGAAACTGCGGTAACCGGACAGACCGTGCGAACTATTTTCCTCTTCAATAGTTTTTTTCTGACCACGGACCCCCTCAATTGTTGATTCTCCCAATTTCCCCCCCCCCTCTACCATATTTTTGTATCTGCAAAATTGAAAGAAAGTCAACTGTTGCGTGCCAACACGGCGGATTTACATGCAATCGATTGTTAACTTAAAGCTGCTGCTGGAGCAACAAGACCACTGACTTCTAAAGATTGGCGCAGTCATGTGATCCCCAGTCAATGTCGTCTTCCTCGTCGTCATCGTCCCATCTATCTTTGTAGAAGATGCGTCCGAATGGTCCAGCCACGGGTGAATTTTCCACTTGCCACAAGCCCTCTCCCTCCATTTGCATGTGAACGACATTGGCTACTGCTCTGAACGCGATGCCATGCAAGTGAGGTTCGCTTCTGAATCTCTGCTGTAGTGTGCCCCACTGTTTGAATCTTCTGTTGACACACTCGTGACGTGCCCGTGCTTTGGCTTTCACACGCTGATCAAAATTGTTCAGCCCCGTCGGCGTTTCGAAGAAGATCCCATTGTCGTTGTAGCCGCCATCAGCAAGCGCCTTTTCGTCCTCTTCTAACTCATAAATGAGTGAGTCCCTTGCGATTCTCAAATCGCTCCATTCTCCACATGGGTAGGGCCCATTCAACCATACGATTTCACCAGTCTGGATGCAGCATCCCACTTCATACCTAAGTCCAGGTCCCTTGAATTTGTGGCTGTGCCACTTAGGGTCGAATGGGGAAGGTTCTTGAATGCGGAAATCAGTGCCATCAACAGCAATGAGACATTCGGAGCCATTCGAACGCCTAAATCTGTGTTGGAAGGAAATCTACAGAAGAAACTGTTAGAGCATTTTACGTTAAGCTTTGTGGGAATAGCAATAGTAATAACGCACCCAATCTTGTGACGCTAGAGCTGTAGCAACTAGCCAATTCCATTTGCGCAGTGTCTTCTCGTCTCGGCCACAGAATGTAGCTGTTGTGCTCTCAGCACCATACGTTTTAAGGAAGTGTAAGCCATCAAGTAAGCACTTAGGCCTCCATCCTTGCAGATGGTGCAAACGTTTTTGGTTGGGCTCGTCCAGGACATTCCATAAGTAGGCCGCTTCGCAATCCCAGATGCCAAAGACGGAGCGGAAGGCATGATGCGACCATTCCGAGTTGGTGTCTTCACCACCTCTGTGCTCAGTGTCCCATAGATGCTTGAAAACTTCCTTTGTTAGTTTCATGGTGTACGTTTTATGAGACTTTGAGTTGATCAATTGTTGTTGCGATCGGTGACACTGAAACCGCATCCAGAACTCCGATGGCATCTTTGCACCACGGAAGCCAGACATCACGCTTTGGCAATGGCCTTTTTGATCCGAACATGCCAACACATTCGTGTTTGTTTCACAAACAAGAACGTTCTGAAAAACGTGATGTTCTCAACTAACTTCCGTGCTACAAGTGTCCCACACTGTGGGCGACATTGTAGCTTTTACTCCACTGCTACAACGATAGTCCAACAATTCAAATTGTGGGGCGCATGGCGACACTGAATTTCGGTCATGTCGGTGATCGTCACACCGGTGCATGTCGCGTTGTGGTTCGCCGCATGTAACGACATAGTTTCGAAGTCACTCTAGGTCGCATAGCAAATTGGAGTGTTGTGCCACCAACCATCCTCTTTGAGGCCTGTCTTGTCACATGCCTGGCTCCTAGTGGGTAACGTTCAACTGTCCACCAGCTCTGGTAGGGCTGGCTAAGGTGCACCAAGGTTATGCCAACACCGACACTAGGCGATATGATAGAGAATCATCACATGGCGCCATGTTACACTTGGGCTGTAGCCAGCATTTAACAGTTAGGCCACATTGCTGACGTAGCTACACTTGAACTGCAGCTAAGTCAACAGCATGTCGCATAGGCTATTGTCACAGGTCCTATTTCAAGCTAGGTGTCGGAGGGCTTTGCTATGCTGGTTATTGGCTTGCCGTCAGCTTCGTCGTTTCCGCTTGTGGCCAAAAAGTGAGCGGTTCAAACGTGTTTCGAATTGGGACTCGATAGGATGTATTCCCACGGTGAATAGCCCAGAAAACTGTCTTGAAATGACCCAAAATGTGTTCTCATTTAGGAGTTCGCGTCCTACCACCACCAAATAAATAATGCGAATTGTAACCAAGACGTCAGAATAGAAACTCGAACAATTAAGGTCTGATTACGAGAACTCTATCTATTCGTGCTTCGCATTGCTATGCCTCGCCGCAGATGCGTGTAGGAATGCAGCATCACCGGCACCAAAGATGCGATCGAAGCTACTTTGCCACCAATCTATTACACCCACCCTCCCCGAGGTTTCTTTGTCTCATACTCCCTTCATCCTAACATCTTCAACACCAAGAACATAACAGAAATGAACCCTAAAAACCACCTCCACGATGACTTCAAGTTCACTCAGTCTACTGATGAGTGCATGGCTTTGAAGGAGTTGATTGATTCTGGCATTGTGACTCCCTCTACGAGGCCACAAGACGCAAAAGCCATGCGTCCCGAATTCGCCAAGACAAAGCCTGATAAATTTAGGGCACAGTTCAACAAGCTTAAGCAATTGGCCGGCACAAACACCAGGGAAGGTGAGAGATAAATGGGTACTGCATCTTCACGTGAATTGGACACTCGCAAAAACGTTTCCCAATCCATATGTCCACTCTTGAAGCGGTAAAGAATGAGCGAGAGCAAATCAGAAACAATGAAGACGACCTACCTCCAATTCTACAGGATGATGGGGCAGACCCGGAAGGGTTAGCTGGTTCACCAAAAGAACGCGGCAACTGGATCCCGCAACATCTTCAAGGAACCTACGAAGACACAGAGGGGACACAGCATGCGGCCCTCATCATCGCTCTGACCGGAGGAACTGCCAGTGCTGACACTAGCATGATCGAAGTGTCTTGTACTAACAATGGACACTCCATCCTTGTTGCAGAAGACTGGTGTGACGAGATGACCGACATGGATCTGTTCTATCAAAATGTCGATAAGCGCGAAGAGGAAACCGAAGACGACATGTACTGCAGACGATTTGCAATGATTAAAGCAGTCAGAAACAAGCAGCGAGATAACAATTTTGGACCAGTTCGCTCAGTCTTTCACTCCAAGCTTCCCTTTCAAGCCGATCCTGCTACGTTGAGACAAGAAATATTTGGAAACAAAGACGGTAGCAGGTTCCTGCACATTGATTTGACGGAAAAGAAACGCATCAAGATCAAAGCTGTCAAAATGATGACGAAGGCAAAGGACACATCGGCGAAGAAGAAGATGAAACTATCAAGCCTCTAAGGAACCACTACAACAACACAGCGCAACACGGAAGACAATGATAACTACGGTAGCAGATGCTTGTGTTGTCAGCAGCATCTGTTTGTAATAATGAAGTTAACAACAGTAACAGTGACCAGTAAAGTGATGCACTTTTTACTATGCAGTGTCGTCTTGGACTTCTATCCTTTACTTGTAGTAGTGTGTTCTACTATTTTTTTCAATGTTGTCGGAGAAAAAATGAGGTTGGAAGCGGGGGAAGAAAAAAGGGGGGGGTCCTGGTTGAAGAAAAAACGAAATAGTTCGCAAAATCCGGAGTTTCCCTCAAATCCCAGGCGGCACCACCAGTAAGAGCAAACTTTGGTGTCTGTGCTTGATACCAAAACAGATGTCTTCAATTCGGCTTCATTATTCGATACGTGGTACTCGAGAGCAGTGTGGGCTTCTTTCAGGATGGAAACAACAGAACAGGGGCAATGCGAATTCGCGTAGAACAGCCTGTGATACGTGGCCTGCTTACGCCAAAGGCTGATGGCAGCCGTGCATCGACCTGCAGTGAACCATTTGTAAGTTAGTTTTAATTTCTGGCGAATGTCTAACCATGCATGCTTGCATCGACATGAGGTCCCAATGGACACAACACTTTGGTCTACAGAACGTGGAATGCAAAAGCAAAGATAGCTAGCTACTAGAGCAACAGAGAAAGGTAGACATCTATGATTTCCAACAGCTAGCTAGAAGCTAACAAGAATCATGTCAATGTGAATCTGGTGGTTGATGGGGAGATCTTTCAGGGCTCCATTTGATTTGTCATTGTCACAAAAAGTGAAGGCACTTTGACAACACGCATTGCATCATGTTTTTTGAAACCATGGAACCTCCAAAAAGAAACAAACAAAGCAAAGATTGAATTTCTTTTGCACGTGACGTGTTGTGCTTGATCCAAGTTGTCAATGGGTTTCTTGCTCGTTTCTGGAGAGATCAGCCACATGCCGTTGCCACTCACAAGCTGCCCCAAACCTGAATGTTCTTGCGATCCAATTGCGACTCTCCATTTGACTCACCACATGACAGCTGATAACGTGCACAGATGGTGCATGGGCAGACATTACATTGACCTTGATAAATGACAATTCTCAACCGCAACACGACCTCAAAACAAGGGACGCAATGACAAAGAAACACCTGAAAGACAAAGTTTCCTGCTCAGAAGTTTCACCAACAAAACAGACTGTGATTTTGCACAAACACAGCAACAAACGCATGAGAATTACACTCATCTGCATTTTTCCCTATGTGTGTTGATCTGTTTGACAAGAATGCCCGTCTCATTGGCAAGATTGATTGCACGATGCGACATTTCGATCAATTGCATCCATCATTGTTGCCACTTGTCCACAGAAACACACAACGAACATGGTGACAGAATGCGCCGTTGAAATTCGCTTCTTGTGTTTCCACTCATGTGTTCTGCTTTGATTTTGCATGTTTCTTTCAGGATGCACATTTGTTCCGGGACTCACACTTGGATCACGATCAAATCTTGGGATGAATCACTGGCAAAATGGTCCATTTGGCTGTCAACCTTGACCTGACAGACCTGCTCCAGAACTGAAGTCACCCAAATGCTAAAATCCAAAGCTGCTGAACATAAAAGAAGACATGCAAAGGCGCACAAATTGCACATTGTCACAGACGGTCTTCATGGCCATGTCCAAAGTGCACAAATAGATGACTGCAGGATGCGCATCTTAGCTCACCTTGGCACACCCTCAATCCTTCCAACTTGGTCAACCTCAAATTGGTGTGTCATCATGTTTTGTTGCACCATTGCAGCCAATTCAATGCAGAGGCATGCTGGATTGATGCTGTCCAGTGGGCAGCAATTTTTGCTTCAAAATGATTTATGTCATGTGAAAAGGAGCATGAACAACATGAACCAAATCATTTTTTTGTTCCAATTGCAAAACACGTTCAACCCGAAAGAAATTGCCACAATCAAAGAGATGCCAACCTGATCCCCTCACCGACTCTTTGACAAAAATCACTTTGTGGATCCCTGAAAACTTTTTTAGCAGAGATTTCATCAAAATGTTGTGCCAGTTGTTGGCTGGATTAATCATGTTTACCTGCCTTTGTCACCTCAGAAAGCTTCTTCCAAGGGCCGATCCTTTTTTGCAAAGACGAGTCAAGTGAAAAAAATGACAATTCTTCGTTCTTTGCGATTCTCGATGCATAAGACTGTTCAATTTTTATCATGTGTCAATTAATCCAACCTAAGTTCCAAGTCTTGGTAAAAGCTTTTCAAGAATCAATCAACGGATGTGGAAGGTTTGCACTCCATGAATTGGCCGAGACGGAAAGTCCCAAGCGAAAGAGTCCTAGGAAAAGAAACGGTTAAGAATCTTAAGTGTTTGAGTGTGAAGAATAATCTAAGAGTGCCAAACGAAGCCTTTGAAACAATTCAAAAGCTGGCTTCTGCGAGCATCGCTCGGCATCCATTCGGGAATTGACTTGGTGAGTTCACTCATGTCCTCTTCTCTTCCTTCCGCATCACAATCCGAAACATCATCCTTGTCCTTGTCAATCTAATCTGTGATTTCAATGTTCTCTTTGAATGTCAACAGCATGTTGTGAAGAATGATTGTGGCGTCCAACAGTCGAAGGATGCGGCGGAGTGACCTCTTCTTCGTCGTGATCTTCATTCTGATGGAACGCAACCAAGGGAAGCATCCTTTGAGAATTCCAATCGTGTGTTCCGATCGCATCCTAACCTTTGACAACAACTTGTTGAACCTTTCATGTTCTTCGGGGATTTCTTCACCGCTTTGTTTCTTGAAAGACGACACCATGAATGGACTGTTTGAGAAGGCAGAGTCGCCAAGATTGAACTCGTTCTTGCTGAAAAAATTCTTAGAGTTTTGATACAAATCCATGTTGCGGCAAACTCTGTTGTTGTGGGCAGATCGAGGATAACCAGAATGGTGATAACGGATCTTTTGATCGCAATCGCAAATGATCATGACGGTCAAAGTGTAAGTGTGCTTTCTTCCTTTGTAGTCGGGAGCGTCATCGGTCTCCGGTTCAAAAGCAAGTGGAAACAAGGTTCCGTCCGTCAGCAATTCCAACCACATTCGGAAATCCTGTTTTCTTCATGACTTTCTTCGAAAGTTTCTTTCGTTCTTCTTTGTCCGGCCAATTGTGGTGAGTCAGACGAAGCTTCAGAATTGCTCGCATCACTCGATGGCGACAAACATCGGCCATTCCTTGTGCAACACCCTCATTTGCCCATTCCTGTAGCTTTTGGCGTAGTGCATTTGACTAATGGCAAACATTTGCCTTTGGTTTCGACTGTTGGATCCCGCACCTTCAGTGCCAATGTGCTTCAGGAAGACCATCAATTGATGGATGACAGGAGCTTGGGGTCGTCCTTTTTTCTCGCTGCCGACTGTCGTGAATTCTTCATGGTCTTCTGTCTGTCCAAGAACCCAATTGAAGCATCTCTGGACATGCGACATTTCTGCAAGAATTCTTCTGCAGTCAGGCAACCAAGGCGATGCATCTGTGGCTTCTTCGACCGTTTGAGGAGGGGGGGGGTCGTCGGAGAGGCGGTCGGGTCGGCCTTTTCGGCTTTTAGTGGGATGAAACAAGCAACGTTTTCCTTCGCAGTGTTTTGGTTTGGTTTGGTTTGGTAAATCTCCTACCGGTGCAAAGCAGAGGGCTGTTGTGGTTGGTGCTGTTGCTTTACCCTCCACACCCTCTACAACTGAACATCCATAGTGCACTGCGCTAAAAGCTACAGGCCTTTTGAGTTGTTTGTAAATGAAAATTATAAGCTTTAGAATGAAGCTAAAATGAAT
>Ga0163144_10019666_pt1 | contig 13570 bp, 23 predicted proteins | sample OliLak19BULKMAT1_FD_123175 | JGI IMG/M metagenome (GOLD analysis project Ga0163144, IMG submission 123175) | Freshwater microbial mat bacterial communities from Lake Vanda, McMurdo Dry Valleys, Antarctica - Oligotrophic Lake LV.19.BULKMAT1 | ecosystem: Environmental > Aquatic > Freshwater >... | reverse complement strand
TCTTCACCTATTAAGTATCTGACATCCTTTTCTCTGTTTAGTAATATTGGATGTTCTTCTGGTATAATAATAATACCCCCTGAGCAGGAGTTATTATTATACAAACTCCTAACAGAAAACACTTTTATTTCTCTTATTTCAGGGATAGGAGGGGTAGGAATAGAAGGGGTAGGGTCAGGGTAGTCTTCTGTTGTTAATAGTGCTATATCTTCGCTTAGGAAGTACAACACTACTTTCGATTCACCAGATCTCATGATTCTATTGGGATCAGTTCCTACTATCTTTATTACTAGACTTTGGTCTACACAAGATTGAGCGAACTCTTTACTTACGAAGGTAGTTTTTATTGTAAATACCATGTTTTTAAGGGGTTAAGGTTTATTTAGCATCAATTACAAATATAGTTATTTTTTACTTAAAACCCAAACATTTCGTTAGATATTTTTTAAAATATCTAACGAAATGTTTGGGTTAATCAATTAGGTCGTCATCATCTGATAACCAAGATTCTAGGTCATCAACCTTCCTTTTAAGCTGAACAAGCATCTCTTCAATTTTTGTGTCAGATATTAATTCTGGTGTACTAATTGCAACTACCAGGTCATCATTATGCACATTATATCCAAAAAAGGGTATAAACAAACCTAAAGCCACACACTCATGGACAAACATAGAGTGTTCTATATGACAATCCTTAAATTGGGGGTCAGCGACAAACAGAATATGATAATCATAAGTTTTATGATGCCTTTTCAGCATACGATATTCTTCTGGAATTATTATAATCCCCCCATTCTCTTCTATATTTGGTTTACATCGATAGGCTAGTACTCTTCTTTTAACTGGTTCTCTTGCTGGGGGAGGTAGCCAGTTATCTATCATATAAACGAGAACATCCAAAACCTCTTGTACTTGTTTTATAGTACCTTCGTAGCTAAAACTAATCATCATGTCATGGTTTTCCATAGTTGATGTTAGATGGGGTGATATTGGATTATTAAATTCCCATAATCTACAATTACCTACACTACAGGAGAAATCAAATTCCACTATAGTAAGATCAGGGCTGAGTATTTTACCGAAACTAGAATAGAAGTCAGACCAAAAATTCATATTATTTTTGGTGTCGATTCCTACTAATATAGGTTTATCTATTGGTATAACTAGAAACCCTTTATGTGAGGTAATACCTCCTGTGCCTGGTAATTCCTCCACAATAAAGGTTTCTGTTATTTTCTCTATTATTTTTTTCATTATTTCAAGAACCTACCGTGGAAACGTGAGAGTTTAAAATCAAAGGTTTTTACTTCTTCTTGTTCAGTTTCAGGTTCTTCAGATGAAAACCATTTTTTCCATCTCTTTTTATCTTCATTATCAGCTTTAATCTTATACTGCTGAAAGTCAGGAGCTTTGTATAGTCTCCAGGATTTAGAAGTAAAATTAACTTCTTCTACCATGAAAAACTGATACTGATCTACGTTTGGTACTTCAGATAGAACCAGTTTCTCAATATTTTCTACTCCTGTAAATGGGTTTCTGATTTCTTCAAGAACACCAGGAAGATTCACAAATCCAAATTCCCAAGAATATCCATACACGGTATATTTTGGATTATCACTAATAGATCTACGGTCACTAGATATAAATGTAGCACCACCTGAGAGTGTTTTATCTAATTCTACTATATTTGGGTTAATTTTAAATTTTGTTTTTATTTCTTGGATTAGATCTTCAACAGTACCATTATTTACTACATTTACATCTGTATTTTCAATTTTTGTTTTATTTAGATGTGGATAACACATATCAACCAGCCAAGAAAAATCTTTCCAGTTAAAATATTCTGTTTTAAAATGCTTTATGGCATATTTTAATAAATAAGGGGAATCTCTTTCCCAATTAAATGTGCCTTTGGCAATTTGGAAACCTATGAAATCGTAATTTACATCTACTTTGGTTCGTCTATAAAGAATCCAATAATAGTGTTCATCGAATAATCTACTGGCAAACGCTTTTTCTAAATCGATTTTGTCATTTACAGCTATATCTAACCATTCCTCGGGCAGAGTTGTAAAGCAATCTGTTATTTTTAGTTTCATAATATTATATTTATTTTTTGTTTATAATAATTGATTAAGAACAAATATAGTGAATTTATTTTTATAATACTAAAATTTGTATAAAATTTTTTTAGTTTTTTATTGGTACATAAAAGAGAATATCCTCTCAATAACAGAAAGAGGTATTGATTTTATAGTAGGTGCTTTTCCATTACTAAATCTCCAGCTGTAATTATGGGGAACTGTTTCAAAGTCTTTCGACTCAAAAATAACTCCTATATTTTCGTACCCTAAAATATAATCTTCTGGTGTCTCGGGAGCTTCTATCTGCCCTCATCATCATATCCAAAGGCGAGCATATACAACATGTGATTGAAGTGATTTAGTTTCCCTTTTGCCTCATCATTTATATTCATTTTTATTTTTTTTGAGTTTTTCTAAATCTTTTTTTGTTTAATTAGTTCAAGGTGTCTATTTGTCTGACCAATTAGGTTTTGATGGGGGGGTTATCTAAATTAACGTAGAACACTATATAGTCGTAAGTCATATCGTATCCACGAAAATACCTTTTTTCTATATCACATTTTATAGTACTGATAGAATGATCAATAAGTGTACAAGTATCAAAAAGACCGTTATAACTACCATCTACTATAAAGCTTAACCTACAATTAGTATCTAAGCTAAGTTTTACTCCATGATTACAAAGATATGCTAACCCCATACAACTTTCAAGCAGAAATTCAGCTATCTTCTTTTTTACATCTTTTGGTATATAGCCAGACTCATCATTTAGGAATACTAGACGTGTTGTTAGGTCTTGTATCATGTAATTTCTGGAATCTGTGTTAGGAAATGATTTCCAATAAGACTCATAGTCTTCTAGTGTTGTTATTTCGTTTCCTGTTGAGTGAGCTACCACCCAAAATTTACGCCCTAGCTCAACATGCGACAATGATAAGATTTCTCCATTATTTTTTTTGCAGAACAGTTCTGCATTCTCTCTGTTAATAAATTTTCTGAACATTCTTTTTTTTATTTAGTTAGAGTTATAATTAAAAATTAGGGTCTTCGTGATGCTGGTTGTTTAATGTAAGACTATCGATAGTTCCAATGGGAGGAGTAATATTATAAACATCTTCACTAACCACTTCTCCATCATTATACCTTACTCCGTCTACTACTAGCCTTATCGAGATTTTACCATCTATATTCATCCATACATTACCATATACACAGGAGTAAGCCCATTGAATATTATTGTTGAGTATAGACTCAGCTATGTTTATTTTGGTACTTTCCTCGTATGTTACATCACCGTATAGCTTTAATTTTCTAGCTAATTCCAGGATTATTTCACTGTTTACATCCCTCATTTCGGACATTTTCCAGTTATACTCGTAAGTCTCAAAATCAATATGCTCGCCTTCTGAGTAAATTACTGCCCAGTACTCATATCCATTTTGAACCTGCGTTGACGCTAGGACTCTCCCTTTATTTTCAAGGGCAAACTCTTTTGCACTAGCTTTATCCTCATATCTAAATATTTTGTATAGCATGGTTTGTTTTTTATTTGTTTATAGATATTCTAATTATCACTTAATTTAAAAGTGAAGAGTTTCTCTATAGTAGTAATTGTTTTGGTGGGGTGCATTGAGTTTTTTACAGGTTTTTCCCACACACAAATAAAATCCTCAGGGGCAGCGTACTCAGATATAAAAACACTATGCCCCATCTTAACTAAATCTCTACACCATTGCCAAAACTTTTCGTAATTGAAGTTTTTTGATGTTGAGTATTGCTTTGTGCCTTTATATGGGATATCGCAATAGACTATTGAGTTTTCGGGTATTTCTATGGTACTATAATCACCACTTTTGAATATAATACCATTTAACAATTTAAGTTGTTTTTCCGTGTTCAGTATTTGCTCATTGACATAGTCCCTTTTCTCTGTCTTACCACTATATCCACCGTCAAAAAACCGACCATTATAAGAACCCATCCAAGCTATCCAACCTATCTCGAAATCATCAAATTCTATGTTAGTTCCGTTATTGTATTCAGTTCTTGCTCTTACGTACAGTTCTCTCGGTATTTCTTTCAGTCGCTTTTTGTCTTCTTGTAGACCTATCCACATTGCAATAAGATACTTGTTATTATCGGACGCAATTCTGTTGCCATCAACTTTGTCCATAATATTTAATCCACCACAAAATGGCTCTACATAAAATTGACCTTCCTTTCTGTCTTTTAGTATTATCTGTAGTATTTCATTTGCTATTTTATTTTTACTTCCCATGTACTTCATATCTCTTATTTTTATTTTAGTTTGTTACTCTTTCCAATCGTTAAGCACTTGCCTTAACGTACTTGTAGTGAGTTGTACTTCGACTTTGTCTTCTTCCTCAGTGTAAGATTCTTGATCTATTTTAAACTTTAAAACAATCCAATTATCTTCCACAAGCTCGAAGCCATTAACTTTACCTTTCCAATGCTCTACGGTATTTGATCCTACTAAATCACCTCCGAATGCAAGTTTTTCAAATCTTGGATGTTCGAATAGTTTATCCACCTCTACGTCTAGTCCTTCCATAATAGGGTGACCGAACGGTATTAGTACCCATCCTGAACCTCTGTATACTTTACTAGTCCGTTCCCAATCTATAGATTCCTCATTCTGTTTTTTATGTCGCATAATTTTATTTGTTATTTTTTATCTTTAATAAATAATCATAATATTCTTCTTCCTTTAAATCTTCTATAACTTGACTTATTATTTCTTCCTCTAATAATTTCACACTTATTAGTTGTTCGCAAGATGTCAATAAAGTAAATAATAGATAGTCATCTGGAGAAGTATCTTTAATTATTCTTTCTTTAATTTCTGTTAGGAGTATCTCTGCTTCTAGGTATAAATACTCGTCAATAAGCTTTCTCATAGAGAGATACTTTTCATCCATACCAGCTATTAACAAAATTCTAATTTGTAATACTTCATTGTTTAGAGCGTTATCTCTTATCTGTGAAGTTAGGTGTCCTATTATCATGTTGTTTTGGGGATTAATAAGGAGAAAGTTACTTGCTGTGATTCATAGCCTGATAAAAACTGTGTCTTTATCGTACTTTTTACATTTTCAATTCTATCTATGTCACCATAGTAAACATTATTTATATTTACCATAGCAGTACAATTCTTACGTAAGTATAGTCCCAAGCCACCTAATCTAAGTCCAAACACCCAACCTGGAGTATTTTCGTATAGATGTCTGGATATTACTTTTTTAACTTCACCTGGTATAATGTCAAATTCTTCATTAGAAAATTGTAGGTTTTCTGCTAAGTCATCAACCATTGCATCTCTTAGTCTTTTGTCTGAATGTAACCAGTCAAGTATATAACCAGGTGAATCGGAGTTTCCTCTGTCTTCGTAAATCACCAACCAAAATGGTTGACCTTTATGGGTTTTCATCTCTGGTAGCATTTTTCCTTTAGTGTTCTTACTGAAAGTTTCTGCTTTTTCTACACACATGAAATATTTGTACATCTGCATTTTTTAGATATTTATATTTATATTAGTAACTAGGTAGTACCCCAAGAATTATTTTGACCTGCGAGAAATGGTGTATTTTGTGGAGCTTTTACTGTTGCCTTTTCTAGTTCTTCTTCCATTTCTGAAATTGATGGATTTATCTTATTTTTCTCTAGAAGAGCGAAAGATTTCTTATTACCTAAAGTTACCCACGCAGGCTTGCCTGGAAATAACCACAGTAAGCGTGGTTTTTTTCTCATATACCCGTAGTCATAGGAAAAGTCAAAGTCCTCTTTTCCTAAAATTGCATAACAAGCAATCTTTGTAGGATCAAGTACTACTATGCAATGTTTTTTATGTAGTATTGTTATTGAGTTTTCACATTTGTTAAAAATATAAGAGTCCTCTTCTTCTTTTAAGGTGTATATATTTTCTCTACAATTAAGTAGAGGTTTAACTATCTTAAATTTTCCACTATGGGAGCTCGCAGCTGGTCCCTTACGGTTGATAAACGTTTCATTTCCTAAAGAGAAAATAGTTGCACTTTTTTTATATACTGTCATAATTTATTACACCCATTTACAACTACCGAGGGATTTGTGGTAGGCAGAGTTTTCTAACTCACAAATATTACGTTTATTTTATAAACGCACAAATAAACAGTAAGACTATGAGTAATTATTGCTCTCCGATTGCAACATCGAACCCATATCCTATGGGGAGCTATACTCGTAATTTTACTATTTAGTTATTTGATTTGGATGGTTTTCCACCATCCTGATTTTTTAACTGCCAGCATTTTTACATACTGAGGTGCGTATGTTCTATGTATTTTAGGAGCAGTAACCCATTGACCATCTTGCTCAAAGCAACAATTACTTATTGCAAGGTTTCTCAATGTGGTTAATTGGTTGTCTTTCTCGTAACAGGTTAGTACCTGAAATCTATCACAATAACAAGAAATTTCGGTTTCTATTTTATCTGTGAAGGTAAATCCTTCCCAGTCATAACCCCAGTTAATCATACCTGCCCATATTTTAAATCGTTCTGCCCATTTCTTACAAAACGGTTCAAATCCTGTAGGCTTATTAACACCTGAAACAGAATATGTAATACTACCTGTATCTATACTACAGTTCATAGTTACCCTGTATTTTTCTTTATTGCGATAGATATTAGCAATATGATAGTATGTGTAAGGAATACTATTTCTTTTTCTTATTATAACTTTTGGAGTTGCAAATAAGATTATACCTATTTCTTCTTTTCTTTCTATCATATTTTTATTCTAATTATTAAAATATTTTTTACTTATACCCTAAATATACAAAAAATAAACTAAAAATGCAAATAATTAAACAAGAATTTTCCTGATTTTTTACTTATTATATAGATAATACTTATCACCGTACTTCTTGTAGAAATTATCTATACCTAACATCTCTATTTCTTTCATGTAGTTAAACATCATTCTATCTTTAAGTGATGATCTTAATCATCTTAAAAAGGTTTTTACCTCTTCTGTTTCTATCATATATTCGTGCGAGTATCCTTTTGTGTCATATTTACTAACTAACCATATAGCCTCATTGGGTATTAGGTTGGGTTTTTCTTCTTTTATTACTAAGATATTTTTAAGTATATCTGTTACTTCCGACATAAACTTTTGTCTTTTTATACTTTCTTCTCTTGTATAATCATTAAGAAGAGAGCTTATTTTACCATATACGTCAGATAAACTCAGATTCATATTATTTTCATCTCCTCCTAGTATTACTATTTCATCTACATAGACTAATTCTGTTTTATTACCTTTATTATAAGTAATATAAACCATTTCATCTGTTGATGCTTCTCCCCACCAGCCCTCATTAAAATTAACATTTGTAATAGTATAGTCTACGCCTTCTATTGTAGAAGTACTTTTCCAAAAAAGAACCCTATCATAAAATACTGCATTTCTAAGTGCATTCAAAGTTAATATTTCATCATCTTCCATATTTTTTAGTTAGTTTTATTTTAATAGATTCAAATTCATTACACTATGATTAACTATACTATAGTATTCAGACCCTTCACGACTTCTAAGTACATCTAGTGCTGTATCGCATGCGTCCTGAGGGGTAAAAGCATATAAAAGGTAGGTACTTAAAGATATAGGGTTACTTGGTTTAGATCTATCAGTCCAAACTATTGATACTGAATATCCGTGTATTAAATTTTCTGCATATTCTGCTACTGGGTCTGGGCATTTTAGTCTTAACTGATGCTTTACTAGGAAGGCATTTATAGCCATTACTATTTCAACTTTATCCTCATCATCGTGATTTTCGTCACTTAGAGTTATTTTTACTACATCCATTCTAGGATTAACACCTATTATGAACTTTAGTGATCCAACCTTGATTAGTATTAAATCACTATTGTAATTCTGTATCTCACTCATGACAAGAGATATTAAATCCCAGTCTAAGTGAAAATTTAAAGAAGATTCACCTTGTGTGTAATCTTTTAGAAATTCTACACATCTCTTATTAAACTCTATTATATCTAATTTCATATCTCTTTTCTTGTTTTTAATTTATTATACTTTAAGTATGTTATAACTTGCTAGATTATAATTTTCATATCCTTTGATATTATTAATCATATCTATAGCAGAATTAAGTTCTTTTTCTGAATAGGCATAGGTGAAAAAAGAACTTAGTAAGATTTCTGTATCTCTTTTATTCGTATCTACCAACACTACTGTTACAGAGAAACGAATTTTATCCAAAGTAGTACTTTCTGTAGTTGTATGTTTTGATATAAAAGTATTGATGGCTTTTATTAATACTTTATTATCTGGGTTTTTTTCCGTATGAGGTTTAGCTATGGGACTTATCTGTAATACCCTATAACTAACTACTGATTTCTTTTTATTTTTAATAATATCTAATGCTAAGTCAAGTGCTTCCTCTTTTGAGAAAGCATAGACAATAAAAGCACGTGATGAAATTTCAGTAGTTTTTTTACTGAAATCAATTAATGCCAATGAAACAGAAAAAGGTATCTTTACTAGATCTTCCACGATTTGAACTTTTTGTTTTAGTTCATGGCTTATTAAAAAGTAATCAATAGCTTTTGCTACTCCAAGCTCTCTACCTGGTTTTTCTTCTGTGTAATTTATGTTTTCTAGTGTTACATCTGATTTACGACAGATTAAGTACCTTCCTAGTACCTCTATTAGTATTAGCTCGTTATTGATTTCTTTTATCTTGTCAATAACTTTCATTATTAAATCCCAATCTGAGTGGAAATTTAAAGATGATTCGTCTTCTGGTGATTCCCATCCCAGAAATTCAGCACATCTTCTGTTGTAATTCTTTATATCTTTTTCTGTCATTTTCAAAATATTTATGAATTAGTTTTGTTGTACCATGTTAGAAAGCTAGTAATTGCTTGTTTTACTGCTTCCTTTGTTGAAGCCATGTTGAGTTCAATAATGTTTTTACTTCCCATTATTCGGTTCCAATCGGAGTTAAATAAATCAGACCCTAATTTATATTTCGGGTTATTATTTAATGTGTTAATCTTTTCAACAACATCCATTATCGAATTCCAATCATTGAGGAATGATTCGTCCTCTGATAAAAATTCAGAGCAAAGTTTTTTGTAGTTTTTTTCTTCTTGATTCATCATCATTGTTTTAATATTTTTTATTTCTTTATTATTTGAGTATAACACGCAATACACATTTGAGCTTGGGTAAAGCTCAGTACTTCCATAGACAACATGTCGATAAACACCCTTGATAATGTATTCTCCTATGTAATCTGACAAGAACTTATTAGCCTTTTTCTTGGCTTTTTTAATATTCTTACTGGTAACATAAATCACATGATCCCTATCAGGTAAAATATGTGGTTCACTTTTCATAATCTAACCCTCATAGACCTTACATTATACACATGAGATAAGGAATAACCTTCATTAATATAATGATTGTAATGATTACTCTTATAGATATAATCTTTTATTACTGTTAGGTGTTCTTTTATTGCTATGTAACGCTCAACGAAATTTTGGATACTCTTTTCTCTTTTTCGTTTCCTTCTAGCATGAACACCATGTTTAAAATATATCCGAGCGGGCAGATATTTATGTTTATCTCTCATTATAATTATTGTTTCACCCAAAGAAACCTAAAATGTATAATAGACTTCATTAGGTGGGGTTTATTTATTATTATTATTTGTTATCCGATACCAAATTATGAACTCTCTGATTGCAGTAATAACTGCATCTTTTTCATCATGAGATTCCACATTGATATTTGGTCTAGGGTATGGTTGTACATTCCCTTTTATTCTAACTTTAAATGGTTTATCTAAGTCATTTAATTTGAACTTTGAAGTCGCATTTAATGAAAATGTGTATCTCTGCCCGACATCACTGTTCGAATTAATACTTAGGATTTTATATCTAACCTCCATTATCCAATTCCAGTCAGAATGAAACAATAATTCGCCAACGGGTAATCCCGTTTTATAGTCGCACCATATTATGTCAGTATCATCAGGTCGATACTGTTTAGGTATAAATCCCATGAACTCAGCACAGGATTCATTGAAGTTTTCTATCTCTTGTTCTGTTATCATAATCATAGTAATTTAATTAGTATGCTTAGTGCGTCTACTATTGCATGTTTTGATGTCCCACCAGCACCACAAATGTTAATAGTGTTTGTGTTATTAAACTCATCGACTACAGCACCATTAGAAATAAATGCTCTAAACAGGTAGTCGTCTTTATGTGAGTCTATTTCACTACAATTTTCTACTTTCCAACTCCACCCAATCTTGATTATATGGTCTAAAACAGCCATAATCCAATCCCATGAGGTACGAAATTTTAAATCTTTAATTTTCCATGTACTACCTCCGTCATTAGAAAATATACTTTCATCAAAAATATCGAAAGATAGATTCACCTGGTCATCTTCAATAGGATGAAAATAACACATGAACGTATTATCAGTTCCTCCTAATAATAAGGAGCATCTTTTGTTAAATTCGTCTATATTTTTTTGTGTTATTATCATGATTTGGTTTTTATCATGTTCTTTAGAATGTAAATCAGTGCAGCTGTTTTACCTTCTTCTATCTTTACGAAGTTTGTAACATCTTCATCTCCGTCTTCGTCTTCTGACATCAATGTGATATGGTCTATACTATCTGTATAAATAATCCAAATAAAGACTATGTATGCTTCTGATTTAATGCTAGATATAGCATTATTCGGCACAACATTTATTACTATATTAAAGTTGTCTAGTATCCATTCTATAGCTATTTGTTGTGTTGGAGCATTGAATCTTTCTCCAGTCATTAGTAGATGATGATTAAATGGGAGTAGTTTTCCGTGTTCGTTGTACACTTTTCGTGTATGTACTTCAAACTTTTTATCTTTTAGTAGTTTAGCTATTTCAAAGCTAACTATATTTTCTGAAATGTTATTATTTATTGTCATTTTTTACTTTTTTTATGTTGTTGAGGGTTAGATGTATTCCACTTTTCTTGGCTTCTTCTGGGGTACAGATACCATATTCTTCGTATATTTCTGTGTTAATTTCTATATCAGTTACTACATAACCGTATAGCAATAAGCAGTCCATATACCTACTCTCAATATGAAGATTGAAATTGACTCTTATCCACTCTATCGTAATTTGTAGAGTTGGTGCAGGTATTGGATCTTTCACAACACTTACCCTTGCAGTATTCACATCTCCTGTGTTATCTGGATCGGGTATATTAAAATACTCAGTACATGGAACTTCAAATCCATGTTTACGTAGAAGCATTGCAATATCGAAGCTTACTATTGCTTCTTCTATTTCATTGTTTATTACCTTTGTTATCATTGTGTTACAGTTTTAAATCTTCTTTTTTTGATAATGAGTATTGTAACTCGTAATCATTATATATGAAAAACTTAGCAAAACCTTCTGCTTGTTTTAATATTAGCTTTAGGTATTTTTTTGTGTCCTGTCCTAACTTACCCTGCTTTAAATCTTCTAAGAAATCAGAACCAAGATAATTTATATGAAAATTAAGACAAGGAATATTTTCCGACAACTTTCGATATAAAACTGCATAATAAAATATATGAGAATAGTATTCCATCTGTTTATACGTTTCTTTTAAGTTATATACTTTATTAAACTCGTTAGACATATTACTAGGAAATCCAGAAGATGTTACTATATTTTCCAGTTTAGAACTAACAAGACTCTTGAAAATAACCATGTTATCTAACTCTTTATAACAACGATATCCCTCAGAGTTGATTTCTAGATAATCTGAATCAATTTTTTTTGCAAAAGCCTTAGTCTTTTCACTAGCACAACCACTATTTTCCATTAAAATTATCTATTTCTTCTTTACTCATAGTTTTATCTTATTAAATGCAATTATTAAATATAAATTACCCAAATATACAAAAAATATTTTAATTATACAAATAAAAACGCAATAATTTTTTGAAAATTATTGCGTTTTTATTTTTTGTATCTATTTCTTTATTTACAGTTATTAAACTACTTTACGCCATCTCTCATGACTAAATGTAGAGATTGTAGTTATTTTTCCTTCTGAGTCTGGTTTGTCAACCGATGTTCTTTTTGTGGTGCTTGTTAAACAAATCATACCACCAATATCATCACTCATATCATATTCTACTAAACCAGAAGCATAAGCATTCACCCAGAAACAAAAACTAAGTTCTCCAGCACAATATATAAATTCAGCACCTGCCTCCATTGCTGCCCTAATAGCTCTAATAGCTAGAGCTTTTATTTCCAATAAACTAGCAGTTGGGGAAATGTTACTTGTTTCAGCTTGCAAACCCTGGTCAACTTCAGATAATAAAGTTATTTCTGATTCCTGACCGTATTGTTCTTTGAAACCTTCAATCTGACGAGGTGTCAATTCTTTATGGTTAAATATAACAAATAACTTACTAATCATACTTTCGTATGTTACCTCAACGTTGTTGTATCTGTTGATTTCATCCTGTATTATCCTTGCTACCCTTTCCCCCTCATATTTAGTGAAACCTGACAAATACATAGTATTTGTCACACCATCCTTAACTATTTTTATAGTTGCATCTGGGGTGAAATCAAACTCATGAAACCACTTAGGAGTGGGTGTTGTGTCTTCTTCACCTTCTTCTTCGGCTTGAAAAAAAAACCACCAATTAAAAATAGATCTATCTTTTATTGACTTCAGGTTACGACATGTATCTTCATAAGGTAAAGAAGATTCAGTTCTTATAAAGAATTTCTCTTCTGGAAACATAGAGGATAATATAGGTAAAACTTCATTTTCGAATATCATTACAAATTTACGAGCAGACTCCATGATAGATTCTTCTCCTTGTGTAAGGTTAAATCTTAATGTTCTTTCCTTTGATGCAATATTAATGTTTATCATATCTTTATTTTTTATTTTTTAAAATTTAATAATATTCTTTTAGTTCTTCTCTTATTTTTTTGCTAAGTTTTTTGCTTTCTTTGGCTTCCTCAAGAGTTGTGATTCCACATACTTCAAGAAATTTTGCAGTATCTAAAGGAAACATACCTAAATCATTAGCTATTTCCTCTAGCATGTGTATAGTAATAGGAGTCTTAATTTCTTTTTCCTCTTGTTCTGGTTCTATCTCGTCACCTATATACACCCTAAATTTAATCTCATGATTTACAAAATATACATTTAATTCTTTTAACTGATCATCTGTAAGTTCAGTGGTTATTGATATATGTATTTTTGGTTTTTTTAACATAGGTTTTTAATTTTATTTATTTTTAACATAGAAGTCTGCTTTTCTCATAAACTCCCCATAATTATCGCTATAATCTCCTTGATAAGTAACTGAACTAACATTACAACCAATACTAGGGATTGGTTGAAAATTATCTATCGTCCCACAGAGT
>Ga0163144_10019665_pt1 | contig 13570 bp, 9 predicted proteins | sample OliLak19BULKMAT1_FD_123175 | JGI IMG/M metagenome (GOLD analysis project Ga0163144, IMG submission 123175) | Freshwater microbial mat bacterial communities from Lake Vanda, McMurdo Dry Valleys, Antarctica - Oligotrophic Lake LV.19.BULKMAT1 | ecosystem: Environmental > Aquatic > Freshwater > Lake... | reverse complement strand
GAACCCGAACCCGTCGTCCCGCCCGAACCCGAATTCCTCGAGCTCGTCGTGCCGGCCGACGCCGTCATTGGACTGCAGCTCGAATCCACCGTCTCGAGCGACCGCGCGAAGGTCGAAGACGCCGTCGACGCGCGGGTCACGCGCGACGTGCGCGTGGGTGGCCGCGTGGCCATTCCCGCCGGCTCCCTCGTGCACGGCACGGTCACCGAAGTGGAGCGCGGCGGCAAGGTGCGCGAGCGCGCCCGCCTCGGCATCCGCTTCCACACGGTGGTGCTCGCCAGCGGCGATCGCCTCAGCCTGCATACCGACGCCATCACGCGCGAAGGCGCGTCACCCGGGCGCGAGAGCGCCGCGAAGATCGGCGGCGCGGCGGTCGGCGGCGCCATCCTGGGCGCCATTCTCGGGGGCAGCAAGGGCGCGGCCATCGGCGGCGCGGTGGGCGCCGGCGGCGGCTCGGCGGCGGTCATGGCCGGCGAACGCAGCGTCGTCACGGTGCCGGCGGGCTCCACGGTAAGCGTGCGCATCCAGCAGCCCGTCACCGTGACCGTCGAAAAGGAATAGCCGGCGCCCCTGGCGCCCAGGCCGGTGGCGTAGAATCGACGTCTCTACCCCTGCAGAGGAGACTTCATGCGTCTTGCCACCTTCGCTCTTTGTGTCGCCTTGGCCGCGCCCGCGCTGGCCCAGAAGAAACAGGACTACCCCGGCGTCATCAACTTCACCCGCGTCGATGCCACCGTGGCCTGCGGCGGCGCCACCGAGGTGGCCACGCTCGATCTGCTCAAGAAAGATGGCTTCAAGGCGGTCATCAACTTGCGGATGGCGAGCGAGCCCGGCGTGAACCTCGAACAGAACCAGGCCAAGGCCAAAGAGCTGGGCCTCAACTACGTGCACATCCCGTTCAGCGCCGGCGCGCCCGACCCGAAGGTGATCGACGCGTTCCTGGCGGCGATTGCCGACCAGGCCAACCAGCCCGCCTACGTGCACTGCGGCTCGGCCCAGCGTGTGGGCGCCGTGTGGCTGGCCAAGCGCGTCATGCAGGACAACTACTCGATCGAGAAGGCCACCGACGAAGCCAAGGCCATCGGCCTCACCAACCCGGGGCTCGAGCAGTTCGCCCTCAAGTACATCGCGGATCACAAGAAGTAGGCGCATGCGAACAACCCTGATCGCGTCCGTGTTCGCCCTGGCGTTCTCGCTGCCTGCGAGCGCCCGCGCGGACGTGCTGTTGACGCCGTATGCCGGAGTCAACTTCGGTGGTGGCACCATCGACAAGCGCGTGAACGTCGGCGGCTCGCTGGCCTGGCTCGGGTCGCGTGGCCTCGGCGTGGAAGTGGACTTCGGATTCATCCCCGACTTCTTCGAGCCGAAAGACACCGCCATCGACTACCCCACGAGCAACGTCACGACGCTGATGGGCAACGTGGTGTTCGGGCGCTCGGGCGGCGGCATCCAGCCCTACCTCGTCGCCGGCGCCGGACTGCTGCGCAGCAACGTGGGGTCGTTTGGCGAGTTCTTCGACGACGTCACGACCGAGAACAGCCTCGGGGTCAACGCGGGCGCCGGGGTGCGCGTGGGCGGCGGCCGCTTCTCGCTGCGCGGCGACGTGCGCTACTTCCGCGCGCTCAGCGACGTGGACATCGCCCTGCAAGACGCGCTCGCCGACTTCGGCTTCTGGCGCGCCACGGCCGGACTTACCTTCAGGTTCTAGGGGCTGGGGACCAGTCCCCAGCCCCTAGCCCCCAGCCCCTGTCCGTGAGATACTCACGAGTCATCTGACGCGGCGATTTCCCGACTTGATGGGCCGCGTCCCGGGATTCCTTCGAATCCTGGTAGTTCTATCTAAGTCGCGGATCGCCCGCGACCCATGGTCGCGGGCTTTTTTATTGTGGAGCGTTATGACCGATCGATACATCTTCTCGTCGGAGTCCGTTGGAGAGGGACACCCGGACAAGGTCGCCGACACCATCTCGGACGCCGTACTGGACGCCTGCCTCGCGCAAGACAAGTTCAGCCGCGTGGCCTGTGAGACGTTCGTGAAGTCGAACGTCGTGGTCATCGGCGGCGAAATCACCACCAAGGCCAAACTCGACTTCGAGAAGATCGCGCGCGATGCGATCCGCGAGATCGGTTACGTCAACGACGACGACGTCTTCCACGCCGACAAGGTGTTCATCAACCTGCTGGTGACCCAGCAATCGAGTGACATCGCCCAGGGCGTCGACGCCCGCAAGGCGGACGGCAAGAAGACCGCCAAGCAGGGCGCCGGTGACCAGGGCCTGATGTTCGGCTACGCCAGCAACGAGACGCCCGAACTGATGCCCGCGCCGATCATGTTCGCGCACCGCCTGGGCCGCGAGCTGACGCGCATCCGCAAGAGCGGCGCGGTGCCGTGGCTGCGGCCCGATGCCAAGTCGCAGGTCTCGGTGATCTACGAGAACCACAAGCCGGTGGGCATCTCGAACGTCGTGATCTCGACTCAGCACGCCGCCGACGTATCGCACAAGGAGATCGAGCGGTTCTGCATCGAGCAGGTCATCCGCAAGGTGCTGCCGGCGAAGATGCTCTCCGACAAGACGCAGTTCCTCATCAATCCCACCGGCCGCTTCGTCATCGGCGGGCCGCAAGGCGACACCGGCCTCACCGGCCGCAAGATCATCGTCGACACCTACGGCGGCATGGGCCGTCACGGCGGCGGCGCGTTCTCGGGCAAGGATCCGAGCAAGGTCGACCGGAGCGCGGCGTACATGGGCCGCTGGGTGGCCAAGAACATCGTGGCCGCCACGCTCGCCGAGCGCTGCGAGGTGCAGTTCGCCTACGCCATCGGTCATCCCGATCCGGTGAGCGTGCACATCGACACGTTCGGCACGGCCTCGGTAGCCGATGCGAAGATCACGCGCGCGGTGAACCGCGTGTTCAGCTTCCAGCCGGCCGACATCATCGACCAGTTGAACCTGCGCCGGCCGATCTACTCGCAGACTACCAACTACGGTCACTTCGGCAAGAAGGGCATGACCTGGGAAGCCACCGACAAGGTCAAGACGCTGCTCAAGGCCATCTAGATCGGCTGATCGCCCGGACGACCTGGTGAACGTCTTCGGCACGGCATACTCGACGAGATGGTGACGGAAGATCAGAGCGAGGTCGTCGCGTTCCTGCTGCGGCCAGGCACGCACGGGCCCGAGGCGCCGCGGGTGGACCTCATCGAGACCCACAGCGCAATGGTCTTTCTGGCTGGCGACCGGGCGCTCAAGCTGAAGCGCGCCGTGCTCTACGACTTCCTGGATTTCTCCACTCTCGAGCGGCGGCGGCAGTGCTGCGAGGCGGAAGTGGCGATCAATCAGCGCGTCGCTCCGGGCATCTACCGCGGTGTCGTGGCCGTGACGCGCGACGCCGACGGGGGCCTGGCCCTGGGCGGACCAGGCGCAGCGGTCGAGTGGCTCGTCGACATGACGCGCTTCGACGACGGCGCCCTGGCCGATCGGCTCGCCGAGCGGGGGGCGTTGACGGTGCCGACGATGGGGGCGCTGGCGCAGGCCGTGGCGGCGTTCCACGACGGCGCGAATCGCCGTGCTGACCGGGGCGGCGCTGCCGGTATGCAGTGGGTGATCGACGGCAACCGCCGCGCCTTCGACGCGTTCGGCGACGCCGTGTTTCCAGATCCTGGCCGGGCGCGCCTGGTGCGCGACACGGCCCGTGCGCTCGACAACGGCGCGGCACACCTCGACCGCCGGCGCGACAGCGGCTACGTGCGGCAGTGTCATGGCGACCTGCACCTGGGCAACGTGGTGGTGCTCGACGGCGTGCCGACGCCCTTCGACGCCGTGGAGTTCAGCGACGACATCTCCGCCATCGACGTCGTCTACGACCTGGCCTTCCTGCTCATGGACCTGTGGCATCGGGCGTTGCCGCACCACGCCAACGTGGCGTTGAACGAATATCTGCGTCACACGCGCGATCTCGAGAGTCTTGCGCTGCTGCCGCTGTTCCTCTCGTGCCGGGCGGCAGTGCGTGCGAAGACCAACGCCACGGCCGCCACGCTGTCGCACGATGCGGCGGCGCGCCGGCCGCTGGTTGCTACCGCACACCAGTACCTGGACCTCGCACAGATTTTTTTGGCACCGCCGGGGCCGGTACTCGTCGCGGTCGGTGGACGTTCGGGATCGGGCAAGTCGACGGCGGCGGCGGCGCTAGCCCCCACGATTGGCGCGGCGCCTGGCGCTCTGCACCTCCGCTCCGATCTCATCCGCAAGGACCTCTGCGGTGTCGCGCCGCTCACCCGCTTGCCAGCAGCGGCCTACACGGCCGACGTGACGGCGCGGGTGTACGCGCGCCTGTGCCACGACGCCGCCGTCGCCCTGGCTGCCGGCCACGCCGTCGTCTGCGACGGCGTGTTCGGCGAGGCCTGGGAGCGCAGCGCGCTCGATGACGTGGCCCGCGAGAGCGGCGTGCCGTTCGTGCCCGTGTGGCTCGACGCACCCGACGCCACGCTGCGCGCCCGCGTGGCGGCTCGGCGCGACGACGTGTCGGATGCCACCGAAGCGGTGATCGAGCGACAAGCGACGTACGTCCCGCCCGCCGCATGGATGCGCGTGGATGCCAGCGACACGGCCGACACCACGGCCGCACGCGTGGCCGAGGTGCTGGCAGCGCGCGGTGTGCCCGGTCGCTGACGCGCAGGTGGGCCGAAGTAGGACGGCCGGAGCACGGCCGGGAGCTAGGGCCGGCGCATCGCCGGCGTGATGATTCCCACGCGCTCCACGCCCGCGCCTTTGGCGACGTCGATCACCGAGATCACCTCGCCGTAGCGGAGCGCGCCGTCGCCCATGAGGTAGAGCGTCTTGTCGCGGCGCTCGGCGAACACATCGCGCAGGCGGTCGCGCAACTGCCCGAGCGTGAGATCCTCCCGGTTCAGCGAAATCCGGCGGGCGGCCGAGTACTCGACCACGATCTGCGAGGTGATGGGCACGCTGGCGGTGCGCTGCGTCTCGGCCGGCACGGTGGCGTCGAGTCCCTGTTGCGAGAGCGGCAGGGCCGCCATGAAGATCACGAGCAGCACGAGCAGCACGTCGATCATCGGCGCGATGTTCATGTCGGCGGTGGCGTGCAGGCGGCGCGGCGTCACCGCGGGCGGGGCGTACTTGGGTGTGTAGGCGCTCATGACGTCACCGCAGCGTGAAGTTGACGGTCACCGTCATGACGACGGCCACCGGGGCGCCGTTGAGGCGCGAGGGGGTATAGCGCCATTGCCGCACGGCCGCGAGCGCGGCCTCGTCGAGCAGCGGCACCGAGCGCAGCACCGTGGCGTCGATCACCTGGCCGTCCACGCCGATGGTGGCCTGGACGATCACGATGCCTTGCACGCGCGCCGACTGCGCGATGGCGGGATACACCGGCGCCGCGTCGTGGATCTTGATCGGCTGGCGAACCTCGCCAACGCGCACCTTGGCGGGCGGCGTGTCCACGGGCGGCGGCGGTAGTGGTGACGTGAGCGTGTCGACGCCGTCGCGAATGCCGTCCATGATGCCAACGTTGTCGTTGGCGGTGGCAATCGGATCCTTTTGCCACGCGGGTTCCTCGGTGATCCGCTCGGGCGCGTCGAGCGGCGCGGCGTTGGGATTCGGCACCGCGGCGTCAGCGAGGCGAATCACGCGCGGACGCGGCGGCTCCGGCGGCACGAGCGGCGTGACCATCGAGAGCTCGAGGTGTTGGCGCAGGGCTGGCAACGCGTCGGACGCCACGAGCGGCACCACGACGATGAGTGCGACGGCGACGGTGTGCGCCGCCAATGAGAGAGGCACGGTGTAGCGCGACCGCGCGCCGACGCCGTCGAACGGTTGAGAGACGTTTCCGAACAGATCGCGAGGCATAGCCAGTCCTCCTCGCGCATGTTCCGCCCGTCGAGGCGCGGTCACGCGCTTTCGAAGGACGACGTTCGGGCCCGATTGTCGTCAGTTGTAAGGGTTGGACACCAGGTGCGGAGTTTGGTTCCGCGCCTGCGTCAGTCCCAGCGCAATGGGTCTGCGGCCACCGATTCCGCAGCACCGTTCGCCGCACCGGCGCCGGCGGTCAGCGCGCGCGCGGGCCCGAATAGCCGCCGGACCTCACGAGGAACGGCAGATACGCCAGGCTGTTCACGTAGTAGCGGTCGGGCTCGCCGAAGAACAGCCCGCCGGGTGCGTCGGTCACGCGACCGCGCACGAGGCCGAGCAGGCGATCGCGATCGGCGGGGCTCGAGGCACCAATGGCGTACATCGCGTTGGCCAGTGGATGATCCTCCGCGCCCACGGGGCGACCGTCGAGCGACCGCTCGACGGTCAACCCGCGGCCCGTCCTGCGCGCCTGGTCAATCACCGGGTCAACGCAGCTCGTCAGAAAGCGATGCGCCTGTGGCGTGCGGAACCACATGAAGTCGGTGGCCACGCGCCACGGGATGCGAATGGCGTCCCAGCTCGACGTGGCATCCGCGCCCTCGGGCTCCCAGCGCGCCTTTCCGTGCCAGCGGATCCAGTCGGGGGTGGGCACGGGCGCCGCGTCTCCTCGGCAGAGGGCCTCGAGCACGACGTAGCTGTCGTCGGCGAGCCGCGCCCAGCGGCCGTCGCCCGAGAACGCCGCGAACGCCCGGTAGGCGGCAGGCGACAGGTACGACGGGTTCAACACGACGCCCTTCCCCTTCGCCCGCTCGTCTGCCCACGCGCCAGGCAGCAGCAACGTCGTGCCCTCGTCGTCGGTCACGACGGCATGAGCCATGAGGTCACCGAGCGTGGCGCGCGCGGCCGTGGCATAGGGAGGGAGGCCGGTCACGGTGGGGGCAGGCCAGCGCTCCGACGCCATGATGAGAGCGAGCGCCGCGTCGGAATCGGCGTCGGTCGCCACGTTCCAGTCGGCCACCCGTCCGCCCTCGTGAATCACCCAATGCCAGGCCCAGAGCGACGGGGCTTCACGGCCGTTGCGGGCGAGATGCCGGCGTGACCATTCCCACACGCGGTCGAAGGTGGGCTGGTCGTTCATCCAGACAGCGCGGAGCAGCGTATAGGCCTGCGCTTCGGAGACGGAGTCGTCGTCGTGCTCAGGTCGCATGACCCGGCCATCGGCAGCCACGAAGCGCGCCCGGTAGCCGCTCCACGAGCGCTGCACGAGTTCACGGTCGGCGCGCGTCGATCCACAGGCCGCCGACAGCGCGGTGACGAGCGCGGCGACCGACAGGCCGAAACACCTGACGAGGACGCGGGCGCGGCGGTGCGTCATCGTGACGGGGTCGGCACGTGCCTGAAGCGCAGACCGGCCGAGAGCTGGCCGCCATCGAAGACCGGCGACCGCACGATGAGCGCATGGGCCACCAGGCCCGCCCCGCGCGCGAACTCGTAGGCCGCACCGATGCGCGCCGTGTGGTAGCGCACGCCACGATTGTCTCCGCCGTAGAGATACGCCGCCGACACCCAGCGTTCGCGATCCCCGAAGAACCGCGGCGTGGCGAGCCAGCGCCGTGCCTCGAGGCCGAGGTCGTGGCGCCAGAACGAGGCCGGCGCAAAATACTGTGTCGTCGGGTGGTCGTGCGAGAGGTACTCGCTCGCCCCGACGAGGCGGATCTCGTGCACGCGGTGCCAGAGACGGCGGGACGCATCGACCCGCAGTTGCGTGCGCGCGTTGCCGTCGCTCATGGTGAGCCGGCGCGCCGAGGCATCCACCGACGCACTGGTACTGGGCTGCCAGCGGGCGCCAACGAGCACGCCGGTGGCCGCCAGGCCAGACTCGAGCGAAAACGCATTGTCGAGCACGAGCACCCGCTCGGCGCCGGCCATGACGCGCACCTCGTCGGACATGCGCCAGGTCGCCGCTGTCCGACCAAACCACTGTGTAGCCACCCCGTCGAGCGCGCGGGCAGTGAGTGTCGACGTCACGTCGACCGAGGGTCGAATCGCCCAGTCGAGGTCGGCGCCGGCGTGGCCGCCGCGCCATTCACGGCCTGGCGCCCGCGCCGCCGATGGACCGCCAAACGCCCGCAGACGCAGGCGGCCGTAGCCGCCGAATCCTCGCGAGAGCGCCGCGCCGCCTTCCACGAGATCGAGCAGCTGGCGACGCGCGGTGCCGTCGGCCGACACGCCTGACGTGAAGAGATCCAGGCTCATCTGGCCGCGACGGTCGGCCCGAGACACCGCTTCACGCGCCACCCTGCTCGCCGGCACCCGCAACGTCACGGTGCGCCACGCCTCCACAGCTTCGGCCGTGCGTCCGATCCGGTCGAGCGTCTGCGCACGTTCCAGACCGGCCTCGACATCCTCGGGCTCGAGCGCCAGCCACCGGTCGTAGGCCGCCAGCGCCTCGTGCCAGTGCCCCGCCTGTACTTCGCGCTTGGCGGAGGATTCCGCGACGATGGCCGCCATGGTCGGGTGTTCAGCCGAGAGCTGCGCGTAGCGTCGCGCCGATGCCTCGACGTGTCCGCGCCAGCCCTCGATGCGCGCCTGCTGTCGGCGGGCACCGATGTCTCCAGGCTCGACGGCCAGATACCGGTCGTAGGCGACGAGCGCCTCGCCGTAGCGCCCTTGCGCCGCGAGCAGCTCGGCCTCGAGTTCGTGCGCCGAAGCCGCACTGGGACGCTGGCGCGCCAGCGCGCCTGCTTCACTCACCGCGCGTGGCAGATCGCCAAGCGCGGCCAGAAGCCTGGCCCGAGTCACGGCCGCCGCGACGAGCGTCGGCTGCGATGCCAGGATCTCGGTGGCCCACGTCAACGCCTTGGAGGCCGCCGCGTCGCCCGGGCCACGAGCAAGGCCGGCCAGCATGTTGCCCATGTCGAGCAGCGCCGAGGGCGAGTCCTTGAACCGGTCACCGAATCTGTCCAGCACGGGCAGGACGCCCACAGCCTCAACGTGCCGGGCCGCGAGCTCCACCTGCACGAACCACGCGCCGAGCCGCCGGTCGTCGAGGGAAATGGCGCGCTCGGCAGACCGCCGGGCAGCCGCCTCGTCTCGCGCGGCCCAGGCGGTCACGGCCAGGCGTTCGTGCAGCCGCGCCTCCACGGGGAACCGCCCCACGCCTCGCTCGAGCACCTGTCGAGCGGACACCTCATCGTTGACGGCCTCGGCCCACGCCAGGAACCAGGCCGGGTCGGCATCTTCCCGGCTCGTGAGGTCACCGAACTCGTGATCGACGGCGGCGCGGGACGCGGTCGCTCCGGCGAGCTCCGCGCGAAGCAGACGCAATTCCACCGACCCGTCAACGCGTCCGTGCAAGGTGGCGAGCGCCCGGTCGGGTTGGCCCGTCGCACGAAGCGCGCGAGCGGCCAGAATCGCGTCGTGGTCCGCCAACGGGTCGGACCCGAGGGTGGCTGCCGCGCGCGCGGGATCGCCCGCTCGCAAGTAGGTGCGCGCCAGGGCCGAGCGCCCCTCGCCAAGGTCGGGTGCAGCACTGGCGGCCGCCTCGACGGCCGCGAGCCTCGCCGGCGACGGCGACCGGCGGTGTTGCCATTCGGCGTCGCGGATCGCCCAGCGGGCGTCGTCGGGCCGTGCCGCCCGAAGGGCCGCCAAACGAGCGAATGCCTCGTCCCACTGACCCAGTTCTGCCAGCGACGTCGAGAGCACGTCCTGGGCCCGCACATGACCAGGCGCCTGCGCGACCAGGGGCTGCAGCAGTGCGGCGGCATCGGCGGGGCGACCCGTGGCCAGCGCGATTTCCGCGCGTGCCAGCGCCGCGCGGGACGGATGGCTCGTGGCGAGCAGCGACAGGCGCTGGTCCGACTCGCCGCGATGCCCCATCTGCGCGTGCCACAGCGCGAGCCTGGCTTCAAGCTCTTCCCAGCCCGCACCGCGCCGCTCGGACAGGCCGTCAGCCGCCCGCAGGGCGGCGCCGACACCGTCGATGAGCGCCGTGGCGTCGAGCCATGCCAGGGCCGCACCGGGCGCGTTACTCAGGTGACCCAACACGGCTCGTGCCTGGTCAGGCCGTCCCGACGCGATCAGTGCGCCGGCCACGATCGCGCGGGCGTCGGCGCCCACGACTGGGTGGCTTTCGAGAGCGCGGGCTCTGACCAGCGCGTCCGTCACGCGGCCCGTCTCGAGGGCCAGCGATGCCACCGCCAGTCGGCGATCCACGGACGCCTGGGGGTCGCCCCATCGGCCGGCCGCCAGTATCCATGCCGCGTCGGGCTCGCCCACGGCCCTGAGCGCATCGATGAGCGCATCGGCCGCGCGACGGCGGTGCGAGTCTTCGGCCACCACCCCGCGCAGCACCTCGGCCGCGCGCGCCGGCGCACCGGTCCAGAGCAGCAGCACGCCGTACTGCTCGCGCACCTCGACCGGGGCTCCGGGCGCCGTTGCCGGCGTCTCGACGAGTCGAAGCGCATCGCCGAACCGGCCCAGCCCGATGGCTCGTTCCGCGGCGCGTACGGTCCACGAGATCTGGTCGGGACAGGATGCCCGGCGGGCGGCCACGGCAGCCAGAAATGGACCAGGCGACGCCAGCGCCTCCAGGTCCGCAAGCGGAGCGGCGGCGCATGGCTCGGCGGCCAGCGCGCGCTGGCTCGCGTGCTCGACCTCGTCGGCGGTTCGACTCGCGCGTTCAGGCGTGGTGACTGGCGCTGGCGCCCGCCGAGCGACCGCCGGGACCGGACGCGGGGCCACGGCCTTGCGCACCCGGGTGCGGCTCGCCAGCCACTCGGGCCGGGACGACACAAGTGCCTCATCGAGCGTGTTCCACGCCTCGGCGGCTGACGCTGGGCGGGACGACCGCTCGAGCGCCAGGGCGCGCTGCGCCAGATCGGCGGGTCCGCCTCCGGTGCGGCGCGCCGTCACCTCGTAGCGTTCGGACGCGCGCAGGCCGTCGCCCGCCCGAAGGTAACTCTCGGCAAGTCGGCGCGGCCACACGGCCGACCCAGGGTCGACCGTGTCGCCCGCTGCGGCCAAGGTGCGAACCGCGGTCTCATCGCCTGCCGAGACGGCCAGTCCGATGAGGCCGTCGCGTACTGCGTGTTCGAGTGGGTTCGCGGAAATGACACGGGCCCCGATGCCACGAGCGGCGGCCGGGGCGACCCGATACGCGGCCCAGAAGTACTCCGCGAGCGACCCGCCCACGAGCGCGCGACGACGATCGGCCTCGCGAAAGTGGGTGTACGCCTCGGTGGCGGTGCCCCGGTCACGCGCGGTCCGCGCCAAACCCAGAAGCGCCAGGTGTTCGGCATCGTCAGCGGGCGGGCCTTGCGCCGACGACCATGCCGGCACGCAGACCAGGAATGACACGATGACGACGGCGATGACCCGGGACGTCATTGCGAGCCTCCTGCTCCGGGGACACCCGGGGGCGTCAGCAGCGCTCGATAGAGCACAGCGGCGTCGTCGAGACGGCCGTGGCGCCGAAGCGCCTCGGCGAGGCGCAGCTGCACGTGACGGTCGCCCGGCGCGACGGCGGCAATCCGCGTGATCGCCTGGAGCTGCAGCGCCGAGTCGGAGCGCCGGGCCGCAACGTCCGCGATGCGCTCGAGCACCCTTCGCGTCACGTCCGGCTGCGCCAGGACACGATGTGCCGTCTCAGCGAACCGCGGGTCCGCCGCGAGTGCGTCCGCTGGCCGGCTGAGGGACACGACGTCACCGTTCTTCCACAGGAACACCCCGGCTTCGCCCGCGACGAGCGCCAGCAGCACCCAGACGAGCCAGCGTCTCACGCCGCCTCCGTCGAAAGCATGACTGCGAGATCGCGCCCGTCGGCCGCGTCGATGCGCAGGGCAATCTGGCACGTGCTGAACTCCGGACTCGGCGCCGTCACCGGAGTGCACCTCACGACCGTGGCAGCGCTCGTCCAGGAATCGACGCCAGAACTCATGGCGATCGTCACGCGGCTACCCACCGCGATCGCGCGGGGTGCCACCAGGCTGAGGCCGCTCGCGCTGAGGTCGCGGGTGGTGGCGAGGAACTCCCCACTCTGGTCGATGACGCGCACCGGCAGATAGGTCTCGTGGCGCACCGCCCGCAAGCGGCCGCCGCGCACGCGCATCGCGAGGTAGCGCCACTGCTGTGCCGCCCAGGATGGCTGCGAGAGGTGGGAGAAGATTTCCGGCACGGTCATGTTGTAGATGGCGTCGGCCAGACGGTCGACGGTGCGGACATCCGCGTGATCGAACTGCACGCCACTGGCCGCCCAGCCGCTGCGCCGGCCTTGGTGGCACGTGCGTACCGTGCCCTCGCACTCCACGGTTTGCGCGCCGAAATACATCCGTAGCCGCAGGGCGGTGCCAGCCGCGAGCGGCTGTGGCAAGAGCAGCGTGCAGCCGCCCTCCGAGATATCCAGCGTGACGCCGAGCTGCCCGTCGCCGCCGGCAAGCACCTCGACCGGTACCGCCGCGCGGAACCGGACGGCCTGCCGCTTCTGCGGCGGCCGCAGCGCGAGACCCACCACCGCCAGCATGAGGGCCAGGTTGTAGAACGACCAGAAGGCCGCGACGCTCGCGCCCACGACGTCTTCGCTGACGCCGAATCCGAGTCCGAGCAGGCTCCACACCAGAGACAAAAGGGTGACGCCGATGAGCACGTACTGCGGCAACACCACACGGTCGTCCTGGTCACCGCCGCGCTTGCTGGTCACGACGAACTTCGACTCGCCGCGGCCCAGCAGGAAGCGCTTGGCCGCCACGAGCAGCGTGAAGAAGTTCGCCATGTTGAACAACTCGTCCATCAGGATCCGGCCCGTGCCCCGGCTCAGGATCTTGTAGGACACGACGAGCGAAACCACATGCGCGAGGTAGAACCCGAGGAACTGGCGATCGAAACGCACGATCGGAAACTGCCCGGTGAAGAGAATCAGCGGCGGGGCCAGGTAGAACACGAGCTTGGCAAAGCCGATCGTCCAGTGATACATCGACGCGAAGTAGCACAGGCGCTGCGCGATGGTGAGACCACGCGCCGTGAGCGGGTTCACGTGCTTGATGATCTTCAGGTTGCCTTCGGCCCAGCGGAGCCGCTGCGAGCTGTAGCTGGCAAAATCCATCGGCGCCAGACCGGTGACGAGAAGCTCGTTCAAGTAGACGGACTTCCACCCGTTCGCCTGCAGCGCAAGCGACGTGTGCATGTCCTCGGTGATCGTGCCGGTGAGCTGGCCCCCGAACGGCTCGAGCGCCTCGCGGCGCAGCACGGCGCCGGTGCCGCAGAAGAAGGCGGAGTTCCAGTGATCCTTGCCCGGCATCACCAGGTTGAAGAAGACGTCCTGCTCCCCGTAGAGCCGCCGCATCCGCCAGCTGACGCGGTGCTGGAGCGAATCGAGGTTGTGGTACCGCTGCGGCGTCTGCACGAGCGCCACCCGGGGATCGTCGAAGAACCCGAGCGTGCGCTCCAGAAAATCGGCACGCGGCACGTGGTCGGCATCGAAGGTGGCAATCAGGGCACCGGTCGTGGTGGCGAACGCGTTGTTCCAATTGCCGGCCTTGGCATGTTCGTTGGTGTCACGGGTGAGGTAGTCGCACCCGAGTTCCTCGCACAGCGCCTTGACCTCGGCCCGGCGGCCGTCGTCGAGCACGAACGTGCGATGCGGATAGCGCATGTGGACCGCTGCGCGCACGGTCTGGCGCAACAGGTCGACCTCTTCGTTGAAG
>Ga0163144_10019664_pt1 | contig 13570 bp, 10 predicted proteins | sample OliLak19BULKMAT1_FD_123175 | JGI IMG/M metagenome (GOLD analysis project Ga0163144, IMG submission 123175) | Freshwater microbial mat bacterial communities from Lake Vanda, McMurdo Dry Valleys, Antarctica - Oligotrophic Lake LV.19.BULKMAT1 | ecosystem: Environmental > Aquatic > Freshwater >... | reverse complement strand
TGGTCGCAGTTTTTCAGCCATTGCTTGAGAAAAATCGAGAGTTTCTAGAGCGCAATGCGTCCGTGTACTATACTCAAATCAAGTCGAGCACTTCAAATGAACGACAGAAAGCAAAATTGCTTATCGTGTTCATCGATTGGATGCTCCAGCGCTTCAGTGAACTTGGAAAAGAGGAGATTGAAACCATGCTACTCGGACAACTGCCCGATCTAAGAGATACCCAAGCCGGAAAGGACTTAATCGCCATCGGAATCGAGAAGGGAATCGAGAAGGGGGCGTTTATAGGAACGATACGTACATGCCAAAGCGTACTTGGACTGGAAATGTCGAATGTAGCTGATCTTTACGCCAAATCAATCGAGGACTTGACCAAAGTAGCGAGCGAACTACAAGCGTCCGTTCGAAGCCGTATTGGCTTGCAGTAATCGGTTACGTCCATGGTGTTGCTACTTGCAAATAGTCGCTCGGTGTCTCACCGCCCCCTACGAGTTCACTCGTGGGAGCGTAAGCTTTTTGGCTAAGACACTTGGAGTGCGTGCTTGCGAGATACTTCTGCCGCCTAGCTGCGAAGCTCGGAGGGCAGGCAGCAAGCTCAAAGGGAACCATGCATGCTGGCTTCCATGTTGAGCCAATCTCTTCGATGCGCGACCAGGGATCGATAAGCGATTGAGGACAATCGCTCTACTCTGTCGGTCAATCTACCGACCACTTGCGTTGTCGACGGGGTGGCATCCCTTCGATCTTGAGTTTAGAACTTGAAATCGCCTGCTGAAATCGGCTAAAGGCGGGATTCGTCTCGGACCGCAAGTACGCTTCGAGTTCCCTCGCACTGGCTTCATCGGTGACTGTAATGCAAATCAAATCCGCTTCGCCAGCATCGAGTTGATCGAGCATTTCGTTCCAAGATGCAAGATGCCCCGTTTCGTTTAAGTCGGGAATGGGGCTGCCTGGCTCAACATAGAGGCTTCATCGTCGACACAGAAATATTCGCGCCGGAGCCCAATAATTGCGATTCATAGCCTACCCGCTTTCCTAGTTCAGTGAAGACCGAGTCCAAAACTCCTATCGCATGCTTAATTTGGATTTGAGCACCGCTTATCGCTTTTCTCGCAACGATCTTCATTTCCTGGACATAACCCAGCAGATTCAAATGTGGATTTGGATTCGGACCTGGATTAAAGTTACCCACCGTCTTAAGCCAACTTTGTACCTTCTTCAGATTCGTGGACGCGTTCCCGTTGTTCTTTGTTAGCAAGATAATACCCTCATTTACTTCGTCCAGCACATCCTCAAGATTGGATAGTGTTGTCGATGCTTTGTTCGCCGTCAAATTCCTGACAAATGCCGCAGCCCACGGGTTGGCGTTTCGGACTGCATCTGATTTTGCCGCAAAAGAAATTGACTGCTTTTTGCCCACGGCTTGAGCGAACGCGGTCATTCCAGCCAAAAATGCGTCGTCTCCTCCGGCGTTGGGAAGTTTCGAGATTTTCGATGCTTCTGCGATGACATCATCAAACGAATCTCCAAACGCTCTTATCAACTCCTTCAGAATACGATGGGAGCCGCGGCCATATTTTTCTTGTATCTTGGCCATGCCTTCAATGAAATCGGGATTGTTCTTGCTGATTGCACGAACTAGATGAGTCGCGTCCATGACTACATCGCCAGAGGTGCCTTTCAAGACCCTCATAAACTGATCCCAAAACACACCGCCGGCTCCCTCGCCGCGTTGTGTTAACAGTTCACCTTCACCGGAACCATTTCCCGCCGGACTGCTCAAGTAGATTCCATTGCCCCGTACTCCCTCAATCGTTATTCGATAGGATCGGCTGGGAGCTAGCGTATTCGCGTGAACCGCGGTCGAGCTGAACTGCTGAACTTGCAAATCGCTTGCATCTGCCCGAGGAACCTCCACCGTTCGAAGCTTGTTATCCTCGATACTCAAAACACGATGGTCGACGACCAAAATGTCGCTGTAGTAGTACTCGCTGCTAAGTTAAGATAGAGGGTCCTATCGGAATTTCGCAATCCAAACGATGCTCTGCCTTTTTGGAGCTTAGATACCATAGCGCTATCCGGGTTGCTAATAGATATCGCTTTTGGATTGACAAGTCCAAAGTCATCCCATGCCAATAATGTGCCATCCGGTTGCATGTTTCCGTATGCGTCACGCACTTCGACTGTGACCCAAACATCCTGACCAAGAGTCAAGCTAGCGGGTATCCCAACACCATTTTCGTACAGAGAACGCTTTACGCCTCCAAACTCTGCAGTCCAATCCTGACGAGCTGCTAAGCCTGGGACATGAGCCTGGACGATTGGACGGAATACTTAGGTGATCCGCCGCTGACGATGGCGTTATTGGACCGAGCGTTAGACAGAGTAATTCCGATCGCGTTTACCGGGGAATCGATTCGAGGCGAGGCGTTAAGAAATCTGAAGAAGACTTCCGTCAAATGAGAATAGACTACGGTGAGCTGAAACGCCGCATCCGTTTGAGAGAGCTTTAAAGAGAGCCTAGGTTGGACAAGACTTCAAGACTTCTGGCAAGCTTACAGCGGTAAATCACTTCGGGATTCAGCCATCGAGATAGTTGCGCAACAAAAAAACTAGCAACCGTCCCGCCCAATCGTCTGAACCGAACCGGTCATCGCTGTCAGAGGGTTTCATTCGAATTCAACGAAAAATAGTTACGAAGCGTAATCATCGACTTCGAGTTGGTTGCTTATCTCGGCGATGCCGTCCATGCCACGCAGGACTTCTTGGACCATTTGCTTTTGATAGTACGAATCAACTTTGCCTCGCAGCGTGATCTTTCCCTGGGCGCTTTCAAGGAACACTCTACGGTGCAGGACGTAAGGGTTCTTGCGAATGGCAGAGTCGATTCGGTGCAAAAGTGGTCCTGCTTGCATACTGTTTGCTTTCAACTAAAAAACTCTTTGAAGTGGCTTCGACTGAGTCATGAAGTGTTGCCGACAATTCGAATAGCCCGACATTGCATGCGAGAAAGAGGCCGTAATTTTTCTCAAAATGCACCTCGTGTATCGGATTTTCGTTCAAGTTGGATTATGGAAAGTTCTCCGATTAGTTTGTCCTTTCTAATTGGGGAATTCGGCTAGTTCGTCAAAAACCTGGCTTCCAAGCACCCTAGCCCCCACGCTATCCATCGCATGAGCTACACTAGAGCCAGCGTGGATGCAGCTTTTTCGTCCAGTTTTTGCCCAAGTGTTGAGGTTGATACTTCCTTCCAATGCCTGTTTGGTTTCCGGATCTCGTTTCGATCCTGATCGCTTTGCTTTTGGTCTTAGTGAACGGTTTTTTCGTCGCAGCCGAATTTTCACTGGTCAAAGTTCGCTTAGGACGAATTGAACAACTCGTTGCCAATCGAAAACTCTTTTCGAAAACGGCTCGGTGGCTGGCTCAACGGCTTGAACAGTCCCTTTCGTCGTGCCAACTGGGAATCACGATGGCTTCGTTGGCGCTTGGAAGGATAGGCGAGCCTGCCTTTGCCATGCTGGTGGAACCGCTGCTCTTTGCGATGCAGATCCAGTCCGCCGCCATTGTGCACGCCGTGGCTTTTGCGATTTCATTTACTTTTGTCACGGCCTTGCACCTCGTTATTGGTGAGCAAGCTCCGAAGATTTTTGCCATTCGAAAACCCGAAACCATTCTTCTCGCGTGTGCAATACCGCTTCAGATTTTCTTTGTCGCCACTTACCCGTTAATGCAGTGCTTGAACCTTTCAACGACATGGCTGCTGCGAACGCTCGGTGCGTCCGAAGCCAACAAGAGCACGATCCCATACTCCGAAGAGGAGATCCGTGCCTTGCTTCGCGAAGCGCATGTCCACGGCAACTTGACCGGTAGCGAGCATAGCATTATCAACGCAGTTTTCGAATTCGCTGACTTGGTCTGTCGACGCATTATGGTTTCTCGGACCGACGTCGACTTTGTTGATATCAACGAACGAACCGACATCACGTTATCAATGATCCACCGTACCAAGCACACGCGATACCCGATATGTGATGGGTCACTCGACGCTGTTCTTGGTGTATTGCACGTCAAAGATATCTCGGGGGCAACCATCCACGACGGATTCGATTGGAAGTCGTTGATGCGACCGCCCAAAAAAGTGCCCGAAAACATGCCCATCAGCAAACTCTTGCGGCATTTTCAGGGAACCCACCAGCATATGGCGTTCGTCGTCGATGAATACGGCATGATGATCGGTATCGTTACACTTGAAAACGTACTCGAGGAGATCATCGGCGTGGTCGCTGACGAGTTCGATGTCGAAGATCCAGAGATCGTGCCGGATGGCCCCGACAGTTTCGTTATCCTAGGGTCCACCGCCGTTCAAGATGTTGAAAATAGACTAGGTATTCAATTTGAGTACGCAGACGTAGATACAATGTCAGGCTTGCTATTAAATAAAGCAGAACGCCTGTTGGTTGCGGGTGATGTCATCGAGTTTCCCAATGCCATTGCAAAAGTCCTTTCCGTTTCGGACGATCGAGCAACGAAAGTCCGATTAACCCTTGTTTCGTCAGACAATTAATCACAGTGGAGTATTCCCCATGAATTGCATTCGATTTGTTCTCACGCTTGCTATTGCAGCGCTATTATGTTCGCAGACATGTTTCTCTCAAGAAGCCGCGAAAGGCAAGAAGCTTTTCGATGGTACAACGCTCTCGGGCTGGTCTGGCGTCACCGCGAACTGGCGCGTTGAGGACGGCGCGATCACAGGCCAAAGTCTGGCCGACGCACCACTTAAGAACAACACATTCCTGGTTTATGAAAAAAAGGTCGGCGACTTCGAACTCAACTGCGAGTTCAAGATTACAGGTGGTAACTCTGGCATCCAATATCGTTCCAAAGTCGTGGACAATGAGAAGTTCATTGTGGGCGGATACCAAGCGGACATCGATTCCGAAAAAGACGTGAAGAAGAACAGCTTCATGGGCATCAACTACGAAGAGCGTGGACGAGGTATTTTGGTCGAGCGTGGTCAAATCATTTCCATTGCGGCTGACGGCAAAAAAACAAAAGTAGGGAGCACCGGCGATGCTGCAGCCCTGCGAAGCAAAGTCAATGTCGACGGTTGGAACACATACAAGATTGTGGCAAAAGGCAGCGTCTGCCAACACTTTATCAATGGCGTCCTCATGTCCGAGCTTCAAGACAATCAAGTGGATAAGCGAGCGTCTGAGGGAATCATCGCACTGCAGTTGCATGCGGGCCCACCGATGAAGGTTCAGTTCAAGAGTATTGTGCTTTCTGAATAGTCTTTTTGGCGCAAGTACGATGAGCCCACACGACGTCCTCGTCCAACGAATCCGACATGCGACCCAAGCGTTGCTCGGCCAACAACACCTATCGCACCAGATCTCTGAATGGTGCGACCATTACCAATTGCAGTGCGAGTCCATTATCTCTTCACGAGGGATTTCGCTAATAAGTGTTGGGATTGTAGGTGCCAAAGGGCAGGGGAAAACTTGGATCGCTCGGCAAATGATTTTGGACAAGCGAGTATCGCAATCGCTACCCAGCGGTGTGCTCTCTAGCGAAGCCACGACCCATATCCATTGGATTGGGCCGATCGTGCCGGAAGGCCTCGACGCAAGCCGCGAGCTCTATCACCCATGCCGCTCCGAAGCCATGCTGGATTTGGGCCGCCCCTATATCTTGCTGGATACTCCTGGCATCACAGACGATGACTTGCAGGCGGCCAAAACGGCCAAAGACGCGATGGCTCTTTCGCCAGTTAAGCTGCTGGTCGTTCGACGAGATCAATTGCGAGGCGCGATCCTTAGCCAGCTCGCCAATTTCACCGAGGGTGCCGTATGTGTGCCAGTGGTAACCTGCGTACCACTTACTGATCTAACAAACTCAGTTGCAAAAAACCATTCAGGCGGTGGCGATACGTCGGCAAAAAATCAGTGGAGCGAATCGTTGCAACGTGACTTGAGCACGTTCAGCGATGCGATGCGTTCCAGTGCTCCCAAGACCAAGTTGCTCGAACCGATAATCGTTCCGGATTTTGAAGCCGACGGCGATGAGGCCAAAATCGGTCAAGCCTTTGCACGTGATGTGCAGTCTCGCTTGCAAAGTGAATCCTTGGACGATATCGCTGCAACGCGAGCCAACCGACTTTCGGCTGCGACGGATCGATTGCGACATCGCATTGGCCAGTTGTTGGACTCACAATTGCCACAGCTTTCAGCAGCCGTTAGGCGACTGCACTCGGAAGCAGACGCGCTGCCGGCACAAACCATTGAGGCCGTGCTTGGTTCGCGGGTCGTCCTGCAATCTGCCGTTCGAGGTCGATTGCGTGCGCAGATGATTGCCGACACGGGGATGATCTGGTTCCCGTATCGTACAGTCTTGACCGTTTTGGGTTTGACTCATGGAGCTTGGGACCGGCTATTGCTTTCGTTGTCAGGCAGTGTGCCGTCCATTTTTGGTACGTTCGCAGCTTGGGCTCGCAATGTTCAGCAATCGCGAAAAATCACTTGGGAGATGCACGAGGGAATTCGCGACCGGTTAAATCGGCAGATCCAAGATCGACTTGAACCCGTTCAGGCTCAGTTTCATCGCGCAGTGACCCGTATGCGTGGCTCCGATCAGGAAATTAAAAGCACGGCCACGACACCACAAATTCGATTGTCTGGAGTCGAGGAGTTGCAATCGCGGGCTAGAAGCGTATTCGAATGGTCCGTTGATAGGCACCAGATGCCTTGGTTGGCCTTGCAGTTCTTGGCATTGATTGGAACGGCGCTGTTCTGGCTTCTGATGGCGGGCCCCATTGTTTTCATCTATCGGCAGTACCTCGCAGCCAGCTTCGACTCGCTCTCGGGCACACCGTCCGGCTTGGAAAAGTTTCCGTATCCAAGTTCGGCACTTTTGCTGTCCAGCGTTTTGCTTTCGCTGATTCCAATGTTGATTTATGCGATGGTGGTACTTAGTTGGAGCCAGCGTCGGTCCAAAGTGAATCGGATTGCGGATAGCACGTACGCGGAAGAAATCAACTTGGTGGACGAACTAAAGCGTAATGGCGTCATCGCGTTGTATTACGATGATCCACTGTTAGAGCATGCGGAGTTTCTGATCCAGTGCACGCAGTAGTCCCACAACTCGGAAATGATAACGCACTAGAGCAAGTTCTTTGTCCTGATGCACCAATCCGAGGCCTTATCTGGTTTTGAAGTCGCGATGCGTCGGAGTTCTTAACAGACCCTGTATCGGAGCTCTCCCCCGACCCCGTGTCGGTGGTAGCAAGACTGGTAAGCTACAGCTTTCAACTGCAAAGATGCGGGTGGCCCTCCTCCGACCCCGAGTCGGTGGAGGCTCGTTGCACTTTCAAACGCGAGTATATCGAAGCCCACACCGACCAGCGGCGGTGTAGGGCAATCGCCTCGAGATTTTGCGAGTCTGTAGCTGATCAGTTGTTTCTCCATCGACCGGGGTCGGTGGAAGCTTTGTGCCATGGAGATTGCTGTAGCATCGCGACTCGGAGACTTCACATCGAACGTTAAACCTCGAAAGAACTTGGTTTGGTAGGTCCCCAATTTTGAGTTGCGGTACTAGCGAGCTCTATTTTTCGGCCTTTGAAATTCGCTGTTCGAGAATCTTCGGATTAGCGAGCCGTTTTCATTGCCTTGGTAAGAATGCGATCGAGAGCCGAGGCGAAAGCACTGCGATCTTTGGGGCCGTAGGGCGCAGGGCCTGAGAACTCCATTCCGGCTCCTCGGGCCGCATCAAACAGATCGCGTGCCGCCAAACGCCCGGCCATGTTGCGATCATCAAATTGCTCGCCCCGAGGGTCTATGACAAGAACTTGTTTTTCGACCAATTGCGCCGCCAACGGAATGTCTGCAGTAATCGCCAAGTCACCTGCGACCGCATTATCAACGATGTACTTATCGGCGATATTGGCACCCTCTCGGACAGTCACGCTCGCAAAGAGTGAGTTACCAGGCGGAACCCATATCGACTGATTCGCAACGAGCACAACGGGTATTTTGAGTCGCGTCGCAGTCTTGAAGACCAGTTCCTTCACCTCGCGGGGGGCCGCATCGGCATCAATCCATATTCGCATTTACGATCGCGCTTTCAGTCGTCTTGAATCGATTAAATCTTGCACAAGGCAATGCACATGAGCTACCATAACGAGCTCAATTTCTCTCCCTGAGTTCTCTTGCCTTTGAGTCGTCCATTGAAAACGCTAACCAAATTCATTGCCTCATGCTTTTTTTGTTTGGTCTTGAATCCACTTTATGCCGAGGATCGTCCGAACATTGTCATGATCATTTCTGATGATCATGCGTGGACGGATTACGGATTCATGGGGCACAAGATCGTTCAGACTCCCAACATAGATCGATTGGCACAGAGCAGTTTAACCTTTCGGCGCGGATACGTCACCTCAAGTTTGTGTTGCCCGAGCTTAGCCAGCATCATCACTGGCATGTACCCGCATCAGCACAAGATAACATCCAACGACCCACCGGTTCCGGCAGGCATGACCAATGCCGCCTTCAATCGCTCGCCAGAGTTTCAGCAGGGGCGAGAGCGAATGAACAAACACATGGAGTCCGTCGTCACGCTTCCTAAACTGCTTAAGGAAAATGGCTACCAATCTTTGCAGACCGGAAAATGGTGGCAAGGAGATTTTACACGAGGCGGTTTCACAGATGGAATGACCAAGGGTGGGCGACACGGCGACGAGGGGCTCGCCATCGGTCGCAAGACGATGGAACCGATCACGACCTTTATGGATAAATGCGTTGCAGCGAAGAGCCCTTTCATGGTCTGGTATGCTCCTTTGCTACCCCACGATCCACATACGCCACCAGACCGCTTACTCGAAAAGTACAAAAGTAAAACTGATTCGATTCACATAGCAAAATATTGGGCGATGATCGAATGGTTTGATGAAACCGTCGGGCAATTGCTGGACGGACTCAAGGAACGCGGTCAACTGGAAAATACGATCATTGTCTACGTCGCGGACAACGGTTGGATACAGAGTCCGGACCATTCGCGGTATGCACCGAAGTCAAAGCAGTCGCAGTATGATGGCGGCTTGCGAACCCCAATCATGGTTCATTGGCCGAAAAGGATTGCGGCGAAGATGTCAGACGATTTGGCGCAATCGATCGACTTGATTCCAACTTTGCGAAGCGCTCTCGAACTACCGACTGACAAGTCGTTACCCGGAATCAATCTGCTAGATGAAGCCGCAGTGGCATCACGCAAGACTATTTTCGGTGAGTGCTTTACACATAACTCCAACGACCTGGACGTGCCAGAGAAAAGCTTGCGATGGCGATGGGTTATCGATGGCAACATGAAGCTGATCGTCCCTAATCTAGCGGTTGAGCCAAAAGCTGAAGTAGAGCTTTATCAATTGGACTCCGACCCAACCGAGGTTCAGAATCTTGCGGCTTCACAGAGCGAAAAAGTATTGGAGATTCGGAAAAAAATGGATCATTGGTGGGAGCCGAAACTGTAGCATGCCAATTCCATCCGGATTGTTCGCCCATCGTAACCATTTTTAAATCTCGTTCCCTGGCTCTGCCGGCTCTGCCTGGGGACGCACTGCCCCCGAGGCTCTGCCTCGCGTGGCAACGAGGGCCGAGAGCGAACAATCGTAGGCTCGGCAGGCAGAGCCTGCAATTCAGTGGGTTCCAAGGCAGAGCCTTGGAACCAGTTGGTGGCGATCAGCGAGACGTGTCCCTTTTTTTCCTAAAAAGAAATCCGCTGCGAGGATTAAATAAAAGAGAATGGAAGTCAATTCAAACCGAACTCAATACCTGATCGTAGCATTCGTTTGTATTTGCCCATTGGCGACTTCAGCTCCTAACGTCAAGGCTCAATCCGCCAAGCCGCACCCGTGGTTGGCCGAAGCACCCGGCGAGTTCGTTCGACTGATCGATGGCGGCAATGTCAATATCGTGGTCGACGACGATCGAGTTCGTAAAGCGGCTAAGTCGGCTCTAACGGTATTTCAATTTTCGGTTGATTATGATTTCAGATTCCGTCACCGGTTGATTGGTTACGATCGCGAGGCCAATGCCTGGCAAGCCAAGATTGTCGCTTGGATGGACCAGCCTAAGATCGAGCTGGAACATAAGGTTTGTGTTCAATCCGACTTTACACCCGCATTGCCTTGGGAGTCCAAGCTGCTGCGGCACGAATTCGATCATGTTGCAATCAGCACCGACCCCCGCTTCTTAAAGATCATTAAGCGGACTTTGCAACAACGTCGGCAGTGGCTTGAGAAATGGGAACAAGCAAACGCGCCCACAGACGAGGAAGTTCGCGAACGGATCCTGGCTACAATCAAGGCCGACGTGCAATTGCTGGAAAAACTGGTTCAGTCTCAGTACGATCTGTTGGACCAGGAGTCGGCCCAAGGACTATCCGCTATTAGCAGTCGAAAGGAATTCTTCAGTGGGTTGTATTCTGTCGAAGGGCTTGAGCGATGCAAATTCGAATTGGACAAAACGATGCGAGTTTTTGTTGGCTCCCTTGCCAACGTTTCAGGCAAAAAGGAGGTTGAGGCTCACTATTTGTTTTTAAGTCCTTAGGCAAAACGTGAATTCCAACTCATTTCTCAGGATTGGCGGAATCCTTGAGAGCCAAGCGCCTTGCTGGGATTTTACTTTGGCCAATTACCAAAGTACCGCCCGATTCGGACTTAGTTGCACGACGCTCCGCGTCGTGATTTCTGCGACGCGGAGCGTCGCACAACTAAGATTTAAAGTTGCATTAGGCTGTTCATTTAGAGGATTGAATATGCTGGGCTTTGGATGATACTAGACCTTAGAAATAATTGCGAATTCCGCATTGGATCGATAGTTCTCACTGAAATAAATCGTGTTTGAATTTCTTTTCTCACTAGTCGCTACACCGGTTCTCCCCGCAACCGTTCTGTTGATTGTGCTTGTTGTTTGGAGCGCGACCACGATCGTCATTGGGGGACTTGATAGTCATCTCGCAGCGTCCTGGCACCTCCATAACCCGTTTTCGGGAGGGGGGCACGCCGATGCGGATGGACTGAGCCATACGATCACGCATACCCTGGGTGACGCAATGGGCAGCGTGGTGCTCGCGCCCGCCAAGTGGCTAAATCTGAACCAACTCCCGATCGTTCTATGGACAGGTGTTTTCACGATCTGCTGGTGGTCGGTATCAATCCTAATTTGGGTCAGTGTCGATACCGCCTTGGTCAAGGAGCCGGGCACACTGGCCATCTCCCTCATGATTGCCAGAAACCTAGTGTTGGGTCTCTTGGCGACGAAAGTGATCACTCAGCCGATGCGGGGATGGTTTGACACCAATGAGCTCACATCGGCTTCGTTAGTCGGTCAAGAAGCCGAGATCAGTTCATTCGACGCAACACCGGAGAATGGACAAGTCAAGTTCAAGACCCATGGTGCACCGTTGCTATTGAACGTTCGGACCGATGGCCCGCATTTGCCCAAAGGTACGCGAGTTTGGCTCACACACTACGACCAGCAAAAACGCATCTACATTGTTTCCGCCACGACAACCACATCGAATACTACCTCCACTGGAATCAAGTCATGACCATTGTGATTACTGTCCTCGCAATTGCTTTCGCCGTTTTGCTATTCATCGTCTCGCTAGCGGTCGTCGCCGGAAAGTTTTATGTCAAGGTCGGCCCGGACGAGGCGATCGTTAAAACAGGTATGGGTGGATTGAAGGTCATCATTGATGGCGGAGCATTGATTTGGCCAGTCATCCATCGTTATGAAAAAATGGACCTGACCCTCAAAAGTTTTGAGATCGCTCGAGAAGGCTCCGAAGGACTCATCTGCAAAGACAACATTCGCGCGGACATCAAAACGGCGTTCTTTATTCGGGTCGACAAGACTGCGGATGAAATCAAAGAAGTAGCGCAGTCCATTGGTTGCAAACGTGCTTCGCAAATCGAAACTATGCGAGAACTGTTCGACGCCAAGTTTTCAGAAGCATTGAAGACAGTTGGAAAGCAGTTCGAATTCGTTGAACTGTACGATAAACGGGACAAGTTCAAAAACGAAATTTTGAAAGTGATCGGTACCGACTTGAACGGCTACCGGCTCGATGACTGTGCGATCGACTATCTCGAACAAACGCGACTCGAACTGCTCAATCCAAACAACATCTTGGATGCCGAGGGAATCAAGAAAATTACGGAGCTGACGTCACAAGAGAAAATCAAGGAGAACCATTTTACTCGCGAGCGAGAAAAGACTCTTAAGAAGCAAGATGTGGAGGCTCAAGAAGCGATCCTCGAGTTGGAGCGTCAGCGAATCGAAGCCACCGAGCGTCAAAAGCGTGAAGTTGCTGAAATCCAAGCGAGAGAAAACGCGAGCGCGACCAAATCGCGAGAAGAGAATCGACTGGAAGGAGAGCGCGCTCGAATCAACACGGAGGAAGAAATCGGAATCGCAACACAGAATAAAGACCGAACCATCCTAGTTGCTCAGCGAAACAAGGAGCGGACCGATGGTATCGAACTCGAACGCATCCAACGCGATCGGCAGTTGGAGGTAACGGAACGGGAGCGAGTTGTTGGCCTCGCCACAGTCGAAAAAGACAAGGCCCTTGAAACGGAACGACGCAACATTCAAGAAGTGATTCGCGAACGCGTTATGGTTGAGCGCTCTGTCGTTGAGGAAAAGCAAAAGATCTTGGATACCGAGGCATTTGCGACAGCGGACCGAACTAAGCGTGTAGAAGTCACGGCCGCTGAAATGGCAGCCGAACAGTCGTTGGTCAAAGAGATCAAAGCAGCCGAGGCCGCCCTCAAATCTGCCGAGAGTCAAACCGCTCAAATTCGGCTCGAAGCAGAAGCGGGACGCGACCAAGCGGAAAAGAAATCCGAAGGGATGAAACTGATGGCCGAAGCATCGCGTGCCGACTATGCCGCAAAAGGACTTGCCGAAGCGGAAGTCATGCAAGCCAAAGCATCCGCGACTCAGGACCAAGGGATGGCTGAGGCTCGCGTGCTCAAGGAGAAGTATACAGCCGAGGCACAGGGTATCACAGAAAAAGCAAACGCGATGAAGATCCTCGACACGGTTGGAAAAGATCACGAGGAGTTCAAGCTGCGACTAGACAAGGACAAGCAGATAGAGATTGCCGCGATCGCAGCGCAGAAGTCTATCTCCGAAAGCCAAGCATTGGTTCTAAGCGAAGCCCTCCGCTCTGCCAAAATCGATATCATCGGCGGAGATGGCAAGTTCTTTGATCAGATCAGTGCCGCAGTACAAGGAGGTAAAGCCATCGATCGATTCGTACTCAGCTCTAAAGTCGCAACGGACATTAAGGATACGTTCTTTACGGGCAACCCTCAGCAATTCAAGGAGAGGCTAGGCGGACTGCTCGAGCAATTCCACTTGGACTCCGGCGACATCAAGGACCTGAGCGTCGCGGCCCTGATCGCAAAGCTCCTTTCGAGCGAGGGTAGCGACGGAGTCAGGAATCAGCTGGTACAATTGCTAGGACTCGCAGGAAATCTCAACTTGGCTGACAAGCAAGTGAGTAAAGTGAT
>Ga0163144_10019663_pt1 | contig 13571 bp, 8 predicted proteins | sample OliLak19BULKMAT1_FD_123175 | JGI IMG/M metagenome (GOLD analysis project Ga0163144, IMG submission 123175) | Freshwater microbial mat bacterial communities from Lake Vanda, McMurdo Dry Valleys, Antarctica - Oligotrophic Lake LV.19.BULKMAT1 | ecosystem: Environmental > Aquatic > Freshwater > Lake... | reverse complement strand
GCTTTTTTGATCGAATCACCCCGATACGCAACCCGTGCGCAAATATCGAACGCCACTACCGAGCGAATGAAAAACTCGCCGTGCCCGGTCGCGGAAACGGCGCAGCGCCGATTTGCATAGGTGCCCGCGCCGATCAATGGCGCATCGCCAACGCGGCCAAATCGCTTGTTGGTCATGCCGCCGGTGGACGTCGCTGCCGCCAAGCCGCCCTGCTGATCTAAAGCTACCGCGCCCACGGTGCCAAAATAGGATTTCGGCGCCAGTGCGGCGCGCGGCTGTAGGCGCTCAAGCTTGCGCGCACTTAACAGCTGCTGCCAGCGCGCTTCGGTGTAAAAATAGCGATCCGGCATGAATTTAATGCCCTGCTGGCGTGCAAAGGTTTCAGCGCCGGCACCGCTTAGCAATACGTGCGTGCTGTTCAGCATCACTTTTCGTGCCAGCAAAATCGGGTTGCGTACCCGACGCACGCCAGCAATCGCGCCCGCTTCGCGCTTGGCCCCGTCCATGATCGACGCGTCTAGCTCGTTAATGCCATAAGCATTAAACACCGCGCCTTTGCCTGCGTTGAAATAGGGCGAATCTTCCAAAATCGTTACCGCTGCCACGCTGGCATCCACGCTAGAGCCGCCCTTTTGCAGCACCGCGTAACCGACTTTTACAGCGCGTTCAAGATCAGCGCGAATCGCCTTTTCCTGCGGCGCGCTGAGCTGGCTGCGTTCGATCGTGCCAGCGCCGCCGTGAATGGCAATCGCTACCGGCGCTGCGGCGGTAAAGTTGCTGACACCGATTACGAAAAAAGCGCAAAGCAATTGCAGCATTGGAGTTTCGATTTTCACAGGTAACGCTACACTTAAGGCTGCTTGGGCCGGATAATCTAATTCGGCTCCGCACACAAGTCCAGAAAAAAGCAGTCACCATGATGAAACCCGCAAGTGAAATTAAGGCGCATTTTTTGCGCACCGCCATTGGCGCCGGAGCCCTGAAATTCGGGCAATTTACCCTGAAAAGCGGCCGAATCAGCCCGTATTTTTTTAACGCCGGGCTGTTTTGCGATGGCGCGCAGCTCAACGCGCTGTCAGCGTGCTACGCCGATACGCTGATGGCTAGCGACATCCGTTTTGACATGCTGTTTGGCCCGGCTTACAAGGGCATCACGCTGGCATCTGCCACTGCCCTGCAGCTCAGCCTGCGACACGACCGTACCGTGCCGTTTAGCTTTAATCGCAAAGAAGCCAAAGCACACGGCGAAGGCGGGCTTCTAATTGGTGCGCCGCTTAAAGGCCGCGTAGTGATCGTTGACGACGTGATATCCGCAGGCACTTCCGTGCGCGAATCCATTGAAATCATTCAAGCCAGCGGCGCAACCCCGGCGGCAGTGATTATTGCGCTGGATCGACAAGAGCGCGGCAGCACCGGCGATCAGCTGTCAGCGGCGCAACAGGCGCAGCAGCAATTTGGCATCCCAGTCATTGCGGTGGCGGGTTTGAATGATTTGCTAGCACAAGACCTGCCAGAAGTTAAACCATATCGTGACGATTTGTTACGATACCGTCGCAAATACGGGGCGCTTAACTCCGCTTGACGGCCCGTGTAACATTGCAGACTAAACTTTGCGGCAAATATGCTTGTTTTGCCCTTCGCTACTGGAGATCGTTATGAAAGTTCGTTTTGCTGTGCTTGCTATTGCTGCCATCTTGTTCAATCAATCCGCAAACGCCTCTAAAATTGTGAAGTGGACTGACGAGGCTGGTCAAGTGCATTACGGCAGCGCACCGCCGCCAGGGGCGGCCAAACAGGGCACTCAAACCTTGAACGATCGCGGCATGGTGATCGAAACCAAAGCCGGGCAAGTGCAAGCCACCCAGCAGGCCGAGCAAAAGAAAATTGAAGCGGCAAAGCTGCGCGCTGAAGAAAAGCAGGCGGTAGAAGATCAGCGCCTGATTGACTCCTATGCCAGTGAGGAAGATCTGGTGCGCGCCTATGAGCAGAACGTTGAGCTGATTGAGCAGCAGGTGGTGACTACCAAAGCTGACTTAACGAATCGCCGAACCAGCTTGGACAAGCTAGTCGCGCGCGCCGCTGATATGGAGCGCACTGGCAAGCCGGTAAACGATCAGCTCAAGCAGATGATTGCATCCGAACGACTTCAAATCGGCCGCCAGCAGGAATACATGGATGACAAAATCAAATCTAAAGTGACCGCCAAAACGCAGTTTGACTTGAACGTGCAGCGCTATCGCGATGTGTTAAAGCGTGACGCAGCGCGGCAAGCGGGCAGCGCGCCAAAGTAATTCCAATCCTAAATCAACTCGCTAATTAGATGGCATTGCTCCGCTCGCCTACACCTACATTTGCGGCTTTACTAAGGTGCTCAAAATGCTGCATCAGCGCTCGTTAGCAGCATTGGCACCCTATCTTGACGAACAGTCCCCAGATTCTGACTGTTCGTCAAGCTAAAGCGCTAGCGACAGGCCGCCGCATACACCTGATCTAACTCGCTCAGCCACTGTTGAATCTGCACCTGCTCAGCAAAACTCGCTTCTAGCGAATTGCGCGCTAGCGTGTAGGCATCGGCGATCTGCAAGTCCAATGCGGCAAAGGTTGCTAGATAATTTTCCAGCAAATAGCCGCCAAAATAAGCCGGGTCATCAGAGTTAACGGTGGCTTTTAGCCCGGCATCCAGCAGCTGCTTTAGATTGTGTTTCGATATGTCAGAGAACACCCGCAGCTTGATATTCGATAGCGGGCATACGGTAAGCGCGATGCCGGAATCCCGAACCCGCTGGGTGAGCGCCGGGCTTTCCAAAATTCGCACGCCGTGATCGATGCGCTCAATGTGTAAGACATCCAGCGCGCTTTCAATGTAGGCCGGCGGCCCCTCTTCACCGGCATGCGCGACAAGGCGCAAGCCCAACTCTCGGCAGCGTTTGAAGAGCCCGGCAAATTTTTCCGGCGGGTGGCCGTTTTCACTGGAATCGAGCCCGACGCCAATAAACGCGCTGCGGTAGGGCATGGCGGCTTCCAGCGTCGCAAAGCCTTCTTGCTCCGACAAATGCCGAAGAAAGCATAAAATTAGCGCGGCGCTAATACCGGTTTCAGCGCCGACTTCAGCGATGGCGCGGGTCAAACCGGCGAACACAACGCCGATATCCACGCCGCGTGCGGTATGCGTTTGTGGATCAAAAAACAGCTCCGCGCGCCGGACATTTTCAGCAGCCGCTTTGCGCAGGTAGGCGGCGGTCATGTCAAAAAAATCCTGCTCAGTCAGCAGCACGCTGGCACCGGCATAATAGATGTCGAGAAATGACTGCAAATCCGAAAAATCGTAGGCGCGCTGCAAATCCGCAACGCTGGCAAAGGGGATCGAAACGCCGTTACGCTGGGCAAGCGCGAAAATTAGCTCTGGCTCAAGCGAACCTTCGATATGAATATGCAGCTCAGCTTTGGGCATATCGGCCAAAAATTGTGCGAGTTTAGGGTTAAGCACTTTCATTAAAACACCTGTTGAATTTGTGTAAATGGAACGCGGTTAGGATAAATGGCTTTTCCTTAGATTCCAACGCTAAATCAGCGTGATAGCAAGGCGCTGAAGTGCGGAACGACGAAGGAGTACAAATGTACGTCGAGGAGACCGCAGCGAAGTAACGCGGCTAGCGCGTTGATTTAGCGTTGGAATTATTAATTACGGCCTTGATCTTCTTCATCCGGCTCTTCTTCCTCCGCATCTGCCCTCCCGCGCGGCAATAGCCGTGGTTTGAGCGCCGAGCTAACCGCTTCGGCCTCTGTAGCTTCCTTACCAAGATTATAGACCGCATAGCCCGGCAGCACCATTTGATTAAGCGCTAGCCCAATCACTTTACCATTTGCGCTTGCTAGCACGGGCGATTCTTCGCCGCTAATCGGATCGCGAATCGTGGCGAGCACTTGGCCCTGAGTGACTCTGGAACCCAGCGTCGATTGCCCAATCAGCATGCCACCGACCGGCGCGCGCACCCAAGTGGCGTCGTAGAAAACTGCTTGCCGCTCAGTCCACACGCGCAGTTTTTCAGTCATACCGAGCTTGTGCATAACGGTTTCTACCGCCAGCGTGCCGGCTTCAATTTCTTTGATTTCCAAACGAATCGGCGCGCCAATTTCAAAAGTAATCGCTGGAATACCCGCTTCCGTTGCCGCCATACGCAGCATGCCGCGCACGCCGGGTGAGTGCAAAACCGGCGTTGCGCCAAAGTTTTTGGTGAACTCCATGACTTCGCGAATGCGCAGATCGCCACGCACCTGCGGCAGGTTGCTGCGCTCAAATGAGCCGGTATGAAAGTCGATCAAGTAATCGCACGCCAGCACCACCCCGTTAAAAAAATCATAGGCCAATCGCGATGCCGCACTGCCGCTGCGCGTGCCCGGAAAAAACCGATTGAGATCGCGCCGATCCGGCAAATAGCGTGAGCCGCGCGTAAACCCTGGGAAGTTCACAATCGGCACCGCAATCACTGCACCGGCCAGCTTACTTGCATCAAGCTTGCGGCTGATTCGATTCACCACTTCGATGCCGTTGAGCTCATCGCCATGTATACCGCCGGTCAAGCACAGCACCGGGCCAGCCTGCTTGCCATTGATAACGATTACCGGCGCGACGTTGCCGCCGACGCCAAACACGTCTGCACCCCGCCAGTCCAGCGTTTTGCGCTCACCGGGCGCAATGTTGCTGCCCAAAATTTGAATCGGCCCTGCTTTGCTTGATTCCGGCACGCTAGGCGCGAGCGTAAGCGGCAGTGTGCGCAAAACGGCAGGCGTGCTTGCACGGGCCAAACCGTTTGGCGTAGGGATCGGCGCGAGCAGTGCGCTAGGCACTGATTCGCGCTGCGCCTGAATTTGCTCGGCGCTGGGAAAATCCTGCGCGCGCGCACTAGCTAATCCAAGCAGCAATAAAAGCCCCAGTAAAGCTTGAGCAAAAAGCCTCATCGCTCCTCAGGTTTGCGCTGCTCTAGCAGCCGCCGTTCCAGATAGTGGATGTTAAAACCGCCCAGTTGAAACACCTGATCGAGCATGTTCTTTTGCTGCAGTGGCAGATTCGTTTTAATACCTTCAATCACCGTTTCAGTAAGCGCTACCCGCATGCGCGCAATGGCAGCGGTGCGGGTCGGCCCGTGCGCGATGATTTTCGCAATCATGGCATCGTAGTTTGGCGGCACTGCATAGCCGTCGTAAATATGCGTATCCACGCGAATGCCGGGGCCACCGGGCGCATGAAAGCGCTTTATCGTGCCAGGTGAGGGCACAAAGGTTTCCGGATCCTCCGCGTTAATTCGACACTCAATCGCATGACCGCTCCAGCGCACGTCGGCCTGTTTAATGCGCAATTTTTCGCCCGACGCTACGCGCAGCTGTTCAACCACTAAATCAATGCCGGTCACCATTTCCGTAACCGGATGTTCGACCTGAATACGCGTGTTCATTTCGATAAAGTAAAAGCGCCCGCGCTCGTAGAGAAACTCAAAAGTGCCCACGCCGCGATAGTTGATGCGCTTGCACGCCGCCACACACACTGCGCCAATTTGATCGCGCTCCTCAGGCGTTATGCCGATAGCCGGGCATTCTTCCACTACTTTCTGATGCCGGCGCTGCAGCGAGCAGTCGCGCTCACCCAGGTGAATTACGTTGCCATGCTTATCAGCCAGCACTTGAATTTCAATATGACGCGGATTTTCCAGGTACTTTTCCAAATACACCTGATCGTTGCTAAACGCGGCCTTGGCTTCGGTACGGGTCAGGGTAATCGCGCTCATCAGCGCCATTTCAGTATGCACTACCCGCATACCTTTGCCGCCACCACCGCCCGAGGCTTTGATAATTACCGGATAGCCGATCTCTTTAGCCATGCGCGCATTGGCGGAAAAGTCATCGCCGAGCGTGCCATCTGAGCCCGGCACGCAGGGCACACCTGCGGCTTTCATTTCGCGAATGGCGCTAACTTTATCGCCCATCAGGCGAATGGTGTCGGCTTTCGGGCCGATAAAGGTGAATCCAGAGCGCTCAACCCGCTCGGCAAAATCAGCGTTTTCGGATAAAAATCCGTAGCCAGGATGGATGCCTTGCGCGTCGGTCACTTCCGCTGCGGCAATGATTGCGGCCATGTTTAGATAGCTGTGCGCGGCGGCAGCAGGGCCGATGCAGACCGACTCATCGGCCATCGCAACGTGTTTCAAATTTCGATCCACGGTGGAATGCACGGCCACGGTTCGAATGCCGAGCGCTTGACAGGCGCGCAAAATACGCAGCGCAATTTCGCCGCGATTGGCGATGACGATTTTTTCCAGCATTACGCAATCACCATCAATGCTTGATCAAACTCGACCGGCGCGCCGTTTTCGACCAATATTTTGACCACCGTGCCGGAGACCTCGCTCTCAATCGGATTGAACATCTTCATCGCCTCAATAATCCCGATGGTGTCGCCCATTTTGATCTGCTGCCCGAGCTTGGCTAACAGCGGCTGGCCCGGCGCCTGTGAAGAATAGTAGGAACCTACCATAGGCGCGCGAATCACGTGGCCTTCTTGCAGCTCGCGCGTGTTGGGCTCAGCTGGTTTGCTAGCCGCTGCGGAGCCGGGCACAGCCACGGCGGCAGGCGCTGAGACAGGTGGCGCGGCAACAAACACCTGCCCCTGCGGATAGCCCGAAGCCGTTAGCACGCGTGCTAGGCGCACGCTTTCTTCGCCTTCTTTGATTTCAATTTCGCTTAAGCCCGATTCTTCTAACATCTCGATCAATTTTTTGATCTTGCGCAAGTCCATAGCCAACAGTGCTTCTCCTTAAAAGTGTTGCTGAAAATTTTCGATATGTACGGCATTTATACTTTGGTAATTTGCGTTTTCGGCCCTGTAGCAAGCCGATTCAACGCATAGTTCAGCGCTAATTCGTAGCTGCCTGCGCCCAATCCGCACACCACGCCAATCGCAATATCCGAAAAATACGAATGCTGGCGAAACGCTTCGCGAGCGTGGACGTTGCTGAGGTGAATTTCCACAAACGGCAGCTCGGTGGCTAAAAATGCGTCCCGCAGTGCCACGCTGGTATGCGTAAACGCGCCCGGATTAATTAGCACCAAATCTACCGCGCCGCGCGCCGCGTGCAGCGCGTCGATCAACACGTGCTCCGCATTGCTTTGCAGGCAGCTAAGCTGCACTTGCTGAGCCCCCGCGAGCGCGATGAGCCTAGTTTCAATCTCGCTCAAAGTTTCACTGCCATAGATTTCTGGCTGCCTGGTACCCAAAAGGTTTAAATTCGGGCCGTTGAGCAGCAGAATCTTGCGGTGCGATAAGTGAGCGAGCAGTTGCGGCATTTTGTGGTTTACGCCTTACAATTGAATTGACCGTTGAGTGTGCGAAATTGTGACAGCTGCTGTCTAGTGCAAAGTCAGCGCTTGAGCAAAAACTCCGCACTTATCCTTCAGTAAACCGGCTTTTAACCGGAAATAACGGAAAATAACGCAAGATGCCCGTAGCTCACAATCCGCAAAAATTCGTTTGGCAAGGCCGAATTGACACCGAAGAGGGCGCGAATGCAAGGCGCTGGCATGACATTGTTAATCAAGTTAGCGAATCTGCGAGCGGGAAAGCGATGGCGTTAATCGGCTTTTGCTGTGATGCTGGCGTGGCGCGCAATCAGGGCCGAATCGGCGCGGCGGACGGCCCTGCGGCGTTGCGAGCGGCGCTAAGCAATAGCGCTTGGCACGGCAGCGCGGCAGTTTTTGATATCGGAGATCTGGTTTGCGAAGGCGATCAGCTTGAAGCTGCGCAGGCCCAGCTGGCAGAGCAAGTCAGCGCAGCGCTTATGCAAAACCGCCTGCCAGTGATTGTAGGTGGCGGCCACGAAATGGCTTTCGGCAGCTGGCTTGGCCTGCGAACCTATTTGCAGCGCTGCCAAGACGAGAATATCGGCAACAAAGTGAATGCCGATATCGGCCGCGAAATCCCGCGCGTCGGCATTTTGAATTTAGACGCCCATTTCGACCTTCGCGCTGGCGAACGCGGCAGCTCTGGCACGCCGTTTCGGCAAATCGCCGATGACTGCAAAGCGCTAGGCTGGGCGTTTCACTACGGCTGCTTAGGCGTGGCACCGCTGAGTAACACCGCAGCGTTATTTGAACGCGCTAATAATTTAGGCGTTTGGTGGCGCACTGATCGGCAAATGGAGCCCATGCACTTGCCAGAAATTCACGGCCAATTGAGTGAATTTCTAGCCCGCTGCGACCTGCTTTACCTCAGCATCTGCTTAGACGTGCTGCCCGCAGCAATCGCGCCCGGCGTATCCGCACCAGCCGCCGCCGGCGTGCAGCTCGCTGTGCTGGAATCGATTATTGACGCCGCAATTGCCTGCGGAAAGTTGAAAATATGCGATATCGCCGAGCTAAACCCGCGCTTTGACATCGACGCACGCACCGCCAAAGTAGCAGCGCGGCTGGTAGCGAAATTCGCGGAGTGATCGAAACGACTTCAACTTGGCTTATCAGGCTAAGTTTGGGTGGCGCTAGCAGCGGCTGCCATGCGTTGCACGCGCTGATACGTCTAGTTCGATCATCGCAGACTTTTTCGCAGCTTGCCACGGCGCTACGCGAATCCGGCATGCTGCGGAAAATCGCAGGAGCTAGTGCATGCAAGAGCAAATAACATCTTTACCGCTGAGCGACAACGAACGCGCGCTGTGGATCGACGCCCAGCTTCATGCAAATTTCCCTGGTCATGCGCTGCCACTGTATTTTCACTTTGAGCCAGAACCAGACCCGGCGCAGCTTTTCGCCGCCATTGCGCGCGTCATCAGGCGCTTCCCCCGCCTTGGTATGGCAGTGCAGGAGCAAGGCGGGGCGCTCATATTCGCACGCTCTGAGCACGCTATTGTCAGTGAATTGACGCTGGCAGACTGGCCTAATCCGGCGCAGCTGCAAGCGCTCTGTTACGCGCCATTTGATCTGGAGCACGGGCCACTGCTGCGCTGGCAGCGCCTGCAGTGCGGCGGGCAAGTCAGGCATCTGGTGTGCTGCCATCATTTACTTGGCGATCAACAAAGCATTGCGCAGATTTGGGTATGCTTGGCGCAAGAACTTGGCTATATGGGCGCTACGCAACCGCAAGCGCTGGTGATTCCGCCGCTGCCAATTGGATCCCCGGCTGTTATTCCCGCCGCGCGCTGGCGAACTGCCATAGCTCAGGATGCATGGGCGCCCTGCATCCCAAACCAGCCACCATCAGGATTTGCCCATGCAACGCTTACCGCGCTAACGTTTGCCCAAACCCAGGCCGCGCAGGTAGCGGCTAAGGCGCTCGAACTGAGCCTATTTGAGCTGCTGCTGCTGGCCTACGCGCAGGCTTTGGACGAGAAGTTTGGGCTACACGCGCGCGTGCTCTGGCTGCCAGCGCTGGCGCACAGCCACAGCCAGCAATATGATGTTCGCACCTGCGGCGTGCTGCTGGAAGCTGGCGAGCATCAAGCGTGCATTCGCAGTCAAATTCGCGGCCGAAGCGCTCAGCCCGACGCCGCGTTTTTAAGCTCAGGCAACCAGCATGGCGGCAATCGCCATGGTGTGCTGTACTCGCGCGCGCCAAAGGGGCTGCCAAGCGCGCTTTCTGGCTTGGCAAGCAATATTGAAGGCCACCGCATTTGTTTTGCAGACACCCACTGCATGGTTTTGCATGCGCTGCCTGCTACGCCCGCTGCATTTTCCACCTGCGCGCAGATTTATTTTTGGGACGACACGCTGCGCTTGAGCATTCAAGTCGATCAGGCGCAATACACCTTATCGGCGGCCGATAAGGTTTTACAAGCTTGGCAAACCGCGTTAGCACGGCTCATAACGCCGGAGTCAGACGCCAAACCACGCAATGTCAAGCGCGAGCCTACTACGCTGAGCTTGCCTGAGCTTTTACAGGCCGCATCGAATAAATACGCAAACCACATTGCGCTTGATGATGGCAAGCAGCAAATACGCTATCGCGAGCTTGAAGCTTTTGCTGCGCAGGCTCGCCTGCAACCATCCAAGGGTGCTATTGAGCTGCAAGATGATGACAGCTTGCTGCAAGTCATGCGCTTGTACGCGGGGCTGCGCAACGGAATTTTGCTGTTAACACACGCCCAGTTAAAGCCGCCCGAAGCAGCGCAAACTGGCATGATGTTTAGAAGCTCTGGCAGCAGCGGGGCGGCAAAACACCTGCACTTGCTGCCTGCTGCAATTGCTAGCTATGGGCTGAGCATGGTGCAGGCTTTGGGGCTGCAACCAGGAGATAGAGTCTTACGCTTTGCCAGCAGCCAGTTTGACGCTGTGCTGGAAGAAACGTTAGTCAGCTTGCTATCGGGTGCGGCTTTGGTATGCCCGGTTGACGATTCTGGCAACTCAATTTGCACGCGCCGCTGCACGATCCCTGATTTCAGCGCGCTGCTGTCTGCGCATCGCATCACCGCGCTGAATGTCGCAACCGCCTGGTGGCGAGCGGCGATGGCAGAAGCAATAGCGCTGCCCGCTAGCGTTCGCCAAGTTGTGATTGGCGGAGAAGCAGCATTGAGCAGCGTTTGGCAGCAGTTTGGCGCGCGCTACCCTAACGTGGATTTAGTCAACACTTACGGGCTTACTGAAGCGTGCGTTTCACAATTCGTCTATCGCGGTGCAGCTCCGTTGCAGCGGGCTTTCGTGCCGATTGGGCAGCCGCTTCCCCACGTAGCATTTACGCAAGTTGCCTCTGAGCTCTATATTGCCAGCGATAGCTTAGCGTGCAACATTGCAGCAGAACGCCTGCATCAAATTGAGGGCAAGAATTTTCTAGCCACTGGCGATTTAGTCGAGCACGACGATGCAACTGGCGCGCTGCATTTTGTAGCGCGCGCAGATCGACAAATAAAGCTGGCGGGCGTACGCGTTGATCTAGACGCAATCGGCGCAACGGCAGCACAGCTTCAGGGCGGCGCAGTCGTGGCACTGGTTAAAGATCAGCAGCTGTGGCTGGCGCATACTGGCGCTGAGTCAGCGCCGTTAAAGGCCTTCGCAATTGCGCACCATGCGCTTTTGCAACGGGTTGTCAGCATCCCGTTAAATGTCGCTGGAAAAAGCGATTTGCATTCGCTAGCGGCGGCACTAAAAGGCGCACCTGACGATTTTGCGATTTCTGGATCGGTTACTACTTCCTACATAAAAAGCCCGCTTGATGGATTTAGTCAACTGCTGCTGGAGCTGGTGGGAGGCCAGTGGCAACACGATTGGCGGCTTGCAGATTTCATGAGCTCACTCACGTGGCTGCGGCTGCGTTCACAGGTGCAAACGCGCTTTGGCGTCAGCCTAGAGCCGGCGGATTACCGACTTACCGTTGCGCAGTTGCAGGCAAAAATTGCAGGGCAATTAGCGAGCCAGGAAGCGCCCGTGGAACGCAAATTGCATACCGGTTTTTTCCAGAGTGCCACGCAATATCCAACAAAAATGGCACTCATTTGCGGCGCACAAAGCTGGAGTTATGCAGCGCTGCAAGCGCAGGTGCAGGCGCTCGCGAATGCATTGACCCACGCGGGTGTGGGTAGCGGCGCGCGCGTAGCTTTTAGCGCTGAGCGCACAGCGTTTGACGTACAGGCAATGCTCGCCATCAGCGCGGTTGATGCCGCTTTTGTGCCAATAGCGCTAGACCGGGCCAACAGCTGCGCCAACGGCAGCGGCGCGTTGGCCGAGCGCTTGCGTCAGGCTGGCGTGGATTACTGGCTGCACGCCGGGCACTTAAAGCCCATAGTTGAGCAGGTCGAATTGGGATCCAAACAATTGCAATCCACCGCACCGGTCGGCACAGCTGATGGTTTGACCAGCATTGCAGATTTGGCGTACATCCTATTTACCTCAGGCTCAACTGGCAGTCCTAAAGCGGTCGCGATGCAGCATCAAGCGGCGCTCAATACCCTGGATGCGGTGCAGGCAAAAGTGCAGCTATCGCCAGATGATTGCCTGTTGGCGCTTTCACCCACGCAATTTGATCTTAGTATTTTTGACGTTTTTGCCACCCTTGCAGCGGGCGCGTGCTTGCTATGGCCAACTGAAGCTCAGCGCGCCAATCCTGCGCAGTGGCCGTTGCTGATACAAACCCATCGCGCTAGCATTTGGAATAGCGTGCCGAGCAGTTTTAGCCTGCTGCTGGGTCTAGGCGAAGCGGTCAGCACACTTCGAATGGTGCTTTTGAGCGGGGATTTTGTTGCCCGCAGCCTGATTGTTGCAGCGCACGCGGCACTGCCGCAAGCGCGTATTGCCGTTTTAGGCGGTGCGACCGAGGCAGGAATCTGGTCTTGCTGGTTTGACGCCGAACACATTGCTGATTTGCAATTCGCGCCCTATGGTAAAGCGCTGAGCGGACAACTACTGGCGCTTGAGGACGGGCAAATTGTTATCACCGGCGCAAGTGTCGCTGCCGGTTATTTAGAAACCGGGCACTTACAGCCTTTTGCTGGACGCTATTGCACCGGCGATTTAGGCGCTGCGCTCACGGACGACTACATCGCGATATTGGGCCGCATGGATCAGCGCGTGAAGTGGCGCGGTCAGCGCATAAGTGTGGCACCGCTTGAGGCAAAAATTCTCAAGCTTCCCGGCGTTACTAGCACTGCCGTCGTCGCCCGTTCCAGCGCGCTGCACGCATTTGTCACGCTCAAAGCCGGTGTTAGCGTCATGCAGGTACAGCAGGAATTTACAACGCGCGCCGATGCCCTATTCGCCGCAGGTAATCTTGCAGCAATCGATCAGAATGCAAGCGATTATTGTTCACCCGATTATTGGCACGGTATCGATGCACTGCCGCTTACAGCCAATGGCAAGCTGGATCGCATTGCGCTGCAAAACCTCGACGCCCAGCAAGCTAGCGCAGCAATTGTGCAGCCGCATCAGATTGGCGATATGGCGGGCTACGCAGCACGGGCGCTTTGGCGGCAATTTTTGCCGCACGCACAGCGATTTGAGCAGGGCGACTGGTTTTCGCAAGGCGGACACTCGCTGCTGGCGCTTAAGCTGGTTGAAGCTGCGCGCGCGGCTGGCGCAAAACGTGCGAGCTTAGGGGCATTTTTGGCAGCGCCGCAGTTTTCCACCGTGCGCGCATGGTTTAGCTGCGATGCCGCAGATGAAAGCGTGCTAAGTCGGGACGCTCACGCTGAATATGCATCTGCTTTGGAGAATGTTACTGGCGCAATTTTGGTCACTGGCGGCACTGGCATGCTGGCACAAAGCCTTATCGCAGCGCTGCTACAGGCTAGCGATCGCACAATTTTAGTAGCCGTGCGCGCAAGCGATAAAGCTGCGGCAGAGGTTCGAGTACACGCGCACTTTGCGAACGCACCAGCTGCTCGGTTAATCGCCGTTGCCGCCGATTTGTCGCGGCCGAATTTCGGCTGGTGCGATGCGGATTTTGCTGCGATTGGTCAAGTGACGACTGAAATTTGGCATTTGGGTGCGGAGGTCAATTTTCTGCTCGATGTCCATGAACTTATGGACGCCAATGTGTACGCTGCGGACACTGCGTTTAAGCTGGCAAAGCTCTCGGGTGCGCAGCTACATTTTACCTCTAG
>Ga0163144_10019662_pt1 | contig 13571 bp, 14 predicted proteins | sample OliLak19BULKMAT1_FD_123175 | JGI IMG/M metagenome (GOLD analysis project Ga0163144, IMG submission 123175) | Freshwater microbial mat bacterial communities from Lake Vanda, McMurdo Dry Valleys, Antarctica - Oligotrophic Lake LV.19.BULKMAT1 | ecosystem: Environmental > Aquatic > Freshwater >... | reverse complement strand
CCGAGGAACAGCTCGGCCGTGCGGATGATCTCGGCGCGCGACGCCGCGGTCGGCTGGGCGGGGGCCGTGTAGAGCGCGTCGGACGGGATCTCGGCGAGCGTGCCGTCGAGCAGCCTCACGACGGAAACGTTCCCGTTCTCGGAGACGCGGGACAGGCGCGTGCCGACCGACAGGGTCAGCATCTTGTCGCCGCGCTGCAGGAGGGCCTGACGCACGCGCACGATGGGCCCCGCTTCGGGCGGCGGTGCGGACACGAGCGCCTCGGCCTTCATCCAGCCCGGATAGCCCTGCCACTCGCGCGTATGAAGGAAGCTCTCCTGCTCCTCGGCGCGCACGCGCGCCCACTCGCCCTTGGCCTCGAGGACGGTCACGACCTCGCCGTAGAGGATCTGGGACAGGTGGGCGTCGTCATTGAGCTTCACGGCAGTCCGGCGGACCGGCTTCTTCCATAAATCCGCGACGGGCGCGCCCACGGTGAACTCGCGGGGAAACGTCGCGCCGATCAGGTAGGCCAGCCCGCGCTTGCGCTCCCGCCAGACCTTGTGGAAGGCCGCGCGCGGGTAGACGCGGCGCACCTGGTCCTTGCCCTTCCCCGCCGGATCGTAGGCGATGACGTCCCCGTCGGCCGTGAAGCCGCCGACGACCATGACGTGGCCGCGCGTCCTCTTGATCGGGGCGTTGGGCAGCTCGCCCTCGGAGAAGGTCACGCTCACGATCACAGGCCGGCCGTGCTCGATCTCGTCCTCGAGGTCGGTCAGCGACTCCAGGCGCGCGACGCGGCCCTCGAGCCCGAGCGAGCCGGCGTAGGCGACGTTCGCGGGCCAGTTGCCGAACAGCAGCGAGCCGCGGTCGCGCGCCGCGAGCGCCACGGCCTCGAGGTCCAGCTTGCGTCCCCAGTGCTCGAGGACCATCGCCAGCGACGTCGGCGAGCAGATGTCGTGCTTGTACTTCTCCTGCGCGTCGCCCTGCGAGCGCGGCGCGAGCCCGAGGTCCCGGACCCACGGCCCCGTCGAGAACGCGGGCGGCGCGGACGGCGCGTCCCCGTCGGAGACCGCGATCGCGACCGAGCGAAGGCGCACGGGCCTCTTGCCCGCTTTGAACTTCAGCCGGTACCGGAACGCCGAGGCCTTCTTGTTGAGCTTCAGGGTGTCGACGTCCACGACCCCCGCGGCGTCGACGATCTTGACGGGGGACGTCCAGCCGTCGTGGTTCAGCGCGCCGAGCGAAAACCACTCCGTCCAGCCTTCGTCGAGCCGGACCTTCACGGCGAGCTCCACCTCTCCGCCGGCGGGCACCTCGGCGGCGAGGGAGCCGACCAGGTCGTCAAAGCCGGACGGGGCCTCGAGGTCGCGCGACTCGAGCGTCGCGGAGGCCGCCTTCGTGCGGAACAATCCCTCGGCGAGCGGCAGCCGCTCGAGGCCCGCGGCGCGGGACCCGGCGGCGTCGAGGGACGTGCGATGGAGGACGTTGTGGTTCATGGCTTGCGCGGTCGACGCCGACAAGAGAATGAAAAAGCCGAGCGACCACAGCGGCCGCCCGGCTTTTTCATTCAAAACCGACCTTACTTGACGAGCTTGTTCGTCGGCTTGTGGGGGGGATCGTTGGGAGCGCGGGGCGTGATCTTCGCGTTGTCCTTGAAGCTGGGGGTGAGCTCGGCGTTGATCTTCGCCCAAGCGGGATCCTCGTCGGCCGAGCCCTTGATCGCGCCGATCGGGCACTCGGGGAGGCAGACGCCGCAGTCGATGCAGACCTCGGGGTTGATGATCATGAACTTCTCGCCCTTGTAGTCGCCCGGGTGGATGCACTCGACGGGGCAGACGTCGACGCACGCGGCGTAGACTTCACCTAAACAGCCTTCGACGATGATGTGAGTCATTCTAGTGATTCTCCCTTTGCGCCGCGTGGCGCTCTGCTGAAAAACGCGTTATACTTATCCGGCGTGAACCATCGTACCTCTTCGTCCATTTATTGTCAAATTTTCGTCTGCCTCCTGCTGGGGGCGGCCGTCCCGGCGGGCGCCGCGGACGTAGCGGCCGCCGGTGCGTCCGCCGCCGTGCCCGCCGGCGCGAATCCCGCCTTCGCGAGCGTGCTCGAGCGGCTCGCCAACGTGCGGCTGTTCGGCGCGGCCTCCCTGAATTGGCGCAACGTCGGTCCCCGCGAGCCCGGCTTCGAGACCCAAATCCAGAACCAGGTCTATCTCGCCGACCTGTACCTGGGGGCCGCCGGCCCCGTCATGGAGCACGTCCCCGTGCTCATCGAATGGAACCTTCCGACCGCCGGACGCGGCGTACCGCGCCTGAGCCAAGCCTACGGCGAGTACGACGGCGTGCGGCGCATCAAGTTCCAGTTCGGAAAGTTCATGGTCCCTTTCGGACGCTACAACGAGCTGTACCGGCCCGACCAGTATCTCGCCGTGACGCGGCCGCTTCTCTACGCCTCGCCCGACAGCCTCGACCTCGTCGTGCGCCCAAACTCGCCGCGTCCGCCGATCAGCTACGGCTACAGCGACATCGGCGGCCGCTGGAGCTGGTACCCCGTGCGCGTGCACCCGCTCGTGCCCAGCGAGGTCACTTTGTTCGTCGTCAACGGATTCGGCGAGCAGAAAAACCGCCTGAGGACCTTCCCCAACCCGACGAGCCTCGGCATTCCGGGGCCCGGCACCGCCGGCGTCACGCCCGATTTCGGCCACGATAACAATAACCTCGCCGACAACAACAACGCGAAGACCATGGGAGGCCGCATCGTATTCGCGCTCGGCGATCTGCGCCTGCCCTGGCCGCTGCCCGAGCAGGCGGGCGACCTGAGCGGGACGCACGTGGGGCTCTCCGGCATGGGCGGCAACTACGACCTCGAGGGCGCCCTCGGCTACGAGATGTGGAGCGCGGATTGGTCTTTCGACTATAAAGGGATCAGCCTGTCGGGCGAGGCGATGTACAGCCGTAACCATTTCCTCACGCCCATCCTGGCGCCCGGCTCGACCCTCTCTTCGCCCTCGCTGCAGTCGACCGGCACTCATACGCGCAAGCTCGAGCACTTGTACGGGTACTTCGTGCAGGCCTCGTTTCCCATCATGCGCCGCCCGCCTTGGGGCAAGCGCCTTACGGGCGTGCTCGTCTACAATGAAATGTACCGCCGCGGCCCGCTGCTCGACTTTCTGCTCAACTTCAACGACGGGACCACGACCTTCGAGTCGATGACCGCGTATCGCGTGGGAACTCCGTACGTCACGCGCAAGATCACCAAGTACACGGGCGGCCTCCATTGGCAGCTCGCTCGGCATTTCGCCGCCAAGTTCGAGTACTCCTATTGGGTCATGAGCCGGTCCACCATCCGAAGCGCCACCTCGCTGGGCTTAAACGACATCTACCAGGGCGCGTTCTCCCTCGTGATGGGATTCTGAGGCGCGCCGTGATCGCCCTCGCGCTCGCGCTTCTGACGTCGCCGCTCGGCGCAGCGCCGTTAGCGGCTCCCGGCTCCGATTTCCGGATCGACGTCATGTCGGTCTCCACGGCGGCCGGCCGCACCGACTATCTCCTGAAGTTCCCGTCGGCCGTGAAGAGCCCGTGGCCGGCCAACGACACGGTGTGGGCGCATCTCATCGTGCCGGACTCGGCGAAGGGCAAGCGTGGGCCGGCCGTGCTCGTCCTGCCCGTGATGGCCGCGCCGAACGTCTGGATCGAGACGCGGTTCGTGGACCGCTTCGTCCGGGACGGGCTCGTCGTCATGTGGATCGAGATGCCGACGCAGTTCCGCCGCCGCCCGCACGAGTCGATGCCGAGCGGGCAGGTGTTTCTCGCGAGAACGACGGGCCAGCTCGCGCGCAATTTCCGGCAGTCCATCTCGGACGCGCGCCGGGCGCTCGGGGTGCTGTCGGCCAGGGACGAGGTGGACCCCGCGCGCGTCGCCTTGTTCGGCATCAGCCTCGGCGCGATCGTGGGCGCGGTGACCTTGTCGGTGGACGATCGTCCCGCGGCGGGGGTGTTTCTCATGGGAGGGGCCGATTTTCCCGGCATCGCGCTCAACGGCTCCTTGAGCGGCCCGTTCGTGAAGAAAATGGGCCTCAAGGCCGACGAGCTTAGGGCCGCCTGGACCGGCCTCGATCCCTTGGACTACCGGGAGGCCAACGCGGGCAAAAACGTCCTGCTGATCAACGTCAACTCCGACACGGTCATCCCCAAGGCCAACGCCTTGCGCCTCAAGGAGGCCTTCCCCGGCTCCCGCCAGGTCTGGCTCCCGCTGGGGCACTACACCGCGATCGTGCATCTCGTCTGGCTGCCCCGTTGGGTCTCCCGCCGCGTCACGGAGGCGTTATCGAGCGGTAAAAATTCGATTAAAAGGGGGGGTAAGCCTTGACAGTCTCCGGCGGGGGGCATACACTGTCATTAGGCCGCAATATAGTTTTGGGAGAAATTGACATGAAAAGCCTATCGCTGATCGTCCTCGCCGCGGTGTCCATCGGCGCCATGGCCTTATCCGGTTGCACCGGCTGTTCGCCGAGCACCGAGGAAGCCAAGAAGAAGCTTCCCCCGCCCGTGACCTGCGGCCCCGGCACCGTCGCCCAGGGCAATCAGTGCGTCGGCCAGGTCCATAACTAGTTTTGGAGGCTTATGAATAAATTACTGCTTCGTCTTTCGACCGTGATTCTGAGCCTCGGCATGCTCGGCGCGGCGGCGTGTACCGGCTGTTCACCCACCACCCCGGACGCGAAGGAAGGGTCCGCCGTGATGCAGCAGCAGTCCATGCAGTGCGGCGCCTACACGCATCGCGTGGGCAACCAGTGCGTGGGCAACACCTCGAGCACCCAAAGGACTACGAGCACCACGGGGTCTCCGACCACGCTCGGCACCAACGGCAACAACTGATCGAGCCGGCCTCATAAAAGAAATCCGTCCCGCTTCGCGGGACGGATTTTCTTATTTTCCGGCGGGGGATCAGCGCCCGGTGCCGAGCGGCCTGAAGCCGTTGTTGGTCTCCGGCTCCTTCGGTTTGTCGACGCTGCCCGGATCGAGCGCGACGGCGCCTTTGTTTTGCATCGCCTTCTTCCCTTCGGGCGAGTTCATGATGTCGGCCATGACCTGGCTTTGGTCCGGGGGCTTGGCGCTGCTGCCGTCGAGGAAGCCCGTCAGGCTCGCGGGAAGGCCCACGGCCTTGATGACGCTGTTCACGAGACCCTTCGCGACCGCATCGTTGGACATGACGCCGCCGGCCGCTGCCGTCAGGCCCGGGGGCGCCTCCTTGATGCCCGTGATCAGGGCGTCCCGGATGCCGGGGTCACCCGCGTATTTCTTGACGAGCTTGCTGAAATCGTTGGACTTGGCCACCGCGTACGCGAACTTGAGCGGGTCCTTCTCCTTCCAGTATTGATCCCTGATGGCCCGCAGCTCAGGAGAGCCGGACCAGTCCTTGCCGAACTGGGTGATGGACCGGTGCTTTTTCTCCATGCGGCGCACGAACCCGTCGACGAGCTTCTCGTACTTGATCGCGGCTTCCTTCATGGTCAAAGCGGCGTTCGCCTTGGGATCGTCCGGCCGCCCGGCGGCCGCTCCGGAGGCGCCCGCCTTGGGCGCGGGTCCGGAGCCGACCGCCATGTTTTTGTCGCCCTTGACCATGCTCAGGCTCGTCTGCTGAGCCGGCGCCTGGGCAGTCGGAGCGGAGACCGGGAACGACGGGGGCGCGTTGGAACGGGCCGCGTCGGGCGCGGTGCTCATGTCGAACCCAGAGGTGTCGAGGCCGGCGGCCCGGTTGGACATCAGGTGCCAGCCGGCGACTCCGATCGCCGAGCCGCCCACCGCGACGAAGACGAAGATCATGCCCGCGCGGCTCGACCGTCGCTCTTCGCTCATCGCCTCATTATGGCCCCGCCGGAGGGCCCTGTCAAGGCGGGAGGGGGGCCGCGATACTCAATTCCGTAATGGGCAACGAGCTATAATCCAAATGATGACGAGAAGGGGTTTGGCGTTCCTCCTCGCCCTCGCGCTGGCCGCCCCGGACGCCGGGGCGGTCGCTTTTAACGACGTCTTGCCGGGCGCGAGGGCCATGGGGATGGGGACCGCGTATTCGGCTATCGCCGACGACGCGTTCGGCCTTTTTTACAACCCCGCCGGCACCGCCAACACGCCTTATATCCAGGGCGCGGGAACCGTCGGCCGGATGCTGTCGCCCAGGGGCCCTCTTTCCTTCGCGACAGGCGTCTACCTGAGGCCCTACGAGCCGATCAACACGGCGACGATCGGCGCGGCGTACCACCTCGAGCGCCAGCGCAACGGCGGAGACATCGATTCGCTGATGTTCAACTACGGACAGGAGTACAAGGTCCGCGATCTCCCGTTCTCGAAGCCGCTCAAGATCGGGGCGACGGTCAAGGCCGTCAACTCCAGCGACGGCGTCAGCAAGAGCAAGTTCGGGCTCGGCTTCGACGTGGGCGCCATCGCGCGCACGAACATGGGCCTGTCCGCGGGCATCGTGCTCAGCGACATGGTCACCTCGCTCGCCTATCCGCGCCCGGGCATCACGCTCGCGGCGGCGTACACCTGGGAGCGGCGCTTCACGCTCGCGGGGGATTTCCGCGTGCGCGGAGGCTTGGCCGAGTTCTATCCCGGCGTCGAGGCCTCGTTCCACCAGGGCCTGCTGCGCCTGCGCGCGGGCAAGGGCTTGTCGCTCGACGGCATCGGCACCATGGCTTTCGGCCTCGGCCTGAACTTCTCGCCGATGATCCTCGATATCGCGATGTCCATCCCGACCGCGGGCCTCAACCGCCAGGGCGGCGGCTATCAAGCGAGCTTCAGCTACCGGTTCGGCGCGCCGTCCTTCACGGGCCAGTTCCTGGGCCAGGCGGCGGCGCAGGCGGAGGCCCTGCGCGGCGACCTGTCGACCCTCGAGCAGAAGCAGAAGACCATGTCCCAGCAGGCCGGGACGGCCGAGAGCAACAAGTCGACGGCGGAGTCGCAGCTGCGCGTCCTCGAGAAGCGCGTGGCCGAGGCGCAGGACGAGTACCGCGCGCTGCTCAAGCGCAACGACGAGCTTGAGTACCGCGCCGCCGAGAAGGCCGCCGGCCTCGTGGGCAAGCCGGCGCCCGTCGAGGTCAAGGTCCGTAAGCGGCCCGCGCCGCCGGCCTGGCCGAAGCGCCACGTCGTGAAGGCGGGGGAGACCCTGCGCACGATGGCCAAGGAATATTACGGCGACGCCAACCAGTGGGAGAAGATCTACGACGCCAACCGCGAAAAGGTCGAGCGCGGCCTGCCCTCCGAGGGCGCTTCTCTCGTGATCCCGGCTCCCTGATATGGCCGCCATCGGAGTGCTCGCGAAGGAGGCCGCCGACCGGGAGCTGCTCGGCCTGATGCTCGGCGAGCTGGGCCATCGGGCCGAGGGCTCCGGCCGCCTCGAGGAGGCGCTGGAGTTCGCGCGCGCGCGCGCGACGAAGGCCTTCCTGCTCGTCGATGGGAACGGCGCCGACGCGGAGAGCCTCACGCGCGAGCTGCTGCGCCAGTACCCGCTCATGCCCGTCGTCGTGGCCCTCAAGGTCCGCGACGCGAGCCGCGCCGTCGCGCTGATGCGCGTGGGCGCGGCCGAGGTGGTCGCGCCGCCATGGACGCCGGAGGACCTCAAGGCCTCGGTCTCCAAGGGCCTGCGCTTCCAGGGCACGGCGATCACGGCCGCGAGTGCCGCGCCGCTGAGCCGCTCCCCGCTGTGGTACCTCTTGACGGTCGCGCTGTTCCTGGCGGCCGGCCTGGGGATGGCGTCCCTCAAGCGCGTCGAGCGCGCGCGCGCCGTCGCCGCCGCGCGCGTGGATCGCTGGGAGCTCCCGGTGCGCCATCCCGCGGGACTCGCCTTCGACGGCAAGTCGCTCTGGCTCGTCGACTGGTTCACTCAGTCCTTCTACTCCTTGTCGATGGTCGACCCGAACGTGCAGATCGTGCGCCACCTGACCGCCGAGACGCCGGTGGCGGCGGCCTTCACGACCGAGGCGATGTGGACGGTCTCGGCCGACGGCACGGTCATCCGGCGCATGCGCGACGACAAGATGAGCCCGCTCACGACGTACCTCCGGGCGGCGCCGAGCTCGGCGGGCGTCGCGTTCGACGGCCTCTACCTGTGGTCGCTCGACGCGCGCGCGAAAGTCCTGCGCAAGCATCTCGTGGACCGCGAGCTCAGCGTCATCGCGACCTATCCCTGGCGCGGCGTCAAGGCCGCCGGCCTGGTCTACGACGGCCGGTCGCTCTGGTCGCTGGACGCCGCCGAGAAGCGGCTATTGCGCCACGCCCTCGAGCGCCCCGCCGACGTCATCGAATCGGTCCCGCTGCCCGAGTACGCCGAGGGCGCCTACATGGCCGTCGGCGCGGCGTGGGACGGCTCCCGTTTCTGGACCGTGGGCGAGGCGCTCGACGGCCGCGGCCCCGCGCGGCTCGTCCGGCACGCCCCGGAGGCGCGATGACGCGCGCGCCCTTCCTCGTGCCTGCGCTGCTCCGCTTCCCGGGATCCGCCGCGCGCCAGGACTCCTGGGGCCGCCTGCTCAAGCTGACCGCGGGCGGCGCCGACGTCTCGACGCCCGCCGCGCTCGCGAAAGGCGACAAGGTCATCGTGCAGTTCGACCTCGGCGGCGAGCGCCTGTCGCTCGCCGCGAGCGTCCACTACGCCTACGACGACGCCGACGGGCAGCGCGGGGCCGAGCTGCGCTGGACCGACATGAAGGAGCGACGCGCCCTCGCGAGGGCGCTCGTGGACGTGCTCTCCCGCGTATGATGCTTCGCGTCCTGGGACCGCTCTTCTGGGTTTCAGCGGCGAGGGCGCTCACGATTACGGGGGACGGGGAACCGTCCGCGTCGGACTCGAGCCTCGAGCTGAACCTTCTGCTGATGGCGGCGCTGGCCGTCCTGATATTTCCGTCGCTCGGCGTCGTCCTGCTCGCCGCGGCGGTGCAATTCCTCGTCTGGTGGTCGGTTTACGGCGATGGGCTCAACGAGTTCGCCCGCGAGGCGATTCGGGCGGATCCCGCGTATCTTCCGTTCGTCAAAGCGTGGGCCGTCCAGCTGGCGGCCGCGATCATCCTGCCGTACCTGGCGGGGGCGCTCTTGCGCTTCGGCTGGACGCGCTCCCGCGCCGCGGCTCTCGGCGCGGCGCTGGCGCTCGCCGGCCTCGCGGCGGCTGGAGGACGGGGGCTGGATCGACGGGCCTTCGGGGCCGGCGCCGCGGGCCTGCTCGCCGCCGCGGCCGTGTCGGCTTTTCTCGCCCGCGGCTCGCGGCCCGGGCCTGCGCGGCCGGTCGTTCCGGTGGAGGCGTTCGCCCGTCACGAGGATGGCGTCATCACCTGCGCTCCGGCCGGCATCTTGGGGCGCCGGTTCATCGTCCCGCCCGAGCGCCGAGCGGAGCTCGAGGCCCGGCTCAATGCGGGCCGGAGCTGGGGAACCGTCATCGTGATCGCCGTTCATGCGCTTTGGATTTTCTGCGCCGTGACGCTTCACGCCGTTCCCGCGGTCGTCGTGTGTCTGTCCGCCTTCGCCGTTTCGAATTACGTCTGCCGCTGGTCCATTTCGCGAAGCGTCCTCGCGACGGCGGGCTTGGAGGAGCGGCCGTGGCCCGGCCAGCCCGCCGGTGATTTTTTTCGCTGGGCCACGCTTTCCTGCGGAGCGCCGCTGGCCGTCTTCGCGTGGGGCTACGGGCTCTCGGGGCTGCTTGGCCCCGCGCGCGAGAGCCTCGAGCGGGAGGGCCTGTCGTTGCTTGGGCTTGCGCGCGAAATCGGCGCCGCGCGCGGCGTCGCGGGGAACCTGCGGCGGCTGGCGATCGGCGTGCTGGCGCTTTGGCCGATGTTCGGCGGCTGGCTGATGATTTGGGCGTACGGCATCATGCCCACGGTCGTTTGCCTCGTAGCACTCATGCCCGCGTTCTTTTTTCCGCTCGGGATCATCGTCGAATCGGCCGTGGGCCTGAACGCCTGCCGCCGCGCCTGAGACGGGCATTGACAGGGTTCGGAGGGGACCCCATAATATCGTTCCTATATGGATTCCTCTCCCGAGCCCCGGCCTGAGCCCAAGCCCGCCCCCGCGCCGCAAGCCGCCCCCAAGGCCGCCGCGCGCAAGGCCGGGGACGCCGACGGGACCCGGCGAGCCGACGCGTACACCGACCTGCCGCAGCCGCCGGCCAAGGACAACCGGGCGGCGTTGTGGGCCGCGCTGGCCGCCGCGGCCGCCATGGCGCTGCTGGCAGCGCAGATGATCCGCTGATATGGCGATGCATCCTCTGATCATCGCGATGGTCGTCCTCGGCCTGCTGGGCGCCCTGATGGGCATCCATCAGCGCGCGCCCGCCGCGATCCCCTGGATCCTGGGCGCCTCCGTGCTGGGCATCGTCGTCCGCGTCCTGCTGCTGGAGCGGGAGAAGCGCGCCTTGAAGGAAGGCTCGACGGGGAAGGTCAACCATATCGAGCTGCGCGCGAAGGACTTCACGCTGTACGGCGATTGGCTCAAGGAGAACGTGCGCGGCCACGACAAGGCCGTCGAGAACGTGACGCGCACGATCACGCGCGGGCTGCAGCTGTCCCAGCCCGGGCGCAGCCTCGGCTCCTTCCTGCTCGTCGGGCCGACGGGCACGGGCAAGACCTTCCTGGCGCTGATGGCCTCCAAGGCGCTGTGGCCGGACAAAGAGCCCGTGATCCTGCGCATGAACCAGTGCAAGGATCCGTCCGATGTGCGGCTGCTGCTCGGCTCCGCGGACGGCAACGGCGGCCTGCTCACCCAGCCGGTGCTCGACGATCCGCACCGCGTCGTGGTGCTCGATGAGATCGACAAGTGCCACCCCGAGGTCCTTCATTGCTTATTCGACGCGCTGGACGGAGGACGCTGCCGCGACAAGGCGACCGGACGCACGGTGGACTTCAGCGGCTGCGTGTTCTTCGCCACGTGCAACGCCGGCACCGAGACGCTGCGCGGGCTGGGCGAGCTCGAGCCCTCCGCGTACGTGGCCAAGGCGCGCGACGTCCTCGCGGGCGAGGCGGGCTTCGAAAAAGCTTTTCTCGCGCGCTTCTCCGAGATCGTGCTCCTCGACACCTTGCCGACCGTCCACATCGCCGAGATCGCCTGCCTGCTCATGACCAAGCAGTGGCGGGAGCAGGGGATGGAGATCGCGTACGTCTCGCCGGAGTTCCTCGCGCGGGTCGTGATCGCGAACAGCGAGTTCACCCATTACGGCGTGCGGCAGCTGGCGCACTGCGTGCGGCGCATGACCGATCCCCTGATCGCCGAGGCGCGCCGCGCGGGCCGGACCACGGTCGCGCTCGGGATGGGCCCGTCGGGCGCGGCCGCGCTCATCGAGGAGCCGTCGCCCGGACGGCGGGTGTCCATATGAGCGCTTTGCTGCGCGACGCCTGGATCCAGGTGTTCGGCGGCGTCGCGGCGCTCTGCCTGGTCATCATGGCGGCCGAGCATCTGTCGGCCCGGCGGCCCGCAATCGCGCACGCGCCTGCAAGCGCCTCCTCGGACGAGTCCCCGAGCGCGCCCGGGCCCGCGGCCGCTCGACCTCCGGGCGGCGGCGGCCTGTCTCGCCCTTTCGACAGCCCCGGCTTGAGCGCGCCGGCGCCCATGGTCGTCGTGCAAAAGCCGGCAGCCTCGCCGCTGCCGCTTCCGCCGGACGACTCGGACGACGAGGGCTCTGAGGTCCCCGTTCCGGCGCGGCCGGCGAACCCTGTCGCGCCCAATGTTCCCGCGGCTCCTGAGGCGAAAGAGCAGGTGAAGATCATCAGGCTGAACAATCAGGCCAGGTGGAACAAGGATATTTTCCGAAAGAAGAAATGACGCGGACGGACGACGCAGGAGGAAGAGTGGCCGACCTGAAGAAGATCACGGACTGGGACAAGCTCAACGCGCTCCTCGAGAAGGACGAGTCGACGAGCCAAAAAAACGTCATCGACGAGGCCAAGCTCCTCGCTCATCTCAAAAGCCGGGTCAAGGGCCAGGACGAGATTCTGAAGGACGTGGCCCGGGTCATCCGCCTGAGCTGGATGAAAGACAAGCGCACTCGGCCGGTGTGCAACCTCCTGTTCCTCGGCCCGACGGGCACGGGCAAGACCGAGCTCGCCAAAGCGATCTGCGAGTTCCTGTTCGGCGACGAGAAGGCGCTGCTGCGCTTCGACTGCTCGGAGCTCGCGAGCGCCGAGATGAGCAAGGCCCGCTTAACGGGCTCCTCGAGCGGGTTCACCGGATCCGAGCAGGGCGGCCAGCTGACCCGGCCGATGTTCGCCAACCCCAAGCGCGTGATCCTGTTCGACGAAGTCGAGAAGGCCCACCCGATCGTCTTCGATCTTCTGCTCCAGCTGATGGGCGAGGGCCGGCTGACCGAGCAGGGCAGCGGCAAGACCGCGGACTATACGCAGTGCGTGTTCGTGATGACGAGCAACGCCCTGGCCGAGCCCATCGCGAAGGGCGTGGCCGGCCTGACGGACTACGCTCAGATCGTCAACGCGATCAAGACCTTGCTCGCCGAGGAGGGGACGTTCCGGCCCGAGCTGCTGGGCCGGGTCGACAAGGTCTATCTCTTCGACCCGCTCGGCCCGATGCACGTGGCCGAGATCGCGCTCCTGAAGATCATCAAGCTCGGCCAGGAGTTCGGCGTCGAGGTCCGCTTCGTCGCCCCGGAGCTGCTGATGCAGGCGCTGGAGGCCAACGTCAAGGTCAGCAAGTTCGGCATCCGGGAGCTCGAGCGCATCCTCTTCGACCGCTACGCCTCGCTGTTCGTCGACGCGAAGGAGAAGAAGACCAAGGCCGTTTCGTTCGACGTCGACCACGACGGGGACATCGTCTGCCGCCCCGAGGAGCCGGCGCCTAAGGCGCCGTAGAAAGAGAGCTGATCAGCCCGCGGCTGCGGATCTCGGAGCTCTCGCCGGGCTGGAGCGCCCTGACGTCCCAGACCTCGCCGCTGTCGCCGATCAAGGTCGTCGAGCCGAGCCGGCGTCCCGTGGTGTTGGTCAAGCGATAGAGCTGGCCTTCCGCGCACGTTCCGACGTACGTGAGCTTGCCGATCGCGGCGCCGGCGCCGCCTGCGCCTCCGCCGCCCGCGCCCACGCCGCCGGTCACGACGCGGCCGTCGTGCCCCACCGCGATGCCCGCCGCTTCGCCGGCTTCCTCGCAGTCGACGCACCCGTCCCCGCCCCCGCCGCCGCCCCCGCCGACCGGCTTTATACGGGGGCCGGTGCCGCCGACGTTCTGCCGGAAGGTCTTATCCACGCGGAAGTCCGCGCGCTCGGGCAAGTTCTTCACGGCATAGTCGGGCCGCGGCGTCTTGTCGACGCGAAAATCGGGGCGCTCGGTCCTATCGACGTGGTAGTCGGAACGGATTTTGCCGTTCGAATCAGCGCGAACGCCGATGGGGCGCGAGCGCATCGTGGCCGACCAGGAAGCCGTCTCGAGGGTCTGGCCGGTCGGCGCGGTTTCCGGGGGAGTCCCTCCTCCCGGCGTGAACACGACGGGGCCGGTTTCCTTCCCGCCCCAGCTGGATCCCCCGCCGTTGAGGCTCGGGGGCCGGAACGGCTTTCGGCCGGGCTTCGCGGACGCGGGCTGGCGCGCGGTCGCCGCCGCCGGCAAGGG
>Ga0163144_10019661_pt1 | contig 13573 bp, 12 predicted proteins | sample OliLak19BULKMAT1_FD_123175 | JGI IMG/M metagenome (GOLD analysis project Ga0163144, IMG submission 123175) | Freshwater microbial mat bacterial communities from Lake Vanda, McMurdo Dry Valleys, Antarctica - Oligotrophic Lake LV.19.BULKMAT1 | ecosystem: Environmental > Aquatic > Freshwater >... | reverse complement strand
TGGCCGGTGTCTGGCCGGTGCCTGACTGCGCTCTGGCCCGAGATCGAGCCGATGCTAGACTCCGGCCGTGCCTCGCCCCGTTGACCACCCCGCTGTCATCCGCGTGCTGGAGGCCGCCGCCCGCAAGGGCGTGACCCTGGAGATCGTCGCGTTCGACGAGTCGACCCATACGGCGGTGGAGGCTGCCGCGGCGGTCGGTGCCGACCTGGGCCAGATCGTCAAGTCGCTCGTCTTCGTGGCCCAACGGCCGGACGACGCGCTGGAACCGATCGTCTGCCTGGTGTCCGGCCCCAATCGGGTCGATCTGGCTCGCCTGGCGGCCGTGGTCGGTGAATCGGACATCCGCCGGGCGACCGCGCGCGAGGCCAACGACCTGACCGGTTTCGTCATCGGCGGGATCCCGCCCATCGGCTTCACCCGATCCCTGCGCGTGATCATGGACCCCGATCTGGGTCGATATCCGACGGTCTGGGCAGCGGCCGGTCTTCCGACGGTCGTCTTCGAAGTCCCACCGGCCACGCTCCGCACCCTGGCCAACGCCATGGTCGCGCCCATCACGGAGGAGCGCCGGGCCGCGGACGTGGAGGCTGCCGGGGCGAACCCGGCGATCAGTCCATCGGCCGGCGGAGCCTGATCGGGTCTCGGACCATGGCGCCCAGCGAACCCCGCAACGCCACGATCACCTACCCGGGCGGCCTGCGCGCGCGCTGGCGCTGGGCAGGGAGCGGCGAATCTGCGGCCGTGTTCGCGTTGAGCGAGGCGGGCGGACCGCTCAACGACCTGGGCCCGCGCGTCAGCAGCGATCCCGACGCCCTGTGTCGGGCGGAGCTTCGTCTCGAGGGGCCGCGCGGCTCGTGGTCCGCGCGATTCGCATCGACCATCTATGACGAGCCGCGCGCACGCTACTGGGACACGGAAGGGCTGCTCGTCGTCGCCTACGGTTTTCACACGTTCGGGCTGGACGCGACGAACGGCCAGGAACGCTGGAGCCATCGCTCGGCGACCCCGATCGTCGCCCTGCTCGGATCATCCCGGCTTGCTCACGTCATCGTCCAGGCGGAGATCGAGACCTTTGCGTTGGAGGCCGACGGGACGGTCGCCTGGAGGGTGGCCCATTCGGACGTGGTGACGGAGGCGGGCCTGGTCGGCGGTAGCCTCGTGCTGACCGGGTTTGCCGGACAACTCAACGCCATCGACCCGGTCACAGGACGCTCCACCGGCTGACCGGCGCGCGCCGAATGTGGACGAGCAGTGGATAACCGCGCGAAATGCCGCGAATCTCGTGGACGACCCCCGTTGACCGCGGACCGCCCGCGCCCGTAGCGTTGACACCAGCCCGGAGGGGCCGAATGACACTAACGGCGGCGATCGCATCAACGCCCACGTGTCGTGGAGGTTCCTTCGGGCCTTTCCATGCCCGGCGCGTATCATCGCCGCCGTGAATCCCCTGATCCTCATCCTGGCCGGCATCGGCGCGCTCGGCATCGGGGCAGCCGTTCTGCGCTCCTATGGTCCCCGCCTGCGCGTCGGCCGCCTCCTGGCCGCGGTCCCGATCGTATCGATCGCGGAGGCCCGGACGCTGGCCGACGGGCCGGCTCGCTATGTCGGAGTGCGGGGCCGCATCGACGCACAGGGCGAGTTCGAGGACGATGCCGATCAGCCGCTGGTGCTGCGTCGCGCTCGCGTCCAGGTCCGCGGCGGGAAAGACTGGATCACCGTCGATGAGCACCGGGAGGCGGTAGCCTTCGAGATCCGCGAAGGCCTGGACGAGATCGGGGTCGACCAGGCGGTCCTTGACGAGGGTCTCGTCGTCATTCCCAGGGAATCGATCGGCGTGGCCTCGGACGTCGCGGATCGGGTGCCGGTCGGCACAACGCCGGATACCCCGGTCCGCCTGCGCGTCGAACAGGTCTCGTCGGTCGAGCATGCCATCGTCCTGGGGGTGCCGGTCAGGGAACCGGACGCTCCCGACAGGATCCACCTGACTGCCGGCATGGGCCGGCCGCTCGTGCTCACGACGCTGGAGCCCCAGGAGGCCATGCGCATCCTGGCCGAGGGCGGCGCGCGCCACCCGCTGATCGCCGCCATGGCCTTCAGTTCCGGGCTCGTTCTGCTCACCATGGGCATCGCCTGGGCCGTTCTTGGCGCCATCACCCAAACCGCGCTCGCGGCCTCACCGACGCCGAGTGCGGCGACCGGCGGCGACCCGCGCAGCAGCGGCCAGGGCCCGGGCCTGGTCGGAGATCCGCTCATGGCCATCGGCCTGATGTTGGCGATCGGCCTTGGCGCGATGCTCGCCACCCTCGCCTACGTGCGCTTGACGGGCGGTCGTCGCACCTGAGCGAGCGTACGTCCGCGGCCCGCCGTTCAGCGCCGGCGGCTGACCTGCGGACGGCCCCGGACCTTTTGCCTATTGGCAAGAACTGTGAGCTTGGTAGCCTGCATCCGTGGACCTCACAGTTCTTCCATCCGCGCGATGACCGCGAACCTGCCGCTCCGACCGATGGACGCGACGCTGTCCGTGACCAAGGCCGCTCGGCTGCTCGGCGTCCACCCGAACACCGTTCGGACCTGGAGCGATGCGGGTCGCCTGCGCTATTACCGGATCAATCCCCGCGGTGATCGGCGCTATCGGCTGGGCGACCTCCACCGATTCCTGGCCGCGGCTGAGCACGGCGGCTCGGACCCTGGGGCGGCACCCGCCCGGCGCCAGGTGGATCTCGCGAGAGTCGCCCTGGCCCTTGACGGGGATCTCAAGGCTGGGGGCGGAGCAGGCCAGAGCGCCGATCCGGCGACCCGAATGGCCCACCTTGTCGCACGGGACCTCGACGCCGCTCGACGCCGAGGCGACCTCGCGTTGCTCGACCTGATCGCGCGAATCACCTTCGGTTCGTCCGAGCCTCAAGCGGACCTCGCGGCCGACCTGCTTCGAGTGGTACAGGCCATCCGCGATGGCACCGGGCACGCCCTGGTGGCGATCTTGGAGGTGCGCGGCGAACTCCTGACGCCGCGGACCATCGCGGCGATGCCCGACCTGGTCCTGCCGCACCTGCTGGATCTGCCACGCACCTTCGGGATCCTGGGACGTGCCATGGACGTCTCCCCGAACCGCGGTTCGGGGCAGCACGGCGATGACGCCAGCGCGGTTGCGGTCATCGCCGAACCTCGCGAGCGCGTGACCGTGACCGTGCTGCCGGGTGAACGGTCGGAGCTCGCCGTGGCCATCCCCGGCCGGGATGGGCCATGGGGCGTCCTCCTGGTCGTCGCCGGTGTTCCCGATGCGTTCGACCAGGCAGACCTTGATCTCGCCGTGGTGCTGGCCGATGCGATCGGACCGATCGTGAGGATCGCCCACCGCGAGCAGGAGGTCGCGCACCTCATCCACCGTGCGGAAGCGCTTCGGCGGGTGGCCAGTGACATCGGCAGCCGCATGGACCTGGACCGCATCCTGTCCGGGCTCGTGGATCACGCCATGGTGCTCTTCGAGGGCGATCGCGCTGCTGTCTTTCTTCGACATCAGGACGGTCAGGACATCGCCGAGGTGAGTCGCGGGCTGTCGGTGGAATACCAGACGGCGATGCGCGTGGTGCGAGAGCACTCCCTTCCCGCGGCTGCCATCGCGGCCCGCCGGCCCCTCTTCGCCGTCGATTACCGCAATGACCCACGCGGAGCGGACGCCCGCGCCGCGGCGGTCCAGGAAGGGTTCGATACGATCTGTAGCGCACCCCTCATGGATGGTACGGACTTGCTCGGCATCCTCAACGTCTACCACGACAGGCCCCATGTTTGGACCACCGACGAGCTCGCGACGGTCGCGGCCCTGGCGACCCAGGCCAGTGTCGCCATCCGGACCGCGCAGAACTTCCAGCAGATGGCGACATGGACGGCGCAGCTGCAGTCGATCCAGCAGCTCGGCGCTCGTCTGAACCACCTGTCGAGCGTGCGCGACATCGGAATGGCCATCGCGACGGAACTGCGCCAGATCATCGATTACCACAACGTCCGGGTCTATCGGCTGATCGGCACGGAGCTCGTCCCGGTGGCGATGCGGGGGCAGGTCGGCGAGTACTTCGACGAGACGTCGGAGCAGCTCCGATTGACGCTGGGCGAAGGCATCACCGGATGGGTGGCAGAACATCGGGTCGCGCAGCAGCTGCCGGACGCGGCCGCCGACCCACGGGCCAACACGATCCCGGGCACGGAGCAGGACCTCGACGAATCGATGCTCCTCGCACCGATGCTGTTCGAGGACGAGGTCCTGGGCGTGCTCGTCCTGTCCAAGCTCGGACTCAACCAGTTCCGCGACGACGATCTACGGCTCTTGGTCATCTACGCGAGCTTCGCGGCCCAGGCCATGGCCAACGCCGATACCACGCAGCGCCTTCGGGAGCAGTCGGCGGCACTCGAGCGGCAGCTCCGAAGCCAGCGGGAACTGCTGTCCATCACGGAGTCGATCCTGACCACCCTGGACGGCCGGGTCGTCCTGGAGCGCATCACCGATCGACTCGGCAAGCTCGTGGCCTGCGACAACATCGCCATCGAGGTGGTGGATCCGGCGAGCGGACTGCTCACCCCGCTGACGGCCCGCGGGATCTACGCCGCGCAGTACCTGGAGCCCTGGGAGCCGGGTGAGACGGGTGTGGCCACGTGGGTCTTGGAGCACAACGAGCCCGTCTACATCGTGGACGAGCATCAGGACCAACGCGTCAACCAGTTCGGCGGCACGGGTTCGGTCGACGGCAGCCTGATCGTCGTCCCGCTGCGCGGCCGTGCGGGAGCCGTCGGCGTGTTGACCATCGAGCGTCTGGGCGTCGGCAATACGTTCGCCACGGAGGAATTCGACCTGGTCAAGCTCTTCGCCGCACAGGTCTCCATCGCGATCCAGAACGCCGAAGTGTTCCGGGCCGTGGAGATCCGGGCACAGACGGACGGCCTGACCGGCCTGCTCAACCACGGGACCTTCGAGGAGCACCTCGATCGGAGCGTTCGTGACGGCTCGCCGTTCGGGTTGATCATGCTCGACCTCGACGACTTCCGGGACGTGAACAACACGATGGGCCACCAGGCGGGGGACGTCTTCCTGCAGCGGATCGGAGCAGCCCTGGTGGAGGCGGGGCGCGACACCGACCTCGTCTTCCGCTACGGCGGCGACGAGTTCACGTTCCTGCTGCCGCACACCGATCCGGACGGTGCCATGCACGTCGCGGAACGGGCGCGGGCTGCCGTGAAGAGCCTGGGCGGGCCGGTCACGGCGTCGATCGGCGTCGCGACCTTCCCGACCGATGGAGCGACCGCCCGGGAGGTCCTGTTGTCGGCCGACCTGGCCTGCTACGTCGCCAAGCGCGGGACCGGCGACCGCGTCGCCACGGCCGCCGAAGGCCTGGGACTGATCACCGAGTTCTCGCTGCAGGCCCCGACCCCGGTCGATTCGTAGCGGGCACCTGGCCTGCGACACACGCCGTTGAAGCCCCTCGTCACCACGTGCGATCGGCATGCGTCACGATGGCAGTGATGACGAGCCGCGCGCGTCGCCTCCCGATCCTGCTCCTTCTCGTGCTGACGACCGTGGCCTGCGTCCCGATACCCGTGGGTCGCCGAAGCCCGGACCAGGAGACCATCGCGCCCACGGCGACGTTGACGGAGACAGCGACCCCGCCACCAGTCCCGACCGGCCCGACGCAGCGGCCGTCCTTCGTCCGCCCGACCCCAACACCCCTGCCCACCTTCTTCGTGTATGTCGTCCAGGCGGGCGACAGCCTCACATCCATCGCGCGAGCCTTCTCCACGACCGGATTCAGCATCGCGGCCTGGAATGGCGACGCGTACCCCTCGCTGGACCCTGACTCCGAGACCTACCTGCCGAACCGGATCAAGGTCGGCTGGATCCTTCGGCTGATACCGAACCTGGTGATCGACGAGGAAGACCTCCTGGCCCCCTCCCCCACGGCGTCGTGAACAGCAGCGCTGTCAGGGGCTCGGACCCTGGAGCCGACCGGCCTTGATGATGCGCTGCAGGAACTGGCGGGTCCGTGGTTCGTTCGGTTCCGAGAACAGCCGTTCCGGCGGCCCTTCCTCGCAGACGACGCCGCCATCGAGAAAGCAGACCCGGTTCGCGATCTCTCGCGCGAATCCCATCTCGTGGGTGGCGATGATCATGGTCATGCCACCGGCGGCCAGCTCCCGGATGACATCCAGGACCTCGGCGACCAGTTCCGGGTCCAGGGCGCTGGTCACCTCGTCCAGCAGCAGCAGGTCCGGCCGCATGGCCAGGGCCCGGATGATCGCCACGCGCTGTTGCTGACCGCCGGAGAGGCGATCCGGGAACTCCAGCCGCTTGTCGGCCAGGCCGAACCGCTCAAGCAGTCGGGTCGCGTCCGCTTCCGCTTCTGACCGGCCGGTCCGCAGCACCTTGCGCGGCGCGAGCGTGATGTTGTCCAGCACGGACATGTGCGGGAACAGGTTGAACGCCTGGAACACGATGCCGATCCGTCGCCGGATGCGGTCCACGTTCACGCCGGGAGCCGTGATGTCGTCGCCCTGGATGACGATCCGGCCGGCGTCGATGGGCTCGATCAGATTGATGCAGCGCAACAGCGTGGACTTGCCGGAACCGGACGCGCCGATGAGGCACACCACCTCGTGTTCCTCCACGGAAAGGTCCAGGCCACGCAGGACCTCCAGGGACCCAAACGCCTTCTCCAGGCGGACCACCTCCAGGGCGAGGGTCATCAGACGCCCCCTGCGGCGCGGACCCGCCGCTCGCGAGCCACGAGCCAATCCACGAAGCGGGCCATCGGGATGGTCACGATGATGAATACGAGCGCCACGGCAACGTAGTAAGAGAAGTTGAAATTGGCCGACTGCTTGATCTGCGCGGTCCGAAAGATCTCGATGACGCCGATGAACGAGACGAGGACCGAGTCCTTCTGGAGGCCGATGAAGTCGTTGAGCAGAGGCGGGATGACCCGCCGGACCGCCTGCGGCAGGACCACGTAGCGAAGTGACTGCGATCGGCTGAGGCCGAGTGAACGAGCCGCCGCGTCCTGACTCGGGTGCACGGAGTCGATGCCCGCCCGATACACCTCGGAGACGTAGGCGGAGTAGATCAGGGTCAAGGCCACAAGCGCCCAGAAGAACTGGTCCTTGGGCACGCCGTCGATACCGAGCGCCGGTACGCCGAACCCCAGGAGATAGATCCAGACGATCCCGGGAACCGCGCGGAACACGTCGGTGTAGACCGTCGCGATGAGTCGGAACGGGAAGAAGGCCGGTCCCGGGACGCTGCGCACGACGGCGACGATGAGACCGACGACGAGGACCAGCGCCTCCGCCAGCAGGAAGAGCCGGATGTTGGTGACGAACGCGACGAGCAGGTCCGGCATGGATTCCGCGATCCGGCCGGTGTCGAAGAACGACCGCTGGACGTCTGGCCAGTTCGGAGCGTTGACGATGGTCGCCCCGAGCAGGCCGAAGACGACCACCGTGCTGACCAGCGCGATGACGGTCGCCCGGATGGCCTGACGGCGCGTCGCCGCCTTCCGGGCGACTCGGGACCCGCGCTCCGGGGCTGACTGGGGTGAAGGCACCGCGCTACGGCGCGAGCGCAGGCGCCCCTTGGCCGGTGATCCACTCCTTGGTGATGGCCGCCAGCGTACCGTCCGCGGTGATGCCGGCGAGGGCATCGTTGACGCACGGTGTCAGCGGGCTGTCCTTGTCCAGGAGCACGCTGAAGTACTCGACATCCTGGCCGGCGGTGGGCAGGGAGCCGACGATCGCGCCGCCATCCAGCTGGACGGCGGTGATGAAGAAGGCCGTCGGCAGGTCCACCACCACGCCGTCGACCTGGCCGGCGGAGATCGCCTGGATGGCGGCGTCGAGCGTGTCGTAGACGGACGGGTCGGCGGTCGGCTTGATGACGTCCATGATGTAGGTCAGGCTGGTCGTCCCGATCGGAGCGGCCAGCTTGAAGTCCTTGAGGCCGGCCACGGTCGTGACCTTGGCGATGGCATTGGCAGCAAGGCCCACGACCGCCTGGTTGAGGTCGAAGTAGCCGTCGCTGAGATCGACCGCCTGGGCACGCTCCGCGGAGTACGAGACCTGGGTCAGGTACAGGTCAAAGTCCTTGGCGCCTGGTTGGACGGCATTGTTGAACGGGACCGGGACCCAGCTGACTGCATCCTTGGCGAAGCCGAGCGCTTCGGCGATCGCGTACGCAGTGGCAGCCTCAAAGCCCTGCCCGTTGTTCGGGTCGCCGAGCTCCCACGGCTCGGTCCCGGTCTGGCCCTCGGCCGGCGGCTGATAGTAGGGCGGGAAGGCGGGGTTGTCGGCGCCGATGGTCAGGGTGTCGGGCTTGAAGAGCGCCAGGCTCTCTCTGGCACACGCGTCCGGGGTCGGGCTGGGGGCCACGCTCGGTGCGTCGCTGGGGGCGAGGCTCGCGGCAACGCTCGGGGTGACGCTCGGGGTGACGGCCGTGGGCGACGGGCTGGCGCCGCCGCCGGAGCACGCCGCGACCACGATGGCCAGCAGGGCGGTGCTCATGAGGGGGACGGTTCTGCGCATCTTGGGCTTCTCCGATCAGGCGGACGGGACGGGCGAGAGTGTACCCGCGGGCGGTCGCCGTGTCGTCAGGTCCAGCGTGTCGTCGGATTCGCGCCGAAGCGGCGCCGGGAGGAGGGTCGGCGCCGCTTCGGCTGAGGTGATCGTTCGGGCGGGAGGAGGGATCTCGCCGTCGCGATCAGGTGGACTCGGGTGGTCCGTACGGGTCACCGTGCGGGTTCCCGTCCCGGTTCGATCCGGTGCGGTACCGGCATGTTCGTCCAAAAGGCTCGGGGTCGCGATGACCCGGCGGTCCCATGACCACCGGTACTTGCGGACGCCGGCAGTCCTCGACCCTCGTAGACTCGGGGGCGTGCGAGTCCGCCGCTTCGAGCTCCGTCTGATCGCGACCGGCCTGGTCGCCGCGTGGAGTGCCGCGGCGCTCCTCGTGCTCCTCGCCTATCGGCCGGGCGGGCCGCTGGACATCCTCGTCGGGATCGCGATGCTGGCCCCCATCGGGATCGCCGCCGTGGCCCTGGTCTGGCCCCCGGTGACCCGTGGCGAGGGGACATTCCGCATCATGATCGTGCTCGGCGTCGGGTCGCTGCTGGTGCTGTTGCCGTCCATCGGCGGCGTCCTCAACCAGCTCCTGGCGCTCGGCACCCAGACCCTGCTGCCGTCCCTGGAGGCCGCCTATCCATGGCTGATCGCCCTGCTCGGTACGAGCCTGTTCACGGGGTTCGGTCTGGCCCGTCGCCTGGCCGGTGGGGCGGCTCGTCGCCAGCGGCGATTGCTGGCCGGGTCGGCGGCGGCGGCGGCGGCGACTGTCCTGTGTGGCGGCCTCTTCGCGGGGGTGGCCATCGCCAATGAGCTGGCCCTTCGCGAGCGCCCCGCTGCCATCTCATCGCACTTCGGGCCCACGAACCTTGATCTTGAGCCGGTGGCGTGCGATGGGCCCATCCTGTCGGGTCCGGTGGCTCGCCTGGCCGCCCGCTTCCAGGGCGAGGTCGACCTGCGATCGATCGGCTCCGTGGACCTCGGCGGCATCCGGGCTGGACGCGACGTGCGCTGGCTCGCCTACGTCGCGACAGTCCGCGAACTCGGGCAGTACGGCGCCGCCCGCAGTGGCGACCGGGGCTGGGTTCGGACGCCCAGCTCGGGCTGGGACGCCGTGCCCGCCGATGCCGTCGACGACGCGACGGTCGACCTGCAGGCGATCCGCATCGCGCTCAACGCTGCCTACCGCACGACCGCCGAGGATCGCGGGATCGAGGTTCTCGCGGGAGCCCGGGCGCGACACTGCCGGATCGGGGTCGATGGGGCCACGTTCCAGGCTGCATTCCCGCAGGTTCGCTGGCTCGTCGGCGACGCGGATCTTTCTCGCTGGCGTGGCCAGGTGGACTACTGGATCTTCCTGGACGGACAGATCGGGCAGATCGCGGGGCAAGCGAGCGGGGAGGCAGCCGGCATCCAGCCCGAGGCGTTGCAGGCCACGGTGGCCGTCGTGATGACGGCAACGGAGCGCGACCGAGACCTGGTCGTCTATCCTCCGGCCCCATGACCAACGACGACGACGTCCTCCGCCGGACCGGCAAGCGCGACCGGCTGGCGCGGATGCTTCGGGTCGTGACCGTCCTGCGTGGACATCCCGACGGGATCCGTCCTGCCGAGATCGCGCGGCGGGTGGGGGTCGTGCCACGGACCGTGTATCGCGATCTCCGGGCGCTGGAGGACGAGGTCGGGGTGGCAGTCTGGTCGGAAGCCGGTCTGTGGGGCGTGGTCGGCGAGGAGTTCCTGCCGGCGCTCAAGCTGACCCTGGACGAGGCGATGGCGGTCGTGCTGTCGGCCCGGCTGATGGTCCGCTACGTGGACAAATACGACCCTGATCTCGCGGCCGCCTTCGAGAAGCTGGAGGAGGTCCTGCCGCGCCCGCTCGCGGAGCACGTGGAGCGGACCCTGGATGTGCTGGCCCAGCACCCTCGCGATCCCGCCTTCAGCGAGCGGGTGCACCGGCTCACCCGCGCCTGGGCTGACCGGCGCGTGGTCAGCCTGGAGTACGAGCCGGCCCGCTATGCGCCGGAGTCGGCCGCCCGCCAGGCCATCGTCCACCCGTATCTGATCGAGCCCTCGCTCCAGACCCACGCGCTGTACCTGATCGGCTGGGACGAAACGCGAAGCGCCCTGCGCACGTTCAAGATCGAGCGCATCCGGGACGTCTCCGTGACCCCACGGACCTTCGAGCCGCCCGAACCTGGCCTCCTGGAACACGACCTGCGGCGCGCCTGGGACATCATCGCGGACCAGCCCCCGACCGACGTCGTCCTGCGCTTCGATGCTGCCGTGGCCAGCCGTGTGGGGGAGACGACCTGGCATCCGACCCAGCGGCTGGAGCCCGCTCCTGACGCTTCGTTGATCTTCCGCGCCACCGTCGCCGGCTCGATCGAGATCCGCCTGTGGATCCTGTCGTGGGGCGACGCCGTGGAGGTCCTGGAGCCACCCGACTTGCGCGAGGATGTGGCCGCGACGCTGCGCCGGGCAGTGGATCGCTACCTGGCCTGAGGTCCGTTGGGGGGCCGTGGCCCGGGTGGACCGTCTCGGGCAGGTGGGGTAGGGTGCCACGACACACGACGTGGCCCCCAACACGCCTAGGACGCTTCTTGCCCACCAGGCCGATCCCGCGCAGCGCGCTGCCCAGCCTTCGCCGCTTCCTCATCCTTGCACTCGCCCTCGTCGCGTTCGCGGCCGTGCCGGCCAACCCGGTCCGAGGCGCGACGAACGCCGCGGACGCCGAGACCAGGCTCCTGGGTTGGATCAACGCAGCGCGGGTCGAGCTCGGCCTGGTCCCGCTCGTGCGGTGGTCTGATCTGGCCGGCGTCGCCGGTCGGCGGGCCGCCTGGATGGCCGAAACGAACACGATGAGTCATTCCGGCGCCGGCGACCTCGTGACGCAGATGGCGAGCGAAGGTGTCACCTGGTACGGATATGGCGAGACCATCGGGTACGTCGGCGGCAGCCTGAGCGAGGACGCGGCGACGAGCCTGTTCCGTGGCTGGCGATCCAGCCCGCCCCACTGGGATCTGCTGATGAGCGGCAGCTTCAACTACGTCGGGATCGGGCTGGCCCATCGGCCGGCGGATGACCGGACATTCGGGTCCGTCGTCCTGACCGAATCGGTGGACCACTCCGGGGCCCGCGCCTGGTTGCGGTCCGCCTCGCGCGCCGGTGACGACCTTCGTTGGAGCTGGTCCGGCGCTGATCGGCGGCTGCAGACGCATATGGCCGGCTTGCGCGATTTCGACGTGCAGTACCGCGTCGACGGCGGGGCCTGGCGCACCATCCGGAACGACACGACGGCCACTTCGCTGACGTTGCGCGACCGGGCGAAGGGTCGCATGTACAGCCTGCGCGTCCGCGCCACGGACCAGCGCGGTACCGTTGGCGCGTGGACGAACACCTCCAGGATCCGGGTCCCCTGAGCCCGAGTGGCCGCCGGCTGCCGTTTGCGGCGGTCAACCTCATCAGCGACCCCATCCACGGCTATATCGAGCTGACCAAGCGCCTGGCGGGGCCGGAGTCGGCGGCGGCCGGGTTGCCTGCGGAAGACATCGCCGAGGAGGACCTGCTCGATACAGCATGGCTCCAGCGATTGCGCCGGATCAGCCAGCTCCAGAGCGCCCGCTGGGTTTTCCCGACCGCCGAGCACTCCAGGTTCACCCACGGCCTCGGCGTCATGCACGAGGCTGGGCGCTGGGCCCGCTCGCTGTACCCAAGCCTGCGCGGCGCTCTGCCGAACGCCGCCCCGAGCGAGCCCATCCCGTCGGAGGGCCTGGTCGTGGAGACGCTGCGGATGGCGGGGCTGCTCCACGATGTGGGCCATGGACCGTTCGCGCACTTCTTCGACGATCACGTCCTGGCGGCCTTTCCGGCTCCGGCCGATCCGCGGCGCACCGGTGACAAACGCCTGACCCACGAGGACCTGAGCCAGCAGATCATCGAGGATGAGCTCGGGCCGTTGTTGCGCGGGCTGCGCCGGGCTCCGGGAGCGGTGCCCGAGCGGGATGCCTTCGCCGATGACGAGTCGATCGACCCACGCTGGGTCGCGTTCCTGATCGCCAAGCCGGCCCTCGTGGATCCGACCATGCCCTGCTGGGTCCGCTGGCTGGCACCGTTGCTGTCCGGAGTCTTCACCGTGGACAACCTGGACTACGTGCGCCGCGATGCGTACCTGACCGGGGTCGCCGCCGGACCCGTCGACGTGGAGCGGCTGCGCCGCTACACGTTCATCTCCGATCGCGGACTGACACTCTATGAGCCTGGCCTTGGCGCCCTCGAGATGTTCCTGACCGCCCGACGGTTCATGTACCAGCAGGTCTATTTCCATCGGACCGTCCGGGCCATCGACCTGGATCTCGCGGACGTCTTCGGGCCGTCGGTTCGGGCGATCTTCGGCGACGAGTCGCCTGCCGAGCGGCTTGGTGCGTACGTGGATCTCGACGAGTACGCGCTGCTTCACCAGGCGGCCCGTTGGGCGCGCGGTATCGACGTCGAGCAGGTAGGCCCGGGGGTCGCGGACGCGTGGCGGGCGATCCTGTTGCGCCGACCGACCTGGCGTGCGGAATCGGAGGTCCGTGCCGAGTACGAGGCAGGCGCCTACCCGGACGAGCTGATCGCGACGCTCGGGCCCGCGCAGCCCGGGCGTGTCGCCATCGACCTCGCGATCGTGGACGCGCGCCCGGCCGATGCGGCCTCCACGGATGGGCTGCTCGCCCTCGAGACGCGCGAAGGGGGCCGAGCATCCCTGGCCGTGGCGCTCGGGTCGATCCCGGCCTACTGGCTCATCGCCCGCCGATATCGACGGCGCGGGAGCTGACGCGCGGCGGGGGTCGGATCTGGCGCGCTGCCCTCGTGCGGCCCAGGCCGGGCAGCCCTGCACGTTCATCACGAAAGTGCGCCTGACAGAAACATGCGTGCGTCAGGCGCACTTTCATGACGAGTCCCTCGTGGACCTCTGCCCAGATCGCAGCTGAGTGTCGTCTGG
>Ga0163144_10019660_pt1 | contig 13573 bp, 13 predicted proteins | sample OliLak19BULKMAT1_FD_123175 | JGI IMG/M metagenome (GOLD analysis project Ga0163144, IMG submission 123175) | Freshwater microbial mat bacterial communities from Lake Vanda, McMurdo Dry Valleys, Antarctica - Oligotrophic Lake LV.19.BULKMAT1 | ecosystem: Environmental > Aquatic > Freshwater >... | reverse complement strand
GCGAGCAGCGCCGCGCTCGACCTCCTCCTCGCCCATGCGAGCAGCGCCGCGCTCGACCTCCTCCTCGCCCATGCGAGCAGCGCTGTTCCGTGATCCACAGCCGCCCTGTACCCTGCCCTCGTGAAACCTTCCTGGGACGACGTCTACAAGCGCTCGACCCACGCGGCGGACGCTTCCGCGAGCTCCGACGAAGCAGCCGTCGACCCCAACGACGAGAACGTCACCGCCATCCTCCTCGCGCGAAGCAGCAAGCTCCGCCGCCTCCTCTGGCTCACCCTCGGCGCAGCCCTCGTCGCAGGCGTCACCGCCATCACCTACCTCATCGAAGCCGTCGGCCGCGTCGGCGGCCGCATGTACGGCTTCCTCCTCGGCCTCTCCTTCGTGGGCGGCGCCGTCATCACCTTCGCGATTCTCCACCGCATGAGCGGCATCGTCGCCCGTGCCCGCGAGTCGCGCTGGGCCCGAAAGCTCGCAAAGCAACACCACCTCTCGGAACAGGCATTGAGCGACACGCTGCAAATGCTGGAGTGAGGAGGGACTCGCCGCAATGCAACCCGGGCACCCGCGTGGCCGCGCCCGATCGTGCCTGAGCGCGGGCGCCTCTACGCTTCGAACCCGTGGCGAGCGAGAATGCCGCGGATCCTCACCGCAGTGGGGAGCCTCATCTCTTCTGCCATGGCCAAAGCGACGCGGAGCAGGCGCTGTGCTTCCTCACGGTCACCGCCGCAAGCACGCGCCACGAGCGTGAGTGCCATTTTCGTATAACACGCGAGGACATCCTGGCGAGACGCGAGCTTCTCGTACACCGGTAGCTGCTCGTCTTTTCGTATCCGCAGTGCCTCGTCGAGCTGCCCGCGCGCCTGCAAGATGTCGGCAATCTTGCCCATCGTCACCGCGCGCTCGCGGATGTCGCCCAGCCGCTCGTACACCGGTAGCTCCTCGTCCTTTCGGATCCGGAGCGCCTCGTCGAGCTGCCCCCCGCGTCTGCAAGACGTCAGCGCGAACACTCGCGGCGAGGGCGACTTCGCGCTCACGTCCCGCGGCGAGGTCGAGATCACCCTTCTCCCGCGCAGCGTCGAACGCGCGGTTCAGATCCCCCATGCTCCGAGCCACGTTGCCGAACGTCCAGAGCGCGTTCGAGCGCGCCTGCGACTCTTCATGGGCGCCAAGGAGCCGTTCGCAAAACGACGCCCACACAACGAAAGGCCCCGCCCTCATGGCGTACCTCGAGCCGGCCCTTTCCACCGCAGGCATCACCCCCACCGACGCGCGCGCCAGCCAGTCCACCAGCGCGCCCGTCTCCCCGTGTACCTCCGTCCACCGTTCGCCCTGCGGCCGGGCGTCCACCCCACTCTTTTCCGGCAGCCGCGCCACGAACCACTCCGTCATGCGCTCGACGACGTCCTCGGCCCCCGCACGCGGCCTCACCAACTCCGCCAGCAGCGGGTGCATGCGCCATCGAGGCGGCTCGCTCGCCGTGCGATCCAGCACCGACAGGCGCGTCGCCGTCATCACCAGTCGGAGGAAGTCCACCGCCGAAAGCCCGGTGATCGCCGCCCCCAAAGAAGCACCGATGCCGGCGGCCGGAGCATGACCCAGCGCGCAGAAGGCCCGTGACAGCTCCTCGCCGCGCGTGCCCAGCGAGCGCTGCATCAAGTCGAGCGACAGCGACAGCGTCTTGCTCACGTTGCGCCGCCGCGCGTCCGCGTCGCCCTTCGCTGGGTTCGGGTGGTCGACGTCGAGACCATCGTCCCTGAGCAACACCAGGAACTGCTCCGGCGACATCCCGTCGCGCAGGTGGGCGGCCGCGAGGCTCAGCGCCAGCGGCAGGTGACCCAGCTCGCCGGCAAGGCGTACGAATGCCTCTCGCTCCTCGGATCTGGGTGGCCGAAATTCGGCCGCGAGCTGCGCCATCGCCGTCGCTTCATCGAACGGCGCAACGGTCACCACCGTCCACGCGCTAGCGCCGCCGAGCGGTCCGTAGCGACCCGTCACTATCAGCGCGCAGCCGTGGAGCGTGCGGGCCAGATCCGCCGCGGCCTTGGCCGCCTTCCAGTCGTCGGCGTTGTCGACGTGAACGAGCGCCCGCGGCACCAGCAGCCGCGCCCGAAGCTCGGCCGGATTCGCGGCGGGCGCGTCGAGCTGCGCCGCCAGCTCGCCGAGCAAGCTGCCCACGGTCGGCGCCTCGTCGGGCCGCATCGCGAGGCGCTTCACACCACCCGGAAACGCGTCGCCGTGCTCCCACGAAAAGCGCTCGGCCAGGTAGGTCTTGCCAACCCCCGCCATGCCCTGCAAGGCGCAGATGACCACCGGCTTCGGCGCTCGCTTCGGTGCCACCAGCGCTTCCGCGAGCGCCGCCATCTCCTCCGCGCGCCCCACCCACGCGCCCACCCACGGAGCCTTTTCGCCCGCGCCATCGGCAGCCCCGGCCTGCGCCGCCAGCTCGCGGAACAGCTTCGACTCGAGTCGCGGTCCAGCGAGCTGCGCGGCCGTGTCGAACCACGTGCGCTAGAACGCGTTGCCCGTTCGCCGCAACTCGCACAGGTCCTCCCAGAACTGCGCGGTCTCGTTTCTCGATGCGCGAAGCCGCACGACAATCGGCCGATCAAACGCCGCGAGCAAGGCCTCGCGATCGAGCCCAATGGCGACGGCCGCTGCATGCGCCTCGCGAAGCTGGTCGTCGTTGATCATGCGCGGTTGGTCCCCGAGCAAGCAGCATACCGGTCTTGCCAGCGGCCTGACGCGCAGCCGAATGGCTCATCCGCAACCTTCCTGAGCCCCCGCGCCTGATCGATCAGCGCTTCACACGAAGCGCGCACGCGCTCCGTGAAAACCCAGCTCAACCTGCCTGTCCCACGAACGCCCTCCGTGAAAACCCAGCTCAACCTGCCTGTCCCACGGACGGCCTTCCCGAACATGCCAGCTCGACCCGCCCTCCCCATGAGCGCCCTCCGTGAAGACCCAGCTCAACCTGCCTGTCCCACGGATCCCATCTCCGAAAATGCCAGCCCGGCCCGCGTCTGCCGCGAGCACCCTCCGTGAAGACCCAGCTCAACCTGCCTGTCCCACGGATCCCATCTCCGAAAATGCCAGCCCGACCTGCCGTGCCCGAAGGACACCCTCCCCCAAAACCCAGCCCGCCCCGCCCTCCCCACGGACGGCCAGCGCCGGCCGCCGCCCAGATCCGTGTGACGATCCACGGGGCATGGCGAGGAGACTGCTAAATCGGCTCACGTCGAGAAGCCCTTGCCTCCCGGAAACCTGCGAAAAGCCCCTCACCCTACGGCCGGATCGAGGAGCCAGGCGGCGAGCGCGTCGCCTTCGAGCGTGACGCCCGCGCCGAGGAGCCTGTTCGGACCGAGCGCCCCGGCGCGCTTCGCGAGCACCTCCTGCTCCGCGGCGGACAGCTCCCGCCCCATCCGGCGCACGAAGAGCTCCCGCAGCATCTTCTCGATGCCCCGGGCCTCACCCCTCGCCTCGCCCCTGGCCTCGCCTTTCGCCTCGCCCTCCTCGAACGCTTCCCGGAGCATCGGGATCTCGCGCAGCAGCAGCTTGTCGACCTCGTCCAGCATCGCCTCGATCTCCTTGCGTAGATTGTGCCCCCACGGGTCGATCGTGGCCAGCACCAGGATCGCCGCGTAGAGCTCGGCACGCTCGTCGCGCGCCGCGACTTGCTGCCGGATCGTCTCGATCACGCCGCGGATCCCCGCCGCTGTGGCGTTCGTGGCGAGGGGGGTGAACACGAGCCAGAAGACCCCGGGGCGAGCCCGGAGCTGCTCCATGGTGCGCTGATAGATGGCCTCGATGCGAAAGCGCACGCCGCTCCACCTGCTGTCCGGCCACCCGCGCCGCAGCTCGCTTTGTGCGGGCCAGGGCTTCCTGCGGCCGCGCAGGAGGAACACCACCGATTCCATCGGCGGCGGGAGCGGCTTGCCCGCCGCCCGCAAGCTCATGAAGAGGAGCGCCTGGTACTCGTAGACGCGGGCCGCCATCTCCACGTCGAAGTCGCGCTGAAACTCCGGGCAAAGGATCCGCGGCTCGCCGTTCACGCGCAGCTCGAGCGCCTTGTCGAGCCGCCGCTCCAGCGCGGTGACCTGCGTGTCGATCCAGCCGACGATCTCGAACGGCGCCCCCGCTGGCACCAGTGCCTGAACGAGCTCGCGGGCGTGGTGCTGGACGACGTGCCGAAGGGTAACGTCGAAGATCCCCATTGCAGGCCGGCTAACACATCTCCTCTCCCGCAAGAAAAATCTTGTTGTCAGCGGCGCGTGCGGACCGCGCTGGAGCGTCGCCGAATCCAGCCGCTCTCCTTCGAATCCCGTTCGAATCCGGTCACTGCCCGATCCCCGCGGACGCGGTTCGTGCAAACCGCGCCCGCCAGTCCAAACCGCGCCCGCCTACTCCTCCACCCCCTCGCCCCCCTCTTTCCCATTCCCGCCCTCATCCCCCGCCGCGTCCTCCGTCGGCGCCTTCGCGCCTCCGCGGCGCCCCGCCTTCTTCTCCGCTGCTTCCAGCGGCCCCAGAATCCGCTGGCGGACTGCCACGCTCGGCTGCGCCAGATCGATCACCGTCACCAGGGCCCGCGCCGCTTGAATCCAGCCGTTTCGCGCCTTCAGCACGTCGGCCTGCTTGATTGTCTCTTTTTCTTCCAGCTTGCTCTCGAGCGCCTTGCGCTTGTCGTCCAGCACACCGAGTCTCTTGGCGGCGGTCATCCGTGCCTTGTGCGCGTCGAGCAGATGGCCGCCCGGAATGGGCAGCTTCTTGAGCAGCGCGCGGTCCTCGTCGTCGAGCCGCTGTTCGACGAGCAGCGCCTCGCTGGCCTCGTCTCCATAGCTGGCCTGAATGACCCGCAGCCCGGTCTCGGGCAGGAAGATCTTGTCGCGCAATGCCAGGTAGCGAGCGGCCTCGTCGGGGTCGGCCGTCAGATCGGCGAACGCCGTCAGCGCTCCATACGTCCCGCGCGCCGAGCGATCGTGCGTGCCGTCGAGCTCGGCCTGCTCCTCTTGAATGGCCACGAGCTCCGCCGAGCCCTTGTTCGGCTTCGCCTGCGTCTTGAGGACTCGCCGGTGCGCGCCGTCGATTGCAGGAAGCAGCGCCGCCGCCTCCGGCACCCCTTCAATCTGCGTCCGGACCTTGGCCGCGTCGAGCCAGCCGCCCGACAGAGTGATCATCGATGGTGTCGACAAATCGCGAAGTGACATGGATGTACAGCCTCCCAGAAAGAAGTTCAGTGTCCCGCGCATCTCAACGGTCCTTCGCGCTCCTTGTCAATCGTTTTCCAACACCACCCCCATCACGCCCCGGCGCCCGCCAACCCACACAGCCCGGAAGCTCGCCCGATTGCGCGCTCGAACCCCGCGCCGGCCAACCCAGACAGCCCGGCAGCTCACCCGACTGCGTGCTCGAACCCCGCCGCACCGCCCGCCCCCGGAACGATCCCCGCACAGCCGTGCGGCCCACTGCACACCCACGCTCGCCGCCTCCCAGGAACACCGCACATCCCGCGGCGCTCCTGCGCGGCACCATCCTTGCGTGGGCCCCGGCGCTTCGTCCGCACAAGGAGGCACAGGCACATGGTTCAAATCGGCAGAGTCGCGTCCGTGGGATTGTTTTGCGCCGCCATCACCGCTTGTTCCCCCGGCGACACAAACAGCCACTCTTCCGGCGACTGCACGCCAGGCAGCCCGCCGGACTGCGACACCACCGGCAGCACCACGGACACTGGCAGCACCACCACGGACTCCACGACGACCACGGATACCGAAACCCCCACCACCACAGACACCGAAACCGGCTCCACCACCACCCCGCCCCCCAACGGCGGAGAGCACCAGTGGAGCAAACGCTTCGGGGACGTCGATCAGCAGTTCGGACACGCCATCGCGGTGGACTCGGCCGGGGCTGTCTTCGTCACGGGGCACTACTTCGGAACCATGGACTTTGGCACAGGCGTGCTGTGGGCGGGCGGCACGTCCGGGGCCTTCCTGGCGAAGCTCGACGCGACAGGTGAGGCCGAGTGGGCCAGGAGCTTTGGCACCAGCAGCACCCTCGGCCACGACGTCGCCGTGAGCGGGTCCGGCGACGTCGTGCTGACAGGCACGTTCTCCGGTTCAGTGGACTTCGGCGGGGCCGTGCTCGACGGAGACTACGAGTCATTCTTCGTCGCCAAGCTCGACAGCGCCGGAAATCACCTGTGGAGCCTGACCCCGGGGGACGAGGTCGAGCCGTTCGCGCACGCCGTCGCCATCGAAGACAATGGCAATGTCGTGATCGGCGGGTCGCTCCGTGGAACGCTGAACTTCGGCGGCGGCCCGCTCGATAGCGTCTCCAATTACGACGTGTTCGTCGCGAAGCTCGACGCCTTTGGAAGCCACCTCTGGAGCAAGCGATTCGGCGACGACGACAAGTCCCAGTTCCTCTATCAGCTCGCGGTGGACGGCTCGGGCAACGTGCTCGTCCTGGGCAGCTTCGCCGGAACCCTGGACCTGGGCGGCGTACCGCTGCAGGCCGGCGCATCCGGCTTCGACACCTTCCTGGCGAAGCTCGACGACGCGGGCAATCACCTCTGGAGCAGGCGGCTCGACGGCGGGCCCACCTACCACCTCGCGGTCGACGCTTCCGGCGCGGTGATCCTGGCCGGGACATTCGTCGATCCCGTCGACTTCGGAGGTGGCCCCCTGTCGAGCGCGGGAGGCAGCGACATCTTCGTGGCCAGGCTCGACCCCTCGGGAGGCCACGTGTGGAGCGAACGATTCGGAGACTCGAAGGCTCAAGGAGTGACAAACGTCACCATCGCTGCGCAAGGCCGTCTCGTCCTCGTGGGGAGCTTCGGTGGCACGCTCGACTTCGGCGGCGGCGCGCTCGCGGCGCTCGAGCAAGACAGCAAGTCCATGTTCCTCGCGAAGCTCGACGGCGACGGTGACGCGCTCTGGAGCCGCGCGTTCGCCGCCAACCTGCCGGCCGGCTCGCTGTCGGGCCTGGCGACAGGCGCGGACGGCAGCGTGCTGACCACAGGCGACTTCTACGGAACCGTGGACTTCGGCGGCGGCCCCCTTCAGGCCGAGCCAACCCCGCTCATTCCAGGCCTGTTCGGTCCTGATGTCTTCGTGGCCAAACACGGCCCCTGATCGCGCGGACCTACAGCTCCATCGGAGCCGTGAGGCTGGCCCGGCGGATCGCCTCCACGTTTCTTTCCATTCTCCTGCTTCCGGCCCTGTAGACCTGGCTCCAGCGGAATCGCAACTCCGGCGTTTCCGCGCACACCTTGCACCGAGCGCAACGCCGTCGCTCGGGAAAGGCCAGCACGCAACGCACTGGCGGCGTGGCACCTCCATTGCTCATCGGGCAAGCCCTTCGCTCCCCGCAGAGGGCTCTGGAGGCTGCGGCGGCTCATGCTCGACGACCTGGTATTCGGAATGGCTGGCTCGGGCGGCGACGGCATCGTCTCCGCGGGCGAGTCGCTGATCGCGGCCTCTGCCGCCGCTGGCTACCACGCCATCATGACCAAGAGCTTCGGCTCGCAGATCCGCGGCGGCGAGTCGTCGTGCCGAGTCCGCGTCTCCACCCGTCCCGTCGGCAACCCCGGCGGCACGCTCGACGTCGCGATTGTCCTCAACTGGGAGGACTTTCTCAGGTTCGGCGCCGAGCTCCCGGTCGGCGGCAGGACCATTGTCGTCTACGAAGCCAAGACCGGTGTCGCCCCCGACAAGCTCCCCCTCGTCGGCGTCACCCCGGCCGAGGTCGTGCCCGTCCCCATCGGCGAGCTCGCCAAGAAGTCGGCCGGCACCGACAAGGCCAAGAACAGCGTGGTGCTCGGCCTCATCGCGGGATGGTTCGATCTGGCGCCCACTACCCTCCTCCGCGGCGTGACGAAGAAGCTCGCGAAGAAAGGCGAAGCGGTCGTCGCCGCCGCGGAGCGATCGTTCGCGGCCGGTCTCGATTTCGCGCTCGCCAATCCACTGAAGCGCGAGACGAAGATGTCGCCGCCGAGAGATCCGCCGGGCACCAAGCTGCTCATCGACGGCAACGACATGTGCGCGGCGGCGGCGCTCTTCGCGGGCTGCCGCTTCTTCGGCGGCTATCCGATCACGCCGTCGACCGAGATCATGCAGTACCTCACCCGCGAGATCTGGAAGTACGGCGGCGCCGTCCTCCAGGCCGAGGACGAAATCGCCGGCATCGGCGCCGCCGTGGGCGCCGCGTTCGCCGGCACCAGGTCCATGACCGCGACGAGCGGCCCCGGCATGTCGCTCAAGACCGAGATCCTGGGCCTCGCATCCATCGCCGAGCTGCCGCTCGTGGTCGTCAACGTGCAGCGCGGCGGCCCGTCCACCGGACTGCCCACCAAGCCCGAGCAGGCCGATCTCTTCCAGGCCTGCTTCGCCACCCACGGCGACAGCCTCCGCCCGGTCCTCGCGGCGACCACCGTGGCCGACACCTTCGCTGTCACCGTCGCGGCGTTCAACATCGCGGAGACCTATCAAACCCCCGTGATCCTGCTCTCCGACCAGGAGATCGGGCAACGCAAGGAGACCGTCGACCCCATCGACACGAGCACGCTCGAGATCGCGAAGCGGCTCCGCCCGAGCCCCGCCGAGCTCGACGACTACACCCGCTTTCGCCTCACCGAATCGGGCATCAGCCCGCTCTCGCAGCCCGGCCTGCTCGGGGGCAACTACCTCGCCGCCGGCATCGAGCACAACGAGCACGGCGCCCCCACGGCGAGCGGCACCGTCCACGCGAAGATGACCGAAAAGCGCGCCCGCAAGCTCGATCCGCTCATGAAGCGCCGCGATCTGTTCCACCTCGAAGGCAACCCCAGGGCGCGCGTCGGCCTGGTGAGCTGGGGCAGCACCGCGAGCGTCTGCCGCGAGGCGTTCGAGCTCGCGAAGGCCGACGGTCTCGACATCCGCCTCCTCGTGCCGACGCTCCTCTTCCCCGTCGCCGAGGAGATCTATCGCGAGTTTTTCCGCACGGTGCGCAGCGGCCTCGTCGTCGAGATGTCGCACCAGGGCCAGCTCTTCCGCTTGATCCGCATGTACGTCGACGTCCCGCCCGGCGTGCGCTCGTTCGCCCGCCCCGGCGCCAATCCGTTCTCGCCGCACGAGATCGTGCGGCACCTTCGCAACCTCGTGCTCGCGCTGCAGAGCGGTCACGCCGAGTCCTTGCAACCCCAGGAGTGACCCCATGAGCGACCTGTTGCCCGTCGTCGCCGCGAGCTGCGGCGATCCCAAACATTTCAAGAGCGAGCTCAAGCCCATCTGGTGCCCCGGATGCGGCGACTTCGGCGTGCTCCAGGCCCTGTACCGGGCGCTCGCCGCCATTGGCCGGCCGCCGCACGAGATCGCGTTCGTCTCCGGCATCGGCTGCTCCAGCCGCATCCCCGGCTACACCACCGCCTACGGCTTCAACAGCGTTCACGGCCGCGCCCTGCCCATCGCGCAGGGCATCAAGATCGCCAATCCCGACCTGCTGGTGCTCGTCGCCGGCGGTGACGGCGACGGCTTCTCCATCGGCGGCGGCCACCTCCCGCACACCATCCGCCGCAACCTCGACCTCACGTACATCGTGATGGACAACCAGATCTACGGCCTGACCAAAGGGCAGCTCTCGCCCACGTCGCCGCTCCACCGCAAGACCGTCACGTCGCCGCTCGGCAGCTTCGAGGCGCCCGTGAACCCGCTGCAATACGTGCTCGCCTACGGCGCTCCGTTCGTCGCGCAGAGCACGCCGGCCGACATGCCCGGCCTCACCGCCGTGCTCGAAGAGGCGATCCGTTATCCCGGCTTCGCCTTCGTCAACGTGCAGTCGCCGTGCGTCACCTTCGGCGAGGACGACTGGCAGGTGAAGCAGCACCGCGGCGCCATGAAGTCGCTCGAATCGCTCGGCCACGACGCGACCGATCTGCTCGCTGCCATGGACAAGGCGCGCTCGTACGGGAGCGAGCTGCACACCGGCATCCTCTACAAGAACCCCTCGCCGCAGCCCACCTACGACGCCCTCGTGCGCCAACGCCAGCTCGCGATGAGCGCCTCCGCCGTGCCCGCCGCGAACCTCCTCGACGCCTTCGTGCAGAAAGCGTGAACGGCCCACCATGATCACGAAGACCCGCGGTCTCGACGTCGCCCGGCTCTCGCTCAAGGACGCCCTCGATCTCGCCGTGCTCATCGAGCAAGAGGCCCAGGAGCGCTACGAGGAGCTCGCCCACCAGATGGAAACCCACGACTCGGAAGAGCCCGCCCGCTTCTTCCGTTTCATGGCCCTCAACGAGAAGAAACACGGGGCCGACCTCGCGGCGCGCCGGCACGAGCTCTTCGGCGACGAGCCGCGTCACGTGACGGGCGCCATGCTCTTCGACATCGAGGCCCCCGACTACGACGAGGCGCGCGCCTTCATGTCGCCGCGTGACGCCATGCAGGTCGCGCTTCGCAGCGAGCAGAAGGCGCACGCGTTCTTCGTGAGCGTGCTGCCGCACCTCCAGAATGCCGAGGTGAAGGCCCTGTTCGACGAGCTCTGCGCCGAGGAGCTGCACCACGAAGCCCTCGTCGCCAGGGAGCTCGCCAGCCATCCGCCCACCAACGAGCTCGACGCAGGCACATTCGCCGACGACCCGGTAGCGCTTTAGTCAAGCTTCGGGCCTGACGTCTGGGCGTTTGGAAACAGCCGTGGGGGCGGCCATGGCGGGAACACGAATTGCAGCCCATTGGCGATCGAGAGGTGCTGTCCATGAGTGAGAAGTCGTCCCGTTCCAAGCTCGGTTTGCTCGAGCTCGTCCACGTTCACGACAAGCCCGGCCTCGCCGCGTTCTGCCCCTACCGCGACAAGACCATCGAGGCGAGCGTCTGCTTCGCCTGCGCCGACTGCGCTGGACTGGCACTCTCGCCCGACGGAAAGACCCCTTACGTGGTGTGTGAGCGCGCCGCGGAAGATGGCCTGTGGGTCGAGGGCGGAGGCGACGGGCCGGCGGTCATCCACACCTGCTGCCATTGCGGACGCGAGGGCGAGACCGGCGAGCCCACGGACGTCTGACGGGCGGGTGGAAAGACTGCAAGCCGTGCGCGGCGGCGCAGCCCGTTCGGCGAGCACCCGGGAAGGCTCGCGGCGTGCATTTTTCGTCCTTCGCACCAGATGCGCTTGAACGAGAGCGGCGGGCGGCTCATGTCGAACAGATGGAACTTTGGCAGGAGATCTGGACCGGTGTCCGTGAGGAGTTCTCCGATCTCCCCGGGACTCGTGAAGTCACCCGGCTTGTCGTCCGCTCCCTCCTCGCCTCCGTCCTGGGCGGGCTCATCGGCTTCGAGCGCGAGCGGAGCGGCAAGGCGGCCGGCATCCGAACTCACATGTTGGTCTGCATTGGAACCGCGTTCTTCCTGGCCATTCCCCAGCAGTCGGGCATGGAGCCCGAGGAGCTCAGCCGCGTCATTCAGGGCATCACCGCCGGAATCGGTTTCCTCGGCACCGGCGCCATCCTCAAGCACCAGCAAGAGGGGAAAATCGAGGGGCTCACGACAGCGGCCAGCGTCTGGTTCACCGCCGCCATCGGAATCGCGGTGGGCCTGGGGCGCGAGACCTCCGCCGTCCTCGGCACCGTGCTCGCATTGATCATCCTGTACCTGATTCCCCAGCCAGGACAGGCCGCGACACCGGCACCCGGGAGCTCCTCCGAGGGATTGCCAGCCTTTTCAGGAGACGCGGAGTGCGGCAAGCTGCGTCCGCCGCCAGGCGAGCCCGCGCAGGGCAGCCGAGGACAGAATGAGTAACCGACCGGAAGTGGATCCCATCGGGCACGCCGCGAAGCTCCTGTGGCTCTTGGCGCTCATTCCCGTGATCTTCGGGGCGATGAGCTTCCCCTTGTCGGCGCAGATGTCGAGCGGCCTGGCCACGTGGCAGCTCGCCTTTCCTTGACGCGCGCCGGTTTGCGTCGGCACGACCCCAACGCGCGCGACCTTTCACGAAACATGGCGCTCGCGCCAACATCGTGAAAAAATGCGGCTCGCTCATCGCGCGATGCCCGAGGGAGGAGCAGCCTCCGAGACCCTTCGTTCGCAGCGCCGTGAAAGAGGTCCTCGTGCGTCGATCGAAATTCGTCTGCGGGTTGTTCTCCGGGGCTCTGGTGCTGCTCTCCGCGAACGCGTCACGCGCTCAGGAAGGCGGTGCGCAGCGCTACCCGCTCGCCTACGTCGACCGCCCGCTCACCCTGCCGAGCATCACCATCTCGCCCGATGTCTCGTTCGACGCCACCCAGCTCGTGAAAGATCCGAACGCCGCCGAGCGCACCTTCCAGACCGATCTCTCGCTGTCCGTCGGCGCCCTCGTCGGCATCACCGACGACCTGGAGGTTCGCGGCTCGGTCGGCACCATCCGCATCGCGCCCAAGTTCGAGTACCTCGAGCCGCGCATCGGCGTGACGTACCGCTTCGTCGGCGCCGAGCAGCTCAACATGGGCATCCGCGCCGAGATCACGGCGCTCACGCTGCCCGGCGAGGGCGGCGTTCGGATGGAAGCCAGCTTGCCGTTCCTGGTGCGGCTCGGCTCGTCCGCCCGCATGGACTTCGCGCCCGGCGCCCCGGTCACCATCCAGGAGAACAAGGCGGCCGCTTTCGGCCTGAACGCCCCCTTCGCGTTCGCCTTTCAGATCGTCGAGCCCATCCACATCGGGGCGCGCACCAGCGTCCGAATCACCGATTTCGCCGACCCGCTGGGCAACCTCGTCATCCCGCTCGGCTTCTTCCTCGGCATCTCGCTCGGCTCCGAGCGCCCCATCGTCGAGATCAACCCGTACTTCACCTGGACGGAGTTCGCGACGCCGGGCGCCAAGGCCCCCAACGACCCGATCAGCATCGAGACGTTCACCGCCGGGGCCTCCGCGCGGATCTACCTGTTCCTGTGACGTGGACGCGTGCGACGTCGCACGCCCCGCTCGCTTCGTGTTCGCTCTCCTACGTCGTGCTTCGCGTCGAGTCTTCGCTTCGTGTTCGCTCTCCTACGTCGTGCTTCGCGTCGAGTCTTCGCTTCGTGCCTCGCGTTCGCCCGCTCACTCCGTGTTTCGCGTTCGGTTCGCTTCGTGTTCCCGTGTCCGCGCGCCCGCGTCTCATCGAACGGAGCGCCACCGCACCACTTTCCGAGCATCGGTCGTCGTTGCTCGTTTGCGTTGCCTGCCGCATCGCTGGTAAGAAAAAGACAATGCTTCGTTCGCTCGTGCTCGCCAGCTCCGCCGTCCTCTTCATCACGAGCTGTGCGCCCGCCTTCAAGGACCGGCGCACCCCCTCCGGTGACTTCTGCAGCGACATGCACGTCATCCCAGCCGGCGAAGAGCCGAACCTCGAGTACCACCGCCTCACGCCCGTGCAGAGCGACATCAAGGCCCGCACCGAGGCCGAGCGCCTCGAGTCGCTGCGCAAGGCCGCCTGCCTCATGGGCGGCGACGCCGTCATCGAGGCCGTGAACGAGGAGGTCCGCAACGAGCAGGCCCAGTACATCCTCGTCTCCAGCGGCACCGCCGTCATCTGGGTCCGCCCCAAGTCCGGCGAGGCCGTCCCCCTCACCACCCACAAGAAAAAAGACTCGTCCTCCT
>Ga0163144_10019657_pt1 | contig 13573 bp, 13 predicted proteins | sample OliLak19BULKMAT1_FD_123175 | JGI IMG/M metagenome (GOLD analysis project Ga0163144, IMG submission 123175) | Freshwater microbial mat bacterial communities from Lake Vanda, McMurdo Dry Valleys, Antarctica - Oligotrophic Lake LV.19.BULKMAT1 | ecosystem: Environmental > Aquatic > Freshwater >... | reverse complement strand
TTCCAGCTTCAGGATTGCGGGCTCAATCGGAGCGTCGGTTCCGAATGCGAGGCAGTGAAGTGAAAGGAAAATGAGAGCGATGTATCGATGCATGCCGCTTGCTTAACCCGAAAGCGGTCGACGTACCAGAGCTAGCCATTCGGCGGGTTAAGCTATGAGATCTGCGGCAAGGAATAACGTAGCCTTATTCGTTTTTATTCCTCGTGGTTTGCTTCCAGCTGAACCTTCTTTCGCCCAAGTTCGAGAATTTTTTGCCCGAGTTCGTGACCGGTCGTACCTTCGGCAAAAATTTCCGGAACAGGATATGAATGACAGAGGGGACGAGGACGAACTGGGTTATAGAACGGCCACATCGGAGACTAGTGCATGAGACCGCCACTTGCCGGGGTTACTGCGACACCTCAAGCCAGATCTCATTTCGCCGCAAAAACCATAGCCTGAATGGAGAATTGAATCTTGCAAAGATAGGTTCTCCGCTAGTTCTGACTCCCGCCTTTTCCAGTTCTCGACGAAAATCGGCGAGCTTCTCGAGGTAGCGGGATTCCGACCACGAACCCGAGTATTCATAGACCGCCACCGTGTGAGCGGGTAGCTCTCGGATTTCCACACTTGGGTCATTCGGTTGAGGAAGATTCTCGATGGTGTAGTTTGCTGGCATCGTGAACTGGATCAGAAATCCCGTTTTTTTCTTCGTCTGAGTTACGGGGGCAGTCATCGCTATCTTTTCTGACGCAGCGGTTTGGGAGACTGGCGCGGTCATGGCTATTTTTTTATTCGGTTTATTGTTGCCGAAAATGTAGTCAGCCAAGATTCGAAAGGCCTTGTTTCCGGCGTCGTCGAAGTTGGCGTCCACTAACGTCTGCGCCACCAGAATGTTTGGGTACCTGCGAATCTCATAATGGTCTGTCCGTGACTGGACTGTGTATTTTGGTTCTTCAATCGCCACAGCACTCCCGACTAAAAAGAGTATATTTAACAGAACAAACTTAATCGCCACCACTCGTATCCCTCTCTCTCGTGTTAACAGTCTATTTAGGCATTTCGCAATAAGCGCTCCTATTGCAGTCACTCTTCTTGCGAGGCAGGTAAGGGCGGACCCTCACAAAGACCTCAAATAGCAATAGAGGTCATACTTATTGCGGTTCTTTTTCGTTTCCATCTGCTGTCTCCATGCCACGCCTCAGCGCAGCTCTCGAGACAGCCGATTCAATCCTCTTTACCTAAGTGCTACGATCTCCAGTGGACCGCCCGCACTCCAGACTATTACCCTCTGGAGGCGGTATCAGAATTGTGGTAAAGAGCCGCGCATGAAAACAATCTCTCTCGCTGTGTCCCTTGGTCTTCTCGCTCTCTCTGCTTGCGCCTCTCCGGAGGACGGGGCAAAAGAACTCGAAAAAGTTGCACAGCTATCTGCTGGACCGACTTTATCCTGCACAGCATCTTATCAGCCGAATGGACCGGGAACCGATGTCTCCACAAAAAATCTGGCTATCGCGGAGCAAGATGCTAGCTCGATGACGTTGAGGGTTGAACACGAGGGGTATTCCTACGAAGTCATCTGGAACCGCCCGCTAACAACTCTGTATATGACGATTAGTAAAGGCGGCGATACGTTGGGATTCTCAACTGCTCGAATTCCAGACAATAATCATAACGATTCGCAGTTGGACATTGGGGGGATGCCTCGCATGTGGCTCTCCTGCGACTTTGTAGAGTTTCGTCCGAAGCCTTAAAGCAGGTCTCTTTATTCCGGACAGAGCTCAAGGACGTTTTACGTCGTATAAGTAATCTTATGTGTATTTTACTAGGTTTGATAAGGGGTCCCTCGGGACCCGGATGACTAACTAACGCGCTGCTCGGCGACCTACACGAGGTTTAGAGATAGGGTTCCTAGAGCTAGGAGCCCGCTGCGCGTTTGGCTTCTTAACTAACTTCGCAAACGACCTGGCAGGTTTGGCTTTGTAAATCCGCACTGGGACCGCACGGCCACCAGTAGCTTCTGTCATGCGCTTAGCTTCGTTAAACTTGAAAACTGCAAATCCAGTCCACAGACCCGCTAAAAAAAGTAGGAACGTGAAACTCGTAATAAAGACATTTCGTTTCTGTCTTACCGGCAGAAAGTAATAATGATTATACATCCGCATGAAGAACATTTGAATGCGTTCCACGGTACGAACTCCTTTGTACACACGGGTCCGGATCATTTTGACGACGGGCCGACGGCCCAGCGATTGATCGGCTTGGAAGCGAATGGGCACTGGGCGTTTCACTGGACGCAAGTGCGGACGTTTGCGGTACAAAACTCGCTTGGGTGGAGACTTTAATTCCGGTCCACCGACGATACGCATGATATTCGGTGGGCGTACATCAGATGCTCTGACATCCGCGCCTTTGCGCTCAGATGGACCGTCGGTCTTTTCGATGACACGTTCGGCTTTTTCGTTGGTGTTGGTGTTTGTGTTCTCATTAAACTCAATGAGAATTTTTTGTGAGTCGTCTCGACCTTGCATGGCCCAATTAATTGCAATGAGCGTACCCCGGCGCCACGCACGACCAATTGTGAAAGATGGCCAACCTGTAGTCGTGTTGTTGATGGGCTCAACCTTGACGGAAAACACGTGCAGAATTGAACCTTTGCCCTGACTAACGCATTGCCACTCAGAAACAGCTATCTTCATCGTGCAAAGCCTTGAAACCACTGAGGATAGCTGCGTCTTGCTCCTATCCTTTAGCCGGCCTTAAAATAGACAAATGGCAAAACTCTCTGAACTCCCAGAAGTACTCCTCTTGCCCCCTGCCCGCCGCAAACTCGCGCGCCGGCGACCCAAAACGGCCCGGCAGCCCAGCGAAATGGCGGCTCCCTCTAGTCGTCGCAAACTGACTCGCAAGAAACCTAGGCTTCGCCAGTCGATAAAAAAAGCGGCCTAGCTTGGACGCCAAAGTCACGGTCCAACGTGAAGGTTCGATTGGAAATGGAGCGATCGATAAACTGCATCTCTCCAGAGGAGACTACCCGTTGCCTGTTTCCGGGAAGTTTAAAGAGCCCCCACTGCAGGTGAAAAGCGGTACTTGGCTCCCAACGCACCCAAGCGTCTCGTAATACATTGGGATAGGCAGACGTATCCCAGTCCATATCTTGCCGGGAAAAACCGAGCTGGATGCCGTAAAGCCACTCACGCTTTACCACATAGCCCCTGACTCTGAGCCGCAGCCTTCGAATCTGCCCTACGATGTCATTCTGGAAAATGAATAAGCTTTGAAAACGAAAGCGCGCCTCAGCCGAAAAAGCGCCTTGGCGATCTTCATACTGAATACCAGATGCCCCTCTTCCGGCGACCGGGCAGACAGTCGCGAACAAAAGTACGATGCCGATGTAACGGTAAAATCTTTTCACGCGAGTAACTGTCTATCTCCGCTTTACGCGAAACTCCAAGCTTTGGTTCCAGGCGGAGAATGGAATTTTGCATTGTTTAGATCGATGCATGACTTCCAAATTATCCATATTGATTTGTATTGATCCCAGGTTCCGAAATACCGAATACTAATCAAAGACGGTGGGGAGTAGCCTCTCGCTGGGTAGCGAGACTCGTCGATACGACAACACGCGCCTAGCGCCGGACGGCGAGAAAAGATGCGAGACCACTCTTTCGTTAAAAGGGAAACAAAATGCGACTTACGATTACCTTTGCAAGTATGTCGGGAAGCGAGTCCTTGGAGAACACTGTCAGAAACTTGTACAGTTCAGCGCGCGGGAATTTGAGGACTTCGTTACCAAAAGGCCTGCACGTTAGCTTCTCTATGGAAAATGGTCCGCTCGCAGAAGGGGAGGACGTTTTCTCTTGTTCGGTTGTGGCTAAGTTCGCCGATGGCCGCGTGACCAAAATCAAACGGCTGGCCGGAACTGCATATGATGCAGCAATAGCGTGCTTTGATATTCTCGAAAGAGAGCTAGTTGAAAACAAACGGAGAATTGTGGACAGAAGGAACAACCTAAGCCGCCGTGATGCCCTCTATGGATGGAGGGCCTCATGAAGCTCATAGGCGCTAATGTAAATCTTGTTGCCATGAGACCCAACGAATTTCGTGTCCCTTACAGATCGAGATTGGTGCCACAAAGGCCGTTGTCGCACGATTGGATCTGCCCCAAGTGCCAGGTAAAAATGGAAAGCCGTCAATTACGGGGCATTGTCGTCGAACGATGCCCGAGTTGTAGTGGGATTTTCCTAGATGATGGGGAGCTAGAGGAACTCCTGGGAATTCGTAGCAACCTGCAAAGAGCCTAATTCTGTTCCTGCGCTATAACTTATTCTGTTTTCGTTCGATCGTGGTTCTTCTGGAAGATCTTGGGCAACGGAAATCGGAATTTCGACCGGTCTATCGTCTGATGGCGACCGCTATATTCTTCCAGTGTCGACGGGTTGGGAACATCCAAGAGAGGGTCCACCAATCCAAAGCTTGGCGCGCCCTTCTTCGGGCATACGCCCAATCCAAAAAACGCTAATCCCGCGAGCGGTTGATTAAATTGATCGGAATTAGCATAGAGCGCTCCATGCACTTGGAACACGCCCTTCTTTTCATCGCGCATTTCCCACCCAGTGCTTCGAAACGCCGACTTGATGTTCTGGTATCGCTCTTTCTCCTTGGGGAAATCGCGCTCTAAGATCGCCAGCGCGGATCCCGCCATCGCCAGTGCTGGATACCAATAATACGGCGCCTTTTGTGCCGCGCCGATATGCGTCCGACTGCCGCGTACATGTGCCTTTAAATTGAACGAGTACTGATAAAGCTTCTGCAGGGCGCCTTCGAGTTCCTTCTTCGCTGCCGCTCGTTGCGCTACCGACTGGAATTCTGTTTTCAAATAGAGTGCTAGATAAATCGGCACGATTCGCGCAGCAGCTCCATCCTCACTTGCATCGGGAGAGAGACATGACGCTGGATCAATCTCGCCATTCTTCCAGTCGATATAATACGGAATCTGATACGGACTACCGGTTGCTTCCTTGCAGGTGTCGACGAGCTTGCGCAAAGTCGACACTGCTTTTTGCGTATACTCATGTTCCTTAGGGGCCGCGACGGTATTGAAAGCCAAATGGAAGGTCGTGTTGCCTAGATTGCTGCCACCAGGGTGCTCTGTGGCAAAACGCGGATCAGCGAGATCATTGGCCAAGAGATCTTCATAATTCTTGCGATCTTCTTTGCGGTTCTTGCCGTAGAGAGTTTGGAAACGCCGATCAAAGAGAATCGAAAAACTTTTGCCATAGGCTTTGTATGGATTAAAAAATGCCGTGTCGCCCTTGGTTTCGTTGGTTTTACCGTCGGTACGCGACTTCAACCACACGGGGACCAGCTCCTTAAATACCCGGTCTACTTCGTCGCGATTGGAGCAATAATTTTGTGCTTCCAAAACGAAACGCGCTTGCAGCGCCAAATAGGCGAAATTGATCGACCCTTCCGAGCCTTCACCGAGCGCGGTTTCGCTTAAACGCCAGAGTTTGTATTTTTCGGCGCTAAAGAGCGAGCAAACTTGCTTGCAGGCATCTTCTGGCTCTTTCACGCGCGAAAAATGCGTCAACGCCCATTCTAAGCGATTGAGATCCTCCTGCCTTACGGGATCAGCTTTCAGATACTCGATGACTTTCTCTAATTCCAAACCTGTTTGACCGGGTTCGGTCTTACCGGCTTTGTCTTGCTGGTGCAGAGCCACCAGATCTTGGACCATGTTCTTTAAATTCTGTTCGCGCGCATCGCCTTTTTCCATCCCACCCAAAAGCAAAGCAGCCAGAGTGGCGCTCTGTGCGAGTGCCTGGGGCGACTGCTCGCGCTTGCGCTCTTCTTCTAGCCACCGGAAAAGATCATTGTGCACATCCATGCGCGCGGTGAGCCCTTCGGCAGTTAAACGTCCTTTCTTCTCATCGACTTCGATTACTTGCGCGATTGAACCCTTAGACTTTTGGTAAACCCCGTCGGCACTGAAATAGAGATTGGGGTATTTGGGATCAAACTCCACAAAATCGTAGGTGCCGTCGCGGTCGACATACACATCGTAAGGCTTGCCCGGGTCAGCCATGGAAGGCGCTCTGAATCCGGCGGTGAGATTTGCGTTAAAAAACTTAGCATTCTCACTGGCATTTAAAACATTCTGCACTTCTTCCCGACGCTTGATTGCCATAGTCGGCGTCAGCGTTCCGCGTACTTCTAAGAAGCGCAAGACGCGGGCCGCGCGTTTGAGACACTCACGACACCGAGGAGGCGGAGTGTGTTTGACAGCCTCTAGCCATCTAGCCGAATGCTGCTGACTCCCTAGAGTGATGGCCAAATCTCGACAACCCTCTTCAAAGTCTTGGACCGCTGAATCGATCGTGTTGGTGTTTCGTGTAAAGGGAGAGAACAACCCGTCAAAAGGCGAGAGCGGTTCGTTCGAAAAAATCTGATCCAGGGAAGGTAATTTGATCGACTCTTTAATCGGAATCTCTAAGAGAGGGTGTACTAACCCCTCTCGACTGCGTTTCGGCTGATCGCCATTAGGTTTCCGCTGATCGCCATTGGGTTTCCGCTGATCGCCATTGGGTTTCGGCGGCTCGCCCATGGCGAACACGCACAAAAAAAGAAAGCCCCCAACCCATTTGATTTTCACTTTTGTACTCCTAGAGCGCCGGAACAGCGCGCCGAAATACTACTTAATGTTACTTAACGTCGATTGCGTTTAACTGATACGTCCATGCGCTCAGGCCCATCTTCTCAGCTGCTGGATGTTTTGCGTAATCCCAAACTACGTAGAAGGGTGCAAGGGCTGCGACTTTGTTGCCTTCTTGCGGCTTCACGATTTCAAAGCTGCTCTTGCCCTTTTCGGCGAATGCTAAATGGGGGTCGTACTTTTTGTAAAATGTCGTCGAGTAGACCGGCTTGTAACCATCCAAGCAAGTGAACTCGATATCTTTAGCTGTGCGCCATTTTTTGCCGTACACAGAATCGAGCACGGGAGCCATTGCCACTGCTTCGTAGGTCTTGGCTTCTTTCATATGAGGCTCGGTGACCGTCACTTCTGCTGCTGGAGAAAGTTTTTTCATTTCGTCCAAGCTCAGGCTCTTCACCAATTTACCCTTGGAATAGAAATCGATCTTCTTTGGTGCTGCGTCTGGCGTCGACTGCACAGGCGTTGGACTGCTGGTGACCGGCACTGCATCCGGGGTGCTTGAGCAACCGAGCAAGCCAAATCCCAAAAGCGAAACCAAACTAAATACAAATGACTGCTTCATATGGACTCCTTAATAGAGAATAAAAAAACCTAGAGCGATTCATGGACGGAAACTTCATCCGACCAGAGGCTCTCTAGACTTTGTCGTCGACGAATGACGTGGGCCGAATCTTTATCCGCTAAGACTTCTGCCGGCAAGGGTCGGGAGTTGTAATGCGACGCCATCGACATGCCATAAGCACCCGAGACGCGGAACGAAATCAAATCGCCTGGATGTGGCGAGGTCATCCAATGATCTTGGATGAGAAAATCGCCGCTCTCACAGACGGGTCCGACGATATCCACGGCTCCTTCGCGCGTTTGCGCTAGGCTCGCGAACAGCGCTTTGGAATCCGAGAGATCAAAAGTCGGTGTGGCTTTGCCCAAGACATGCACTGGGTGTTTAGCGCCATAGAGTGCTGGACGAATTAATTCGGTCATCGACGCATCGACGATAATGAATTCTTTTTTAGGAGTTTGCTTGGTGTACAGCACACGCGTGACCAAGTGGCCTGACTCAGCCACTAACCAACGCCCCGGCTCCAAGAAGAGCTTCACGCCCGTACCTGCCAAGGGTTCTGTGAGCGCTTTGGCGTACTCGTCGACATCTAGCACGTTCTCGTCGTCATATTGAACTGCGAGACCGCCGCCCAAATCCAAGAACTCTAACTCAATCGATTTTTTGCGTAGATTCTCGCAAATGCGAGCCAGCCGTTCACCAGCGGCTCGGAACACGCGCGACTCAGTAATCTGACTGCCTAAGTGGCAGGAGAGCCCAACTAATTGCAGCTTGGAATATTCCTGGTAAATGCCCAGTGCCGTTTCGAGATCGCCCTCGGGAATTCCAAATTTGGTGCCGTGCATGCCGGTCGCGATATACGGCAACGTCTGCGCGTCGATGTCAGGATTAATCCGGAAACTAATGCGTGCAGTTTGGCCGAGCTGATCCGTCAACGCGCCAATCTGTTTTAATTCTTGCAGCGATTCGACGTGAAACGAGCGAATACCGACTTCAATAGCGCGACGGATTTCTTCAAACCGCTTTCCCACTCCGGAATAGACGATATTCTCAGGTGTAATGCCCGCGGTCAGTGCTCGCTCTAGTTCGCCAATCGACACGACATCCGCGCCATACCCCTGCTCTTTTAGAAGCTCCAAGATGCTTAAATTGGAATTCGCTTTAACGGCGTAAAAAATCTCTGTTGGATAATGCGAAAAGGCTTTCTTAAGAGCCCTGCACTGCCGCTGGATTTGCGGAGCGTAGTAAACATAAACGGGGGTTCCCCATTTATCCGCTATCTTCGTTAATAGCTCGTCAGACGGGTAAAGTGTTTGGCTCATAGACCTCCCATTCTAGTTGAGGTGGAGGTCATCTACCAGCAGTGTTTGGGCGGGGCGTTAATTAACTTTTTTTTGAAAGAGAACCACGTTTCGGGAGATGGACACCAAGAGGTAATTCCAGTTATGCGCAATCCACTGCATGGTCTTCGCGCTATAAAAAACCACGTGCGTATTATCACGATGGTAATGCCAGTCTTTAAATCCATCCCAGCACTCTAATTGTGCAGTTTGGACTCCTAGCCAACCTTGCGGATGAAGCAGTGAATGGAACCTCTCCCATTCGCGGCGGGGATGATGAAAGTGCTCGGCAACTTCCGAAGCGACGATAAAATCGTAACGGCTATTCATCGCCTGCGTTTCCGGCGCAAAAAACGAATCGTAAGCTGTGACTTGGTAACCCTCGCGCCGCATTTGGTTGGTCAGCACCGGCACTGTTCCTGAGCCAAAATCTAGACCCGTGGCACCGGGCTTCAAACGTTCTCGCACGGGGTGCCAAACGCGATTTAAGAATTCAAGATACGCTGGGTCACCTTCTTGGTTATTGTGCTCTTGGTAACGCACGATTTCTTGCTCAATCGACGGCAGAGACTCTCTCCCCACGTGCATCAAGTCACACTGCGGACACAAATAGTACCGAGCTCTCGTCGATAAGACGACAAATAGCGGTGCAGGTGTGTGGCAAAGTGGGCAATCACTCATGCTTCGGCCTTTACCCAATCGCCCGAGTTAAAAACGTGTGCAGATTTTCCAAAACTGGCAGCGGAATTTCATGGCCACCCTGAAAAGGATGAAACTCTGTCGGAACTTTTTTATCGATCAATGTCCGATGCAATTGCTCCGCCGCACCGAACGGCAGAATCGGATCCATTCGGCCGTGGCTTTGGAATACGGGTGGCAGCGGATGTTTTTCCATGCCCGCTAACCAAACCTTCTCACCGAGCCAAGTCGCGGAAAGCAAAACCAGCGCGTCTAGTTTTAGACCGCGCAACGCGACCTCTAACGAGGTAATTGCCCCCTGACTAAACCCGCCGAGGATAACTTTTGAAGCCTGAGCCGATTCTTTTGCAATCAGCGCTCGCACCTGATCGGCGACGACGTCGAGTCCAGTGGGTCGCCAATGCGCAATTGCCGAATAGTCGCGCGTTTGTGCCCACCGAAAAAGTTCCTCCATATCCAAATCCCACCAGGCATAACCCTGCTGATAAGGCGAAATCGGCACCACTCCTGGTCCTTGCAAAAAGAAATAGCGCGCCGATTTGCCGTCGCCAAAAGTGTGCTCATTAAAATCGCGGTATGTGATGAGAGGGATCAAGTCCTTCGCATCCGCGCCATAGCCATGGAGGATAAAGACAGCGGGCAGAGTCGGATCGTCCTTGCCCAAGGAGTAATACTGCAGACCGAAATCGTTTTTGAGAACTGGCGCAAAATGGGAATTCACGGCTAATATCAACCTCTATGGATCTTAATTGGTTTCGATCGCTGCCAAAGGCCGAACTCCACTTACATATCGAGGGTTCGCTCGAACCCGAATTGGCTTTTGAGCTGGCTGAACGAAACGGAATCCGACTCCCTTATAAAGACATCGAGTCACTTCGCCAAGCCTACCAGTTCAGCGATTTGCAGAGCTTTTTAGATATCTACTACCAAGGCGCCCAGGCGCTGGTGACCGAGCAGGATTTTCACGATTTAACGCTGGCCTATCTCGATAGAGTTGCCGCCCAAAACGTCAGACACGTCGAGGTGTTTTTTGATCCGCAAACCCACACCGATCGCGGCATAGAATTTGGCACCGTCGTGGAAGGCATTCACGCGGCGCTCTCCGATGCGGAAAGCACGTTAGGAATTTCTAGCAATTTGATTCTGTGTTTCTTACGGCACTTGCCCGAGCAAGCGGCCATGGAAACTTTGAAACAGGCGAAACCTTTTCGCGACAAAATCGCAGGCGTCGGCTTGGACTCGTCGGAAAAAGGCCACCCGCCCTTGAAATTTCAGCGCGTGTTTCAGCAAGCAGCCCGCGAAGGTTATTTGCGCGTAGCGCACGCGGGGGAAGAAGGTCCACCGTCGTATATTTGGGAGGCATTACAGCTACTAGACGTCGCGCGGATCGATCACGGCGTGCGCTGTATCGAAGATCCTGAGCTGGTTGCTCACCTGGCAGAAAAAAGAATCCCGCTCACAGTCTGCCCGCTTTCCAATGTAAAGCTTTGTGTGTTTCCCAAACTGGCCAACCACAATCTCAAAAAGCTGATGGAGAAGAATCTCTGTGTGACGATTAATTCCGACGACCCAGCCTATTTTGGAGGATACCTGGAAGAAAATTTCGTCGAAACCCAGAAGGCACTACAGCTTTCTGAGAGCGAAATTTGGTCGCTCGTGCGCAACGGATTCGAAGCCAGTTTCTTGCCCCAAGAAAAAAAACAACTCTGGTACCGAGAACTCGACGCACTAAAAAAATAGCGGCTTGAACCCACATGAGCTGGGTGCTATCTCAGATCTACAACAGGGATTTCGGGTGCAAATGAAGGGTTTTGGGTTTCGGCTTTGGGTGGCGTTCGTGTGCCTTGCGGCATCGATCGCCCAAGCCGGAAATGAGAAAACTAGAGTTACGTGCGGCGGCCTAGTCTCTGAGAGAGCCTATGCCACGGCACCTGTCGGCAAAGCCGCCATCGACCGCGCGCTCGAAAATCCAAGGTACGCCGACCGTATCGTCAAACTCTTAGAAGCCATTGTCTGGATTAGCGATCAAAACAAAGAAGTTTGGGATCTAATTGCCACTGGCCTACGCAACGGAGTCTACAACCCCACTCCGACTAGCGGGGTGGTTATGGGCATTCCCACCAGCCTTCGTTTGGAGAAAGGCCGCGAAGAGCTGCTTCGTGTCTTAGAAGATCAGTTCACCACGCCGGCTTCTTACGACACCCTGGAGATTTTGGCGGAGCTCTTAGACCGTTACCCAAAAGTTCCTTACCTGCCGACAACAAACGTGCAAACGCTTGGAAACGTTTTAAGTTCGCTCACTTTGAGTGGCGCAAAAGCCTTTCACGAGCAGCAGTTTAATAATTTCCAACATGCATTCGTTACCTTTGCCTCCCACCATTGGGTGAATTTTGACAGCTCGACGGGGCATCTGCAGAACAAGGACGAGATCGCGCGGCGCTTAGTTCGCAGTAAGTTCATTCCGGCGCAATACATTCAAATGCTGCACACCTATATGGTGAAGTTTTTAAACGTCGCTATCCACGATATTTGGGCCGCGGTGCTGGCGAGCGAGTGCGACATGCTGGTGCATATCAATAAGCACTTACCCAAATTTGCCGACGATTATCTAGGGAGAAATCAAGAGAAACAAACGCTGCTGCGCAATGCCCTGATTTTCTCGACGATTGGCGAGCGCGTAGTCAGCGGCCCGACGTTAAGGAAGGAAGTCATCTCCACGTTCAATACGTACCTAATGGAATTGGTGAAATTGGCACAAGCGGAATTGCCACCTCCGCCACGGACGACGGGAGTAACGACAACAACGGCCGATACCAAGCCAGCCGCGACGGAAACAAAAGTGACTGCTGTCGTAACAGCTACAGAGACCCCGACCGCTACTGCGGCGCCCATCTCTTCGCCAGAGGAAGATACCAACGTTGCAACGGCAGCCGCACTCAGAACGCCTTCGGCAAACTCGTCTCGCCCAGCCCTCAGCCACCGCAAGGTAAAACGCCAACAGGCCGCTGCCCAAAACGGGAACTCGCAAACACAAACGGTAGAGAATACACGGCCTAGCTACCCACCTTTAACCGACGATATGCGAGCCGCTCTAATTGAAGGCCGAGCTAGTTTTCAAAGCGACAACAATATCAATTTCCTGTACGCGCTCAAAATCACGGAACGGCTCCTAGGCAGCTACCGCACGTCGGGCTCGTCGCACTACGTGTTTCACAACCCTTACAGCGACCGTCACATCTTTAACTTCCAACGCCACGGCAACGACCTCTATCCGTCCAATGGCCGCCAGCTGCGCCACCTTATCGCCCAGATGATCGAGATCTACGAAATCGACGGAGAATAGCGAGCCGTTTCGCGCCCAGTCGTTGCGAGCGAAGCAAAGCAATCTCCCGTCCTATACGCAAACCCACGACAAATTCCATCCGGCTATTTTGCCTAGCTCCCGAACGGGAATCGCGCGGGCAACCAACAGATCGAAGAGGCAAGCCCACCTCCGCGCGCTTAGCGCGAGAAGCACCAATAGAAACTAAAAGCCCACGGGCGTCCCGGTCGGGAGCTAGGCAAAATAGCCGGATGGAATTTCTCGGACTGGATTGCGTATGGGACGGGAGATTGCTTTGCTTCGCTTCGCTCGCAACGACAAGAGCGCCGAAAAGGTTTCCCTTTTCGGCGCTCTAACCACCACGCTTTTTTCTGCTAGCGTACCGGCCCGTAACTACGTGCGCAGCTACAGACCGGCAAACTTTAATGCTGAATAGCTAACGTGTTGAACCACACGTCGATCACCATGCGAGCCGTTGATACGCCTTGCACTGTGCGACGGAACGTTGAGCGTTGACGGGTTTGGTTGCCGTAACGATCCACTTCCATCAGATCCATGTAGTCCACGCGAATGGATTCGATTTGTTTTTCCGACAGCTTGTACATCTCTTTAGGCTGAGCATGTCCGTCGTAGTTTGCATCGATCCACAAACGTAACGAGTCCCACTCCTCGTCAACGCTAGAGACCACTCCGTCTCCGTTGCTGTCTAATTCGGCAAGTGCTGCGAAGCCGTTGGCTGCGCGTGCGCCGGATTTCAGACGAGTCGCAGAACCAAAGAGTTCTGCACCGGAATCAATGTCACCATTACCGTCGATATCGCGTACTAAGAAGGCATCATCCTTCCCAGCAGCCCAACCGGTCAGCAAGGGCATTCCCGTATCGTTTAAGTCGAACGCCATACCGTGTTCTGGACCCGTGAGAGCAAAACCATTGCCATCCAGGTCTAAGACCAACGGGCT
>Ga0163144_10019656_pt1 | contig 13574 bp, 9 predicted proteins | sample OliLak19BULKMAT1_FD_123175 | JGI IMG/M metagenome (GOLD analysis project Ga0163144, IMG submission 123175) | Freshwater microbial mat bacterial communities from Lake Vanda, McMurdo Dry Valleys, Antarctica - Oligotrophic Lake LV.19.BULKMAT1 | ecosystem: Environmental > Aquatic > Freshwater > Lake... | reverse complement strand
TCTGCAGCGACGACAAGCACCCCAACGACTTAGTGGTGGGGCATATCAATCAGTTGGTCGCGCGGGCGGTGGCGGCGGGAATTGATCCGATGATCGTACTTCGCGCGGCGTGCGTTACGCCGGTCAGGCATTTCAAATTGGACGTAGGTCTATTACATCAAGGCGACACGGCCGACTTTGTCGAAGTCCGCGACCTCACGGATTTCACCGTGCTGCGAACCTGGATCAATGGCGAACTCGTGGCCGAAAACGGCGTGACGCGTTTGCCATATATTGAACTGGTGGTCGTCAATAATTTTAAGCTCTCACCCCGGAAACCGACCGATTTTCGCATCCCCGCGCCGCACTCCTGGAACGGCGGCGTGCCGGCGAATGCGCGGCTGGCAGTGATTGAGGCGATCGACGGGCAATTGGTCACGAATCGATTGTCGGTCGAGCCGCGCGTTCATGACGGCGCGATCGCGACCGATCTCCAGCGCGATCTGCTCAAGATGGTCTTGGTGGACCGTTACGGCAGTTCGACGACGGCGGTCTGTTTAGTGAAGAATTTCGGCCTGCGGCGGGGGGCGATAGCCTCTAGCGTTTCGCACGATTCGCATAATATCATCGCCGTGGGGACGGACGATTTTGAGCTGATGAAAGCGGTCAACGCGCTGGTGCATCACAAGGGGGGGATCTCGGTCGCGGCGGGGAATACGGTCGATGTGTTGCCGCTGCCGATCGCCGGGTTAATGAGCAACGGCGAGGGACACCGGGTCGCCGACAATTATTCGCGGCTTGACGCGGCAGCCAAGGCGCTCGGTTCGCCGCTGACCGCGCCCTTCATGACGCTTTCGTTCATGGCGCTGACAGTGATCCCTTCGCTCAAACTCGGTCCCGACGGTCTCTTCGACGTGCAGAAATTCGGCTATGTGCCGCTGATCGAAGAGCAGTAGAGTTGGATGCGGCAGTGACTACCCGTAACCTGACACCTAACACCCGACACCCGACAAATTTAGCGTTCGCCGACGCGCTCGGGATAGATGACCAATTCGACGCGGCGATTTCGCGCTCGACCGGCCGCGGTGGAGTTGGAGACCGCCGGATGGTTCGCCCCGTGCCCGACAACGAACAGTTGTTGCGGGCGGAGGCGCGAGCGGACGGTCAGGTATTCAAAGACCGAGCTAGCCCGCGCGGTGGTGAGCTGATGTTGGCCGGGCGCGCCGCTGGGGGGTGCTTCGTTATCGGTATGCCCTTCGATGCCGAGGTATTGTTGCGGATAGTTCCGCTCGATTTCGATCACCACCGAATCGATCAGCGCGGTGGCGTCGCGGCGGAGACGCGGGTCATTGAGGTCGAACAGGCGGTCGGCGGGAAGCTCGATCCGAATCACGTCCCCATCCACGCGGGTTTCGATTCCCGCCACGCTGAAATCGGGGAGCTTGTTGCTGAGGCTGCTGTTGGCGAAAATCCCCGCGCCCGGTTTTTTAACCGCATCGTTTGCGCCGACATTGTTGCCGTTGGGCGATGAACCGGCGGCGGCAAGCGCCTGTTGCAGTTTCTTTTCAATCTGGCCGCGTTCGTCGCGGAGTTGCGTTAGTTGGGTGTTGACGGTGCCGAGTTGTTCTTTGACGGCGGCCAATTGATCGCGGAGCAGGAGAGACTGTTGCTTGGACTGGGCCAGGAGCGTTTCGAGTTCCTGGTTGTCGCGGTCGAGCGCTTTGGTCCGGTCTTCGAGCGTTTTGTTTTGCTGCGTGAGTTGCGTTTGCTGTTGTTGGTTGGCCGCTTGTCCTTGCTGCGCATAGGGAGTCTGCACGCACCCGGTTGTCACCAAGAGCGCCAGCGCGGCCAGGCAAATCGCCACCGCGATACTCCGCATGAAATCGACTCCGCGAGGGGAAGGCACAACGCAAAACGTCCAAGAGTCTTACTGACTAGCGCGCGCAACAAAGCCATGCGCATCAAACTGAGATCGGTAAACGACGGGGATCGTAGCGAGTGCGCAAACCGCGGGCAAGAGCAGATAGCGGCGGCGTGCTAGCGTGGCTGCGGCGCAGGGGAGAGGTGGGGAGGGGGAGCAGGGGGGTGAAGATAATATGTGGGTATATGGCTTGGATTGTATTACCCTCGTCTCTCGTCCCTCGCCCCTCGCCCTTTATTCCGTACTCCGCATTCCGCACTTCCCTCACTCACTCATCCGGGGCCAATTTGGGCGCGGGGCCGGGCGCGGTCAGTTCGCTTTCGCGGAAGCAGAGCCGGCGGATCGCGGTCGCTTTGCCGGTCAGGCGATCCACTTCGACGATGCTGCCGTTGAGCCGCACATCGCCGGTCGCCACATCGAAGTGGGTGGGAATGAAGGTCAACGTCGTTTCCTGCACACGCTCGATCCGCCGGCCGAGAATGCTTTCGTGCGGTCCGGTCATGCCGACGTCGCACTGCAACGCCGTGCCGCCGGGCAAAATGTCTTCGTCGGCGGTGGGAACATGGGTATGCGTGCCGAGAACGGCCGAAACGCGACCGTCGAGATATCGCCCCATCAGTTGCTTGTCGCTGGTCGCTTCGGCGTGAAAATCGACCAGGCGGATTTTGACTTCGCCGGGAATTTGCGCCAGCACGCGGTCGATCGCGCGGAACGGGCAATCGACCGGCCGCATGAAGACCCGCCCCAACAGGCTGATCACCGCCACGCTCACCCCGTTGCGGCCGCTGACAACCGCGAACTCGCGGCCCGGCGCGTTGGGGGGGAAGTTGGCCGGTTTGACGATGTTCGTTTCCCGCTGCAACACGCCGTTGATCTCGGCGCGGCGGTAGATGTGGTCGCCCAGCGTAATGCAATCGACACCGGCCGCGATCAGTTCGCGATAGATGGCCGGTGTGATGCCGGACCCAGCCGCCGAATTCTCGCCGTTGGCGATCACCAGATCGAGCCGCTCGCGCGCGATGATCTCGGGCAAGCCGCGAACCACGATGGAGCGGCCCGGTTTGCCGACGATATCGCCGATGAGCAAAATTCGCACGGATGGAAACTCTTGCGGACGAAGCAAATGAAATCACCGGGGGACTTACGTCCCCCGCTCAGGTTTAATTTCCGGTTAACGACCAACGACTATTTCGCCAAATCCGTCACGCGCGTCTCGCGGATAACGGTCACCTTGATCTCGCCCGGATAGGTGAGCTGTTCTTCGTAAGCGCGTGCGATGTCGTGGCAGATTTTGTTGGCACTGGCGTCGGTGGTGTCGCGGGCGCTGGCGATCACGCGGATCTCACGGCCCGCTTGGATGGCGAACGCCTGCTCCACGCCTTGAAAACTGCGGGCGATGGATTCCAGTTCTTCCATCCGTTTAATATAGCGTTCGAGCGACTCACGGCGCGCGCCGGGGCGCGATGCGCTGACCGCGTCGGCTGCGGCGACGATCACCGTATAGGGATGATCGATGCGGATATCGTCATGGTGGCCGAGCGCGGCGTGGACCACTTCGGCCCCTTCGCCGTAGCGCTTCAGCAGATCGGCGCCGATCTTGGGGTGGCCCCCTTCGGTTTCGTGGTCGGCCGCCTTGCCGATATCGTGCAGCAGACCGCAGCGGCGGGCCAGGTCGCCGTCGAGGCCGATTTCTTCGGCGATTAGCCCGGCGAGAAAGGCGACTTCAATTGAATGCCGCAATACGTTCTGGCTGTAACTGGTACGAAACCGCAGCCGCCCAAGGAGGTGGATCACTTTGGGATTGAGCCGTGAAATGCCGACCTCGTTGGCCGCTTCGTCGCCGTGCTTTTGAATGTGGACTTCCATCTCTTTGGTCGTTTCGGCGACGAGTTCCTCGATCCGCGTCGGGTGAATCCGACCGTCGGCGATCAGCTTGTTAAGCGACATGCGAGCGACCTCACGACGGACAGGATCGAAGCCGCTGACGATCACGACGCCGGGCGTGTCGTCGATGATGACATCGACGCCGGTCGCCTTTTCAAACGCGCGGATGTTGCGCCCTTCGCGGCCGATGATCCGTCCTTTCATTTCATCGTTGGGGATATCGACGGTGCTGGTGGTGGTTTCGGCGGTGTGCGCGGCGGCATAGCGCTGTACGCTGGTGATGAGCATGTCCTTGGCTTTGGCGTCGCAGACCTCGGTCATTTTCCGTTCAAACTGCTGGATCCGCTGGCCTTGCTGGTCGGCCAGTTCCATATCGAGTTTGTCGAGCAACAGCTTCGTTGCCTGATCGCGCGACATGCCGCTGAGTTGATAAAGCGTTTGCTTTTCCTGTTCGACAATTTTGCCCAGTTCCTCGTTTTTACGATTCGCTTCCTCGATCTTTTCGACCAGGCGGCGCTGGGTGTTCTCGACCATTTTTTCTTGCTTGCGGATTTGCTCCACATGCTGATCCATCATATCCTGGCGCTTGTCGAGCTGGCGGTCGCGTTCGTGCAGTTCCTGGCGGAGTTTGCCCAACTCCTTTTCGGCCGAGGCTTTCTGCTGGATCAAAATCTCTTTCGCTTCCAACTCGGCTTCTTTTTTGACCGAGGTACCCTCGCGGGTGGCGTTGGCGATGATCTCGCGAGCTTCGACTTCGGCGTCGCGGCGGCGGAGGCGATAAATCAATTGCAGCCCAAAAAACCCGGCCGCCGCCCCAACAACCGCGGCTACAAATCCGGCAATTAACACATGACTCAATTCATACACGGTAAAAACTCCCCTGGGAGTTAAATGAAAATGGATGCGGCGGCGTTGGTAAACTACGCCGCCTGCGGTTGTACGCCATCCGCGCGTGCGTTTGTGTGGACGGCACCGACGGGAGAATTCCCGCCGGGGGCAAGAGCGCGCCAAGAGTTGACCCGGCTCCGAACGCTCGTAGGAAACGAGTCGGATCGGAATCAGTAACGAAGCAATCGTTGAAATCGAACCCCCGCGCGGCGAACGAATGTTCGACCGGCGAGGCGGGATTCATTTAACGATATTGACAGGTTGTCACGTCAAGCGGAGGACGCCGCGGCGGGTGAAATCGTATCTCCCCGCAGAGGTCGTTTCCGGTCCGCATGCAAGTCACATGACTGCCGCCGGCGCGATCGATCCCGGCGCGACACGGCGGTCGAGCCAAGTGATTTGGGATCGCGACGAGTGTCAGCCATTGCGAATTTCCCCCGCACGCTCCCCCAGCCGGAATCCAACCGCCGCCTACCGCGCGCAACAGCCCCCGACCGACTGAAAGACCTATAAGAGTCCCCAGTCCGCAGAGCAACCACGCGACTAGCAGCAAGTAACCCGACATGCGATACTCAAACGCGGGAAAAAACCGAAATGGTTAGCTTCACCACCAACTCACCAGGGCCAAGCGGGGATACGCGGGCATGTTTGCCGGACAACCCGGCCGCAACCGCCGTCATTCCCCCTCGATGGCTCCTCACCCTCGGATTTTGTTGACTCAAATGGATATGTCCGATTGAATTCACAAAAACCTTAGTCGAATCTTAACAGAGTTTCCCAAAACTGCAATCCAAAGCGTCGTCAGTGCGATTCGAGGTCGATTTCTTCCGGGGGCTGTGATGAATTCCCGCCTGCTCGCCAAATTTCGCGCCGCATGGCACGCCGTTGGCAAAGATGCCGAGCGGACCTTGGTGGCGGTCTCAGGTGGGGCCGATAGTATGGCGTTGACGCGGTTGCTGTTGGCAACCGGAGCGGACCCGCGGAGGTTGTGGCTGGGGCATTTTGACCACGGCTTACGAGCCGATTCGGCCGACGACGGGGAGTTTGTGCGTGAGTTGGGGAAGCGGTTGGGGATTTTGGTGGAATGCGGCGCGGCAGCGGTGCGCGACCAGGCCGCGCTGGACGGCGACGGGATCGAAGCGGCCGCGCGGTCCGCGCGTTATGGGTGGCTGCAAACGACCGCCGAACGGTTGGGGACGCGTTATGTGTTGACCGCGCACACCGCCGACGATCAGGCCGAAACAATCTTGCATCGCGTCATCCGCGGCACGGGGATCGGCGGCTTAGCGGGAATTCCTCGGGTGCGCGATTTGGGAACGGCGGTGAGCCTGGTCCGGCCGTTATTGGAGTTTAGCCGCGACGAATTGCGGACCTTCTTGCAAGCAATCGGTCAGACGTGGCGCGAAGATCCGACCAATGCGTCGTTGGAATTTACGCGCAATCGTTTGCGGCATGAGCTGATCCCGCTCTTAACGCGCGACTTTAACCCCGGCGTGCGCGAGGCGTTGTTGCGCTTGGGCAAGACGGCGGAAGGGTCGCGCGAGGTCGTGGCGGTGGAAATCGCCCGGCTCTGGCCCACGGCGGTGACGATGCAAAACGGAGGAAAAACGGTCCTGCTCAATCTGACGGTTTGCCGCGCGGCCAGTTGCTTTGTCTTGATCGAGTTGCTGATCGGCGTTTGGCGAATCTGCGATTGGCCGCGGCAGGCGATGACCCAGGAACACTGGGAAGGCCTGTCCCAATGGATCACGCGGCCAGAGAAAAAAGGGGACGACAGCAGCACGACTGAACTCCCCGCGGGAGGGTTGAATTGGCACTTACCGGGAGGAATCCGCGCAAAAAAAACAACCGCCGGAGTGGAACTCCGACGGCTGTAAATTGTAGTTAGTCAAATTACCCGCGAATGAAGAAGCTAATATTCGCTGGGAGCCTCCGCTTCGGCATGCAGGTGTTCCTGTTTATAGCCGCCGGTGGCATTGAAGTACAAAATCAGCAAGAGATAGCCGACCGCCATCGTCACGGGGACGACTGCTGTCCACTTCAATGCCATTCTTCCGCCGTACGTGCCGGCATCGACAACCTTGGGTATATCTTCCGCAGCGAATGGCCTGGCGCTGATCCACCATTCATTCAATTTCTCGGTTTTTTCGGTCAGCTTCTTTTCCTTTTCCATTTCAGTTACGTATTTTTGGAAATCGATGCCTGGTCCATCCTTGTCTGTAATAATGCCGACCTTGGCACCGTTCAATCCCCGCACCTTCGGAAAGAACATGAAACCGCTTTCAGTACTCGCAGCATAACGTTCAAAGGTGGCGGGCGCAGTTTCATTTAGTTCGTTGGATGCGTAATAATCCTGTTTGTAGCCGATCCCCGGGGCTCCTAGAAAACCGGCGGACAACATTCCAATCCCCCCCATGAATCCCATCGTAATGGCGCCGCCGCGAGGAAAACACTCTCCCACGACGCCCAACATCGTCGGCCACAAGAAAGTTTTGCCGAGGGAGTAGATTGTGACCGCTACCCAAATCATGGCGAGCCCGGTGGATCCGCCAATGAGGTACAGTCCAATAGCGCCCAGGCAAGCGCTAATGAACAATAACCCGAGAGGATTGATTTTCTCGACAATAGGTCCGGCAAAGAAGCGTAGAATAAACATTACACTGGAAGCATAGATGAACAAGTACAGACCTTGGCCCTCGGTACCGGCCGCGCTGGCGATCGCTTCGGTGATCTTGTTAATCCAGCTATCGGTTCCCAATTCGACATAACCCACGCAGGCATGCAAGAAGAACAAGAAGAGCAGCAGCGGCGAGATGAGGGTCGCCAACATCTCGCCATAACTAATACCGGCCGCCTTGGCTTCCGATTGGGGAAACTTATTGGTCAGGACGATAAAACCGTAAATCGCGGTCGGAACCAAGAAAAACGCCATCGGGATTTCCCACTGCAACTTGGTGACGAGCACCTCGGGACCGATGAATGCCTTGGCGAGCACCGCTCCCAAAATCAATCCGCCCGGCCAGCCGGCGTGGAGAATATTGAGGTAATGGGTTTTCTGACGAGGATACAAAGTCGCCACGAGCGGATTAATCACCGCTTCGCATAAACCGTTGCCAATCGCGAAAATAAGGCTTCCATAATAAAGACATAAATAGGTTGCATCCTTTCCATATGCCGCATAAATGGGTGCCGCCGAAAGTGTAATGACCGCCGAAGCGATATGACACAACAAGGCTAACAACATGATTGTCTTGTAACCGAGTTGGTCAGTAAACAAGCTAGCCACGATAATAACTAGGCCGAACCCGAGCAATCCGCCGCCGGTGATCGTCCCCAATTCCAGCATGGTAAAGCCGAACTGAGCCGCCCAATCGGTCAGGATGGAATTACGGATGGCAAACCCCATTCCCGCCGCGATCAACGTCAGAAAACTGGCGAAGAAAATGCGATTCTGACTTCCTAATGCTCCATTCATACGACACTCCACCCTTAGAGTTAACGAACCGGCTCTCCCCAACGCGGCGGCGAATGCCGTCGCAACGTATTGCGAGTATACAAACACGCTAGCGGAAGTAAATCAAGCTGAACAGGCTTTTTAGGGAATTCTGGCGGTCAAGCGCGGTTTTGCCGCTAGCAACGGTATAGTTCTCCAGCTTCGCAAGGTCCGGCTTTCTGCAGCGCGCTGGCCGTCGCTGGAACTCTGTTTCCACGCAGGTTGACCGCCGTTCTCCCTTGTCCGGACGGGGCGCATCGCATACCATGCCCCCCTATTTTGCCCGTTCCGCGCGGTGGGAGGGATTCCTTCCCTTCGGTTACCGCGCGCAATCGTCGGTTTTCCGGCTCCTTTACTTCTCCAGTGAGGACCGCGGGGATAGCGTGAACCGAACGCGCACTCCCACGCCGTAGGTGTTTCCCATTTTCGCTTTTTGCGTCAATTCGTGCTGGCGGCTCTTCAAGGCGGCGATCCTGGTCGCGCTGGCCGCGGGCGTCGGCGCGGCAATCTACTATGTGCAGCACCTCAACGACGAAATCCGCGCACGCGTCCTCGCGCGGATTCAAGGGCACTATACCCACCTCAAAATCGAGATCCGTTCCGCGCAGCTCATCTCAGGAGAGGGGTTGCTGATTCGCGGCGTGACGATTTCCGATCCCGTGGCGGTCGAAGAAGCTAGGATCCTCTTTCAATGCGACGAAGTGCTGCTGGCATGCAATACCGACTTGGCCGATCTGGCCAGCGGCGAGCCGGAATTCCAGCGAATCACCGTGCGGCGGCCGCAACTCTTTGCGCGGGTAACGGCGGAAGGGGGCTGGAATTTGGCCAAGCTCGCCCCGGCGCCCCAGTGCGGCAAACGCAAAGTGCCGATCGAGATCGAAGGGGGCGTGGTCGAGATCCTCGACCCGCAACGTTCGCCTGCGGCGCGGTTCACTTTCCGCGATCTGCAAGCCGTGATGACGCCCCAGGCTGTTTCGGATTATCTGGCCGAACCGGCCTGGGAAGCACGCGGCCGGTTACGCGGCGACCACTTGCAACAGATCGAATTTTCAGGCCGGATGGAACCGTTCGGCACCGCCGCGGCGCTCAGCGGCAGCGTTTCCGACTTAAACTTCAATCCCGAGTTCACGGCCGCATTGCCTGGGAACTTGGCGGAACTGCTTAAACAATTGAATCCGCTGAGCGGCATGGTAAATCTAAGTTACGAGGCTAGCTATACGGCCGGCGCGCCGCGGCCCTGGAACTTTGAGGTTGTGGGGAAACTGGCTAACGGACGAATCAGCGACCCGCGCTTTCATAAAATTCTGAGCGATGTCACGGCCGATTTCCGCGCTGATCCGACCGGCTTGATGATCACCGATCTGCTGGCGCAAAACGGCGATACCCAATTGAAGCTCGCCGCGGAGCGCCGCGGTTACGATGCCAAAGCGCCCATGACCATCGCACTCGAGGCGAAAAACCTGGTGATCGGACGCGAATGGGAAAGTTCGCTCCCGGTCAATTTCCGCGATGCCTTTCAAAAGTTTGCCCCCGCCGGAATCATCGATGTCGTAGGGCAATTGGAATTCGACGGCGTCCGCTGGAAGCCTTCTGGCCGGGTTCGCTGCGTGAATGTCAGCTTTACTTATCACAAGTTTCCCTATCGACTCGATCGCACCACCGGCGTAATGGAGCTGCGCGATCAGACTTTGACCGCCAATTTGATCGCCACGGCCGACGGACGCCCGATTCAAATTACGGGAGAAATCCAAAATCCCGGCAATAACTTCACCGGCAGAATTCAACTCAGCGGCAAGCAATTGGTCATGGATCAAAGCATGCTCGCCGCCTTGCCCGAAAAGCCCCGCGAGGTGGTGAATTCATTGCATCTAGCGGGGGCGTTCAATTTTCAGTTCCTGATCCAACGCGATCGGCCCGATGAACCGAAGCCGCATCTGCGGCTGTTGGTTGAGTTAACCGGCTGCACGGCGCGTTACGAAAAATTTCCGTATCCGTTGGCCGAAGTGTACGGCACGGTCGAAATGCTCGACCAGCAATGGTCGTTTCGCGACTTGCGGGGACAGAACGACACCGGCCGGGTGACGCTCGAAGGCTCGCTCTTTGCCGTCGAAAACGGCACCGAGTTGCGGTTGACCTTTACGGGGACCGAAATTCCCCTAGAACAAGAACTGTGCGACGCGTTGCCCGAGCGGGCGCGAAATTTCTGGCGGCATCTCAAGCCGCAAGGGAGCCTCGATCTGAAGAGCGCGACGGTCCGCTATCTCTCGGCCGAAAAGAAAACCGAGATTCAGATCACCGCCGTCCCGCTCGGCGACACGGTCACGATCGAACCCGACTTTTTTCCGCTGCGGCTGGAAAAAGTCAAAGGTCTATTGAAATATCGTTCAGGTCGGATCGAATTTGAAAACATGACCGCCGAACAAGAACGCCTTCCCGTGGCCGCGAGCGGTTACTGCGAGTATGACGAGCAAGGGGCCTGGCACGCGAGGTTCGACAAGCTGATCGCCGAACGCGTCCATCCCGAGCGGCAGACGATTCAAACGGCGCTGCCCGCCAAGCTGCGCAAACTCGCGCAAGCGATGCGCCTGACCGGGGCGTTGCAGATCGACGGCACGCTCGATGTGTGGGGGAATCTGGAGCGGCCGCAATCTCCGGTCGTGGCCTGGGATTGGAACGTTGACGTGCGTGACGCTTCAATCAGCAACGGCGTGACCTTGGAACACGTCGATGGGGCTATCCGCTTGACCGGGCAAACCGACGGCGCGCGGCTTCGCGCGCAAGGCGAACTCAATCTTGATTCGCTGGTCTATAAGGAACTGCAATTCACGCAAATTCGCGGACCGTTTTGGATCGACGAGAGCCAAGCGATCTTCGGCAGCCAGGCCGCGCAACAAAAGACAAATCAACCTCCGCGGCATCTTTCGGCCAAATGCTACGGCGGCGCCGGTTTGGCCGATATTGGAATCATCTTCGACGACACGCCTCGCTACACCATATTGACCCGCATCGACGACGCGGACCTCGCCCAATTCGGCCGCGATCAAATGCCCGGCAAGCAAGCACTCCGGGGTAAGGTGCAAATCGGTATGGAGTTGCGCGGGACGAACGCGGGAACGCACACGTTGGCCGGCCGCGGGCAGATTCATTTGCACGACGCCGATATCTATGAATTACCGGTCATGGTGGCAATGCTCAAACTGCTGAGCGCGCGCGAACCGGACCGCTCGGCCTTCGACGTGGGAGATATTCAATTCCGCATCGAGGGGGAACACATCTACTTCGACAGCATCGAACTGAGCGGCAACGCGATCAGCTTGCTCGGCACGGGCGAGATGAACCTGCAACGTGAAATGAAGCTCGTCTTCGCCGCGGTAGCCGGGCGAAGCGAATGGCAATTGCCGGTCTTCAAAAGTATGCTCGGCTCGGCGAGCCAACAATTTATGGAAATCCACGTCGGCGGTTCGCTGGCCGATCCCGAGATTAGCCGCGAGTCGTTTCCCGGCTTGAAACAAACCTTGGATCAGTTGCAGGCCGAACGCCGCGAACGGCGGCTAGGCAAGAAATAATGATTCCCATTTCGTGAACCCTTAATCGTAGGAGCCGCACTATGTCCGTCGGTTCTTTAGGAGTGATCGGAGGCGTGGCCGCCGTGCCGCAAACGCAACGCCAGGCGGCGAACGAGCGTACTGCCGGCGACGCGGCCCGCAACGAGGGGGAAGTTCGCAACGATATCGCGGCCGAATTGGCCGCCGGTATCGGCCAAACCGACGGCGAGGAACATCAAACCAATGAACGTGACGCCGACGGGCGAATGGCTTGGGACTTGTCGCGTAAAGCCGAGACTGCCAAGCCAGCCGATGACCCGGTCGCCGACGAAGAACCGGCGAGGAGCCGTGACCTGAGTGGCGAAAGCGGCGGCACGTTGGATCTGCTGGGATAGAATTTTCAGGCCGGCAAACGGGGGGTGGGGTTGGGAGTCCAAGTCCGTTTGCGTAGAATGAGAATTCACGACAATTCATCACGTTAGCAAGACAAGTTTCGGAGGAGGTCGAGAGTCTTAGGCGGTTAACGACCTTCTATTTTATTTCATCATCGCCGCCTAAGACTCCCGACCCCTTTTGGCCTAATCGCAACGCTTCCGCCCGACCGATTACAAAAAACATGCGTTTCACAAAACTTCAAGGCGCAGGCAACGACTATGTTTATGTCGATTGCTTTCGCGAACCTTTTCCCCGCGATCCCGCCGCGTTGGCGCGGCGGATCGCCGATCGCCATTTTGGCGTCGGGGGAGACGGCTTGATTTTGATCTGCCCCAGCGAACGGGGCGATGCGCGGATGCGGATGTATAACGCCGACGGCAGCGAATCGGAAATGTGCGGCAACGGCGTACGCTGCGTGGCGAAGTATGTTTACGACCACGGGATCGCCGCCAAGCCCACGTTGCAAATCGAAACGGGACGCGGGGTGTTGACCATCGATGTCGAATTGCAGCACGGCAAAGTGGCCCGCGCGCGCGTCGATATGGGAGAGCCAATATTGACAGCGGTCGATATCCCGACCATGTTCCCCGGCCCGCGGGTCATCGACGCGGCGCTGACAATCGCCGATCGAACGCTGTCGGTCACCTGCGTTTCAATGGGAAACCCGCATTGCATCACGTATGTGCCGGAACTTAACGACGATTGGGTGTTGCGAATCGGATCGCAGGTCGAATGCGATGCTCATTTTCCCCGCCGCGTCAACGCCGAGTTTGTGCAAGTCCTGAGTTCGCGCGAAGTGCGGATGCGGGTTTGGGAACGGGGTTCGGGGGAAACTCTGGCTTGCGGCACCGGCGCCAGCGCCGTTTGCGTGGCAGGCGTATTGACCGGCCGGACCGAACGGAAAATCCTGGCTCATCTTCCCGGGGGCGATTTGGAACTGGAATGGGACGCGGCAACCAACCGCGTCTTTATGACCGGTCCCGCCGTTGAAGTGTTTTCCGGCGACTGGCCGGAGGAAGCATCGTAAGCATTCAAACTCAAGATGTGATTTCACTCCGCATTCCGCACTCTCAATTCTGCCTTTTCTTCGCACGGACGCGATCACCATGAAATTCAAGCATCCTTGGTTGACGGATTTGGTCGGCCTGGCCGCCTCTTGGGGAGTGACGCAGTGGATGGATACCATCGACTATCGTGGCGCGTTTTACGATTCGGCCGATGATCCGATTTCGCCGGACAGCGACGGTCCCAAGATTTATCTCTTGTGGCACGAATATATGCTGTTGCCGCTTTATCTGCGCGGGCGGAGCCACATGACGATTCTGCTCAGCCAACATCGCGACGCCGAAATCATGGCGCGGACGGCGCGATTCATGGGGCTGGATTGCGTGCGCGGGTCAACGTATCGCGGCGGCGCGGCGGCGATGCG
>Ga0163144_10019655_pt1 | contig 13574 bp, 14 predicted proteins | sample OliLak19BULKMAT1_FD_123175 | JGI IMG/M metagenome (GOLD analysis project Ga0163144, IMG submission 123175) | Freshwater microbial mat bacterial communities from Lake Vanda, McMurdo Dry Valleys, Antarctica - Oligotrophic Lake LV.19.BULKMAT1 | ecosystem: Environmental > Aquatic > Freshwater >... | reverse complement strand
CTGGACCACTACTTAAAAATTGCTCCCTAACTTAATGAACCGCTGTATACGAGACCCGTACGTACAGTGGTGTGAGAGGCGCACCCCGTTAGTTTCTACTGGCGGGGCCGCCTACTCGATTATCGGTTCGTGCTTCTCGTCCAACAAAGCGATGTCGGTTCAAGTTTACAGTCAGCCCGTGCGGTGGAGAAAAAAATTAAAAAAAATGGGAGGAAAAATTTTTCTTTGGGATGGAGAAAAAATACTCTCTTAAAAACTTTGGTTCGTGGGCTGGCTTGCAGCGATTTTTAAGAGTGTATTTTTTGTGTGTTGGCTTTCTATCTGTTACATATCAAGCTTAGGAATGTCTAATAATTTTCAGTTACTAAGTTACCTTTGGCGGCTGTAAATATGAGAGAAATCTGTCTTTGTCGGAACTTGTCGGAATAGGAATGGAACTCTTTGCGTATGGTTGTAAAACAGTTAATCTCAGCAAATGAGCTTTCAAATTTTAGTTTATAGTATAACCTCTGCTTTGCTTTTGTCATTGGTCGCAATTGGGTTCAACCTGATTTTCAATGCCACAAAGGTATTTCATCTTGCTCATGGGGCAATGTATGTGAGTGCTGTTTATGCTATGTATGAATTCAACCGATTATTTAAACAAACTTTACCCGATTGGATTTCAGTTGCCCTTTCAATTATTCTATCGCTACTACTGCTTTCAGTTTTAATTGTAGTTATCGAATATTTGGTTTACCGACCACTTTATAGAAAAAAAGTAAACTCTGCTATTTCCCTAATTTCTTCTCTCGGAGTTTACATGCTTGTCGTGAACCTGCTTACTTTTTTCTTTGGTAACGAAAGCATATCTCTCAATAACAATTTCAAAATTGTTGTTTCAAATGATTACTTCAAACTTACAGAGATTGAACTTTTGCAGTCAATCATCTGCATTGTTCTGATTAGTGTTGTAATACTGTTTTCAAAAACAAAATTCTACACTCATATCAGAGCCATAACTGACAATTACCAAGTTGCTGAAAAGTTTGGTGTCAATGTTCAACGAACAAGAATTATTGCTTTGATTGCCGGAACTGTTTTGGTTGGTATTGCAGGAATAATGAAAGGATATGAAATAGCAATTGAACCAAATGTTGGGTTAACAATAGTTCTCACTGCTTCTGTTGCCGTTATTATCGGTGGGGTAAACTCTTTGAAGGGTACAATCCTCGCTTGCTTTGCAATTGCACTCATTGAAAATTATTCGGTGAAATTTTTATCTGCACAATGGAAAGATTTACTGACTTACACTTTGCTCATTGGAGTTTTGGTATTTTATAAACAAGGTTTGATTTCTGTTAAACAAAGAATTGAAACAAGATGAACTGGATGCATATTCTTTTTATGTGTGAGATTTATGTGATACTGTCACTAAGTGCTAACTTAGTTTCAGGTTACACAGGGCTGTTATCCTTTGCCAATGCTGCTTTTTATGGATTGGGTGCTTATGTAACAACACTTGTGATGAAAAATTTTGGATTCAATTATTTTCCTTCCTTATTAATTGCAATTACATTCAATGTTCTAATCAGTTTTATCATCACATTTTTTTCCAGCCGGTTAAAAGATTTGTATTTCACTCTTGCCACACTTGCTTTTCAAGTGGTTGTTTTTTCTGTCTTGTACAATTGGGAAAAAGTTACCGGAGGCAGTTATGGTATATCAGAAATTCCCGGAGTAAATATTTTAGGATATGGCTTGAATGGAACAAAAGATTATGCAATACTCGGTGGATTTTTTGCCGCTATTGTTATTTCATTTTTCTACTTCTTTCAACGAACCCCTTTTGTAAGGCTGCTTGAATGTATTCGTGACCGTGAATTGGGTGCTGTATCGCTAGGGAAAAATATTTCCTATTACAAATTTATTTGTAACTCGGTGGCTGCTGCTTTCATTGCGATTGCAGGTTCATTGTTTGCAGTTTATAACAGCTACATTGATGCTACTTCATTTACACTCAACGAAAGTATTTTGATTGTGAACATGATTTTGATTGGAGGTACTGGCAATTTAATTGGACCAGTTTTCGGTGCTTGCTTTTATGTGATGCTCCCTGAATTAACAAGGATGATTCCTATTGACAGTACTCAGGGTGCAAGTTTGCAAATGATTATTTACAGTTTGATTTTGATTTTGGTTGTAAGGTTCAAACCAAACGGGTTGTTTGGAAAATTCAAATTTCAATAAATGAGCAAGCCGATTTTACATATTGATAATCTCAGCAAATCATTCGGTGGTTTGAAACTTTTTAATGAGGTGAATATTGAATTGCAGCAAGGCACTATCAATGCTTTGTTTGGAAGTAACGGAAGCGGTAAAACAACTTTCTTCAATTTGATTGGTGGTTATGAAAAACCGGATGCTGGAAAAATACACTTCAATGGTTTAACAATTAAATATCACAATGAATTTGAAATTGCGAAGGCAGGTATTGGGAAGATGTGGCAGGAACCATCAGTGTTTCCTAATCATACGGTGCTTCAAAATTTATTAGTCAGTGATAAAACGCATCCCGGTGAAAATTTTCTGAATTATATTTTCAGAGGTAATTCAATAAAAAAAAAGGAATTTGAACTGAAAGAAAAAGCACAAAATATTTTACAAGATTTTAAGTTGGGAAATAAAAGCGGACAACTTGCCGGAAGTTTATCACTTGGCGAAAAAAAACTTTTATGTATTTCCATGCTGTTAATGAATGATGCCCGTCTGCTTTTGTTAGATGAACCATTTAGCAGTGTTAACCCTGATACCATTGAAAGGATTTCATCAGCATTAAGTGATTTGAGAAGCAATGGGAAAACAGTTTTTATGATTGAGCATAAAATAAAATTTGCAGAAGCAATCAGTAATACCATTTTTAAGATTGAAAATTGTAAAATTGAAAAGTTGAATTGAATGAGTAACGAAGCAAACATATTAAGTATTAAAAATCTCACTGCCTCTTACAACGGCAAACCAGTTTTGCATGAATTGAACTTGCAATTGGAAAAAGGTGAAATATGCTGTGTGATTGGTGAAGAAGGTGCAGGAAAATCTACGCTGTTAAAAGCCATTACACAACAGATAAAAAGCAATGGAAAAATCAACTACAACGAAACTGATTTAAGCAAAGTGCCAACTATCAATATGGTAAAGCAGGGAATTGATTTCATTGCACAAGGCGGCAATATTTTAAATGGTTTTACTGTTGAGGAACACATTTGTCTGAGTTTGTCGGAAAGGAATGAAACCGAAAAGCGTATAGTCTGGAAAGAGATAGTAGAAACATTTCCTAAAATGATTGCCCTGAAAAAACAAGTTGCCGGAAGATTGAGCGGTGGTGAAAGAATCATTTTATCTTTTGCCTGCGTGTTGGCAACCAATGCTGATTTTCTTGTGTTGGATGAACCAACTGCCGGACTTGCACCCGAAACTTGTAAAGTTATTGGAGATTTTCTATTGCGAATGAAAAATGAGAAAGGCAAAACGATTCTTCTACTGGAACACAATTATGACTTTGCATTTGAAATTGCAGATTCAGTAGTTACTCTCAAAGATGGCTCTCTAAGCGAAAAGTATCTTTGCGATGTTTTCCGGCAACCAGATTTTGTTTATACCAAATTATATCAAACTGTTAATTCATAAATTCAATAAAATAAAATTTCAAAAAAGATGAAAAGTAAAATCAAAAATTTATTGGCTGTGGCAATGATGTTTGCTGCACTGATTTTTACCGGATGCGGTAACAACCAAACGAAAACCACAACTGAAACAATTAAAATTGGAGTTATTGTTCCATTGTCAGGAAATGGTGCAACCATTGGTGGTTATTCTAAAGATGGTGTTCAAATGGCAGTTGATGAAATCAACGCCAAAGGCGGACTGCTCGGAAAACAAATTGAGATTGAATTACAAGATTCAAAGTCAGACCCGAAAGAAGGTGTGAACATTATTAAAAACATGATGAGTGAAAAGCAAAAACCATTTATGGTTTATTCAATCATTAGCGGTGTTACAATGGCAATGCGACCTGAAACGGAAGCAAACAAAATGATTTTAATGGGTGCTGTTGGAACTGATAAGTTTATTCCGAATGCAAATTATACAATCAGAAATTATGTTTCAGCAACTACAATAGGTAATCACATTGCACCATTCATAAAGGATAGCTTGAAAGTAAAAACAGTAAGTATCTTTTACGCTAACAACGAATACAGCACCAGTGTAAAAAATGGAGTTGAACAAAAATGTAAAGATGCAGGTCTTGCAATTCAGTTCACTCAACCTTTTGATGAAAAAATACCTGACTATAAGAGTTTGGTTGCTGCAAGTATCAATGCAAAAACGGAATGTATTTTTATTGATGGTATTGGTAATGGCATGGGGTCAATGATTAAACAGATTCGTGAAAGTGGTTACAAAGGATTAATTGTAAGTGACCCGATAATAAAATTTCCTGATGTAATGACTGCTGCCGGAGATGCAATTAAAGGAGTTTATTATATGGATTACTCTTTTGATGAAAATTCAAATGACCCAAATACGAAAGCATTTGTTGATTCATTCAAAGCAAAATACAATTCTTCCCCAGCAAACTTTGCTGTTATAGGTTATGTGGGAATGAAAATGCTTTTGGAAAAGATTAATGAGATTAAAACTTTGGATAACGATAAAATTATTGAGGCGATGAACTCTGTTACTGACTATACTGGAGTATTTGGCAAAGTGGGAGTTAAAAACAGAGAGTTGCAATTTACCTACACATACAAACGCTTTTAAGCCAAAATATGAATCACTATGAGTTATCTATTGAGCTTATAAAAATAAGAGAGCAGTTTCATCAACAGCACTATGATGATGAAACAACCCGTAATTATTTTTATGGTTCTGTAAAGCAAATCCACAATTACTTTATGAATAGTGATTGGAGAAAGAATTATTTATTCTGCTCAATGGGTTATTTTGATAATAACAAATCAAATCTTATACAGTACCAGTATAATGAAGATGTAGGTTGTATGAGTACCTATGCCATTTCTCTTATGGAAAGTTTAACTCAAAACTGGATTAACGAAGAGGAATCACTTAGCATGACAGAAATGTTCTTGCATGAAGATAACCATGATGAGCATTACAAAGCACTGTTCTACAAACTTAATGGAAGTGAGCTAAAAGAAAAATTGAATGAGTTCATTTATCTAAATCTAAAAGAACTGAAATGGGATTATAAGGGAAGCATAAATGAATTTCGGAAAACTGACTTTGCAAAATTTGAGTTCGGAAAAATTCCACATAAGGAATTTAATAAACATGGGGGTAGTAGAAAGAATCCTTTTTTGAATTTAATTGAAAACCCCATCGAAAAAGATATTAGTGAATTCAATCGCCTTATTTCCATTTATCTTGAAATAATTAGTACGATTGAGGATGAATGTTTCTTTTATTTCTTTAAACCACATACTTTTCAAAATGAGTTTAACGGAATTTTGTTACTTGGATTAAAGAGAGAAATGACACCTGATGAAATAGAACAGTGGATAGATAAAGCACAAAGGATAACTGTTGAAATAGAAACAAAAAAAATGATTCTTACGAATAGACTCATATCTGAAGATGAAAGAATCAGCAGAAGTCATATTTTGAAAACACAAATAATGGCAACCCTTTTGAAACCTATAAAAGAATTGTCAGCGGAGTTTAGTCATCCCAAGTTGGATAAAGTGGAAGAAAACATTAATAAGCTTTATACTTTACTTGATTTGCAAAGTTTGGTGGATAAGGTGGAGAATAAAAACAAATTTACTTATGATGCGAAAATGAAAAACCTTTTCACGGAAGAAATCAAGACGGTAAATTTTGATAGTGTACTAAAGGTTTTTAATGAAGGCATTAGAAGCAATTTGTCAATAACCATTAAAGGAGAAACCAAGATTTTAACAAATGAACTTTTTAAAATTCATGGGCTTTATCCGGAGGTTCAAATTGTAGAGAATTTTCTTTATACAGTTTTTGAGAATGTTCAAAGCCACGGTAGTGAGAATGGAAGCAATTTAAAGGAGTTGGAGATTATCAGAGATGACCAAAACAACGGATGGATTTTTAAAAATAGGGTTGCCGAAAAATTGGAAGATGATATTAAAAAATTCACAGGTAGTATTAGCGAATTTAACCTACTGCTTACAAGACCCAATTGTGGTAAAATAATAATGGAATTTTCTGATGAAGCTGATGTTAGTTTCTTCAACCTTAAAATAATTAATTTGAACAATGGAAACTAATGCTGTTATAAATATTCTTTGGATTGAAGATAATCCACTAATTTCTACTGAGTCAAAAATTGATTCGGGGGAAACTAAATTAGATGCTCCTTCAATTTTGTTAAAGAACCAGAAAGGAGTTTTTTTTAGACTAAAAATCTTGCAGCATCCTGAGGAAATAAAAGAGTACCTTTCCCTTTGCAATCTTGTAATTGAAAAAAGAGGACAAATTGCTTTGGGGAAATGTGAAGGTGTAATTCCTGATATTGTAGTCTTTGATTACATGCTTGCAAATAATTTTCATGGGCAAAATCCGAATAGCATTTCGTATAAAGAAGAATCTAAAAATGTAAGGGAATTATTAAACCCTAATTACTCAATTGCAAAGGTACATTCAGATTTGATTTTGACTGAGAACCTCTTTTCTGAAAATGCAATTGGTTATACCAAAACAAAATTTATTACTTCAATAAACAACTCTCAACCTGTTGATGTAAATGCCGAATTGAAAAAACTTGGTAATGATGAATTTGGATTATTTGCTGGTGTAGCTATTGCAAGATTTTTCAAGAATCATATCACATGTGCTTTACCTGCAACTTACGAAAAGGATAGGATTGATAAGTTGCATCCGACTGCAAAATATTATGAGTGGCTAAACAAATTTGACTTGGGAGATGCTTTAGGTCGGGAGAACAGAGGAAGTAAGAGTTGGAAGGATATTATTGAAGATGGGGTTGAATTATTAAAGAAGCACATCAAAACTCAGGTGTCAGAGGGTAAAATAATTATTTCCTATTCGCATTTAATCTCCATTTCGGAAAATGGGTTAGCAGCATCTATAGAATTTAATTTTTCAAGTGCATTTGGAGAAAGGGTACTGCCTTTGGACGGTTTGTTTCTTGATGAAAAAAAAGAAATTCAGAATGAAAAAATAAAAACATGGGCTGCTGAAATTTTAGAGAAAATGCCTTTGACAAATGGCGTTATCAAAAAATCAATTGACCTGTCAACCCAACTTTGGAATGCTTATCTGAATTGCTTTGAGGATAGAATGATTTTGTCGGATTACACTTATCGCCTTGCTGGATTGAACAATGATGAAAATAAATATTTGATAGAATTAAAAAAGAGGTTAGATGTTGATGCTAAAACAGGATTGATACTTGACAGACTGGAAAGTTCAGTAAAATCATTATTGAAAAGCGAAAAAGATATTAGTGTAAAGAGACTAACGGTACTAAAAACTGTAACACATGCTGCGATTCAATTAGAAAAACAACGGGTCGAAAGCGGAATGAGTGAAAAATATGCTCCGCTATCAAATTGGGAATATTTCAATATTTTATTTCCTAAAATAAATCTGGCTGGTAAGCTATTGCTTCCTATGCACTACCAAAGCGAAACAGATAAAAGCAGTATTACTGAAACAGACAGAAAGTGGCTTTTCAGAAATTTAACAACAAATGAAAACAAAGTAGCAGAGGCAAACCTTTTTCAATTTTCAAGTTGGATTAGTAAGGGTGAAAAGGAAGTGTTAAAGTCAATTTTTTATAATGAAAAAATGTATCACCCTGAATGGCTAAAATAAATCCCGCAATTATGAATGATGATGAAATAAGACTAATCGTAAAAAAGTATCTTGAGAAAATTCCATTCTTACATTCTTTAAAATGGGAGGAAGAAATGGTAATGCGATTGAAGCATGTAAAGAATAAAAATTTGAGAATACTGGTAGGAAGTATTTATAGGGATTTAATAAATGAGATACAGGAAGTGTGTAAGAAAAAATTATACGTCCGATTTCCAAAAAAATCAAACATAGATGACATTGTATTTGAAGCTTTCATCCGTTGGTGGAAAAGTGGCTGGGATGGAAGCAAAAGTTTAGTTTCTAAACGACCAGAACTTGCAGCATTATGGCGACAAGTAATTTGGACGAATATTGACATGCACAAAGATGATATTAAAATACTAACTGTTGAATATCGTGAAACCGGATATGACAAACCGGATGAAAATGATGAAGCAAATATTAGTTCGGATGAATTCTTTTCAGATGAAACTGAAACAACTGCTGAAAAGGAAGAAGTAGAAGAAGAAAGTGAAGAAGTGTTTTATGATGCAGATGAAATAACTCCTGAAGAAGTAGTTGAAAATTTGCCTGCTTTAACTGAGCATGAATTAAAAAAGGAAAAAAGCAAGACCTCATTTATTTATATTGACAATAAACGGTTTACAATTTTTGCAGCAAAAGAAGCTGAAACATTTTACAAGTTAGCAAACAGAAAATATAAAAGGAATTATTTTCAACCTTCCCTCACACATCAGGTTTTTAAACCTGTGAAAAAAACCATTGAAGATGAAACAAGAAAGGAGTTTCATCATTTGGAGAATTCTACAAGATATTATAAAGAGAGATTTAATTTTTTAAAAAATGCTGAACGGAGAAGATGGATGGAAGTAGCAATAGCGGAAATGAAATTGTCAAAGGCAAAACTTGACAGTAAAATTGAAGAATTGAAAGAGAATAATTCTACCTTTATAGAAAATGAATATAGAAGAAGAAAACCATTACTAAGTGCAGTTGCAGTTGATAGGAAAGGAAATAGAGTGGCTGCCTGTTTCAAAGGTGGAGTTGATTTTACACATAATGGTGATGACAAGACTTGGGATTTACATTGTGAGTTTGCTTTGTTTAAGCACGTGATTAAAGATGAAAACATGCACCTGTTGAAAGATGGAATATTGTATGTCACACTTGAGCCATGCAATAAAAGAGGTTATTGGTTGGATGGCGAAGTAGAAAAACCTAAAATTCCTTGTGCTGTAAGGTGTGTGCAGTCAGGTGCTAAAATAGTTTATGTAGGAACGCCTGATGATAACCCAGAGGTTTACTTGCAGGGATTTGAAATATTGAATAAAGGGAAGTTCACTTTTAAACTAAAAGATGGTAAGCATGTAGGTAATGTTGAAGAAATGAAGGCTGCTGAAATTCTTGAATCATATTTTCGGGATACTGAAAAATATTCGGCAGAAAGGTTTGCTGATAAAATTGTTTACAAAGTTGGCGAACCTTTAACTGCATTTGAATTTGATTGGGATTTGAAGGAAATTGTAAGAAGTATCAACTCCACTTTTTTGCAAAGGCATAATGAAGCCGCATTCATATAAGGTAGAAATGAGTTTTAGAGAAAGGGCTGTCGTGAAAATCACGACAGCCCTTTTTGTTTTGTCCTGATGTGTCGCAAATATTAACTGCTGTTTGGAGTATGACTAAGTAAACAGATTTGAAGATGAACAATAGCCAAACAGGAAAACAAAATGTCGGACTTCATCTGAAAAATGAAAATCACATAAACGTATTACTTAACAAAGACCAGATGCAAACAACAAAACAAAAATCTAATCTCCTTGCAGGTAACGGCTGCGACTGTAAGGATAAAAATTGCGGCTACAAACAATAAGATGAAAAAGAATACAATCATCAAATGTTCAGCTCGGAACACAAAATTGAGCAACATGTCTCATCAACAAAACGGAGGGGAAGAAATAAAGCCCGGTACGTTACACGGTGGTGAGGAAATCAAACCCGGAACACTTCACGGTGGTGAGGAAATTAAACCCGGAACGCTTCACGGTGGCGAAGAAATCAAACCCGGCACTTTGCACGGGGGAGAGGAAATAAAACCGGGAACGCTGCATGGTGGCGAAGAAATAAAGCCGGGAACTTTGCATTCAGAAGTAAACAGAGGGGCTAACAGCCCTTCTGTTTTTCCTGAACAATTAAAAGAAGGAACATTACAAGCCAGCTACTCACCTGCTACCTACAAAACCAAAGATGGTAGTGCCATGTACAAATTCAACTATGTAGATATAGGTGGCAAATTTGAAATTGACATTTTGGAACAACCGTCTTACCGTTTCAGAGGCACGGATGCACACATTACACACCGCTTACCTTCTTCAAGAAGCGGACAAAAAATCTGCATTTCATCAGGACATGAACCAACCACTTTGGATGGTGCAAAAAATATTTCAACTCAATGGGCTGAACTTACACATGAGTACATCAAAACAGGAACAACAATAGACAAGCAGGTTTCTCAAAATGCAAGCGGCAACAGTAGCGGAAATGGCAGCAATAGAGGTGGTGGATTATTAGACTGGTTATTCGGATAAAACATAAATGTGAAAAATATTAATCAAACAATAAATAATTAAAGCAATGAAAAAAATTACAGAATTAAATGGTCGCCCCAAAATGCAAATTTTGGAAAGTGCCTACAATGAAATTATCAGCACCATTGGCAGCCGTCCTGCTGAATCTGGTGGGTTGCTGTTCGGTAAAGAAGAAGATATGATAGTAAGGAAATTTGTTTTTGATAAACATGCTCAAACAACCCGTTCCACATACACTTTTAACTTAGAGTTCTTAAACCCTGAAATTAAAAGGTTGTGGAATGACGAAGGGCTTTCATGCATCGGATTTATTCATAGCCATCCACACGGTTATGGTCGTTTGAGTTCACCTGATGTTGAATACTTCCACAGCATGTTTGAGAGTATGCCTCGCAAGCATTACATCACACCAATAGTTTTTACTGTGCCTGATGGTGGCTTTAAACTAAATGCCCACATCATGCCCGACAAATCAAGGGAAACTATCAATGCAGATGTGGAAGTGCTGCCTGATGATTATTTCAAAACCAATGCAAGTCCAGTTGAAATAAAATCTACTGACAGTCCAAAACTCCTTTATGTAAACGTAACCAAAAGGCAAACAAAGTTTGATGCTGTTGTAAGAATGATTTGGATTGTATGGCAGTTGATAATGGCTTTGGGGATGAGTTGGTTTTTGTTCAAAGTCCTTTACCTTTTTACTAACCACTTAAACAAAATATGGTCATGAAAAAAATTGAAAACTATAGCCGTATCAGTGGAGCAGTTAATGTTGAACTGCTCCAAAGCACACACATCATTGGTGTGGGTGCTGGTGGTGCTTATTGTCTGTATGAAGCATTAGCCCGTTCTGCGGTGGGTAAACTTACCGTACTGGATTTTGATACGGTGGATGATGTAAACTTAACAAGGCAGGGATATGAGATGCACCAACTCGGCAAAAGAAAAGTAGATGCTCTCGGTGAACATTTGAAAAATGTGAATGAGGGATTGCAGTACACAGGAATCACAAAGAATTTTTTAGAGATGGCTAATGTAGAGTTAGATGAAATCTTCGGCAAAGGAGATTTGTTTCTGTTCCTTACTGATTCTTTCGCTGCACAATCATTCGGAAATAAGTTGGCTCTGCGTTATGGTAAACCTGCAATATGGGCTGGCTTTTATGAGAAATCACAAGCTGCGGAAATTGTTTTTACAATTCCCGGTGTTACTCCTGCGTGCTTTCGTTGTGCTGTATCGCCACGCTATGAAGTACAACAAGAAAGTGAAACTGAAATTGTGATTAGTTCCGGTTGCAATACCATTTTTCACAGTCAGGTTTTGGATGCCTATGTTGGAATGTTGATGATGGCAATACTTCATAATGATGTGGAAGGATATGAGTTCTCAAACTGGTTTGGTAAACATTGGGAACGTAATCTCCTTCAATTAAAAATTCATCCAACTTATGGAACTGAAGTTGATTCGTTGTTCCAAAGAACTTTTGCAGCTACCGAAGGCAGAACTGTAACCTTCAATTCTATCTTTCAAAAGATAGAGGCGGAATGTCCGCCTAAATATGAACCCTGTCCTGATTGCGGTGGAAACGGTGATTTGAGAAACAGTAAACATGAATCTTAAAAAATAATTCTATGGACTACATGCACCAAATAAAAATTGAAATGTTCAACATCACAAATGAGGTGAGAGCCGGATTTGGATTGCAGCCGGTTAGTTATTCCAATTACTTAGACCGGATGGGTCAGATACACACCAATGAAATGTACACACACAAATATTTTCTCCATGATAATCCGTATTGCAAAAAAGTGGAATCTCTTTCTGACAGGATTGAATACTGCCGTCTTATTGGTTTGTACGATATGGTTGGTGAAAACCTTGCCGACTATCCGGCTGTTAATGGCATGATAGTATTAAGCCCGCTTAGGCAACTACTGGATGCTCTGAAACCACGACCACTTCTCCCTGCAAAAAATCTTTGCAGAAATATTATAAAAGGTTGGTACAATTCACCCGGACACCGTGCCAACCTGATTTGTCCTGATTACAATTATGTAGGGTTCGGCTTATTGCTTTATCCTAAAATGTGTCACAGGGTGAAATTGAAATATCTTTTAGTAACTCAAAATTTTGGTAGAGCAAGATGAGAAAAACCTACATAGCCATTCCAATAATTACAAAAGGGAACTTTCCCTTTCGTGACAAAATCACAATTGATACTGACCGAAAAATTGTGTCGTATCAAAAAAGAAGCATGAACTTCTTTGGCTTCACAAACAGGAGTATGACCTTCCATGACATTGCAGCGGTACAATTGATTCACCGCAATGAGTGGATAATGTTTTCAAGAATTGATATTGAAAGCAGGGGAGGTGAACTTATCACTGTGTCCGGTTTAAAAACTGAGGATGCAAAAGAACTGAAATATCTACTTGACCATTTAAGATAACAAACAACATGTTGCGCACACTACTACCAAATAATATGGTAAACACCTTTAAACTTGTTTGGACAATTATCAAGATTTATATAATTATAAGATGGTTTCTGTTCTGCCTCACTCTCCTCATTCTTTACCTGATTGGTAAACTCATTTACAAGATTCACAAGTATTACAAGTATAGGGATGATTGGTAGTTGTCGGTGCGGTGGGGAGCAAGCTCTTTTTTATTTTTTGGAGCGTTGGCTTTTTTAGTGATGGAAAAAATAAAAATGTGCTTGCTGTGCGGTGGGTTAAAAATTTTAGAGGGGTGGCTTTTTTAATTTTTTTTTGTGTAGCTGCCTTTCAAAGCGATGTCTGCCGTTGTCCGTATAACTCCAAAATAAAGTTGGTTCAAAGCTGTCAGTTTGATTGATGCACTGTCGCCATAGCATGACCGATAACGGTTTGCAGCTACAAGAAGTTGGCGATTTTCACCACAAATGTTGATGCGGAGAACCAATGTTTGATTAACCTCAAAAGTGTCTGCGGAGCACTGAACCGCCAATTTCTTGTAGGTGCTGTGTGTGCCCAGTATGTGCATCATGCGTGAAAAGTTACGCATTAAATTCCAGAGTGTGAAAGTCACTCACTGGCGAATTGGTGAAGCCAGTTAGCAAGTCGCAAGGGCGCTG
>Ga0163144_10019652_pt1 | contig 13576 bp, 16 predicted proteins | sample OliLak19BULKMAT1_FD_123175 | JGI IMG/M metagenome (GOLD analysis project Ga0163144, IMG submission 123175) | Freshwater microbial mat bacterial communities from Lake Vanda, McMurdo Dry Valleys, Antarctica - Oligotrophic Lake LV.19.BULKMAT1 | ecosystem: Environmental > Aquatic > Freshwater >... | reverse complement strand
GGCGGCGACGGATCCGGTCAGGGAGTCGAGCAGCGCACCCAGACCCAGCAGCGGCCCGGGAAGGTCGCTGCCATCCGGGTAGAACTCGCGGATGATGTCGAGCGCCCGCTGGGCATTCTCGGCAATCTGCGGCAGTCCGTCGCTCTGTCCCAGATCGTCGAGGGCCGCACTAAGGTCGCCTACCTGCTCGGTAGTGAGACCGATCTTGTCTGCCGCGTTATCAAGGACCCGCTCGCGGATCAAGGACCTCAGTGGGAGTAACAGTTCGGTCGGGGTAAACCCGCGGGACTCCTCGAGGGCTTGTTCGGAGGCTTGCAATATGCGAAGTCTAATCGCCTCATATTCCTTGAACGCAGCGATGGCCGCGATAGGATCGTCGCCCACGCCCGCGATCGTCTCGACAGCCGCCCGTGCTGCGGCTTCGGACAGATAGGCCGCGTTGGCCTGTTGCTGATCGCCGAAGAGTCCGAACTCGGCCGACATCTGGCGCGTCGTCGCCCGGGCTCGTGCCGCATAGTCGTCATAGGTCTTCAGGGCCGCTGTGAAGCGGTCGAGACCGTCACCCGCCTCATCAGCGGCGTCGCCTGCGCCAAAAAACATCGGGACGAGCGCAAAGCCGGCCGCAGCGGCGCCGCCCGCAACGGCGCCGAACACCCCTAACGACCCGAGCAACTGCGGCAACTGCTGTGCCAGCGCCCGGGCGGCGTCGACGCCGCCGCCGACCTGGACGAAGAAGTCTCCAACCTGAAAACTTGCATTCTGAATCTTGCTGCCTAAGTCTCCAGAAGCCTCTCCGCCATCGCCCTGCGCCGCCGCAAGCCTCTGCACAGCGAGCGTCGTCCGGTCGTATTCGGCCTGCGCGAGGGCGAGGACACGCATCCCCTCGCGCTGCGTCGTCACCTGCGCCCGCATCGCCTGAGTTGTGACTTCGACCGCCCGCTCGTAGCGCAGCAGCGCGACATTGGCCGGATCGACGGTGGCCCGCAGCTTGCGGAATTCCTCGTCCGCGCGCATGTTCTTGGCAAAGGTGGCGGCAGACGCGGCAGCGCTCTCCTGCGCGCGGTCGATCGCCTGCATTGCCCCCTTGCCGGACGTGCCGAGGCTATCGTATTCGCGCCGCGCTTCGGCACCGCCGACCACATCGAGGCGTGTCGTGAACTTGCGTTCGACCATGTCTAGTCCTCTGTCCGAGCGGAGCCGCGCACCGCAGCCTGCTCGATGATGGGCAGAAATTCCGCCACCGTCGCAGCAGTGACGCCGCGGGCTGCGGCCAGCGCCAGTGCGGCGGTCATGTCATAGCCGGTCCGCATCAGCCGCCGGGGCAGCACGACAAACCGGAACTGGCCGCCCAGATCGAGCGCCAGAGACCAGATCATCCGACCTTCGAGCGTGTGCGGCGCATTCACGCGGGCGGGGCACTCGGCACAGAGACCCGGGCAGTTCGTGCAGTAGTCCGCGCCTTCTCCGAAGTGCCATTCGGCGAGGGCGCGGAGACGTTTCCCTCGGTGATCACCCCAAATCCGGGATTGATGTAATCCCGCAGGAACGTGGCCCAGATCGACGGGTTGTCGAGCAGCATCTCGATGTTGGTCTCGGTCACGTCGGCCGCATCGTCACCCGTGGTCCCGACCCCCTCCCATTCGATGATGCCACGCTTCGCGACGGCGAGGCAGATCGCCTCCAGGCGCATGCCGGGATCCTCGTCGTCATCCTCGTCGCCGCCTGACGTGGCAATGTCCTCGCGCGCGGCCTGCCCAAGCGCGCGCCCAAAGGGCAACACGTGCAGCCGCACGCCAAGCGGCAGGTCGAGCCAGTACGGCTCCGACTTCAGGCGAAGAATCAGCATCAGTAGCTCTCCACAGCATTGACGAGCGTTGCGGTCAGCATCGGATCGCCGTCGGTGTCCTGGGCGGCCTGCCAGTCAAAGGTGACCTGGATGCCCTGCGGCCCTTCGACCGCCACCTTTGGCTTCGGCAGGTACAGCTGCGGGACGGCAAGGGTCAGGCTTTCGCCGCCCTTGGTGAACCTGAAGGTGAATGCGGCAGGATCGCCGTCCGTCGCCTGGGTGAGCAGCGTCTGGCTCGAAAACCGCACCGTGATCCTGCCAGAAAGCATGGCCATCGAGGGATCGAGGCCGTCGATCTTCGCGTCGGCGCGGATGGTCTCGATCCGGTCGAGATTGTTGGCGTAGGTCAGATCGGCCGACACCACTTCACCGAGGGCCGCACCGCCCCGCGTGATCGACCCGTGCCGCTGCACGAAACGGCTCAGAGCATAGGGCACCGGCGTTCCGGCCTGGGTGCTGGACGCCACGGCCTCGCCCTGCGCGATCAGGGAGGCCGTCGCCTGCAAGTGCCCCTTGCGCTGCATCGACAGCGCCAGCCGGTCGACCTTGACACCTTTGGCCATCGCGAAATGCGGGACCTCCGGCAGTCCCGTCTCGATCGAGAGGCTGGGCAGGGTCCAGCCGCCGGATGTGTAGACATGCGTATAAGGACCGGCCCCAGATGTCACCGGCGCGCCGAGGGTCGCCTTCAGCCAGAGGCCAAAGGCCTCCACATCCACCGGCACGACGATGTCGCCGTCCGTGTCCTCGGTATCGAGTTCGGGCGCCAGGGGATCGCGCCCGAATCCCAGCAACTCGTTATCGAGCAGCGTCTGCGCCATGCTCAGGTTCGCGGACGCGAACGGCAACCTGGCATAGCCGCTTGCCGGCGCAGTGCCGTAAATCGATTCGAAGGCCGCGGCGAGTTGCGCGCGGGCCCCTTGTGCTCGGGCCATGTCTGTCTCCTCAGATCAGCGGATCGGTGGTGGCGTAGCTGAGCCGGATCGGGATGATCGCGGCCTTGGTGGTGGCCCCGCCGGCAAGCGGCAAGGTCTCGGTCGAGGGCGCTTCGGCCTCGATCCAGTCGCAGAGTCCGCCGAGCGTGCGATCGGCGGCAATGGCCGTGCCGATGGCGACCCGGATGGCATCGAGCCCGGCATCCCGGTCTGGGGCGGCAGAATAGACTTCGACCGCCGCCTCGTGCTCGTAATGCCAGGTCAGCGGCGACAGGGTCGTCTCGGCCTCGCCCGGCTCGCCGTCGATCAGGACGACCAGCCCGGGCGCGGGAACGTCCGAGGGCGGACCGCCGCCGCGGATGACGGTGGCCGGGGTGGCCTCGTCGATCAGCGTCCGAAGCGCGGTGATGATGGTCTCGAACACACTCGGCATGGCATCAGTCCCAGTTTGCCAGAATGCGATCCGGCAGGGTGGCGGCGATGCGCCCCGCATTGGCCATCAGGTCGAGCCGCTTGCGCAGCCGCGCCTGCGGCACGAGGAAAAAGATCACGACCGTCTGCGCCCCGGTCAGGATACCGTCGCGACGGCGACGACCGCCCTTGCCTTTGGCGATGCCCTTGTTGTTGATCCGGGCGTCGTCGGCAACCAGCAGGCTCGCCCGGCCCCGGCGATAGACAAAGCGCAGGCGGCGCCCATTGCGCTGCTCCCAATCACCGGGCGTGATCCGCCTCCCCCAACGACCCGCAGGGCGGCCTGCGGCTTCGGTCGGGATTGCGAGCCAGAAACCGTCCTGCGACGTGATGAGGACCCCGGCCTCGAAGGCGCCGACCAGCTTTGGCGCCTTGCTCCAGATGACCGCCGCCCCGCTCAGACTATTCTGGCCTGCCGGATACGACGCGCTGCGGATCGTATTTGCCAGCTTGTCGCCCAGCCCGCCGGATCGGACCTGGGCGCGCCAGACCGAGCGAAGATCGACCGCTACGCCGCGGATCGCTCGGGTGACCGCCCGCTCGCCCGTGTCTACGTCATCGATCAGCATGCTGGCCAGATTGGCGCCGGATGGGGCGCCACCCTGGATCGAGTGCGAGAACGTCACTTTGAACATCAGGCAGGCCGCGCTTCGACGGTCCAGCGCAGACGGCGCTCGTCGCGGACCGGCGCCCCCTGCACCGCATAGGTGCTGCCGCCATAGGCGATCGTGTCGCCCGTCACCGGCGCGGCGGCAAGAGCCGCCACCGGAACCAGGAAAATCGTCGTCGGCAGGACGATCCGCATCTCCTGCCATCCCGTTTCCGCATCCGCCTGACGCGGGATCACACGGACCGCAACGGGAGCGCCGCCAGCAGGCGTATAGGTCGCGTCCGCGCCGAGCGGCCCGGCAAAGATCGCGGTCGTGTCGGCTGCAAAGGTCACGCGCCGCCGCCGACCGGTTTGAACGCCTTGTCGGCGGCCACAGCATCGGTGCGCGCCTTGTCGGCGGCCACAGCATCGGTGCGCGCCTTGTCGGCAGCCACACGGTCACCGCCGACCACTTCGAACTGCTCCCTGTTCATCCGGTCGAAACCGTCGACCCCGAACTCCTCGCCGTATTTGAACTGCACGGTGCGGTCACCGTCGAGCAAAACCATGCCGGCCTTGCCGGGCGTGCCGAGCATCGGGCGGCGACGGGCGATCTGATCCTGGTTCAGTTTCAGCGTCAGGGGGCCCCGAAGGGTTACACCCTGCGCCGCGATCACGCGGACGGTCTGCATCATCTGTCATTCCTTTCGGGGTCTGAGGCTCGGGATGGGCGCCCGCACGGGGCGCCACACCGGAACATCACTCGGTTGCCGGGCGGGGTCAGATGGCCTGCACGAGACAGGCGTGCTGCCAGTAGCCGTAGCCCACGTTGCGCAGCGCCTTGACGCCGTAGTGGTGCATCCCCTCGTTGAATTCCAGCTCGGAGCCCTCCGCAACAGCACTGACCGTCACGCCCTCTTCCTCCTGCAGGATGAAGGGCTTGACCGACCCGTCGGTGCGGAATACCGCGAGCTTGTCGGTCCAGGTCAGGCGCGGGTTCACGGCAAGCGCGAACGCAAACCCGTCGAGGTTGGTCAGCACGTTGGTGTCGCCGCCCACGACAGGGTTCGAGATCGCCGCCGCCGCCGTCGAGAACCAGGCTGTCGGCACCTGGACCAGAAACTGGCGCGCCATTTCGTTCATCGGCTCGCCTTGGTCGTCGTTGAGGCCCAACATCTGCTGCGCACCCGCCAGGATCATCGCGCGCATTTCTTCGGCCGACGGCGCCGTTGCAGTCCCGTGGACCGTTGCCGGCACACCGGAGATGTCGACGGTGATATCGTTCGACTGGCTGCCCGAATCGCCCTCGGCATGATCCGTGTCAAAGAAATACTGCCCGTCGTAGCAGATGCCGGATTCGCCGCCGAGGATCAGGGTCGACATCAGCGACTGCCAGTGCGTGACGGTCCGTGTCACCAGCTCGTCGATGCGCACCATGATCTGGCCCGTACCGTCGCGCCGGATCTCGTCGACATCGATTTCCATGGTGGCCTCGAACTTCTTGTTGCGAATGATGATGCCGTTTGCGCGGAACCCTTTGGCATGGCGACCGCCGATCCACTCGCGCATCGTAGGCGTGTTGCCCAGCCACCTGTACTCCTGCGCCTCCTGGCTGGAACTGAACAGCATCCCGAGCATGGGGACCCAGGATGCTGTGGTCGCGACGTTGAGCCGCTGGTAGAAAGAGCCGATGATGGCTTCCGGAGAAAGTCTCAAGCCCGATTTCATTCTAGTTCTCCTCAGACTTCATTGCGCAGAGCGTAGGCGCTCTCGTGCAGGGTGGCGGCAAATGCGTCGAACTCGACGACAGCGGTGCCTGTGGCAACCCAGCGCGAGACCGCGCCGATGCAGCTGTTCGTGCTGCGGGTCAGGGTGAAGGTATTGTCATCCGACGCATAGACCGGCGCGCGGTCGTTGGCGGTGATGGCCAATGCCGAGATCGCCAGCACGACCCGGCCGCGGGACCGCACCCGGACCAGGATGGTCCCGGCGGACCCTGCGGCATTGTCTGCCGCTTCGAGCGCGAAGCCCAGGAACCGGTCGCCCGCCACCAGCGGGCGGGCATAGCCCGCTGCGTTCTCGCCGACGGCGGCGCCCTGGTAGATGATGTCGGTGGCGATGACGGGGTATTCTTCGTGATCGCCCAGTTGGTAGGCGCGCGACGTGTCCGCGGCGAGCGTGGTCATTGTGTCTCTCCTCGATCAGGGGGTCAGGTGGCAGAGCGCAGGATGCGCGCGCGGCCGGAGGCATGGGCCTTGGCATAGGCCAGGTAGGTCGCGAAGGTGCCGCCGAACTCGGAACGCAGGGTGGCGTTCTTGTCCCAGTCGGCCCTGGCCTTCGCCTCGATGTCGTCGCCGGTGGCCTCTGTTGTCGTGGTGACGGGCGGCTGGACCCGCGCGACGGCGGCGCCGGGGTCGGCGGCACGCAGTTGGCTCAGAACCTGGCCGCCCGCAGCCTTCTCGGCCTTCAGGATCCGCAGTGCCAGTTCGGCAGCGGTCGTGGTGCCGTCGGCCTTTGCGGCCGCAACGAGACCTTCGTGGCCTGCGACTGCGACCTCGTCGAGTGCCAGGATGCGGTCGCGCTCAGCGGTGGCGGCGGCCGTCGCAGCCTCCCTTGCCCCGGTCGTCGCGGCGGCGCGGGCGGCCTCCTCGATCTCGGTGGCGATCTCGGGCCGATGCTCTCGCAACGCGGCCGTGGTGATGGAAGCCCAGTCCATGGGGTTCTCCTCGCTCGCGGTGGCGGGCGCCGCTGTCAGCGTTGATTTGCGGGCCGCCAGGTCCGCAAGCAGGGTATCTTTCGTGCCACGGGCATCGACCATGCCGCGTGCCAGGGCCTCTGCCCCGTCGAACATCAGGCCCTGACCGAATCGCTGCAGCACGTCGGCTGCGGTCACGTTGCGATATGCGGCCACGCCCGCGACGAATTCGCCGCAGCTCGCATCGACGAGGTCTTGCATCTCGGCCCTGCCTTCAGGGCTGTCGGGGTCCAGCCGCTTGTTGGGGCTGTCCTGCGCGACGACGCGCACGATGCGGGCACCCATCTTTTCGAACATCGGTTCCATGTCGACATATTCGATCACGGTCCCGATGGAGCCGACGACAGTCCCGGACCCGATGATGATCCGTCTCGCCGCGCTCGCAATCCAGTAGGCGGCCGAGGCGCAAAGCCCGCCGACAAACGCCTCGACCGGCTTCGGTCCGCCGGCCCGGATCGCCGCGGCCAGATCGCCGCAGCCAGAGACGAGGCCGCCGCCGCTGTCGATATCCAGCACGATCGACCGGACATTCGGCGAGGCCTGCGCCAGCCTCAGGTCGCGCGCGATTTCCTCGTAGGACCAGAAATAATAGGACATGCTCCGCATCAACAGACCAGACACCGGGATCACCGCAACACCGCTCACGACACGGGCAAATTCCGATCCGTCGAGGCGCTCACCCGTGGCGGCCAGGGTCGCGGCAGTGCGCGCCTGCTCGCGCACCGACATCGCCTGCGCGATCAGCATGTCGTCGGCGCGCATCGCCCAGGCACGACCGGATCGGTCAATCAGCATTTTCGTCCTCCAGATCGGTCTCGGGCGGGTCTTCCTGCGGCACAAAGCGGACCGCAGCGCCCGGCACGGCAGCCGAAGCGGCCTTGGCCGCTGTATGCTGGTCGCTGCCGTCCTGCGCCCGACGCCGCCGGGTGACACGGTAATCGGTGCCAAACCGCTCGGCAGAGATGCGGGTCAGCGACGTAACTCCCATGTCGAGATACGTCTCGTCGGCCTTGGCATCCTTGACCGGGTCGATGGTGGGACGCGCGGGGCCCATCCACTGCGCCCCGAGCCACGCCCGACGGCGCAGCGGTGCGGTGATGAAACCCGGCGCCACGAGAAGTGCGCGCGCTACGGCCTCACCGATCACCGCCTCGTAGACCGGCAGGCAGAACTGCGCGACATGGCGCGCCCGCTCGGTCCGGAACACTTGCCAGGCCATCTCCATGGCTGCGCGGCTGGCTGAGTAGCTGGCCTGGAACTGTTTGACGAGCAATTCGTACGGCAGATCGGTTCCGGCCCCGATCTCGCGGGCCACCGCGTCGATGAACGGCGCAAATTGCGGGTTCGGCCGGCCCGGCTGAAAGTTCGTGATCTCCTCGTCCGGCAGCAGGTCGAAGATCTGTCCGGGCTCGGTGATCCGGATATCCTTCGCGGCCGATCCGGTGTCCGATCCGGTTGTTCCGGCGGCCTGCAGGCCCGAGCCGAGATCCCCATCGTTCGACTTCATGCCGATCGCAAAGCAGGCGCTGACGACAGCGGCCATCAGTTCCGCTTCGGAATATCGCGACCGCTGTTTCAGGCTCTCGATGACCGGCGCGAGCAGCGGCGCATAACGCGTCATCTCCGGCCGCCAGCGGGTGCCGTGGATGTGCAGGACCTGCGGCCGCCCCTGGGCATCGCGCGATGGGACCCGCTGCCAGCTCACCGCACCAGATCGCTTGCGGTCGATACCGTGCCGGTTGGCGATGTGGTAAGCTACGGCGGCTCCGTCGGCGTCGAGTGCGACACCACCTGCCAGGGTCTCACTGTCGGCGCCCCAGTTCGGGTTCGACACCCGATCGCCCTCGATCACCTGCCAGCATGTGCCAAGGAGTCGCCCTTGCCGTTCCTTGAACCGGCGCACCACGAACACGTCGCCGCTCAGGAGCTTTGAGCGGTACACGAGGTCCTCGAGTCCGGCGAAGTCAAGAACGCGGGCGACATCGCAGTCCGGACTCGACGCCCAGTCTGTCCACAGATCGAGCGCCAGCTCCTCCCATGTCTCCGCCGCAGCCGGCGTGATGCCAAGCCGGTCGTGGTCTATCTCTGGTCGGCACACGTGGCCCACGCCGATGACGTTGACGACCTTTGTCGCGACGGCACTCTGGGCGAGCGGGTCGTTGCGGACGAGATCGCGCGACCGGCTGCGCAGCGTGTCCAGATCCGTCAGCAGGTCGGCGTCGGCGCTGGCAGACAGCGCCGCCCACTGTGACATCGAGGCCCGGTCACGACGCGCGCCCACATAGCCGCCGATGGCCGCCATCGTCGCCCGCGCCCGCATCCGGGTCAGGCCCGCCGCAGGCGACACCCAGGCGACAGCCTTGTCGATCAGCGTCGGTTTCGGCACCGCGATCCGCCGTCTCATCGCGGGCTCGCCTGGCGAAAGGCGCCGCCGCGTCGGTTGCCACGGTTTATTTTTGCGACCAGACGTTCCTCTTCGCGGCTCAGCCAGCCGAGGTCCAGGTGCGTCACCTTCTGCCCCTCGATCTCGTAGCTCTGCATCCCACCCGACAGCAGGGCAGCGATCGTCGCCTGCACGAGAGCGAGGCGCGCGGAATAGTCGATCGCGGTCATGTCACCTGGCCTCTCATGCGACGGCCCGGTCCCGGCCGCGGGGGGTGTTGCGGTGTGGCGACGACCGCCCTGGCCCCCGCGTCGAACAGGTCGGGCTGGGCATCCGGTGGCGCGATGCCGCGCAGCGCGGCGAGCAAGTCCCACTGTTCGGCCGTCATCGAGGCCCACATCTTTCGTCGTGCGGCGGCCTCGGCATAGTTCATGGTGTCGAGGCCTTCGTTGCGCCGGGTCGGCTCGGCCAGTTCCCAGGCGCTCGTCACCACGCCGGACCGGGAACGCTTCAGGACCCGGACTTCCGAGCTGATCTGGCGGAAATACTCGTCACCAAGTCCCCGGGCGAAATGGACGTAACCTCGTTCCAGCGGATCGTCCTTGGCCAGCCAACCGTAGAAATCGGCCTTAAGCTGGCTGACGTTCAGCATGAAGGCGCGCTTCTGTGCCTTGCGCGCCGTGCCGTCCGCGCGGCGCTCGAACTTCATCGGGACCATCGTCGGACCGGACTGGGTCGACGCACCCTTCACCAGAATGACGCGGTCCCACGGATGCCGCTTGCCCCAGGACCAGACATCCTCGGTATAGGCCCCAACGTCGATCGCGAGCATGTCGAGCGGCACCCGTAAACCCAGTTCTGTGCGCCAGGTTGCCTTCAGGATCGCGTCGAGGGCACCACGACCGTCCTCGTCGCCGATGTGATGCGGGATCACGCGGTAGTCCACCACCCACCTCTGGTAGTTTCGCCCGAAGGCGACGATCTGGACTTCGATCCTGTCGTGCTGGCAGTCGACGCCGGCCGTCAGGATCAGCCCGGTCGAGGGCAGCACGCCGAGCGGCAGGACTTCACCGTCAGCGGCGTTCTCGACACGGTCGCGCAGCGTTTCCCAGTTCGGTCCCTTGCTGGCCTGGACATAGGGCAGGCCGAGAACGTCGTTCCAGAACGTCTGTTCGGTCTGGGACTCGACGGTTTCGCGCATCGCCTCTTCGGTCGCCGCTGTCAGGGAGACCGTCGTCCAGCCCATAACCTTGGCATAGTCTACCGCGATCGAGGCCCAGTCCCGCTGTGGCGCATAGGCGCGCCACAGATGGAAGCCGGGATGATCGCCTGCGGGATTGTGAGTGACCCAAGCCCCGGCCGCGACCATGGCGTCCTTGTGCTCGTGCCCGATCGCGGCGCCGCAATCGTCGCACGTGAAATGCGCCGCCTGTAACCGCTCTGGATCGAGGCTCCGCAGAAAGTTTTCCCAGGTCAGAGGGGCGGGATGCCCGCAATGTGGACACGGGACGTGATAGAGCCGCTGGTCCGACCGCCGGTAAGCCCGGCTGATCCGGCAGGTTCCTGCAACCTGCGGTGTCGAGACCCGCAGTATCTTTGCATCCTCATAGCCCGATGCCCGCGACAGCGCGAGCGCCTCCGGATCGCCCTTCGGGCTCATCTCGAACTTGGACAGATCGTCGAGGACGACGAGCCTGCGTGACGTGCCCGCCAGATCGTCCGGCGACCCGGCCGACGTGACTTTCAGGCTGCCGTTGCGGGAGAGCGTCTCCTGGTTGAACTTAGCGTCCTTGTTGTCGCCGGATCGTCCGGTGCCGAATACCGCGATCAGTCCCGGCGCCTGGCGCCGCATAGGTAACCACTTGTTGTCCACCCACTCGGTGGCCGAGCTGGTCGTGGGATGCACGACCAGGCTGTCGAGCGGTCCGTATTCGTGCCAGGCCCCGATCACAGGATTGACGACAGAAACGGTCTTGCCCCATTGCGCCGATCCTCGCAGCGTGACTTCGCGCGACGGATGCTCCGGCGACAGGACTTCGTGGATCTGCCGCAGGAATGGAAACCGCGCGATGCGGAACGGTCCCGGCATCGGTGACCGCTCATCGAACACGATGTTGTCTTCGCACCATCGGGTGATGTCCGGTGGCAGCGGCGGTCGCAGGGCTTCGGCGACCGCCGCTGCGATCACGGCGTGTGCCGACGTGAGAAATCCCATCTCAGATGTCGTCCGCGCGCTCGGCTTCGGTCATCTGGATCCGCCCGGATTCGGCCCCCAGCCCATCCGACCGGGCCGTCCGGTGAGCCCGCCAGGTCTCGACGAGCAACTGGCGGGCGGTCTTGTAGTCGACACCCAGATGATCGGCGATCTTGCGCGCACCTTCGCGAAGGACCGTCTCAAAGGCAGCAATCTCCTGTCCGACGATCCGCGCCGTCTGCCGCGCCGCCTCGGACGCGAGCACGAAACTGCCCTCCTCCTGCTCGTTCTGTCGCCGCATGCGGCGGGCTTCCTCCTCCGCCTTCTGGGTGCGCGCCAGTTCGTAGCGATCGGGATCGCTTGGCCGCAGCTCGGTGTCGGATCGTTGCGACTTGATCTGGTCAACCACGGGCGCCGCAGGCGGCGCCTCATGCCTCAGGGTGGCAAGTGCCGCCCGCGTCGATGCCCCGTTGCCCATCATCTGGCCCGGGTCGAGCCTGCGCCCAAGCGCGACAGCACATTTATCGAGATCGAACCGCCGCGCGCGACCGCTGCCCTCGTAGCAACCGTCCAACTTGCCCTCGGAGACATACTGACTGATCCGCCCGCGCGTGACGCTGAGCCGCTCGGCAAGAGATGTAGCGTTTACCTGGTTCATTGTTTTCAACTGGGCCTGTCGGTTTAGCCTCCTGCGCAGGTTTAGCCTCCTGCGGTTTAGGCTTCGCATCACTTTTAGCCCCGAGAATCCTAAGCTCTCTGCGCGCCCGTATACGTTATGAGTTGGGAAAGGACCCGCTACGAACGATTGTTGCGCGCGGATAGGTACGAACGATTGTTGCGCGCGGATAGGGACGAACGATTGTTGCGCGCGGATAGGGACGAACGATTGTTGCGCTCAAACTCAAACGCGCAGCCCAGACTCGCGGCGTCGGGCACAATGCAGGCTGCCAAGATGGAGCGTTAGAACCCATCTGCGCCGCCCATCCTCCGGACCTGGGCGCTCTGCACGCGCGTGGTCTCCGGCATCGGGCCTGTTAGATCGGACCATAAGAATCAAGAGGCGTATCCGTCAAGCGGCAATCTTGACCATCTGGTCCGCCGTCGCCGTTGCCAGAACGTCGCCACCGAACATGGCGACCCGGAATCGCACCTCGCCCGCCTCGATCGACACGACCTCGACCCGCGCCTCGCCGAACAACCCGCCGATCACCACAGCCCGGTCCCCTGGGGAGAGCCTGCGCGCGGCCCGCCGCATCCGCTGCTCTGCCGACCGCCTTGCATGATCGACCTTGCGCATAGCGATGATGGCCCGCAGACCGTAGGGGTCGAGACAGCCCCACTCGCCCGAGCAGAGCGTGACAGCACCGGTGACCATCTGACAGGCCGCAACGCGGTGGCGCAGCACGGTGCCCGGAAAGCGCGCGAAGACGTAGCCCGGCAGGTAACAGCGCACCGCCTCCACCTGCCTGCCAAACCGCATGACGTGCCGACGGGTCACGGGGTGAAACCCCTTTACCCCACGCTGGGCGAGCCAGGCCTCGACGGCGTCCTCGCGCTGTGGCCGAACCGTCAGTGCGTGCCATCGGGCCTGGCCTGGCGACACGAGGCATCTGTCCTGAGCAGGGGCGGAAGGCACCGCATCGCCAGTCCGCAGATCGCGGAAGTCGAGCGTCACGACGCGCCCTCCAGATTGTCCTTCAGGTTCCCGACCAGGTCGGTCAGGGCGCTCGTCTGGGTCAAGCACCACTGCTCGAACTGCAGATCGTCAGCACTGTTGCCCACGCCGCGCGACCGGCGGTCTTCTATGATTTTCAGGCGGTGGGCGATCTCGCCCGCACGGGCCGTGACACGCGCGCGGGCGGCGGGCGTGTACGGCGGAACCTTGCGGGCCTCGAAATACTCCCACGTTGCGAGCAGCGTGCCGCAGAGGATCGCACGGGGCCCCTCGACCGACCTGAACCACCGGACGAGCGCCGGCATCTCCACGAGCGGCCTGTGCTGCACCGCCTCGGCCAGGGCGCGCACGGTGGGCAGGTCGGGCCAGAGGTTGCGCAGCCTGCCCTGACCCTTTGATTGCAGCATCCCGCGCAGCGCAGCCAGGCTCTCGTCGGTCATGTAGGCCAGCTCGTCCGCCAGTGCGTTGAGCGTCCGGGTTTCGTCCTCGGGCTTGAGCCGCGCCGGCGAACGGAAGGCCATCGGATCGAACAGGAGGCGGCGCACCCGCGCCCGTCCGCTTTCCGGCAACGGTCCTGCCTCTTGTCCCGGCATCGTCCCGGTCCGGTCGCCTGTCTTCGCCTGCATCGTCTCTGCCCCTTCTCAGCCTCTGTCCTGCACCAGCTGTCCCCGGTCAGGCGTTTCGTTCTGTTCCGTAATATTCTTATCTTTTCTTCTCTTCTCTTCTCT
>Ga0163144_10019648_pt1 | contig 13578 bp, 14 predicted proteins | sample OliLak19BULKMAT1_FD_123175 | JGI IMG/M metagenome (GOLD analysis project Ga0163144, IMG submission 123175) | Freshwater microbial mat bacterial communities from Lake Vanda, McMurdo Dry Valleys, Antarctica - Oligotrophic Lake LV.19.BULKMAT1 | ecosystem: Environmental > Aquatic > Freshwater >... | reverse complement strand
GCCCTTCTCTTGCCTGGACTGACTTTGGTCGTTTCACCCCTAATTTCACTCATGAAAGACCAGGTAGACGCGCTAACGGCCAATGGTATACCAGCTACCTTTATTAATTCCTCCATTGATAGTCTTGAACTGGCACGGCGGATGGCAGACGCTGTTTCGGGCAAATATAAACTGATGTACTTGGCACCCGAAAGACTATCAGTGCCTGGTATCCACACCTGGCTTAAGGCCTGCACGATAAGTGCGCTCGCCATTGATGAGGCCCACTGTATTTCACAGTGGGGCCACGATTTCAGGCCGGACTACCGTAACCTAAAATCATTTCGGCGGGAATTTCCGAATATCCCCATCATCGCGCTGACAGCTACAGCGACGCCCCAGGTCTGTACCGATATTATTTCGCAGCTACACCTCGCTACCCCCCAAGTCTTTCAATCAAGCTTTTACCGCGAGAATTTACATATTCGCGTTCTTCCGAAACACGATAAACTTCAAAAAATTGCTACACTGCTACGGAAACACAAAGGTGAATCAACCATTATCTACTGCTTTTCACGCAAAGACACCGAGAGCTTGACGGCTGAGCTCGCGGTCAAAGGCTACAATGTGGCGGCCTACCACGCTGGCCTCGAACCAGACAAACGTTCACACATCCAAGATGATTTTATCTACGGTCGCACGGACATTATTGTGGCCACTACCGCTTTTGGGATGGGGATAGATAAACCTGATGTCAGGCTGGTTATTCACCTCACCTTCCCTAAAACCATCGAGGGATATTACCAAGAAATTGGGCGAGCCGGGCGAGATGGTTTACCTAGTGAGTGTGTAATGTTATATGCTGCCGGTGACAAAATGAAACTTGATTACTTTTTACGTCGGGTTGAAGATGACGCCGAACGGGAAAAACAGTATAAACAGATTGCCGAGATTATGAATTACGCCGAAGCCCGGACCTGTCGCTGGGTTCGTTTAGTTCAATATTTTGGAGAAGAGCCCACTTTTCAAAACTGTGGCACCTGCGACTCGTGTGTGTCGGTACACGATACTGAAGACGCTACCGAGATCACCCAAAAAATTCTCTCTGGTATCCTTAGGACCGGTGAGAGGTTTGGTAAAATCTACGTACTCAAAGTCCTGCGTGGGTCGCGCGAACAGAAAATACTTGATCTACAGCACGAGACGCTCTCAGTCTGGGGTATCTGCAAAGATACGCCCGAACATATTCTAGGCGAACGTTTTACCCAACTAGTGGCTGCACAGCTAATTCGAAAAAATACTGGTGACTATCCCACCTTCGCTGTCTCCACTACCGGTCGTGCATTTTTGAGTGAAAAAGGAACCATCGAGTTACCAAAAATCGATATCGCGATTTTTTCTGGTGACGAACCAGAAATATCTTTACCGGTGTCGACTAAACCAAAACGAAGCCGCGCTCGAGGGAGCGTCACCGCCGAAACTGATCTGGACTGCTTTGCCGCGCTCAAGTATCTCAGAAAATCAATTGCCGACCAACGGGGTGTACCAGCGTTTATTATCTTTGGTGACAAAACCCTCCAGGCCTTGTCCTACCACAAGCCGACCAGCTTGGCGCAGTTCGCTACTATAAATGGCGTCGGGGACAAAAAACTAAAGGAGTTTGGCGAGCTTTTTATCATTGCAATAAAAAATTACATTGCTGGTGTAACGTCAGATAAATCACAATAATAAAAGAGACCTGACCGACTACATTTCCTTACCTATGAAAAATAAAATCCTCACTGCGATTGATATCGAGCAAATCATCCTCATGGCCTGGGGCGCTACTATTTCTTTTGAAGCCATTACTCGTGAGTATAAACTGACCCATAATGAAATCGTCCAAGTCATGCGCTAACATCAATCTCCTAAAACTTGTGCGCGGTGGCGCGAGCGTAGCACCAAGGCACATATCGGTACCAGTGGAAAACATGAAGTGCTGACTAGCGTCAGTTCTAGACGACAAAAGTTTCCTATTTAAACATAGCTAAGGGCCCTAATTATAAAGCTAATTAACGCTCTATCTGATAATTCTATGTTCTTTTAGGTGTAGAGTGGTAAGCGTCGGAGCCGGAGACAAGTTAGTATGACTCGTCACCACACCTAGAGCTAGGTCATGATCTAGACCAGTCTTAATAAAGCTAGTCACAGTAAGATCAAGATAGCCCGCGGCATCTTTGAGATACGGCCACGCATCTTTATATTCTACTAAAGAACTTTTTTCTAACCGAACTAACTTAAAAATTAACCTGCCTGACTGCTGACCAAATAGTCGTACGAGGGCGGCTTGGCCTTCCGTGAGTAGCTGAAGTCGAATCCTTGCGCCCACATGCGGGCTTGATTATGCATGAGCCCAGTGTTAATTAAATTTTTTATTTCTCTATCAATCGCGGTAATACTGGCAGTGCCCTCGACTACCGCCCCGACGAGTTCACGATGCTTCCAGTCTTGGCGCGTAAACCTAAGATCTAAAAAGATAGCCTCAACTTTAGCGGTAAAGACTTTTTGGAAATATTCTCGCCAGGCGGGTTCTTGAATAAATTTGCCGGCTGTTACCGGAGAATAGTTAGCTAGAACTCGGTCACGGATAGTGGGCAGACTAATGACTCCGCGGGTAAAGTAGGGTTAAAGTTTCGTCACAGCCCCGTCGAGGTGATTTAGGGTTTTAGCGTAGACTACTGGATCGATAGAATCTACGAGGATAAGGATTTCATTATAGGTTACTTCTGGATTCATAGATTTTTTCGACAGCGCTCGCTGCAATAGACAACCCTCTCCCACTGTCCCCGACTAGACCAACTTTTTCGATTAGAAAAGGGTCGCTGGCAGCGCGGACAGTTTTTTGTTTCTTTGGGCTTTACTGCCATATTACCCATAGTATACTCACTGTCATGTCTCACGCTACCCTCATCTACCCGCACCAGCTCTTTACCAGCCATCCAGCATTAGCCTTTGACCGGCCGGTATATATGATTGAGGAACCTTTGTTGCTCAGCGAGTTCCCTACGCACACCCAAAAATTACTCTTGCACCGCCTGAGCATGCAGGCCTACAAGACAGAGCTCGAGACCAGCGGTTACTTAGTCTTCTATCTCTCAATTGATACTTTAGAACATACAGCCCAAGTTTTTTCTATATTAGCTGAAGCAGGACACACGACTCTACATATCGTTGATACCACCGACTACTGGCTGGAGAAACGGATTACAAGGGCTGCTCTCGCCCACGGTTTCATCCTGCAGCGTTACGAATCCCCCCTCTTTATTCTGGATAAAAGTGGAGCTATTACTCTGTATCAGGACAGTAAAAAATTTATGGCGACGTTTTATAAAAAAATGCGGACTAAGGAACATATACTATTGGAAGCAGACGGTAGTCCCGCTGGTGGAACCTGGAGTTTTGATAGTGAGAACCAAAAAAAGCTGCCCAAGAATATCACCCTGCCACCTGACATCACCTGCAATAATTCACCCGACACAGAAGCGGCTGTCGCCTGGCTATCAACTTTTAAAAGCGAACGCTACGGAGAGGCGAGCGCGTGGCTACCGTACACTCGAGCCGGTGCAATATCATATCTTGGTACGTTTCTAGGTGAGCGACTGGCACAATTTGGTGACTATGAAGACGCTCTCACAACTACCCACGGAAGACTTTTTCATTCCACCCTCTCACCACTGCTTAATATTGGCCTCCTGACGCCGCGCGAAGTTCTCGACGCTGCTCTCTTAGCGGCCACCACCAATGGTATTCCCTTATCGTCGCTAGAAGGTTTTGTCAGACAAATCCTCGGTTGGCGCGAGTTTATCCGGGCAGCGTACGAATGTGACGGTAGTGCGATGCGGACCAAAAATTTCTGGAACCACACCCGGCCCATGTCAGCTGAATTTTGGCAAGCAACCACGGGGGTGCTCCCACTTGATACCGCTATTGCTGGCGCTCTCAAGTATGGCTACAACCACCACATTGAACGACTAATGGTACTGGGAAATTTTATGCTGCTACGGCAGACCCATCCGGACGCCGTCTATCACTGGTTTATGGCGATGTATGTTGACGCCTACGATTGGGTAATGGTCCCAAACGTCTACGGTATGAGTCAGTTTGCTGACGGGGGCATATTTGCCACTAAACCCTACATTTCTGGGAGCAACTACCTGCGAAAAATGTCTGATTACCCCAGTGGTGAGTGGGAGGAATTATGGACTAGTCTCTACTGGAATTTTATCGAAACACACACTAATTTTTTCAGTAACAATTATCGCCTCAGTATGATGCCTCGCATGCTCGAAAAAATGAATCCTGAAAAGAGAGCTCATTATAAAAAAATAGCCCTCGACTACCTCAGAACAAACGACCCAGTTTTACAGGGCAAATTATAAGTAATGCTGGGCGTACGCATGGGCGGCTGCCTTGGTTAAAATCATTGCTACTAAAATAAATACAATTAACGAATCGACGTGATGAATTACGAGGACTTGATACATAATCACGGCTACGAGGCCGGAAGTTCCCACTAAACAAGCCCAGCGATCGGCAAAAGCGCGCAAGCTCACCTCCCTCTCATCACGAGCTGACTCTTTGAAAACTAATAAGGCATACAGTAGCGATGATACCAACAACAACCCTAAGACTAAATTAACCATTATGCTCGGCATCAAATACATAAAGGGGTCCAGAAAAGCTAACGCGGTGATGACGACAATAGACGGTACGATAACATTTTTTTTCATATTCACTATTTAAGCACAAATAAATCTTCAACTGAAACCGACAATACCTGCGACAGTTTTATTGCTAGTAAAACCGATGGTAAATAGTTCCCCTTCTCTATCGAGATGATTGTTTGCCTGGTCACACCAATAGCCGTGGCTAAGTCTTCCTGGGTAAGGCCATTGGCTTTTCTTTTTTCATGTACCGAGTTGGTAAGCATATTTGGTGCAGCATACTTGATAACGTCTCTTTGTCTAATTGGTGCGCTGGTTCAGCAACTCTAAATGTAGCTGAATTAATTTTTCAGTTTCCGGGTACGCGCCCTCGCCGACGTGATCAAATACAACTTTACCATTTCCATCAATCAAATACCGATGGGGCCAAAAGCGATTACCGTAAGCGTTCCAAGTCTGGTAGTCGTTATCTTGGACTACCGGAAAAGTAATTCCCTCTTTTTTTAGGGCAGCGGCGACATTAGCCTTCACCTGCTCATAAGCAAATTCTGGGGTATGAATACCTACGACCAATAATCCGTCGTCGTGGTATTTTTCATGCCAAGCTTGCAAATACGGAAAAGTGCGTTGGCAATTTACACAGGAGTAGGTGATAAATTCGATTAAGATAATTTTTTGACCAATGTAATCAGCCAGCTTAAAAGGTTCACTATTAAGGAAACCCTCCGGCGATACAAATTCGGTGTACGGCACCTGGTTGTTTAGAGTGGTTATGGCCGCTGGATTGATTATTACTTGAGCACCTGGTACAACAGCTTTAGGTGTACTAACCGGTCGTGATGTAGGTAATCCTTCTTGGTTTGTAGTTTGTGGAGATTCAATTATAGCGCTTTCATCGGTCGCTACTGGTACGTCTGGGGCACAAGCTCCTGACGCACATTGCTCACCTGATGCCGCCAGGGGCGGAACTATAAAATTAGTAGCCTTACTCCTTTGGGTGTCTACTGAACTGAGATACCAAACCCCGCTAACACCTAGTATTACCAGGCTCACCAGTAAAATAATAATAGGCTTCATGGTAGCTTCTCAAGTAATCGCTGCTCAATGTTAGTCACATTAAAGTAGCCATAATCGAGGAGTCCGATTTCTACCACTTTATCAAAGCCAGTAATGATAGCGATACCCAGCAGTACAAAGATAACGCCAAGCCAAAACTTAAATCGTCCGCGTGAATCTGACAGTGACAGTAGCCGCTTAGTAAATGATTGACCGAGGAGAGCGATGAGTAGAAGCACTGAGGCTAAGCCAATGACGTATGCGAGCAAGTACGCTAAGCCAAGACCAAAGCTCACAGGGAGTACGGTCGCTAAAATAACAAAGTATGTCGGACTACAAGTCGAGAAAACTGGCCCTAGTGACGCCCCGATAATAATGTCTCCCCAAATACTTTTCTTCTGATAGCCGGTACCAACCAGTTTATTTGAACGCCCTGATAGTTTGGCCATCCCCGGTATTTTTTCCCATGCTCCTGGGAAGCACAACAGGAGACCAAACCCCACCAAAATCCCCCCCGAAAGATACGACCAAGTACTGGGTGGAATAGTAATAAAGATCGTACTCGCCTTCAAAAGAAAAGTGAAGATAATGATTGATACACAAAGCGAAGCAATAACAATATAGGGAGTAAATTTACTTCGCGCTCCGGCACTAGCCCCAATCACCACCGGTAAGAGTGGCAAAATGCAGGGGGCCAGGACTGTCAGCACACCAGCCAAGAACGAAACAATCAATAGTGCCATAAGTAGAAGACAGTGACTTTAGAACTTAGCTACAAGCTCAGCCAACTTACCTCCACTCCACTTTTGAACCAGTACCCCAGTAGCGTCAACTTCAACAAAAGTATGCTGGGTAGTAACCCCATACTTTTGTTTAAGGGCCACTTCTTGATCGTAATCGGCTTTGAGAATGTGCACGCCAGCGGGAATTGTATCTAACTTACCGAGTATATCTGCGTCAGCCGCCCGACACGATGGACACCAAGCCGCGTGGAAGAAGATAACTACGTGTCCGCCATCTTTGGCCAGAGCTAATTTACTCGCATCATAAGCACCATATGAACCCTCCTTTTTAATCATTGGAGTTTCTTCTTTTGCCATTGTACTTTCAGCCTCTGTCTTCATCATCGTAGCTGACTCCGCTGCAACCAGATCTTTTTTCATCATCGCTTCGCCGCCGACTGATGAATCTTCACCCGCCATCATAGTTTCATTTTTCATCATTGACTCATCACTCAAATCAGCTGACTTTATATCCATCTTAGTTTCAGCTTCTATTTGAGGATCAACCAGGGCTTTTGTTCCGCTGCCACCGGTAGTCGCCACATAGCCGATACCGCCCAGTACAGCGAGAAGCGCAATAATTCCAATAATCCCTAGTGCTCCAAATCCGGATGTTGATTTCATACAATTTTATTATGTTTACGACACTATAATATTAGGTCTCTAAAAAATGTCAAGTATTCTTTACATTTTGCCGAGAACCAAGAGTCAGCTGTGTTTTTGATTTAGTTCATTCTGTTGTCTCCCCAGGTTACTGACGGGCGTCTTTTAGTAGTTGATGGATGTCTTGCATCGATTTAAACCAACTGGTTTCTTCGTAGTGAATCTGTTCGCGAACGCAAAATTCACGGACGAGTCGGTTGGCTTTAAAGTAAGTCGAGCGGGCCATGGCCGGGAAAAGATGGTGTTCTACTTGAAAATTGAGTCCTCCCAATAGGAAGAAAGTCAGGTAACCTGACTTGACGTTGCGGGTACTGGTGATTTGAGAGGTCCAGGAATACCTGGTGTCACTGGTTATAATCTCTTCTGATTTATGGTTGGGCGCAAACACCAAGCTCATATACGTACCAATTACTCCAATACTAGCTACCACAAAACACAGAGCTGGGAACAGAGGCAGCCTGGTAAAAATAAAACCATAGACCGCTCCGAAGTGAAATACAATTAAACCGATTTCAATCACTGACTTTTTATCCCAAATAGAAAATAAATTAAACATACCATACGCAACATTATAGAGATATACTAGCGGCAATGATACCCAAAACAGAATTGGTTGATACGGTAAAATATACGTTTTAAAAAAAATCGATCGACCGTCCAATTGATGTTTATCAAGCACAAACGGGATGTCGATATCAGGATCATGACCTTCGTGGTTAGGTGTCTCGTGGTGCTTATTATGTTTCTCATACCAGCGATATTCACTAAGGCCACCAATCAAACCCCAGAATACGGTCGCAAAAAAACGGCTCAGGCGAGGGCGATGAAGAACCATTCCATGAGAGAAATCGTGGGCAATTACTCCCAGTTGAACCGACCAAAAACCAAACCAAAGACCGTTTAAAAACTGTAGCGTTGGACTAGACAAGGTAGCGATAAAATAAAAACTCGAACCCCAGGCCAGCAGCGCGATTGTGATATGGATAAAGTAATAGACGTAAGCTCGTTTGAATAAACCTTGCTGGTAAGCTTCATCTACCAACCCAATATAACGAGGATCGAGGTCTCCACCACAACGGTGCATCACCGCCAAACAAATATCGGCCCGCTGCCTCTCATAGTCAATTTTTGCCATAATGCATTTAGTATACATTACCCCAAATTAGACCCACTATTATACCGTCGATAAGATTACCTAGCCCACACCCAGCGTCTTGTCAGGGAGGCTAACAAGGAGTATAGTGCCAGCTTGTCGTGTTTATCATAGGCCTTGAAATCTATTAATTATGCTTACCGCTGAAGCCACCTTGGCAATCTTTACCATGTTGGGAATCTCGAGCTTGGCCATTTTTTGGGCCAAACGAGTGAAGCTCCCCCACACTGTTTTCTTAGTAGTGACTGGTCTAGTTATTGGGCTACTATCTCAATTTCCCGCATTAAACTTTTTTCAGGAGTTCCGCTTGACGCCGGAGTTACTATTTTTCCTGCTTTTACCAACGCTGATTTTTGAATCTGCATACAATATTAATGTCCGGCGCCTGGTCGAGGACACTTGGATTATTTTAATTCTTTCAATTGTTGGCTTAGTTATTTCCACGTTACTAATTGCTGGGTCTCTATATTTTATCCTTGGGGCTCTCGGGCTGGGGGTGCCATTTATCATCACGTTATTGTTTGGTGCTCTGATTTCAGCCACCGATCCTGTAGCCGTCTTATCATTATTTAAGGAGTATGGTGCCCCGAGACGGCTTTCACTTATTTTTGAGGGGGAGAGCTTATTTAATGATGCTACAGCGGTGGCTCTTTTTTTGGTTATTCTCGATATTGCTCTAAATGACTATCACGGCGGAGCGACTATCCTCGAAGGTGCAGTCAGCTTCACCTCAATGATGATCGGGGGCATTATTTTTGGCGTACTAGTGGGCGGAATATTTACTAAGCTCATCGGTCTGGCTCGCGAGAACGAAATGGCTAGTATTACCCTTACCATTGTGCTCGCCCATATCACGTTTATAGGCGCAGAAGTCATCTCACACCATCTTCACATTGGTGGACTTCACTTACCAATATCGCCAATTATCGCTACCACAGTAGCCGCTATTTTTATGGGTAATTATGGCCGTAGTAAAATCAATCCTAAGGCTGAAGAATTCGTCGAGAAATTGTGGGGACAATTTGCTTTTTTGGCAAACTCACTCATCTTTATCCTGATTGGCGTGATTGTCGCCTCAATGATTGATGTGAGTATGTCCATGCTTGGTACTATCGGCATCACAATTTTGATTGTGGCGGTCGCTCGAGCGATTTCTATCTATCCCGTGGTCGGAGCCTTTAACGCCGTTGTAAATAAGTCGAAGCAAGTTCCATTAGCTTGGCAACACCTACTCTCTTGGGGTTCTCTCCGCGGAGCACTAGCGGTCACGATGGTGCTACTTATTCCCACCGATCTAACCGTTGCTGGCTGGAATCTGCCAATTCCCCCACAAGAATTTCTGTTAGCAATTACCGTTGGCTGTATTGCCGCCACTCTCTTTATTAAGGCCCCGACCATTCAATTACTTATGCGTCGCCTCAAACTCGACGAACTCACCCCCATAGAAATGATAGAGTCGCGAGAAGCTCGAGCCCTTATTTCCCATGAGGTCAGGGCTCGCATTACGCGGTATGCCGCTCGCGGTTACATTGATGAACCAATCGCCCAGGCGCTCCTTAATAGCCCTGACCTAATGACCACAACAAACAGCTACCACCAAACCGACTCTAAGGACGACGACCTATCTGAACGGGTACTAAGGATGTTTGCCATTGGTATAGAGCGTCACCACCTCAAAGAATTGTACCAACACGGTGAAGTAACTGAAGGGGTCTACAAACATCTCAGTGGTAAACTCCAGCTCCAGCTCGAAGCCATAGAGTCGGGAAATCTGGAACCGGATATGTCGATGCATACTGACGGCAAAGATATTTTTGATCAATTAGCAAAATTTATCTGGTCTTTCTTTCGACCCGAAACAGACCAAGACAAAATTGATCATCAATATATGTACTATCGAGCGCAGAGTATTATTTCTCGCAAAGTACTCAAAGAAATTACCATCATTAGTAAGGCGCCCGCCAAGCATATCTTCCACCCTGAATCATTTGCACGGGTTATTGCACTCTACACTTCGTTTAAAGACCGGTCTGAGACCAAGATGCGAGATATCGCTACTAGCCACAAAGAACGTTACGATAAATTAGCTAAATCATTAGCGCTATGTGGTGTGCACAAAATTGAAGAGTCCGTTCTCCACGAACTATTTGAACGACAGCTCATCACTCCCAAGCTATACGTTACCCTCAGCGACGAACTTCGATCTTCCTGAACCAAGGGAGTCGAGAACACCCTGAGCCGAGTCTTTTTGGGACTCGGCTCAGGGTGTTTGTACTTGCTTATAGTTAATTGGAAGCAACAGATTTCAAAAAAGCTACTATTTCTCTCTGTTTCTTCTTGGCTTTAGATCGACTCGTGCTTTCAAACATGCACTTGACCGCATACTCAGTCACACTCTCTTTGATAGCACCCCAGACATCACCATAGTCAACCACATAGCCATCAAACTTCTTCACCATTATTTCCGGTTGACCGGCCAGGTAGGCCGATACGGCCGCCATCGTAGCTTTTTTATCTTTGACAGCTACCACAACATCTTCCGTTTGCTCGTACCCACAGTACGGTGCTACTAGCTCACTAAATCGCTTGCCGGCTGCTTTGCCTTGTATATAGGCGTCAAGCACATATCGCAAAGTCAACACTACGGAATCGGTATAAAAGAAATCACGGAAGAAAAAGTGACCTGAATACTCACAGCCAAATACGGCTTCATGCTGATACATTTTTTCTTTAAGGAAGGTGTGACCCGTTCGGGCAATTACCACTCGCCCCCCACCTTGCTTGATTGTCTCATCGTAAATACGACTATTGAAAGTAGTGGTAACGAAAGTTGCCTTAGGTTCTTTTTCTAAGATAATATCGGCAATCAAAGCACCAATGGCAGCACTATTTACATAGTTCCCCGCTTCATCTAAGAAGGCAATTCGGTCGGCATCACCATCAAAAGAAATACCAAAATCGTAATGGCCATGGTCGAGCTTAGCATCCAGCGCCAGCTGATTCCCGCGGAGATTCGGGTCGGAGTCACGATTGGGGAAACTGCCATCTAGCTTAGCAAACAGCGTATCAAAATGGATTGGCAACCTAGACCGTAAAAGCGGGATAATATTATGAGCCATACCGTTACCGATATCAGTAGCAATTCGTAGACCGTTATAGCGCTCAGCTTTAACGCCAGCTAGCACGTAACGAAGGTAACCCTGATCAATATTTCGCTTGGTTACCCGACCACGCTCAGCAACTATCGACCTCGACTCTTCTTTTACCCGTTTTTTTATCTGGGCCAAGCCGTTACGCTTGGTGAGCGGAATGGCCCCAGCATGTACGAGTTTCAGACCGTTATATTCTTTTGGACTGTGTGAAGCAGTAATCATTACCCCTGGTAGTTTCAAGGAACCCGAAGCAAAATAAAGCTGAGGGGTGGCCACCATACCGACATCGACCACATCCGCTCCGGCGTCGCGAGCACCAGTCACAAACGCCGTCTGGAGGGTCGGTGTCGAAAGGCGCATATCGTAGCCTACGACAATTTTTTTATAAGAAAATTCTTCTATAAAAGCGCGGGCAATAGCGTAGGTTAGGGCTTCGTTTATTTCAGTCGGATATACTCCGCGGACGTCAGCGTCTTTAAACGCCCGCGGGTAATTAACTGCTAATTGATTATGTTCATACATATATTTGTAGTATATCACTGCCTTAAGGCCGGTGTATGGGTGAAATTTTTGCTATACTGAAGCCCTATGGAACTAATCATTATCGCTCATATCGTTAATATCATCGTCGCCGGGAGCATTGGGACATTACTACTGATTAACCATCCCAGTATGGCACGAGCGTATGGAGACGAGACACCGGCTCGGTCAATCCTTATGTGTATGTACCTTACTACCGCTATCCTCAGCGGCGCTGCTCTTGCCTTTTCTGCCATTACTATCATGGTGGCACTAGTGCTCTTCCCCTTCCAAATTATCTATAAAGTAGCAACCGTGGCGACGGTTGGAATTCGAAATCCGATAGTGATTATTAACCTAGTGATAGTGATTTTGCTGGCCGCAGCACTCTTTCGAGTGGTTGGGGTGTAGCGTTGTAAGACAAGGACTTGAACATTACATGTTCAGTACCCCAATTGGGCTTTAAGTCCCCACGCAAAGCTCATTTAGTGCTTTGCTTCCTGGACACATTAAAACAAAAATCCGCTTTCGCGGACTAACGTTTTATATGTGCCCAGGACTGGACTTGAACCAGCATGCTGTTAGGCGCTACCACCTCAAGGTAGTGGGTCTACCAATTTCCCCACCTGGGCAGGTATTTCAGACTTATTCTGAAGTGGGGATATTATGCACGAAAGGCAGCCGAACTTCAAGCCACTTCATCTGACCAAGATCGCAGATCACCAATTAAGTCTAAGGCTGTCTGATGAATTCCACCATGAGAGACAAAAATGGTTTTGCCGTGTTCTCTACACAGCTCTTTGAGCGATCCGGTATAAAGAGTCCAGACATCATTCTCAAACACACTTATTAGACCGCCGGCGGCCCGCACGAGGTAAAGTCCGGCTCCATAATCATATGAATTGAGGCCGAAAGTTAGCACCCCATCCAGGCGATTGGCGGCCACGTAGGCGATTTCCAAAGCGCAACAGCCATAGGAAGTTCCACCGCCAAATTTCATACCCAACGCTTTACGCACATTATAGCTAGCTGATTTCATCCACGACTCTCGTCCCCGGGCAATCGAAATCATGGCCCGCCCGCCTAAAACATTATCATTTAGTACGTGGATTTTTTCATTCTCATATACCCCCCCTTCCATCAGCGAGGCAAAGGTCTGATTGGTAATCGGATTATGCACAATGCCAAACGAGTCTTCGCTGGTACTCCCTAAACGCGCCACCGACACCGCACAAAATGGAATCCGGCGTAGAAAGTTATCAGTTCCATCAATTGGGTCAATGTGCCAGACAAAATCACTCTCACCGACGTAGTCCTCCCCTTCTTCACCGACGATACTGTCATCAGGGAAATGAGTTCGAATGTACTCGATAATAATTACTTCAATTTCCTGGTCAATTTTTGTCACTACTGACCCGTCATGTTTAATTTCATTGGCGTTATCATCGGCATCGAAGTACGCTCGGGCTTTTAAGCCAGCCTCTTCAATGACTTTGATGAGCTCCTTAAATTCATGTTCAATATTCATGGGAACAGTATAGCAAAAAACTTAAAAACGCTGTTACAATACT
>Ga0163144_10019647_pt1 | contig 13578 bp, 15 predicted proteins | sample OliLak19BULKMAT1_FD_123175 | JGI IMG/M metagenome (GOLD analysis project Ga0163144, IMG submission 123175) | Freshwater microbial mat bacterial communities from Lake Vanda, McMurdo Dry Valleys, Antarctica - Oligotrophic Lake LV.19.BULKMAT1 | ecosystem: Environmental > Aquatic > Freshwater >... | reverse complement strand
TAAAATCGGACAGCTTTATCTCTGTTTGACTAACTGAGAGGAGAGAGCTTAGTGAAATTTCTATGGAGCCGTTAATACTTTTTGTTAACAACGCACATAAATAGCACTATTTCATCTCGTTGGGCCCCCATAGTTCAATGGATAAAACAACTCCGTCCTAAGGAGAAGCTCTAGGTTCGAATCCTGGTGGGGGCACCAAATTAAAGGCTGAACAAACGTTCGGTCTTTAATTTTACTAACTATTGGCTACTTTTTAGATTTGCGAGAACGAGCTAAGGTATAAGTTTCGTAAACTGTTTCATAATCAAATAACTCACTATCACTAAACCAATGCGCAATCTCAGCCTCAGCTTCTTTTTCGTCACCAGATGCATGAATTATGTTGGGTGTACCTATGCTCTCTTTATCCGCGTGGCTAAAACTTATATGGGCATAATCACCCCGTATTGTACCGGGCAGAGCTGCTTTCGGCTCAGTAGTACCAACCATTTTACGCACAAGACTAACAGCTTCTATGCCTTCAAGCACAAAAGCAATAACTGGACCTTCTTGCATCATTTCAAGAGTTACATCAAAGGTCTTTTGGCCACGGCGTGAAACCATACCACTAATGGCTTCGTAGTGGTGGTGGAACTTATCGTAATCAGGTCTTAACATTTTAGCACCAACTATCTTTAAACCTACCCTTTCAAAGCGACTAAGAATATCACCGACAATACCGCGCTTTACTGAATCTGGTTTAAGAATAATTAATGTTCGTTCCATAATGTTTCCTGTTTCCTGTTTCTTGTTTACTTTTATGGTATTGTACCAGATTGAATATGAGTATCATATCTGTTGAGAATTTATAAATATTGAGCAAATTACTTGTTCACTTCTACCCCAGTTAGTAGCTTTACGTGACAATATTAGCTATTATTATACCCAGTTACAAAATTAAAAACGTGTACAATATAAGCATGTTATTTAGTAAAGCAAAGACAGATTTTTTAGAATATCTTGAGATTGAGCAAAACCGCTCACAAAAGACTATAGCTAACTATGACCACTACCTAACCCGCTTACTTGATTTTGCAGGAGATGATTTGAATGTGTCTAATGTCGACGTCGAACTGCTGCGCAAATGGCGTCTGTGGCTAAACCGGCTTGGTACGAACGTCGCAGACGAGCTACAAAAGAATACGCAGAATTATCACTTAATTGCCCTTCGTAGCTTTCTAAAATACTGCTCCAAGCGCGACATAGTAGCAATGGCACCAGATAAAGTTGAACTGGCAAAAGTGGTCAGAAAACAGGTTACTTTTTTGAATCCCAAAGAACTGGAAAGACTTTTTAAACAACCAGACTTAAACACAATAACCGGATCTAGGGACCGGGCTATTTTGGAGCTATTATTTTCTAGTGGTTTACGCGTATCTGAACTAGTAAGTCTAGACAAGGATCACATAAATCTTAAAAGACGTGAATTTATGGTCCGCGGTAAAGGCCAGAAAGATAGACCGATATTTATCAGTGAAGTAGCTTCCGAATGGGTACAACATTATCTTGATAGAAGAGTAGATAACGTAAAACCATTGTTTATGCGTAATAGTGGTACTAAGAAACCCAACCTTGACGGCAATTTTTATCGCCTTACAGCCCGTTCGATACAGCGGCTTGTTGCCAGGTACGCATTGCTAGCCGGTATTACAAAACACGTTAGCCCCCATACTCTACGCCACAGCTTTGCAACTGATTTACTTATGAATGGTGCTGACATAAGATCTGTTCAGGCCATGCTCGGCCATAGTAATATAGCTACAACTCAAATATATACCCATGTCACAGATCCGCACTTAAAAGCTGTCCACCAAAAGTTCCATGGCAAAACTTTATAAGGAGCAGGGTTACGGCACCTGACAAGCAGGATAAGTACCTACTGGAGCGTCAATCACTGCAAAAGCGGACGGCGCTGAGAGCAAACGCTTACATATGTCACCGGCTGTAAGTATAGAAAAAGGATCATGATAGCCAAGTGATGGCCTAAGAGGCAAAGTTACCTGAATACGACGGAACACGTCACCTGACTTGCCAGTTGAGTCAATGAGCGCCTGCCCGTCAATTTGATCAAGTAATGCAGCACCGTTTAAAATCTCTATGCTTGGCACTCTAACTGTCTGATAGTAAGATGTTAGCCGCATGCGGTAACGGTTTGCAGTTGCCGTTGCCGGACCGGGTGTAAATAAGTTTATGGTTGCTACGCAGCGCGGCACGGTCGCACCGCAGTTTGTTTCTAGCGTACCTGCCTGGTTATCGGTGCCAGACAACGCGTTAAGGCTCGTAGCACCACTGTTACTAGGTAGCAAAAAGAAGGTAAAGCTGTTATTCACTAGGTTTGCCCTAGACAACGAACTAATAGGAACAAGGTCTACTCTAAGCATACCTACACGATTGCCCCAGTTTAGGGCGGGTGCTATTGCAGTTGCTGGTGGTAGATTTGGGCTTCCACCAAGCATCGTAGTATTTGGCGAAGGCAATGTTAAGGGGTCTGTTAAGCCGCGGGGCGAATCCCAAGATATCCTAACCGAAGTAATTGCCTGGCCTCCTTCCGAAGCTAGAGTTGCAATAACAGGCTCCCCTGTTCCAAGCACAGGTACAGAGTCGTAAGTCTGGCGCGGCGGGGTAGCATCTACTAATACGCAGGTATAACCAACGTTCGTGGCGGCGTTAAGTGTGTAGACAAAGTTAACTGGATCGCCGTCACATGTTGTTTTTGAGTAAGTTGACGTGGCCTGTATTGCTCTAGCCGCATCATTAACACCTGACTCGGCTGCGTAAAAAGCCTGTGTGTTCTGCTGATTATCCAGAGTGTTCCGTTGTGCACGACGAGTTACCGTAGTAAAACCAATCGTCAACAAGGTCAAAATTGCCATAATTATAATTACAGAAAAAATAGATACGAAGCCTTTTTGACCTGTCCCGCTTGTAAACTTGCTCATCTTATATCTTATAGTACCAAAAAATGCTTGTGGTTTGTAGCTCATATTATTCATAGTCGCTTGCCAACAGTAGTTCTATAGGCTGCTACAGAGCAGAATTGACCACCTGCACCGACTCCTTTACAGATACTGAAGTTCGGAAAATTAGGCAAACTGGCTGGTTCAAATAAATCATCCGTGTCGCCGTAAGACACGATAATATCAACTGCATAAAGACCTACTGGGTTCGTAACATCAAATCTTGCTACGCGCATTTTTGACCCAAGAATTTCTTGACCGCCAACCGATGGGGTAACCGATGCAATGTTAACAGGGACGCACGGAGCCAAAGGGGCAAGCCTGTCCTTCCATACTACATGTGTCGCCCTACCAGCACCCGCACCCTGTGCTGGACCAACTGTATAGCTATAGCGAATATCACCGATACAGCGAGCGAAGGCAGCTACAGTCTGACTGCCACTAGTGAAGCTAGTGGGTCCTGAAACGCGCAGGAATTGACCTGGGGCACTATTGCCAGCACCAAACTGTACTGCCTGCGATACATCCTCACCAAGTTTGCGTGATAAATCTTGTGTTCTACTCGTAATGGTACCTTTGTAATACATTCGGCCAACATGAACAATTGCCACTGAACATACCAGCAATACAAATGTAAATACCGTAGTAGAAATCATGAGCTCAATTATGGTAAATCCGGCTTGGTTACGATTATTAAGTTTCATTATTGAATCCTGTACACCATTACAACCTCGCTACGACCACTGCCAAATGACTCCCATCGTACAGTTGCGGTATAGAGCTTGTCGTTCAAGGCATCACGTCTAAGCACATAACGGTAGAAGCTTGATGTACACGTACTATAGTTTAGGTCATCGGCTGCAAGTGTTCCTTGGGGCTTACTAGCAATTGTCACTACCGTGGCAGCATTAATACAAAAACCGTTGCTATTCTGACCAGTAATAGCCGTCGGGTTAGCGCTATAGAGGCCCTTAAGAGCCTCTAGCTGAGCCTGGGCAGTCTTAGAAGCCTCAGTGCGTTCTTGGTTGTCGCGCATTATATTAAGATTACGGTTCATAGTAGCGTAAACCACACCAAGTACACTGGTAACTACCGCTATCGCAATCAATACCTCTACGATTGTGTCGCCACTCTGGGCACGGTCTCGTTTAAACATTCCCACAAATACCTCCTATACCGGTGTCTACAAGCACATTTATGTTGGTCTGGCTATTGTTCTCTCCAATTGTTATCTCTGCCCTCTTGTCTCTGACAGGGTCTGTACCGCCTAATAAACATATTCTGATACCATTGGGCATTGCAACTAAACTAGAGGGGATTATTGTTGAGTTAGCTAGCATTTGCCTAGTTGTACCACCAGGTATTGGGGATGCTGTACTTGAAATAGCATGAAGCCCAACTGATCTACTACCACTAAAAGCATTTGTCGACGATGCTCCTGCACCTAGTTCATTTAAGAAGCCAAAGGCTCCGTAAGTATTTACGCTGTTTGCACCGGTGCTTGTCATCTCATAAATACGCCTAATGTTTAAGTTATAATCGAGGGTCTTATCCTCTGTAAGGTCTATTGGGTCAACCATGGCGCGGAAGTTTGATTCTGTATAATTAACGGCGTCCAAGTTAGTAGCTGCTGCTAAGCGCCTACCAAGAACAGTAAGAACCTCTGACCCGCCACTACGAGCAACAAAAACTTTGCCTAAGAACACGCATTGCCTCTGAGAACCAGGGGCTACCGGGGCCGCACTAAGTACTGGATAGCCAGTAGCTACAGAGCAGGTGTTGCCACCCTGGTAAACGCCGTTAGCCACTTCAGATATAAGTGTTTGAAGTTCTGCTTCGAGATTTCTTACAGACTGGTTAAATTCTGCTTGGGCCTGTCTACCGCTAAAAGCGGTCGCAAAAAAAATGAACATTACCGTGGTTACAGCTAATACAACCAATACTTCAGTAATTGTATAGCCTGCTCCGTGCTCTTTACCCTTACCTGCTAGAGCAAGCTGAGCGAAGTTACGCCAGCGATTCATACCCACAATTATAGCATAAGCGTATCAGTTAAAGACAATAATTATGCCTATAGCAACAATGCTGTTTTATACCACTCAATAACAGAGTTACCGAAAAGCTGGACAAGTACTATAGCAGCTATCAAGAATGGGCCAAATGGTATACGGCTGTTTGGCTTTACTTTTTTTATTGCCACACCTGGTAATACATAAAATGTACCAAGCAGTGACGCACCAAATAGCACAAGAAAAGCTAGTTTAGGATCGCCAAGTATGAGCCCTATGAGGAACCCGAGCTTTACATCACCACCACCTATCCAGCGCCCATCTGATATTACAAAAAGTAGATAGAAAATACCCCCCGCTACGGCAACACTTAGCGCCGTTTGGTATATTGCCGAAAAGTCACCACTTACCAAAATATTGTATAGAGCTAATGCTGCACCTAGAATAATCAGAGGAAAGACAATTCTATTGGGCAGCAGCATCCAGCGTAGGTCGTAGACCACAAGAGCCATAAATCCTGTAAGCATAACTAGCCAAACGATAAAGTTAATTACGCCTGCCGCTTCCCAACCTAGTGGCCAAAATAAGTACGAAGTAAGAAATAATACTGCGGTAGTAAGTTCTACAACTGGGTACTGCCAGTCTATAGATTGTTTGCAGTAGCGGCATTTCCCACTCAAACTAAGCCAACTAAGCAACGGGATCAGATCTTTTGCGGAAAGCTGGTGGTGGCATTTTGGGCACATTGAGCGGCCACGCAATACGGAATATCTGTTTTGTACAGATGATAGATTAGGTTTGATTGATGTGGACTTTTTAACTTTTGACTGTCTAATTGCTTTGGACTGCTGATACACACGCCAAACTAATGCATTAACAAAACTGCCCAATACTAAACCAGCAACTAGTATAAATACTATAATCATTAAGCATTAGCATAACAAAAAAATAAGCTCCTAAAAAGGAGCTTATTTTTTGTTAGCTTTTTAAGCTATGAATTAACACATTGAATCTGTGTAGCAGTGGCTGTCTCTACTAAGAATAGTAGTGCAATTTGTCTTGAGGTGCCTGCGTTTGTTTCGTTTAACGCTGGATTACACTCCGCGGCTAAGCGAATAATTGCCGTAGTCTCTGTAGGGAGAGATGCGGCTGTTTCAGCTTCGATAGTAAGAGTTGTAATGACCTTTGCATTTGAGGCAGCAATAATTGCTGTGCTATCAGCTGCAACGACCGGCGCACCGGCTTTGTTTGCTGATATCTCGGCAGCGGCTGACAAAAGGTTGTTAGCTTCAGTACGAGACGACTGGTTACGTTGATTACGCTGCAAGGCTGGTACAGCCAAGAACACGATAATCATGATAAGACCTGCGATAGCAAGCACAATCAAGACTTCGATGATCGTAAAACCTTGATCTTTTCTATTTTGTCTAGAATTTTTTAGTTTGTTTAACATTTACAAATGCCCCCTTTGAATGATGTTTTATTGTATCAATGCGTTGATAATACATGGGGCTACGTTAAAACACAAGCCTTTTGCAGGTAATTATCCACTAATTTGTACCTGTTATTAACCACCCAGGTTAGATTGACCCGCTAAGCCGTATATAGGTAATAGTATTGCACTAACTAACACGAAGGCTATGACTCCTAAAAGCACCATCATTACTGGTTCTATTATGGTAGAGATTGTTTTGATTTGGTTATCTACTTCTTTCTCGTAATAATCGGCTATTTTGGCCAACATAGCTTCAATCTGACCAGATTGTTCACCAATTTTTAGCATTTGTGGTACCAGATGCAAGAAGTTTGGGTCATTTACTATGGCATCAGACAACGCTTTACCGCCACGGACTTTGTCAATTGCACGGTGTAGTGATGCCTCTATGTGCACGTTGTTAACAGAGCGGGCCGTAATCTCAAGTACCTGCAAAAGAGGCACACCACTAGATACGAGCGTGGTACCAGTACGGGCAAACCTCGCCATATATAACTTCATAAATAGCGGTCCAACCGGCCACATTCGCATCTTGGCCTTGTCAACTACTAGTTTACCTGGGCCAGTGCGAGCCCATTTGGTAGTAGCAAACATCATGATCACAAAAAATATTACCACCGCCCACCAATAATTGATAGTAAAGTCAGAGACAGCCAGTAATACACGGGTCGTTATAGGTAACGATGCCCCGCCAATACCGTCGTAGATACTTTTTACTTGCGGTAGCACGCCCACCACCATAAATCCAACAACTCCGATCATTACTAGAACTACGATAGCTGGGTAAGCCATTGCGCCGCGTACCTTGGACATAATTTCGGCATCTTTTTCCTGTTGGAAAGCAACACGTTCTAGCGCTTTGTCCAGCGTACCAGAAGTCTCACCGGCGGCAATAAGACTAATGAATACTTGATTAAAAACCTTCGGATGTCTACCTAGCGAATCAGCTAAAGTATTTCCAGCTTCTACATCAGATATTACTTTATTTAAGACAACTTTGAGTGGCTTGCTCGCAGTTTGATCAAACACACTCCGGAGTGACTGGACTAGAGGTAGGCCAGCGTTAATAAGAGTCGATAACTGGCGTGCAAATAGAATACGGTCTTTGGATTTCACGCGGTTTTTAAGCTTAGAGATAGGGTTGTTGGCAGTACCGTCTTTTGAATGGATATCCAGCGGTGACAAACCAGCATTTTTTATCAGCTTAGCGGCAGCCTGCTCTGATTCGGCTTGTACTTCAGCCTTGACCTTCTCACCAGTCTTAGCATCACGGGCTGTATAAACAAAAGTTAGCATTTCTTAATTAGCCTCTCATTAACCTGTCTAATTCATCAATATCAACGGCAAAATTCCTAGCCTCATCGTAGCTGATAGTTCCAGAATGGATGTTATTGACCAATGTCTTATCCATGCTCTGCATACCATATTCGGCACCAGTTTGTATAACAGCATCCAGCTGATGACTCTTGCCCTCACGGATGATATTACGCACGGCTGGAGTGGCAATCAATATTTCTGCAGCGGCAATACGGCCACCACCAATTGCGGGCACCAATCGCTGCGAACAGATAGCCATTAGAATATTGGACAACTGGGCACGAATCTGAGGCTGCTGATGTGGTGGAAACACGTCAATCATGCGGTCAATACTTTGGGCTGCAGAGTTAGTGTGTAGGGTTGCAAAAACTAGGTGACCGGTTTCTGCAATTGTAATGGCCGCGGCGATGGTCTCAAGATCACGCATTTCACCAATCAGAACAACATCTGGGTCCTGGCGTAAAGCGCTACGCAGTGCCGCGCTAAAACTAAAAGTATCGTAGTGAACTTCACGCTGTACAATCACAGACTTGTTAGATTTATGCGTAAACTCAATTGGGTCTTCTATGGTAACAATATGACTAGCCCGCTCAGCGTTAATTTTGTGAATCATTGCCGCTAAAGTAGTGGATTTGCCTGAGCCTGTTGGGCCAGTAACCAATACTAAACCACGAGGATATTCTGTGAATTTAGTAACTATTGGTGGTAAACCTAATTGCTCAACAGTCATGACTTCGTTCGGGATGAGGCGAAGAGCTGCAGCCAAGTTACCGCGCTCATGGAATGCGTTCACACGGAAGCGACCAAGATCACCAAAAGCAAAGCTAAAGTCAAATTCCTTATCTTTGAGCAGAATCTGCTTCTGATCTTCGTCTAGAATTGCAAAAATTAGCGTCTCAACTGACTCTTCGTTAAGTGGATCAGCGCCACTTACTGCCACAAGCGAACCATCGACACGCAACATAGGCGCTAAGCCTACTTGCAGGTGAAGGTCCGAGGCCTTTTTCTTAATAACTTCTTCGAGCAATATCTCGATACGTGGGCTACTCGAGGCAGTCATTTATTTACTCTCCTTATTATTCGATTTTTGCTGTATTTGCTGTATTAGCTGTATATAATTCATAAATCCCATCCCTTTTAAGCTGTATCCTCTGAAGCAACGCGCGCGATCTCTTGGAGTGTAGTTTTGCCCGCTAATGCCTTGAAGTACCCGTCTTGCTGCATAGTTACCATACCTTCTACTTGTGCAGCTTTCTGGATATCTGAACTCGAAGCTCGTTTCATGATTAAGTCTTGGATTATTTCCGAAACTTCGAATACTTCGTACAAGCCGACGCGCCCCTTATAGCCACCTGGCGCTTCGGGAGCTTCTTTGCCCTTAAACAAAGTATAAGCGTTTTGTGTCTTTAGAGGCAAGGCTTCATAGCCTAAATCTTCTCCTGCGGCCTTTAGGTCGGCCTCTTTCTCTGGCAAAAGCTCTCCTAGGTGTTGTTGGATTAGACCGGATTCGGCCTTGTCTGACTGATATTCTTGTGGTTCATGTAAGCGACGAACCAAACGCTGGCCAATAACAGTACGCACAGTGCTAGCAATAAGGAATGGCTCAACGCCCATATCCAAAAGACGCGGCAAAATACCGGCTGCCGAGTTAGTGTGAAGAGTGCTGAAAACTAGGTGGCCCGTTAATGCTGCTTGTACAGCCAGGTTGGCAGTCTCTGAGTCACGAATCTCACCGACCATGACTACATCAGGGTCCTGACGCAGGATAGAGCGTAGGCCGGCAGCAAAAGTAAGCCCGACATCACTATTAATCTGTATCTGGTTAATTCCACTCATCTTATATTCAACCGGATCTTCAAGTGTGACAATATTTATACTATCGTCTTTGATCTCCTGGATAAGTGCGTAAAGGCTGGTTGACTTACCCGAACCGGTCGGTCCAGAAGTCAAAATGAGTCCATTTGGGTTAGCAATACCCTTACGGATAGTGCGCAGTGCTCGACCAATATAACCCATGTCCTCAAGTTTTAGGCTGGTGCCTGATTTGTCTAATAAACGAATAACTACCTGTTCGCCCCATACGACCGGGCTAATGGCAATACGAAGGTCAATTTCTTTTACGTCAACCTTTACCGTAAACTGGCCGTCTTGTGGGATACGGTGCTCATCAATTTTGAGATTACTTAAAATCTTGATACGGCTTACTAGTGGGGCTTCTGTGCTCTTAGGCAGTTTCATAATTTCGCGAAGAACTCCATCGATACGACAGCGTATTTTTAATTCGTTTTCGAGCGGCTCAATGTGTATATCTGATGCCCGGTTCTTAGCCGCATATTCCAATATCGTACTCAGAGCTTTACTAATGGGCGAATCCTGTACGATGGTACGGATGTTCTTTTTTTCTTTGTTCTTCTTTGCTGTAGCATCGTCCTCTGGCTCTTGAGAGGTAGCCAAAGCTTCGGCAACATTACCGTCTAAACTAGCCTTGTACAGCGACAGAGCGCCTCTGATTCCCTGCTCACTGGCCGCATAGACCTTGAGTGGCTTGCCAATCTTGTTACTTAGAAAGTCAACCGCTTGAACATTATCTGCATCGAGCATAGCCACAACTAAACGATGCTGCATTTCGCCGAGCGGCACCGCCATGTAACGCTCCGCTATATCGTGTGGTAATAATTCTAAAGTAGCCTGGTCAATTGGCGCGTTTGTTAGATTAACGTAAGGCACCTTTGTTACTTGTGCGGTAATCTTGGTCAGGTCTTCTGGATTTACTTTGCCCTCCGATAGAAGTAACGAGAATAATGGCGAACCACCCTTGTCAGCTTTAAGGCGCAGTTCAACTAGCTTGCTTTGTTCTAGCAAACCTTCTTTTACAAGCTGTTCTTCAACCTGTTTTTGAGTTGTGGCCGAGAGTACGCTCAAGTTCGACCTCCGTTATTGCACTTCGGTAAATGGCTGGTTGTTACTATTTGGTGCAATTTCAATCCTTCTTGTTGGATTGATTGCGTCTGTATTAAATATTTTTTTGTCGGGCAACTGAAAATCTGGAGTGATAGCACCGACAACCTCAGCACTTTTCTTTTCATTACTTGGCGTAATATAGTTCGTCGATACAAAGTACGACAGTGCACTAGCAAATACAACTATTCCAATGAGTGCGGCTATGTCTTGTTGTTTCACGGTACTTGCTCCTCTGTTATTTCAAGTCCTTTTTCTGGCTGGTAAAAGGTCTTCATACTCACCGTTGTTTGTAGAGTAGTATTTGAGCCGCGTAGCTCAAGCTGCAAAATATGAAAAGGACGAATAGATTTGTCTAAATTATCTATAAGGGTCTTAAAGCCTTCGTAACTTGTTGCAACGTCTATAGAAAGTGGTATATCGACGACGGCTTCGGTAGTATTTTCCTGCTGAATTATTGCATCGTCAGTACCGGTAATACCATTTATTTTATAACCAAATAATAGCTGCTCAAGGCTTGAGGTTAGTGCCGGAAAGTCATACCTACTTGGTAATGAATCTAGGATCAGCTTTGCATTATCTCCTTCTCTATCACCTTGGCCATCGGGTGAACCTCCTATCAAGTTGGGGTTTTGATTTCGGAAAGTATCGTATGACTCTTTTAGTGAATCAACTGCTTTTTTGTTGTCCTCTAATTGCTTAACAGCTACTTCTTTCTTGCCAGAAACTTTGTCTAGATAGTTAGCTTGTGACCAAAGGCCCTTGCTTACCATCAAAGATCCTACACTTATTACTGCTGCAATCGCAACAATAACAAAGATAATTGTTTTATCTTTATCAACCTGTACTCTTTTTGAGCCCTTTATGCCTTTGCTTGATGGTGCCATTACTGTTGCTCTCCCTCGGCGGGTAAACTGCCGTTAAACAAGTCTGATGACTGTGATGCTGACTGTGACCTTGTAGTGACTATGGATGGTATTTCTAGCTGAACTTCTTTTGCGCCATCAAAAATTACTGCATCAAAATTAAACGTAATTGTAAACGAAGCCGTTAAATCATCACGACCGAAGTTCGTTAATACTACGCCGGTAAAAGCAGGCTTGGTTTCACTAGGGTCATTAACTTTGTAATTGGTAAACTTTAACGTATCTACGTAACGGTTTACTGCTTCAAGTGACTCGCCAGTCCCCGCTACTTCAATCTTGGAGGTTGAGAAATCAACGTTAACTTTGCTTAGATTAATTGTGCCTGTAGGTGTAGTTTGATCCAAATACGACGGGAGACGTTTTACAGCTGGTCGACCTGCATAAAGCGAAGGCAGGGTATTAAGTTGGTTCTGAACACTGAGAATTTTCTTGATATCGGGAATATCATTAATCTCATTCGAAATCCTATCAATATCCTTATCGAGATTAGCTATGTGACGATTTTGAACAGCAGCAAGTGATGCAGTTATTATTACGAGCCCTACAGAAACTACCGTAAAAGCAACCGAACCTACGATCATTATGCGCTTTAGACGTTTAGTCTTAATATACTCTACCTTGACCTGTGGAAGAAGGTTGAACTGTATCATCTATTCATTCCTCTCCGCTAGACCTGCTGCAACACCAAAATGATTAGATACTGCCAATAATTCATTTTGACGATCTGCCGGGAACGCAACATTACGCCATGCATTACCAATCTCTACATTTACACCAAATTTGTTAGCTAAGTGCAGTGGAAATTCTGGCAATACAGAAGCACCACCGGTTACAATAATGCGATCAAGCTTAAGGTTTGGATACCGTGACAAGAAAAACTTTATGGACTTATCTATATCACTGACCAGTAGGTCTACTGTACCGATAATGGCATTGTATATTTGGCCTTCAAGCTTATCTTTACCAAGGCCGAACTTAAACACAAACTGCTGAGCCTGCTTTTCATCGATATTAAGATTCTGCAGAGCCGAGCGGATAATTGCATCGGTACCGGTAGGTAGCGAACGAATAAGACGCGGTGCACCGCCCATAGTAACGACAATGTCAGTCGTCTTACTACCGATGTCTACTACCATGACTGGTGCAGGACTATCCTGTGCAGTTAGTGCACGAGCTAAAGCTAAGCTATCTGGCTCAAAAGCAATTACATTTAGTCCAATCGACTCTAGCATGTCCAGACGAGATTCTACAAAATCGTTAGCAACGCTACTTATTAACACCTCTACCTTGCTCGCATCAGCCGGCGAATCACCTATTAAGGCCCAGTCCAGTTTGCTTTCTGCAACAGGAGTTGGGATAAGCGAATCTGCCTGGTACATAAGGGACTTTTCTAGCTCTCCCTGATTAAGACGATCCATATCAACGACAGTAGTAAAGACTTTATTAGAAGGCAATCCAACTGCAACGTCACGCGTAGTAATCTTAGCCTGCTCAAGCAGTTCGCGAACAACTTGGATAACTTTCTGTTGGTCGGCTTTGGCGTCAGACATAGAAATCTTTGCATCAATTGGCATGTAACCATATTTAACTAGGGCTTTAGTTGCCCCACTGCCACGAAGTTGTACAACTCGAACGGCAGTGGTACCTATGTCTAGTCCAAAGAAATTAGATACCCCACTCAGTATGCTCATAATTACTCCGATTATAGCATAAGCCTTATCTTAACCTATAGCTTTTTTAAGTTTACTTGGTAATTCACCTCCCCTTAAAACACTGGCGGCATGGTAGTAATGGAGTCGTAGGCACCAACCGAGTTGTAGCCTGGTCCATCTGCTGGTTGTTTTAATGGGCTTGGGCCTAGATACATTTCTGGTGAG
>Ga0163144_10019646_pt1 | contig 13579 bp, 14 predicted proteins | sample OliLak19BULKMAT1_FD_123175 | JGI IMG/M metagenome (GOLD analysis project Ga0163144, IMG submission 123175) | Freshwater microbial mat bacterial communities from Lake Vanda, McMurdo Dry Valleys, Antarctica - Oligotrophic Lake LV.19.BULKMAT1 | ecosystem: Environmental > Aquatic > Freshwater >... | reverse complement strand
TGTAAAGAATGAAGTCTGCTCAATTTGTGAGAAATTATTAATCTGCGGATCAGTCGAGAAACGTTCATCGAGGGTAGTGATAGTTATCCTTGAATTAAGTACTGACACGTCTACATGTGCGAGAAGCGACAACGCAGATCCTCCTGAGAGCATAAGGAGAACCGGAATATCTGCATGCTTATTCAATGTAGCACTAAGAGCGTGACTAGCATCGATATCGGGAGTATTACTAACTAAAATCTCCATGTTACTCTTTGCTTATTACCTTATGTCCACCGAATTGATTTCGCATTGCGGCTACTAATTTTCCAAGATATGACTCTTGATCTCGTGTTTGTTTTCTTTGAGCAAGAGCTGCCTCAAGGACTTTTACGTCTCCGAGCGTAGTGATGTGTTCCATTTCAAATTCCGTTTCGCCTTGCGGAACCTCACCTTTAATTGCGTCTATCTGACCTTCTTCATATGCCTCGCGCAGCCAGGAAACAAGCTTGCTCATAATGATGCTTTCATGCTCATAGGGCTTAAGTACCTCCTTAAGATTAATACCGAACTCTGCTTCGTGCTCATGTAGTACTGTCATACCCTCGGCTATCGCTCCCATCATTCCATACTCAATACCATTGTGGATCATCTTCACAAAATGACCTGCACCCTCATTGCCTACTCGGGCGTACCCATTTGGAGCCGCCAACGCTTTGAATATATGTTCGTGTCTTGAAAAAATATCAGTATCACCTCCAATCATAATTGAAGCACCATAACGTGCACCCTGCATACCTCCCGAAGTTCCCACATCGAGAAAGTGGATACCTTGTTCTTTCAGCTCTTTATGTCTTCGGATTGAATTCTTATAGAAGCTGTTGCCTCCATCAATTACAGTGTCTCCTTCATCAAGAAGTGGTATGAGCCCCTCTAAGACAGTATCGACAGCGCTACTTGGTACCATAAGCCACACAACACGTGGTGACTGCAATGTACGAATGAGTTCATCAACTGAGACGACAACATCAATTCCTGCCTCTTCTGCAGCTTTCCGAGGTTCCTCGCTTCGATTATATCCAACGACTCGGTATCCTTTCTCTACAAGGAGCGTAGTCATATTGAATCCCATGCGACCAAGTCCAATAAATCCCAGTTCTTTTTCCATAGTAGTAATGTACTTACTTAATAACAGGTCCAACAGTTCCTTTCTCGTACTCGTGAAGCGGAAGGTTTGCAAATGATTCGAGTATTGGTGTAATAAATTTCCACGAAGCGGTAACCTCTGCACCACTCACAAATCTTGTCTGATCCCCGATAATACAGTCGTACAATACTCGTTCATACGCTTCAGGAGAACGAAATACCTCGCCCTCTTCCTCAGCGAGTACAAGTTCCCGCTCATGGAGCTTAAAGATAAAACCTGGTTCTTTAACCCACATGGAGAGACAGATACTTTGTTGAGGAGAAAACATAATACGTAGCACGTTACGATGCGTATGCACTTCTGGTTCCGCTCCACACGAACAGGTATCAGTCGGTCGAAATGAGACAGTCGCTTCAGCAAATGAGGAGTCGAGAGCCTTTCCTGACTCCAGCATCACCTTTACATCCTTCCAGGACTCGCTATCAATATGTGTCTCAATCTTGAAATACGTCTCCGTCGTGCTTTTCGGGTCTACCCCAGAAGTTTCGAGATAACCGCTGTACTGGCCACGAATACGGTTGTCAGTATCGTGCATAACAAGAGACTGTATTGCCTCAAGTCGACTTTTTCGGACTGCATCGGATGAATGGACATCTGCAGGCTTCATGGTAAGCAGTGCGAGTATTTGGAGCATGTGGTTTTGTCCCACATCACGTAGTGTACCGATACCATCGAAGAACGAACCGCGAGTCGACACATCCTGTGATTCAAAAAGTCTCACGGAAATCTCTTCAATTCGAGTACCATTCCATGAGTCCGACAAAATACTATTTGCGAAGCGAATCGATATAATGTTTTCAATAGCGTCTTTTGCAAGGTAGTGGTCAATGCGATAAATTTGATCTTCTTTGAAAAGTTCACAAAGCTGTCGCTCAAGCGCTTCGGCAGTCGCAAGGTCACTCCCGAAGGGTTTCTCAACCAGCAATCGAGACCACGAACCAATGCCATCACAGAGTGCCATCACATTACTCTCTTTTAACTTCTCAAAAATTCCAGCATACAAATTGGGGGGCACAGCAAGATAGAAAAGTTTGCTCGTACATCGTCCGATAGACGCATCAAACTGTGTGAGTTCATCTGAGATCTTCTTATATGAAGCACTGTCGTCGAAACTCCCAGAGGCAAAGCGCACTCGTGCGCAAAACGTAGACAGCTCATCTTCCTGCACTTCTGATTTTTTTGCCAAAATGCTTGCTCTCACAAATTCACGGTATTCATCGTGTGAAAATTCCTTGCGAGACAGACCGATGATTGTGAAAACGGAAGGCAGCAGTTTCTGTGTATAGAGGTCAAAAAGAGCGGGTAGTAGTTTTGTCTCTGCCAAATTACCTGTGCCACCAAATATGACGATTGAGGTAGGTTGATTATATGTTTGTATCTTGCTCATCACACTATTATACAGGTGATACTTGCCGACACACAGACGGACATGTTAATATTTAAGTAATCACGCAAGTAATAAAGTATTATGTTAGAAAAAACAGCCATAGACAAGATAAAAAAACGCCTTGACGCGTCGGAAGATGACGCTATCCTCACAGAAGTGTTTAAACTCCTCGGTGACAAGAGTCGTTACCGCATAGTAAAGATCCTCACCGAGGAAGGTGAGTTGTGCGTAAGCGACCTCGCCGCCGTTCTCGATGCTTCAATGTCCGCAGTGTCACAGCATCTGCGAGTCCTTGAGATGTCAGGACTTGTTGCGGGTGAGAGGATGGGCCAAATGATGTGCTACAAGCCACTTATGGAACACCCGAAGGTCAAAGCAATTATTAAGTTAATGAAATAAAAAAATATATATGAAAACAGTAACTATCTATTCATCACCAACTTGTCACTTCTGCCACATGGCTATAGAATTCTTTACTGCGAATAATATTCAATTTACTGATCACGATGTAGCTACTGACCCAAATGCTATTAAAGAAGTGGTAGAAAAATCTGGTCAGATGGGAGTACCGGTTATTGATGTTGATGGAAACATAATTGTAGGTTTTGATGAACCAAAACTGCGTGAATTGCTTGGAATAACTGAATAATTTAATCACCTTACTATTAAGAAATATGCAACCGACACAAATAAAAATTACCATTGTCGTTTTACTCATTATTGCTGGAGTTGGATATCTAGCAACTAAAGATAACAGGAGTAAAGCAATCACTGCGGAGGATACCACTGCGGTCGTGTCAGAAAAAAGCACCACTGAAAATACTCCATCGAATAACACAGAAGTATCTACTACTGAACTAACTCAAGTAACAGAAGCCGGTACGTACCAAAATTATGACCCTTCACTAGTTGAAAACAGTAAAGCAGAGCACATAATTCTAAACTTTTCTGCGACCTGGTGTCCTAGCTGTAGAGCTCTCGATAAAGATATCCTTGCCAATAAAGACGCAATTCCGGCAGGTGTAGAGATTTATAAAGTTGATTACGATACCTCAATTGAACTCAAGAAGCAGTACGGCGTTACTACGCAACACTCACTTATTGAGGTAGCCGCTGACGGTACAGCAAAGAGCAGTATTACGCATCCAGCAACTCTTGCTGACGTACTTAAAACAATTTAATTCATGACGTTGCTTCTCATATCATTTGTAGCTGGACTGCTTACAGTACTTGCACCATGTGTACTACCGTTACTCCCTGTCATTATTGGCAGTAGTGTGGGAGCAAGGAGTAAAGCAACGCCATATATTGTCATTGGGTCACTCGCTCTTTCGATCTTCATCTTTACCTATCTTCTCAAAGCCTCAACTGCACTCATTGATATTCCAACGTACGTATGGAGCTATCTCTCAGGTGGAATTCTCTTTGGATTTGGCCTCATACTCTTATTTCCGACACTTTGGGAACACTTGCCATTTGTGAATAAAGGGAGTGTGGGAGCAAATAAGCTTTTGGGTGCTGGTTATCAAAAGAAAAGTATCTGGGGTGATGTACTTATTGGTGCGGCACTTGGTCCGGTATTTTCGACCTGTAGTCCGACGTACTTTGTCATTCTCGCAACGGTACTACCAGCCAGCTTCCTTTTAGGTACTTTGTACTTACTTGTGTATCTCCTCGGACTCGTAACTGTGCTCGTGCTTATTGCGCTTCTTGGCCAAAAGATTACCACGAGGCTTTCAGTTGCATCCGATAGTCGAGGCTGGTTTAAAAGAGCAATTGGTGCGCTCTTTATTCTTCTATGTATCCTTATCGTCACCGGTAATGATAAGAAGTTTGAGAGCTGGGTACTTGATCAAGGAATCATTGATGGGGTGCTCCAAATAGAACAGGGGCTGCTAAAAAATCTTGACGAAGCAGGAACAGAACCAGTGACACAGACAATCGAAAATGCCTTGAGCATTACTGTTCCCAAAGCCCTTTCCACACACTTTCCTAATACAGACTGGTCAAAAGCAGATGCCCGAATCGAAGGAGCAATTTCTGGCGGTCCGGGTAAAGATGGCATCCCCGCTATTGATACTCCAACTTTCATGCCGCTTGCTTCATTCTCTCGTCCTGATGAAGTGCAGGCAATTGTCTTGTTTGGAAAGAATGTTGTTAAAGTCTACCCGTACAATATCCTGACGTGGCACGAGATTGTAAATGATGAACTTGATGGCAAGCCAGTAGCCGTTACCTTTTGCCCTCTTTGTGGAAGCGCCCTCGTGTTTGACCGCACACTCCCTAGCGGGACTGTATCGACATTTGGCGTGAGTGGGTCACTACTTGAAAGTAATATGATTATGTATGATCGCACGACCGAGAATCTGTGGCAACAGAGCACCGGGAAGGTTTTGGCTGGTTCTTTGTATCCAGCAGAACTTACTCGCGTACCCTTCCAACTTCTTATGTTGGGTGAGATTAGAAAAAACTACCCCAACGCAATAGTGCTTAGTGAAAAGACTGGACATAACCGTGATTACGCCAGGAATCCATACGCTGGCTACGAAACTGACAATCGTTTCGTTTTCAATCCAAGTGATCTTGATACTTTGTTTCCCCCAAAGACCATAATGGTCGTCTTTCGTGATAAGGACACAACCCTTGCTTCACCGTGGCTCGCACTACGAGAAAAAGGTACTGCAGCTACTACACAAGGAAGTATCACGTATACACTCAAAGTTACTGACGAGGGTGAACTCACCATCACCGACAACACAGGTGCGAATCATCCATTCTATTTTGAAATGTGGTTTAGCGTCGCCGTTCAACACGGTGAAGACATACAAGTTATTCAACCATAATCATTCTATGTATGATAGCCGTTTATTTGTGAGATTTGTAGAAAGATCCATGTGAATGGAGTAATAGCTTGTAGTGCACGGTGCGAACCGAGTAAAGACCAAATAGAGAACAATAAAATATCTGATCATGAAACTAAAAATTAATCTTAAAAATACTCTCGGCACACTTTGGATTATTGCTATCCTTGGTGCGATTTATTACTACATCACTGTCGGAATTTCCATTGATGACATTCGCGGGTATCTTGGCGGACTCGGATTATGGTCAGGACTTGCATTTATTGTAGCGTATACAGTGCGACCATTGGTCTTTTTTCCAACATCCATTATGACACCACTTTCTGCAGTGCTTTTCGGACCAGTCATGGGATGGATTTACTCATACATTGGAGAAAATCTTTCAGCAACAGTTGCCTTCTTTGCGGCACGTTACTTTGGACGCAGTTTTGTAAAAGCAAATGAAAATGTATTTATAAAGAAGTATGATGAGAAACTCCGTTGTTGTGGATTCGAGACGGTACTCATGCTTCGTCTCATACCATTATTTCCGTTTGATTTTGTAAACTTTGCATCAGGACTTTCAGCCATCAAGTATCGTAGCTATATCAGTGCCACTCTTCTTGGAGTTATTCCTGGCCTTACCGCGTACATCTTTCTCGGGGGATCTATCGCTAATCCATACCTTCTTATCCCAACGATGTTGCTTTTTGGTCTTATTTCCTACATTGCTCATCGTCACCACAAAAAAACTAACAAAGTGTCAGACATCAATGTGGCAGGTGTGAGCACACAAACATTTCAGTGTCCTGTATGTAAACTACAATACCCGACAGAAGTATACGCACAACAATGTGAAGCGTGGTGTACTGAACATAACAGTTGCAACTTAGACATCATTCAGTATGCAATCAAAGAAACTGAGAAATAGTTTGTAGTCAATGCAGTTGGAATGTTGTTTGTCGCTCTTTGTTGCTTCACACTAACTCTAGAGTTGCTCTGCCAAAATTAAGAATATTAAAAATAATCAGCATGAAAGTTAATCAACTATTCAATAGAAAAAATGTCAGCGGAATACTCGGTATTATAGCCGTTGGTTTATTTTTTGTTATGGCAACAATTTTAACTAATACATACCACGAGGAGATACAGCGCATGGTACTTGCTCATGGACCACTTGGAATGATCTCGTATGTACTCGTAACCGCCACAGCCATTGTAGTAGCTCCCATATCAACACTCCCACTTATGCCCATGGCGGTCGGTGCCTGGGGCTGGATTACTGCAGGGTTCCTTTCTATAGTCGGATGGGTCCTGGGCTCACAGATTGCATTTTATCTAGCACGAAAATATGGGAAGGTACTCATACAAAAATTTGTTTCCTTAGAAAACGTATCTCGACTTGAGCATTCTTTTCCCGATAAAAATATCTTTTGGATAATTGTTTTGCTCAGAGTGACACTGCCTGTTGATTTACTCTCGTATGGATTAGGCTTATTTTCTAGTGTATCCCACAAGACGTACTTCCTTGCGACCCTCATAGGAGTTATTCCATTTGCCTTTGTTTTCTCGTATGTTGGGAGCCTCCCACCGAGACTACAGGTGATAACCCTCATTGAAATATTCTTGTTTGTAGTTATTGTGTACCTTGTACGAAAACGGCTTTGAGTGGTGTTATTTCAAGTTCATGTGCATCATCTTTCTATAATGAGAACCGACGACGAGCCCAGTTTCCACACCTAGGCAGGCGCCAGCGACGAATTCTGAAAACCAATGAAAGCCAAACGTGACACCAATACCAATAAAAAATGCGACCGCAAACAGAGTCATGCGGATATACCAGTGCGTCGGTAGAACCAGTGCGAGGGTTGTCGCAAGTGCAAAGGCACTAGTTGCATGTGATGAAGGCCACCCTCCAATGATTTGTTCTTTAAGAAATCCGAAATTAAATGCATGACTATTATCAATCAGCACAAGCTCTACCCCATGGTGTCGATGTGGTGGTGAAGTTCGTCCCGTGAAGACTTTGATGATTGTTGAGAGGGTAAAACCTAATGTAATGCTGTAGAGCATCGCTAACGCGCAAGCACGATGCCAGACGTTCTTTTTGAGTACGAGGACCCCTATCGAGAGTAGTAGCAAAAAGATTGGAATAGCAAGACCAAACATGTCGGCAACAAAAAGTATCCACGAAGGGAACGTTTCAAGAACATATACCAGATATACCCAATCGAGACCCGTGGTGACTATAAGCACTGTCGCAATAATTGCTACTGCATGGAGTGGTAAATATCGCACAGAAAAAATCTGTATTACGAACTGTGCATATCGTGCAAGATGCTGCATACATTCCTACACTATCACGTAAGTGAGTAAAGTAGCCTCAGTAGTCGTTTTATAGAAGGTGTGAGACGACTACGCTCATTATTTGTCACGACACGCTTATTAATTCTTCCGGCTGTTGGGTAGGGATAGATTTTATTAAAGATGGCTGAAGTGGTCAGATCACTGGTGGTAGCCATGATGAGTTCCTGAATAAGTTCACCGGCATTTGGTGCAACCATCGTCCCACCAAGAATCTGTTTGGTCTTGCCATGTATAAACATTTTTGTATATCCATATTCCGCACTGTCTGTAATAGCGCGGTCGTCTTCCTCAAATGAAGACTCGAGCACTTGGTATGGAGTATTGCGCTTTTTAAGTTCGCTTTCATTTAGACCATACGTCGCAAGCTCTGGGGTAGTATACGTGACCCATGAAAGCGTATCCGTGTTTAGTTTCTGCTTAAATAATGGTTTGAGGAAATTTTTAATAATAAGTCCTGCGTGGAGCTCGGCGGCGTGGGTAAACTGATGTTGACCAACAATATCACCACACACAAATACATTCTTATTCGTTGTTCGTAGATACGGATCAACCACAATACGTCCTTTATCTAAGGTAATCTCTGCTTTTTCGAGCGCAAGCGACTCAGTATTGAGTACCCGACCGATAGATACAAGTACGGCATCAAAAAATAGCTTCTCTTCTGTTTTTGTTATGTTGTCTTCAATTACGAGTGTGTCACCCTTTTCAAAACGAACAGTCACTTTATTAAAGGCAAAAATAACCCCGTCCTCTACCAGTCGTTCATGGAGTATAGATGCAACCACGCTATCTTCTCGAGGAAGAATCTTTGTATCGTTTGTGACAATGGTAACCTCAGATCCTAGATGTCGAAATGCCTGACCCAACTCAATACCAATCGGACCTGCACCAATGACTAAAAGTCGCCGTGGCAACGTCTTCATTGAAAAAATGTTTTCATTGGTGTAGAGGCGGCCACTCCTCTCGACTTCTTCGACACCAGGAATTGTAAGGGTTCGTGGGCGTGAACCGGTGGCAAGAATAATCTTTTTTCCCTTATATACTGTCCCGTTTACCTCTACCGAATCCCTATCCGCAAATCGTGCGTCACCAAGCACCACATCCATTCCTTTCGACCTGAAGTACTCTGCGTTTTCATGCTCTCGTATGACATTTTGTGCACCATGCACATGTGCCATGACTTTTTCAAGATCAATCGATCCACTAATTCGAGGTCCGAATTCTGTAACCTCCTGTGCTTGTTTATGTTGACGAGCAACATGAATAAGCGCCTTGGAAGGAACACATCCCGTATTAAGACAGTCACCACCAATATGTTTATCGCTTCGATCAATAAGAAGTACCTTAAGCCCAATGCTGTTCATAAAGGAGGCGATATTGAGCCCGCCTGAACCGGCGCCGATGACGATAATGTCGTAGTGAGGAAGAGCCATGGTTCTACCTAGTCTCCTTAATGATTCCAGCAAGTCGTTTCGGCATCATTATGAGTGCAACAAGAATTCCAAGGAGGAGTACAAAAATCCCTGTGAGAATTTTTCCAACACCCACAAGCTTAAGTTCGAGTAATATTGAGGGGTAGTTTTGGATTTCTACAAGTTTTTGATTAAGTTCCGAACCGGTTGCTGCTGACTCACGTTCAGCTTTTGCTAGTGTAAAATACTCATTTTGTAACGCATGAAACTTTGCTTCCTCAGGACTTACTTTTGCATGCATCATCACACCTTGGCCAGCAAAGAATAGAGCTACAAGCATAAGTACCATCATCATAACCATTGGTTTTTTCATGTGTGTGAGTTAATTATGTAAACGAAGTCACATGTAATTGCATGTGTAGCACATATTGTAACAAATACTTTAGTATATACGCAACTGTTTAATTCACATTACTGAAGCAAATAATAAAGCCACCCAATTTGAGCGGCTTTATTATTAGCTAGACTTACTACTGTTTATGAGGTGTTTAAGCCTCTCAGTAGGTCTCGCTAGTATGTGCGGGTGAGAGGAATCGAACCCCCGACTACTGCTTGGAAGGCAGTCGTTTTACCACTAAACCACACCCGCTTGTATGTGATCAATTGTACAGTTACTGTGCAATTTATGCGCGTCATTCTAGCACTTATTACTGCGAATTTCTAGCCTCTTTTGCTATACTCAATAAGATGGAATTTTTAGCCTATATAGCATCGATAGTACTTGGTTCATATCTTACTTTTACTAATGCGCTTGCAACAGAGATAACAAGAATTCTTCCTCCTTCATTTCTTTCTGAATCTGAACGAAAAATACTTTCTATAGAGGATACCCAACCTCAGCAAGGGGGGTTTCGTATTTTAAGTTCACTCTATAGCAACAATGAGGCGTTGCCTGATATTCTCATTAAAAATGCCGCGTACCAAAAAGCTGCGGTGGTTGAAAGTATCGACCCACAGACTGCACCTGCTACAGCCCTTGATGCACTGGTAAACATCTACTGCACTTACAAAACAGATACCTATATTAAAACTACTACTGGTACGGGCTTCTTCATCGATACTGATGGTATTATCCTTACCAATGCTCACGTTGCACAGTTTCTGTTACTTGAAGGATTGCAAGGTGACACAAACTGCGTCGTACGAACTGGAAACCCAGCAACACCAACGTATGAAGTAGAACTTCTCTATATTTCTCCAGCATGGGTTAAAGAGAACGCAAAACAACTAAACGACAAAGCCCCAAAGGGCACTGGGGAACGAGATTATGCTTTGTTGTATGTATCTTCTGCTCTTGATAGAAAACCAATGCCTGCTCAATTTGAAGCCCTTCCTTTTGATATAAAGGCGATGAATACTAACACGTACGGTACCGATGTATTTGCAACGGGGTATCCAGCTGAATCGTTACTTGCGCAGGGATTTGATGCGCCTCTTGTCCCAAAGCAAGCAACAACTACCATTGGTGAACTTATGACATTTGGATCAAACCTTGTAGATATTTTTACCATTCGTGGATCAATTATTGGTGAACACGGATCATCAGGAGGACCTATTGTAAACCTCCAAGGAAAAGCAATTGGTATCATTAGCACACGAGGCGATGACGAGGAATTTGGCTCAGGTAGTCTACGAGCAATCACTATCTCCTATATCAACAGAACCATACAAGAAGAAACGGGTATTTCACTCATACAAAATTTAGGAGGAGACCTTCCATTTCGAGCAAAAATCTATAGAGAAACTATTATTCCCTTTTTGCAACAGAGTCTCAAAGACGAACTCTAACAAAGCGAAAGCGCGCAAATCTCTTCGCGCGCTTTGATTATCGTATGTAGGCATAAAAGACTAATCCCCATGGAATGGATGTTGCCTTTTCGTCTTTCATTCACGGAGCGCATGCACAAGAGCATCATTGTGGAACAATTTCTCCCGATACTGAAGATACGAATCCATCACTTCAGTTCCATATTGAGAGACTTCATAGTAATATCCGACGTGGTTTCCCCATGTGATTTCCATGTGACATGTAAGACGTTCCCGCAACCTCATCGTAAACCACTCGAGATCCCTCACAACTTCTATTAAGACAGGAGCTGTTGTCTGAAATGGCGACTGATTTCCATCTGGAACAAACGTCCTTGGCATTTTTTTCTCCCTGTACATACCCTTCCACATCGTGTGATGGCTTCATTTCGGTTTGTGTACCGAAGATATGTTCCATGTTGATAGAAAGTATCTTCAATATACAAAAAGCCACAAGTTTCCCTTGCGGGAAAACTCGTGGCTTTTAAGTAGTATGTGTTCTAGATATACAACAACGCAACACGAGTTTCCCCGCTACTAAACCAAAAATATGTTGCTGTTATACCTCTTGAATGCATGTATAGGTTATATATCTTTACTAAAAAAGAGTCAACTATAAACAAAGTCGCACACCTATGGTGCGCGACTTTGTTTGTAGTATTTATTGCACACTAACTGGAGTAGTAGTTGCTTCAGTATGTTGTACTTCCATATTTTTTTGTGTAAACGGTTCGTTTGAAGTAAGCTTTTGTATATCAGAAACGATGGTGAATGCACTCTCTACTGCAGTATATGCACTATCAAGGTCTCCTTTTTGAAGCGCTTCGGTTACATGTGAAAGTTGTACATCAACTTCAGCAAGACCATAGTTCACTTTTTTTTGCAGACGATTTTGAATATTTCTACTGTGTATATCTACTTCTATTTGTAGTGTTGCATCAAATATCTTCATTATTTCCGTAGTACGTTCTTCTTGTGTAGGGGTTACTGGAAGAAGATCATCAATTGATACGTTTTCTCGTACATCGATATTTGAAAGATAGTTGAGCAATTTTTGTATATCAGTGAGTGTTACTCGAAGGAGTACAATCGCATCTTCTTCTGAAGGTTCAACTGTGCCAGATGGAGTACTCGTTGCTTCTTGTACTTCAATAACGACAGCATCTGATGTAACACTCAATTCTGGTGATGTAGTTGCAAACTCCGATGCTGTCATCTTTGCACTCATCATTGTTGTTGTTACTTCAGGAGGAATTTCATCAGAACGTCCTATAGTTACTGCCAAAGCACGAGCAGGGACAGCAATAGTGTTTATTGCAAGGGTTCCTTCTTTTCGAGCGACCGCTTCCTTCATTTTTCGTTCAATATCAGAAAGTCTACGTTCAACATCCACAACTTCTTCAGCTGAAGCTGATTTTTTAACAGACGCAAACAATTCATACACCTGTGTTGACTGCTCTTCTACAGTAGCGAGCAGTTTCCCATATGAAGGTTGCGCATCAGCTTGTGCTGATTCAGCTGAACTTCGAGCTTTATCTACCACTTCTGTCAGTGCTAAAACTGAGTGTCCTTCTTCTCCTTGTAGCGCATCTGTGTCATTTTGTATATGTCCTTCAAGTACCTCTGATTGCACAGCAAGAGCTGAAGCAAACGCTATTTCAGCAATCGCAGCACTGTCACTGTCGGTTTCTCGAAGTTCTGCAATCTCTCTTTGAGCAGCATCAGTATGTGTTTGTACCGCCTCAGCAAAACTAGCTTGGGCTTCATCAGTTAATCTACCTTCACTTGCAAGCAATCGTGCTTCGGTAATACGGCGCCCCAGACGTTCTGTTTCCCACTCTACTTTTGCATAGGGCGAAAATGCAAGAGATGAACGTAATTCTTCGTTAAATTGAACTTTCACTGCGTACAGCGTATCTCCTGGTAGTGCTTGTTCAGCAATAAATGGAATCCCAACGATAAGGCACACGGCAAATACTCCTGCAAAACTGCGTGTATAGAGTTTATTAAACGGTATAACAAAAAATGATTCCGACACAATAGTTGGCACAGTTGCTTTACGCACCCCTTTCTTCTCTACCATTTCAGCTGGCAATGGATGATATTCCATATACGAAACAAGCCGAGCACGAAGCTCGTTTTTTTCAGATACCCGCATGCGGATGCTATCTGATTGTTTCTTAAATTGTTCGCCAAATCGTTTCATTATAAAAATTATTTTTTCTGTTGTGCACTCTGTCGTTTTGTAGCAGCTTTTTTTTCTTTTGCTTCAACCTCTTTTCGTAGGAGTTTCAGAGCTCTGTGTAACCGAACTGAGACCACATTCTCAGTTTCTTCAATGAGAATACTGATCTCTTTCGGACCGAGCTCATCGACAAACCGTAAAATGATGACTTCTTTGTATACGTCAGGAAGTGTGTCTACAAGTGCAAATACCTGCTTCCCATCGAGAGTAGCGGCAAGTGACTGCACAGTATTTGAGGTCAAATCGTCAAACGATCCCTCATCCACACCGTCAATT
>Ga0163144_10019644_pt1 | contig 13579 bp, 11 predicted proteins | sample OliLak19BULKMAT1_FD_123175 | JGI IMG/M metagenome (GOLD analysis project Ga0163144, IMG submission 123175) | Freshwater microbial mat bacterial communities from Lake Vanda, McMurdo Dry Valleys, Antarctica - Oligotrophic Lake LV.19.BULKMAT1 | ecosystem: Environmental > Aquatic > Freshwater >... | reverse complement strand
ATTCCTGTCAGTGAAAATTATCGTGCGCTGCTGCGGGCAAGATTGGGGAATGTTTGAACTTCACCAACAAAACAAGGCGCTTCTCAAAAGAAATTAGGCGCAGAAAAACATCTGCATGATATTTGTCTCACCAAAAATTATCTGAGAAGACTTTCGACGGGGAACCTGAAACAGCGTCGTTAAATAAAAGAGTAAGGGCGTGGAGGCCGAAAAGCGTATAGAGTAGGCATTTTTTTATTTATTTTATCATGGAAACAACCCTGACACAGGAGTTACTTTACCTGTACAGCGCGCCCATAGTAGCCATTGCAGTGGGTACTGAATTGGCCGTCAACTACGCAGAAGGCCACCATTACCACGATAAAAAAGATACGATTGCCAGTGTTTTACTCGGCTTGACCAGTGTGGTAGTAGAGTTATTCACAAAAGTCATCGCCTTCTTCGTTTTGGGCTTTTTCTTTTTTCACCGATGGTACAGCCCCGACACAAGTACTTGGGGGTATTGGATCGCGCTGCTACTCTTACAGGATTTTGGTTACTGGCTTTGCCATTATGCCGAACACAAGGTGCGCATACTTTGGGCCTCCCACCTGCCCCACCACAGCTCTGAACAATTCAACATAACAGTGGGTTTTCGAGCTTCTGTCTTTAAAGGATTTTACCGTTACTTGTTCTTTATCCCCATTGCTTTTCTGGGCTATCACCCTGCTCACATCTTGTTGGTTTATGTAGCCGGGCAAATACACGGCATTTTCGTGCATACCCGTAGCATTGGAAAATTAGGCTTTTTAGAGTGGATTTTTGTCACACCCTCCCATCACCGCGTACATCATGCCAGCAATTTGGAGTATTTAGACAAAAACTACGGTCAGCTACTAATCATTTGGGACCGCCTGTTCGGAACATTTCAGGAAGAAAAGGAGCGATCGCACCTTCGATTTGGCATAGACAAATCATCGTTAGACAGCAAAAATCCGCTGGCGGTAACCTTATTTGAATGGAAAAATATTCGCCAGGATATATTGCGCCGCGATATTAAGTGGCTCGACCGCCTCCGGTATATCGTTTATGTGCCCGGATGGAGTCACGACGGAACCCGTAAAACCACCAAAATGTTGCAATCGCAGCCTCCTAAACAAGCGTAAACGCAAGCTGATTTTTTTACCAAATACATTTTATATCATGAAACATTTATCCATTTGCCATCAGGCAAGCAGCTATCTGATAAGTATATTCATCACAGTATGCTGTTGCCAACAGAAGGGAATTGCCCAACAGCCTTTGTTTTCCCTGACGCGCTATTGCGATTCCGTGGCCGTCAACATCAATTATCCGCAAAACCCAAACTGGCTGTATAGCTGGAATTTTGGTAATGGCGTGACAAAAATCGGTTATCAGGTATCTGGTATGCGTTATAAAACACCGGGTCAATACGCGGTCAGTCTTACCATAAAATCTACCGTAGAGCCGTTGCGCGTGATCGGCAATGTTGAAATTCTGTCTCATTGTACAGATTGTTTTCGCGACCTCTTTTGCGACCTGGCTGGTACGCTCAATGGAAATCCGGAGATATACCTAAGCTATCGTCATCCTGCCAACGGAATTCAGGTATCAACCAATCTGCGCGATGAAGCAACCGTACCCGTCAGTTTTAGTGACATGAACGGAGTACCCTTGTTTTTCGCCCCCTTAATTATCCAGACATGGGATTACGACAATGGATTTTTTTGCACCAGCCCGGACCTCATGGGTTCCGTAACCGTTCCTGTCCAGTATTTCGGCGGCACCATTTCGTCTGGTGACCTGACCGTAGCCATTACCACCAATGCAGCGGCAGAATATACCAGCAGCCAAAATATTAGAATTGATCCGCCACCAACCGCGCCCATATTGAGTGCCAGCGGCCCAACCGATTTATGTCCGGGCCAAAGCGTGACACTCACGGCAGCCAATCCGTGCAGTAACTGCCAAATCGTATGGTCGAACGGGCAAATAGGAAACAGTATCATCGTAAATCAAACAGGCAACTACAGTGCCATCTCAAACAATAATTGTGCTGCCAGTATTCCTTCTCCATCCATCAGTGTGACGACACTCAACAGCACTCCGCCGGCTGTAAGCTGCCAAAACGACAGACTGACTTCCGCTGCCGCTGCCAACACAGAGTGGTTGGATGCCAACCGAACCCTCCTGAAAGAAGGCAGCATATTTGATCCACCACAGGCCGGCATATATTACGTTCGCCAAAAAACCAGTGTTTGCCCTGCCATCAAACGATTCAGGTTTGAGCCAGGTTGTAACATAATTTATTTAGAAATTTGTAACAATAACTTAGACGACGATAATGATGGTCAATTGGATTGCGCCGATTTGGACTGTAGTGTCACCGTAACAGCCACTAATACCGGGCCTTATCAAGTCGGAAACTCCATCAATTTGCGGGCTACGGCCACCGGAGAAGTCAAGTACCTGTGGTCAGGCCCCAATGGCTTCAGGGACAGCGTCCCGAATCCGAGGATATTGAACGCTCAATTGAGTATGTCGGGGCTGTATAGATTAAGCGTCACCTCTGCCTGCGGTGCTGCCTTATTAGCCGCCACAGAGGTCTTGGTGCTGCCCGTTTGCAACACTGTAAAAGCCGGTATCAACAGTACCATCACCGGAAATACAGTTGCTTTCAGCAACACGACCTCCGGAGGTGCCAGTTTTGAATATATCTGGCAGTTTGGCGACTCCACAACAGCAACCAGCCCAACACTGACGCACACTTATCTAAAAAGCGGAATATATCAGGTGATATTGACCGTAAAAAACGAGTGCGGCAATTCAGCAACCGCCACGGTCAAAGTTAAAATTGACAACCCTCCCCAACTGACCGACACCCTGCAACTGGTGGCAGGTCGAGTAGCGGGCCAACCCAACGGGGAGGTAAAAATTCCGGTCACCATCAAAGGCAGCTGTGGCATCCTGACCAGTCTTCAGGCGCTTTGGGACGTGGTAACACCGGGAATTATTGAGGTAACAAATGTAACACCCGGTGCCATCACATTAGTTAATTTTAACCTGGGAAATGGCAGTTTTGTTTGGTATGGTGAGACAAATATTCAGGACACAACCGTACTCTTTTACCTGAACGCGAAAATAACAGGGAAAACCGGAGACAGTACGGCGATCACGTTTAAAGACGGAAATATCCTTGAAATAGAGGTCTCCTGCAATAGAAAAACCGGGCCGATTATCGTAAAAAATGGCAATGTGAAAATTATTGCCAGACCAAAACTGATGGTGAGTGCTGGTAATTGCTCCGGACAACCCCTCAAAGATGCCCTTATCACCGTAAAATACAATACCCAGACATTCCGGGACACCACCGGGACAGATGGACGCAGCGTGTTGGAAAATCTGACTCCGGCCGGCCCGCTTGTCGTCACGGTAGAAAAAAAAGGAAATGTATTCAACGGACTGGCATCTGCTTTTTGGCTCAGCCAGATGCAACGCTACCTGCTCGGCTATGAGGATACGCAAATAAAAAGCCCCTGTCAGGTTATCGCTGCCGATTTCAACGGGGACAACAAGGTTTCGGCATTCGACTTACTCCTGATATCTTCTGCAGCAGTCAATGGCACGCCGGAACCCTTCCAGTCCTGGCGATTTTTCCCGAAAAAGTACCTGTTTCCAATACCTTTTTCGCCTAAAAACGTGTTCAAATTTCCTACAGCAGACACCATTTCTGATTTGACAGCAGACCGGACAGTTGATTTTACCGGTGTGAAAACAGGCGACATCGGCATGAAAGCCAACCCGCAAAATGCTGCGCCTGATTACGCTGACAACGACCGCAGCAGTAGTAGTACCCCGTTCAAGATAATGATAGAACCCGTTTTTGATGCACCAGCCCATAGACTGACCATTGACTTTCGAACGACCGCATCCGTCAACATAGCGAGCCTGCAAATGCTCCTTAACTTTAACGCTGCCTTTTTGAAGTCAATCGCCTTAGAGGCAGGGGCAATTGACCCGATTTTTCAATTGAAACCCGGGCAAATACCGCTGTTGTGGTACGACCAACGCGGTGAAGGGCAGGAAATGGCTGCCGGAGCATCCTTTTTTCGCCTCGTATTTGAAACTTCGGATCAGTTCAATGACCGGATGCCTCTTCTGGATTTGATTCACACAGCAGAAAACGGCCCACTCGCCGCCGAGTTGTCCGAACGAAACAACCGGATCAGCCGCCCGATTTTGGTGCTGACAACTGTATCCTCCCAACGCCTTGCGGCGCAAGAGGATCACCTGTTGTCTTTGAAAGCAATACCCAACCCTGCACGGAATCATTTTTACCTTGAGTTTAACCTCAGTACGCCCACTACTGTTGACTTTCAGTTGGTGAATGCATTGGGACAAATCGTGGAAACACGAACGGAAACCCTGCAAGCCGGGCGCAACAACCTGTTAGTAGATGCGAAAAACCTGCCCGAAGGAATCTATCATGCCATGCTGCGAACTAACCGTGAAAATCGCGCCATAAACATCATTGTTCAGCACTGAAAATAAATTTATTATGAAAACGACAGGTATGTATTGGCTCCTGCTGGGTGTGCTTTCAGCCTCTATTCCATCTTATGCCCAGCCGCAGGTCACGCTTTTCATACAGATTCCGATGGTAGCGGTGACGGATACTTTCGTCACCGCTCGCCTTCGGGTGGTTGATTTTCAACGGGTGGGCAGCCTTGAATTTTCATTGGCCTTCCCCGCCGACACGTTGGAGTTGACGGATACACTGTTTTATTTGAACGGAATGGGCGCCTCACTACCAGGCAGCGGAAAAATTGGCTTTTCCTGGGTAGATTTTTCCACAAAAGGCGTTACGCTGCCCGATAGTGCCATCATCGCAACCTTAATATTTAAAGTGAAAAAATGCCCGGACGGGCTTGCCCTCCGATTGGGAGACTGGATAAGGAATAAAGAGATTGTATTGGTGACAGGGCCGAGTAGCTTTGTGCAAGCTACACTGCTCACCCTCAATAATACCCCTGGCCCCCTTTTTTTTTCTGTTTTCCCGAAAGATACCCTCCATGCCTGCGTAGGCCAACCCATTGCGCTAACGGCAACCTGCCCGGGCTGCATCTATCGTTGGGACGACGGCGATACCTCAGGTCGGCGAATCGTATCCAAAGACGGGATTTATCGTATTGAAATTAATAGTGCAAACTGTTCGTGGTCAGGTGCGGTGCAAGTGCTGTTTGCCGCACTGCCGCAACCGCGCCTGCCCGATCAGGACACCTGTCGGGGAAGCATTCTGCACTTAATGGCATCGGTAGATTGCGCAGACTGCCAATATGAATGGAGTACCAAAGAGACTACGAACAGCATTGCGCCCATCGCATTTTCGAATACCCTGTTCGCGGTCACCGTAACCATCCGGGAGGGTTGCATAGCAAGCGATACAGCACGAATACGGGTATCTAATCTTCTTTTTACGCTCCACAGCAAAGACCCCGATTGCGGCAGCACAACGGGTGGTACAGCATGGGTGGTAGCAACCAGTGGCATATCGCCTTTTCAGTACCAATAGGCAACTGGCAAGATACATAACCGGGTTGAGGGCCTGGCGCCGGGAAATTACGCCGTTACTGTCAGCGATGCCTGGGGCTGTCAACGTCGGGATTCCATTTGGATCAGGAATACGTCGGCAGTCTGGAGCATCGCAGCCACGCCTCCTACCTGTTTCGGCGATGCCAATGGGGCCATTCGCATCGCCGTCAACGCCCAGACGGCTAATTGGGAAACAACCATCAACGGGAAACCGATTGCCCTGCCTGCCACATTGCAGCAACTTCCTGCCGGAAATTACCACCTCAACGCGCACCACGTTCAGGGTTGCACGTTCGATACCCTGCTGACCCTGCCCGAACCGATCCGACCAAATATCCGATTCCAAAACCCCCTTCTTGTAATTAGCTTGGGAGACAGCCTGCTGCTCGAACCCCAAAGTAATTTTCAGATAGATTCTTTTTCCTGGAACAAAAACCTGTCTGAATTGACCCCGGTGGTAAAGCCGGTTCAGACCACTTTATAATACCTTGAAAGTCTGGGACCCGGCTGGCTGTACAGCAGAGTGTACCTTGCAGGTTCAGGTAAAGGCTACTGATGATTTTTATGCGCCCAATGTGTTTTATCCCGGAGCCGCAGGTGAAAACGCTGCTTTTCGGCTATACTTTGAAAATCCGGGAGCAGTAAACACCATTCGGCGGTTATCTATTTTTGACCGTTGGGGCAATTTGATTTTCCTGGGCCAAAACCTGTTGCCGCAAGGAGATGCCACCCATTGGAACGGCACCGCGCAAGGCCGCCCTGCGGCAGCCGATGTGTACGTGTGGAAGGCCGAAATAAATTATTTGTATCATCCTCACCACGCCTTCGCCAGCCACTTCCGCGCCGATTGGAAAGCCCCCTTCGGCACCACGCCCGCTGCCTCCAAGGCTTGCCAGTTTTCTTCCAAAACCACCTTGTAGTCGCGCTCCTGAGCATCTTTTTGGCCTTTGAGGTGGAGCCAGGCGGCATGGGCTTCCGCCTCGCGGCCCGCGAGGTGGCGGGCGTGGCCGATGTTGGTCCAGCCGTAGGTCTGGGTACTATCGAGGGCGAGGCAGCGGAGGCCCGCTTTTTCGGCCAGCGCGTAGTCTTGGGCAAAAACCGCCCACCACGAGACGCTCCCGTACTGCGCAACGCTTTGGGTTAAAACGGCCTCCTTAATCCCCCGGAGGCTGTCGCAACTGATGGCGATCAACAGCCCCGCCCGCACCGTGAGGGCATATAATTGCTTGGCTTTGGTGGAGTCTTTCACCTCCGAGAGGTTGCGAAACACCTGCACCCAATCTTTAAAAAAGTGGGATTTGCCCGCCAAAATATCCGTTTGCCGGAGGTGCAGGGCTTCCTCGTAGTGGTCGAGGGCTTTCGGATAGTTTTTCAAGTCTTTAAAATACACGCCTAAGTTGTTCAGCGTCCTGGCCACACCGGGCAGGAAAGCGTCGGGGTTTTTGTCCGCCAATTTCCGGCGGATGCCCAATGCCTCGTCGTAGGCTTTTTCCGCTTCCGGCATCTTTTGGTTGGTTTGGTAAAACATACCCAAGTTGTTCAGCGTCGTGGCCACAGCCGGCAGGAAAGCGTCGGGGTTTTTGTCCGCCAATTTCCGATAGATGCTCAACGCCTCGTCGTAGGCTTTTTCCGCTTCCGGCATCTTTTGGTTGTCGCTGTAATACGCGCCCAGGTTGTTCAGCGTCATGGCCACATCCGGCAGGAAAGCGTCGGAGTTTTTGTCCGCCAATTTTCGATAGATGCTCAACGCCTCGTGGTAGGCTTTTTCCGCTTCCGGCATCTTTTGGTTGTCGCTGTAATAATTGCCCAGGTTGTTCAGCGTCATGGCCATATCAGGCAGGAAAGCGTCGGGGTTTTTGTCCGCCAAAATTCGATAACCCGCAAGGGCTTCCGTGTACGCTTTTTCGGCATCGGCCATGCGGTTGTTGTTTTGGTAAAGATTGCCGAGGTTGTTGAGCAAGGCGGCTCTTTGCCCACCCGTTTTGCCCAGCGGGAGGCATTTTTCGTACAAAGCGATGGCGCGGTAGTGCTGGTTTTGTTTATCGAGAAAAAACGCCACCTCGAACAAGTTGTCATAGTTCGCGCTGTCCTTTTCCACCGCTTCGAGGTAGTTTTTGTAGGCGGGCGGGAACTGAAAATCCGCAATGAGCAGCCGCGCCCGGATCAGGTAATTCTCCACGCCCTGCTGCCGGGCGCGTTTCACCTTTTCTTCCTGGCTGAGCATATTGTCCCAAAAGGCCTCGAGTTTTTCAGCGGGCATGAGGGCGAGCGCGGCTTTGAGGTCGCCTTCGTCGCGGAACTTTTTCAGGGCGAGCTGGGCAAATTCGCTGGCCTGGTCGAGGTCAATCTGCGCCAAACGGGCGGCGAGTTCGTCCTTGTTCTTGCGGAGATTTTCGATTTCGAGGTTTTGTTGGCCGATGAATTTGGTCAGGGCCATGCGCTCGTCCTCGCTGATTTTGGGGGCTTGCAGGCGGGTGATGGAGTCGAGCAGCACGCGGTTGGCCTCTTTGATGCGCTTGTCAATGGCTTTTTCGTAGTCCTGTTTGCGGCTGTCGAAATCGCTGGTTTTGATGATGGCGAGTTGCACGGTCTCGGTCTCGATCTCCGGGATGTTGCAGGCGAAGATGTTGGCGTTGGGGCCGAGGATTTGGTAGCCTTCTTTGGTGACCAGCAGTTCGATGCGTTGGCCGGGGCGCGCACCGGGGATTTTCAGTTCAAAAATGCCCGCGTCGGTGCCTTGCTCTACGGTGTTGCCTCCGGCGAGCGGGGTGATTTTGGCCTTGCTTTCCGGGCGCGGCGGCTCGTGGCTGCTGTTGAAAAGGAGGAGGCGCAGGTTGCGGGTTTGGGCGGGGAGGCTGGCGGCGGCGGCCAGCAGGAGTACGAGGAATGGAAGGTATTTCTTCATTTTAAATTATTGATTTTGAGTTTGTTAGTTTGAAAAATTATAACTGTTTACCACATAGCCCACATAGAAAACATAGAAAAAAATTAAAAATTACTAGGTGTGCTATGTGAAAATAGTTTATGTGTGCTATGTGGTAAATAGTTACGAAAAATTGACCAATCTGGAATCACTTTTTCATCGAAAAATCCAGCCGCCCCGAAGCGGGCCAAACCTCTTTTCGGCACGCCGCCAAGCCTTTTTTGCTTGCTCGGAGCAGGTAATGGTCGCGCTGCTGCGCGGGCGGGATGCGCAGTTCGTAGTTCCCGTTGGCGTCGGTCGTACATAACTGGCTTTCCACTTCGACAATCACCCCGGCCAGCCCTTGCCCGCGCGGGTCGGTGATTTTCCCAAACACCCGTTCGAGCGAGCCATCCGGCCCGAGTTCGAGTACGGCGGCGGGTGGCTGAATGGTCAGCGAATCGCTCGCCGGGCGAAAATGCAGGCCGCGCCATTGAATGGCCGTGCGCTTGCCGACGAGTTCCGGGGGGAGGTTTTTGAAATCGGCGATGCCCTCCGGGGAGACGGGCGATTTGCGCCAGTCGTTTTCCTGCCAAAGCCAGAGTTCGGCGTTTTTCAGGTCGGGATAGTCCGGGGAAGGTTTTTTCGCACGGACGGAAACGGTGAGGGTGAAGGGTTTTTGATTACAGCGTTCGTCGCCAATCAGCGTCGCCGGATTGAGCAAATACACCAGCGCAAACAAGCCCAACGCACCCCCGGCCTTCGCCGCCCCGGAATCAATATTGAGAAATCCCGGCAAAATGGAGCCGATGCCCGCCGCCCCAAGGGCCAAAATGAGGCGAAACACAAAAAACTGCGCCGAACTGGGGCAAGGCACCAACAGCACTGCCGCCAGAATCGCGGCCAAAGAGGCTACGCCAATCCAGACCGATATTTTGTGCGAAGTACCGCCATCTCCCGTGCCGCTGTCGCCAGCCGCCGTGCCGCCATCTCCCGTGCCCGTCGGCACTGGCGGAGGCGTTGCACTGCCCGTGCCGCCACTGCCTGCGGGCGGTTTGGTCACGGAAACGGTGAGCGTGGAGCCATCGGGCAGGTCATCCAGCAATTGCAGCAGCGCATGGGTGATCTGATTCCGGGCGCGGTCAGACTCTCCCGGCGACAGCAGACCGCGCCGGTTATCTTGTTCGATAGAATTGAGCCGGGCGGCTTGCAAAACGATATCGTTGGCGTGGCGGGTGCCAGCCGCTAATTGTTTCATGGCTTCTATGGCTTCGGAGAGTTGGCTTTGCGCGATCAGGTCGCGGATGGTTGAACGGTTCACAGGCGATTGCAAGTTTGGTTTGTATTTTTGTTGGCCGGAACCCTGTTCCGGCATTTCACTCACGTTTTTTTAAGCGGAACTCGAATGTGTTCGATGAACTTCGTGCTGTTTGCAGCACCCCTAATCTGTAGGAGATTCACCAAACAAAAAATTTGCCCTGCGTTTTTTATGTGGAACGGCATTCCCGTGCCTCACCCATACCGCGCTTTCAGCAGTTCCTTCACGTATACATTGATGCCCCATTGATCGGCTACCGGCTGGCGGGTGTAGGGCAAAGCGGGGAGGTAGTCGGGCGGCCCAAACTCCGTCAGCAGCGTCATGACCTGCCCGGCTTTGGCTTTGCGCTCCACTACCTTGTCCCACCAGTCCAAATGCTGCCGGAGGGCAGTGTTCCATTCCGGCGCACGGGGGTCGTTTACCTGTGGCCCTTCCGCATGACCCACCCGGGTGTGGATATGGTCGGTGCGTTCGAGGGCTTGCGCCACGGTGGCAGCCTGATCGCCCAATAGCGATTCGTGTACGTTGCACCAATGGGAAATATCCAAGGTCAGGCGGAGTTTTGGGAAGGCATCCATGTATTGTTTGGTGATATGGGCAGCAAACATGATACGACCGCGGTGGGTTTCGTGGTACACTGGCACCCCGGAGGTTTCACTCAATCGGGTACCCGTTTCAATAAATTTTCGGTTTTGCTCCATCGTGAACCAGTCACGACCCGAATGGCAATTGACGTAAAGGGGTTTTAGCGCGAGGGCATGGATCAGGGCCTGCTCGAAGTACTCATAGTGTTTCACGGGGTCGGGTTCCGAGCCGCCACACAAGAAACCAAATTGTAGCTGATGCTTGGCAGCCGTGGCCACCAATTCATTGCGGCCTTTTTCATCACCCGGCACCCACACCTCAAAGCCGTCATACCCATCGGCTTTGGCTTTTGCACAAAAAGCATCCAAATCTCCGGGGAATCCCCAGTTAGTGGCCAAGATTTTGATCTCAAATCCCGGTTTTTTTTCAAGTATCGGGCGTTCTTCAGCAATTTTTTGCCAGGCATTACTCCAGGGAGTAGTAGCGCCGATCAAAGCGCTTTGTTTGATAAAATGACGTCTGGTTGGCATTTTTTTCGTGATGAGTGATGAATTAACGCTGTGTTTAGGAAACCTTGGGAACGGTGTGAAAATAAAGTAACAATCTTATCTGATTGCTTTTCACTCAAATTGCCCATCTTTTTGTTTAAATAGTCCCGCCATTCGCACAAAAAGATCGTTATTTGAGCAAAAACGAATCTACCTAAATTTAGCACTTTATTCTGACACCGTTCCCTGGCGATTTCGCGAACATAAAATTGGTTGGGCCAAATGTACGAATATTATTATTTACCCGTTACTTAATTCTACTTTGGCACTGTACAATAAACGTTGCCGGGGGCTACGCCCCTTTTCCGGTCAATTGAATGACTTGGTAATGGAACGGATAACGGAGTTTTGGGAAGCGAATGTCCTGCGGGTTACTTATTTTGTCTTATGATGTAAACGGTACCTTTGTTTTTCCCAAGTTTTTCAATCTCCATCTCTTGACAAGGTATTGCAAGTCTTTTTTAATGGATGTCAACTTATATTCTTTCGAACTTGCTGCTACATCTCCAATCTTCACAGGTTGATTGATTTTAACGTATTCGAGTACAGCCTTTTGCCTTTCGTTTAAATATCCTCCCAAAGATCTAAATTTTTTCACCTTTTCTTCTAATTTTACGGTAAGTTCCGCTAAACTATTGAGGAAAAAAAGTATCCATCGGTCAATTTTCTCCTGTTCATTGTAGCGATCTTTCTGCCCTTCCATTAGTGCTTGGTAATACGCGGTTTTGTTCCTTTCAATTATGTGTTCTAAATTAGTTCAAGCCAATTCAATAAAAAAGCGTAACTTTGCGCCGCTTTTTGAAAAAGCATATTTACTCATCTATTTTTTTATCAATCTTAATTATGGCAACGACGGCAGATATCCGTAATGGCCTTTGCATTGAACTCAATAACGATATCCTCAGAGTCATTGATTTTCAACGTTTTCAGGTAGGTCGCGGCAGCGGCAAGGTATGGACAAAATTAAAGAGTTCTACTTCCGGCAAAGTGATAGAGCATACATTTCAAAGCGGTCACAACATCACTGATGTACGCGTGGAGCGCCGGAAATTTCAGTTTCTCTACATGGAAGGAGAAGATTTTGTACTCATGAATCAGGAGACTTATGATCAAATAAGCATTGGCCCCGATTTAATTGACAATGGAAAATTTTTGAAAGAAGGCGACTTGGTGGAAGTGCTTTTTCATGCACAAAAAGAAACACTGCTTTCTGTTGAACTGCCCCAAACAGTTGTTTTAGCCATTACTTACACGGAACCGGGCCTTCGCGGCGACACGGCGACTAATACCCTGAAATTAGCCACCGTTGAAACCGGCGCGGAAGTGCGTGTCCCCTTATTTTGTGATGAGGGCGATCTGATTAAAATTGACACGACTACCGGTGCGTACATGGAACGGGTGAAGAAATAGGAAGGTGGAGTGGTTGAGTATTTGAGGAATTGAAGAATTGAGAATTGAGTCCCCTCCGAAAAGTCGAAACCATCGTTTTTTTATGGTTTTTCACTCTAAAATAAAGATTAAGCGCACTAAAAACATCAAAAAAAAGTAAAATTTTCGATGTTTTATGGCCAAATGGCCGTTTCAAAATGACATACCAGACTTTTCGGAGGGAACCCAGTATTTGAGTGCCGGGACACGTGTGGTCAATCAAACATCTAAAATCACCTAACGTACACCTAAAATTTAATAAAGTTGAGGATTGAGGGGCAAGTATGCGAATGAGGCTATTCTTCCGCCATTGCTCCTTTTACTTAGCAAAGAAAATAAGTAGATTTCTTGAAATAAACCGGGTTGTAAATTTATGTAAAACTCTAACTATCAAATAGTTGTGAAATGCGTAACTTATAACTTATCATTCATACCTACTTTTTATATTTCTTTTTTTTATTTCTTAAAAGAAAATTCATTTCTTTGCTGTTCAATTTTTCGCTTTCGCAAAAACGATCGTTTTACATGATGGATTTTACACAAATTCAGGAAATTATTCGGATGGTCAACAAGCATAAAATCTCCGAATTTTCTTTAAAAGAAGGAGATTTTAAGCTGACCATTCGTACTCAGGCAGGCAATATTGAAGCCACTCAAATGGTGGTAGCTGCTCCGGTCAATATACCGATTCAGCAGCAGCCATCTATGATTATGGCACCGCCTGCGCCTCCACCTGCTATCCCGGCGGCAACGGCAGAATCTACTCCGGCAGCACCGGTAGAAAAAGCGGCAGTTTCCGCTAATACCGTAATCATCAAATCGCCCATGGTTGGTACTTTTTACCGGAGTAATTCGCCCGACAAACCGGCTTTTATTAAGGTTGGCGATGCCGTAGAGGTTGGCCAGCGGGTTTGTATCATTGAAGCCATGAAACTCTTTAATGAGATAGAATCCGATATAAAAGGGATCATCGTCAAGGTTTTGGTGGATGATGCCAAACCCGTAGAATATGATCAACCATTGTTTTTGGTTGAGGTATAAGTAGTTGAATGGGTTGAACCGGAGTTCAATTTTCCAAGGAACGAGTAAATTATAAGCTGGTCATTTCAGGTAGATCATTTTTGGGCCAGACAACCATCTTTTTGCGCTAATAAGTAGGTAAATAGCAATAATCGTGGTTTTGAATTTCATTAATTACCTTATTAT
>Ga0163144_10019643_pt1 | contig 13579 bp, 9 predicted proteins | sample OliLak19BULKMAT1_FD_123175 | JGI IMG/M metagenome (GOLD analysis project Ga0163144, IMG submission 123175) | Freshwater microbial mat bacterial communities from Lake Vanda, McMurdo Dry Valleys, Antarctica - Oligotrophic Lake LV.19.BULKMAT1 | ecosystem: Environmental > Aquatic > Freshwater > Lake... | reverse complement strand
TGTCCAGCCCCTTGCTGCGCGCCTCTTCCATCGCAACACCGATCACCTCTGTTGCCAACGCTGCTGTTGCGGCTTCATCCAGCGCCAGCAAATCTGCGAGCGTTTTGAGTCTGGTCCAGACAAAGCTCAATACGCGATGTAGTAGCGTGCCACGATCGGCAGCGTCCGGGCCTGTTGCGGGCATTTCGAGCGCGCGTGCGCCGAGCCGATGGCGGGCAAACGCGCGAAACGCACAGGCGGCCTGATCGCGCATTACCGTCGCTCCGCCGGATATCTTCACGGGCGTTGGCAATGGCGATAACGGTGTATCAGGGACAGGCTCAAGCTGACCGCTAGCGAGCAATGCTGCCGCAAGGTCCGTGACTTCCGCCGTTTCAATCAGCGTAGCGAGTTCCCGCACTTCAACATCGCGGATCAACGCACTGGCTTTGCGCACTTGGTCGCTAGCGTTTTTATCGCTCCCAGCTCTGGCATGAGTGAAGATCACCTCCGGCGCCGCCTGTCGCCAGCTTTGGGTAATGCGTTTGTCGAGCGCCAGCGACGCATCAGCGGAAGCTTCCGGCACGCCTGCGGCTCGCTGCAATGAGGCCGGGATGAATGGGTTCGGGCGGACGGCCAGCGGCCAGGCATCCTCACTCAGGCCCGTTACCCACATTGCATCAAAGCTCTGTCCAGCCGACTCAAGTACACCAAGCACCAAGATTGGCGCAGACACTTCCTGCGCGGCTTCCGGCTGAAAGACTGTGTCGGCGACGATGCGCCGCAAGTGATTGATGGCCTCATCAATGCGCATGCGTGGCTGCACCAGTTCCAGCGCAGCGAGCTGTGACAAGGCGTCACGGAATTTTTCCAGTACCTGGTAATCGGATGAGCTCAGCGGTGCGTCACCGGGAAATCCCCATGCCGAGAGCAGTTGGCCGAAGTGGCGGCTCCAGTCACGCGGCGATGGCTTCCGCGACGCGGCGTTTCTTTCTGACTTGGCACCCGCAGGTGACTCTTCATTGCTTGCCACCCGATCAATGATTTTCAGCAACCTTGGGCAGCCGATAGCCGCACGGTTCAATGCCGCCTCGCTCGATAACTTCAGCTTTCTTTGCAGCCCAAATAAACTGATCTCAACGCCGAGCACCTTTCGCAAAGCCGCATCCAGCGTGGCTCTTGGGCCAATCTCGATCTCAGCACCGGCAATAAACGGGGAGCGCAGCAATGCGCTGATTTCAACAATCGGCAGCGCGCGTTTCTGCGAAAACGCGATGAGCGCAATGGCGTCGTGAACCAGGGCATAGTCATTGAGTGCGCAGCCAAGCGAGATGTTAAAGCCGTCGTCAGGGCTGCCGGACGCGTCGACAAGTCCACCGCGATGACCGGGCATCAACGCATCTGTGAGCGCGCGCGCAAACCCGCTGCGCTTGCCCCGTAGATCTGGCACGACGATGGCGATGCGATGCGCAGGATTCGCTTGCAAGCGTTGGCGCGCCCACGATGCGCAGCCTCTGAGTTCATCTACTTCGGTCGAAAACTCGACACGGCAACTTTCTGCCGGTGCCTGGTTTTCGCCGAGTTGAACCGTCTGTATCGACGCACCCAGCGCCGCGCATTCGCCAAAGAAGACCTGCTGCTGTGGCGTGACAATATCGAATCCTGCCATATAGAAACACTGCGGGAGAATTTCCATCCATTCGCCGCGCCGCTCCTTCATGGACGCCGCCATGGATGACGCGAGCACAGCCGAGTCGATGACGTTTCGATCGCGACATAGCTGCTGAAAACGCTTCGCCCAGCGCAAAAAAGTCTCGGCATCTTCTGCCAGGGGGATGTTTCGCATGCCAGACAACAGATTCCAGGCGTTGGCGACTGTCCAGGCGGCAGCGGCTTGCTTGGCGGTCTGTGGGCCGCTTAGCAAGTGCGCGGCAACGTCTGACTCGTCGACCACTTGTTCCCAGAGCAGCTGATTCTGTGCGGCATCCAGCAGCGTTGCGGGAATGTTGCCGGTGATATGCAAACACGACGTCTGATAGCAGCGCTCGAGAAAAGTCGCGAGAGGCAAGATATCAGGGGTGGCCCAGGCCGTTTTGCCGGATGCGCGTTGCGCGTCGTCGAATCTATCCTTGATGTACGACGCCAGGCGGCGGTTGGGGGTGACGACCGTTGCGCGCTCCGCATTTACCAGCGCGGCAAATAACTGCGGCATTGACAGTGCCGATGGCCCCTCGGAAAAGCGTGAAGGCGAAAGAGAATTCACCGCTTGCCCACTTTCCTTGGTTGCTCAGTTTGTATAGCGCTCAAACGATCGGCGATGCCGTGCGTGGGCGTACTGTGGCGCGATGGAAGCTGCTTACTTCTCCAGCAGATGCGCCTTGTCCGTAACCTTTGCCCAATCGTCGGCATCCGCTGGTCCGGGCTTGCGGGCGATGATCGCCTTCCAGCCTTTTGCGAGGTCAGCGTTGATTGCGATGAACTGGTGCTGCTTCTGCGGCACATCGTCCTCCGCAAAAATCGCTTCAACCGGGCATTCCGCTACGCACAGCGTGCAGTCGATACACTCGTCCGGGTCGATCACCAGCATGTTCGGCCCTTCGCGGAAGCAGTCCACCGGGCAAACATCAACGCAGTCGGTATATTTACACTTGATGCACGATTCGGTTACAACGTAGGTCATAAACAGCCCTTGAATATCAACCGCTAACGTGGCATTTTAACAGACGCCAGATGCGCCGTCGGCTTGCGTTGCGCTCAAACCTGCGGTGGCGTTCAATGTCATAATGCTCGACAGTTTCTTACTTGGGGTATTCGATGAGCGATGCAATTGTCTACGTGTCTGATGACACTTTTGATCTTGAAGTCCTGCAAAGCACCACGCCAGTTCTGGTCGACTACTGGGCGGAATGGTGCGGCCCCTGCAAGATGATCGCGCCGATTCTTGAGGACGTCGCCAAGGAATACGCGGGCAAACTGAAAGTTGCCAAGTTGAATATCGACGAGAATCAGGCCACGCCACCAAAGTACGGCATCCGTGGAATCCCCACGCTGATGCTGTTCAAGAATGGCAATGTAGAAGCGACCAAGGTGGGCGCATTATCCAAAACCCAGTTGGCCGCATTTATCGACGCCAACATTTAGCCATTGACAAGGGCGCGTGAGCGCCCTATCCTGCATCGAAATCTGCGTTGATTGTCATTCCGCAGATGTCCCGTAGTTACCCGCAGTTATCTTTAGCGCCTTCGTCCTGCCTCCCTATCTTGTGAGTTGAAACCCGGTTTTCCTGGATACCCTCGGAAAACCCGCGTGGAGAGGCGCTATGTTTCGCGGCAACTTCTTGTCCGCATTTTTCACACAACTTAAGCCATGCAATTATCTGAACTCAAACTAAAGCACGTCTCTGAACTCGTCGAGATGGCTAACCAGCTCGAACTTGAAGGTGCCAATCGCCTGCGCAAGCAGGAGCTCATCTTCGCGCTGCTCAAACACCAGGCGAAAAAGGGCGAAGCCATTTTTGGCGACGGCACCCTGGAAGTACTGCAGGACGGCTTCGGCTTCTTGCGCTCCCCGGACATTTCCTATCTCGCCGGTCCGGACGACATCTATGTGAGTCCCTCGCAGATCCGCCGCTTCAATCTGCACACCGGCGACACCATCGAAGGTGAGATTCGCACACCCAAAGAAGGCGAGCGCTATTTCGCACTGGTTAAGGTTGACAAGGTAAACGGCGAAGCGCCGGAGAATGCAAAAAACAAGATCCTGTTCGAGAATCTCACGCCGCTGTTTCCAAATAAGCCATTTACGCTTGAACGCGATATCAAGTCTGAAGAAAACATTACTGGCCGCGTGATCGACATCATCGCGCCAATCGGCAAAGGCCAGCGCGGCTTGCTGGTGGCATCGCCGAAGTCAGGCAAGACGGTGATGCTGCAACACATCGCCCACGCCATTACCGCAAACCACCCAGAAGTCATGTTGATCGTCCTGCTCATCGATGAGCGTCCGGAAGAAGTGACCGAGATGACCCGTACCGTGAAGGGCGAAGTCGTTTCGTCAACTTTTGATGAACCCGCCACGCGTCACGTGCAGGTTGCCGAAATGGTGATCGAGAAAGCCAAGCGATTGGTTGAGCACAAAAAAGACGTGGTGATCCTGCTCGATTCAATTACCCGCCTCGCACGCGCGTACAACACAGTCGTGCCGGCCTCAGGCAAGGTTCTGACCGGTGGTGTGGATGCAAACGCACTGCAGCGTCCAAAACGTTTTTTCGGTGCTGCGCGCAATATCGAAGAAGGCGGTTCGCTGACCATCATCGCCACTGCGCTGATAGATACCGGCAGCCGAATGGACGACGTGATCTACGAAGAATTCAAAGGCACCGGCAACATGGAAGTCCATCTGGATCGCCGCGCCGCTGAGAAGCGCGTTTATCCTGCGATTAACGTCAACCGTTCCGGCACCCGCAAAGAAGAGCTGCTGATCAAGCCAGAGCTACTGCAAAAAGTCTGGGTGCTACGCAAGATGATGTACAGCATGGATGAACTTGAGGCGACGGAGTTCCTGGTCGATAAACTCAAAGCGACCAAGAACAACGGGGAATTCTTCGACTCCATGAAGAAGAGCTGAGCGCGCGGCCGCGCAATCGGTCTACGGTCAATACTTTATCCGTCCCCCGGGCCCAATCATCGTCACATCGGCAAAGTCAGATCCGCGTCGATTTGGCCCAGCAAAATTTATTACAAAGCCGCCCAGATCCACGGCGCGCATCCCTTCCAGCGCCGTCAGCAGAGTCTGACGATTCGGGTTGGCACCCGCACGTTTGAGTCCCTCGACGAGGACTTTTGCGGCGATATAGCCCTCCAGACTCAGCGATGAAGGCCGTGCTTTTGGCGCAAAGTCCTTCAAAGCTTTCGTATATTCATTGACGAGCGGCAGCGATTGGGACTGCGGTACCGGCACCACCCTCGATACCTCCAACCCCCGCGACAGTTCGCCTAGCTCTTTGTACAAAGAAGCGACGTCGATCGATGAAAGATGATTGAACCGCGGCGAGAGTCCGCGTTTCTTGATTTGCCGGACAAACTCGGCACAGGCTTCCAGCGTGCACGCCATGACAATCGATTGCGGCATCGTCGCGGCAATCTTCGCTACCGCATCATCGACCTTCAAACTATTTCGCTCGTAGGTTCCCTGTCCCGCCAGCGTTAACTTGCGACTGTCCAGCGCCTTCTGCAATCCGGCCAGTACGTCTTTGCCGAATTCATCGTTCTGCAGGAAGATGGCGAATTTATTGAGCCCCTGTGCGGTCGCCTGCGCGACAATTTTCTCAACTTCCATCTGGTAGCTGGCGCGCACAAAAAACAAATTGGGATTGTTTCGGTGCGCCTCCGCCCCGGTGACAGCACCGATCAATGCAATTCGCTTTTCTTTGATGATCGGCAAGGCTGCATTCACCGGCGCGTCGCCAAAATAGCCGAATAGCGCCACTGCCTTGTCTTCATCGATCAGCCGTTTCGTATTGTCAGCGACAAGCTCGGGTAAGTAACCGTCGTCGAGCGTGTTGAGGAACACCATGCGGCCAGCTACACCGCCGCGTTTATTCACCGAGTCGAAATGAGCTTGCGCGCCTTCCATGAATTCCTTCACCGAGCTGGTGGTGCGTCCGGTATAGCCGGCAGACTGGCCGATGACTATTTCCGGCACCTGTGCAGTCGCAGTCAAAGCAGCCAGACCGCCGACCAAAATCACACCGCTGGTCATTGCTCGGATCAGGTAGCGCAACACTCGCGAATTCATGGCTCTTTTCCCTTTTTTTAATATTTAATGTGGTTCCTGGCGCAGACCGGCCCATTGCCCAGCATACATTTACGCGTTTGCGGACGGCGCGGACTTTGCCTTTTCAAGCAATTTACGTCATAATCCCCTGTTCTTCAAACACTTGTCTGAATAGAGGTCGCGTGAACGCCACCCTTTACAGAAAGAAAGGTAAAACCGCATGAAACCGAATACCCATCCTGAATACCACGAAGTTATCTTTTTTGATTCTTCCTGTGATTTCAAATTCCTGACCCGCTCTACTGTAGAGACCAAGGGTAAGGATAAAATGAAATGGACCGACGGCAACGAGTATCCGATGATTCGTATCGAGATATCGTCCGAATCACATCCGTTTTACACCGGCAAACACAAGATCATGGATACGGCCGGCCGTATCGACAAATTCAAGCAGCGTTACACGCGCTCGGCGGAAAAACCCGCTGTCGTGGCCCCCGCGCCAGCCCCGAAAGGCAAGGCAGCCAGCAAAGCCAAGTAGGCGAATGCATTTGCAAAAAAGGCAGCTACGGCTGCCTTTTTTGCTTTTTGCGCATGCCAATCGCAGTCCACCTTCGTCAGCGTAATATTGCAATACAAATCCAGCGCCCGCGGAACGCAAATACTGATCGATCCATCGTGCCAACTGTAAACCTCCCATCCCCACGTTCCCCGGCGCGCGTCCACGAGTGCGCTGCCGCGATTCTTGCCGCGCTGCGGTTTGGGGTGGCGTGATGCCTGTTTCCGGATCGCCGCCCGCCACCTCAGGGCGCAGCGCGGACAAGTTTTCGACGAAAATGCGTCAGCCGATTATTTTTGATGGCCACTCGACCCCCATCAAAACTGCGCTATTCATCATCCTTTGCGCCGCCTGGATTCTTCCGGGTCTGATCGGCCACGACCCCTGGAAGACCGAGTCGACAACGTTCGGCATCATTTACTCGATGTTGCAGGAGGGCAACTGGCTGCTTCCTGCAGTCGCAGGTATTCCAAATAGCGACTACCCGCCTCTTTACTACTGGGTGGCGGCAGCGATGGCCAAAATATTCTCGCCGATACTGCCGCTGCACGACGGGGCGCGGCTGGCGACCGCATTGTTTATCGCCATCACACTGGTGTATACGAACAAAACGGCGAAGCGCCTGTTCGATGAACGTGCCGGACGCATCAGTGTCGTCTTGCTCATTGGCTCGCTGGGCATTTTCGTTCGCGGTCACGAGATGAATCCGGAAGTTGCCGGGCTGGCCGGCATGGCAGTCGCGCTTTATGGTCTGACGCGCATTCGCTCGGAGACGACCAAGGGCGGCATCACCACCGGGGTCGGTACCGGCATCGTAGCAATGTCAATCGGCATCCTGCCGGCGTTGGTCATTCCCGCCATCGCCCTCGCGCTGGTGTGGATGCTGGGCGAATGGAAAAACCGGCTGTTTCAGCGCGGTATCGGCGTAGCGCTGCTGGCCGCACTGCCGTTCATGCTGGTATATCCGGCCAGTCTGCTGATGGTGGGCGGGATCTCACCGTTGATGTGGACCGACGCGATACTCGGGGCGCCGTTGCTCGACGCCGGCACACGTGGATCAATCGATCCGATTTACTTCATCCGCATCCTGCCGTGGTACGGGCTTCCCGCGTTGCCATTGGCAGCCTGGTTGTGGTGGAAGGACCGCCGGAAAATGCGGGAGCGGTTCGAACTGGCGTTACCCTTCATCAGTTTTTTGGTGCTGCTTTTGTGGTGGTCATTTTTCCGCGAGGCCAATGATGCGGTCGGCCTGGCGCTGTTGCCGCCGTTGGTGCTCGCCGCCGCTGGCGTGCTGGACCGGCTGTCTCGAAGTATCGCGAGTTTTATGGACTGGTTCAGCCTATTGTTTTTTGGATTGCTGGTCACGACGATCTGGTTGTATTGGACGGCCGCAATCGTCGGCGTGCCGGAAGCCGCTGCGAACAACATGACGAGGCAAGTCCCCGGTTTCGCCTTCACGTTTGGATGGTTGCCGTTTTGTGTTGCGTTGGCGCTAACGCTTGTTTGGGTCTACGCGGTGGTACGTGCTCACCGCAACAGCCGCCGCGCGGTCGTCAATTGGGCTGCTGGCATCACTGTGGTCTGGGTGCTGTTCAATATGCTGGGCCTTTCCGCTTTGAATCACACATTGAGTTATCGCACTACGGCGGCGACACTTCGCGCGCAATTGCCCGAGACGCGCAAATGCGTTGCGGCGATCAATCTCGGTGAGCCGCAGCGGGCGATGTTGGATTATTTTGCGAAGCTGCGTTTTGTGAAGGCCGAACTCGACGGAGCGACGGGATGCGACTGGCTGTTGACGCAAGGGTCAAAAGCGTCCGGGCCGAAAGTGGATAGTGTGTGGCAGCTCTCATGGGAAGGCGCACGGCCAGGCGACAATTCGGAACGTTTTCGACTGTACCGGCGCAGCGGAAGTTAGTTCAGGCGCTTTTCCAACAACTCGATCCAGTGAAGTATCGGGGTCTTTGAGCTGTTGTGAAGTCCACTCTCGATGTGCGCCATGCAACCGATATTTGCCGTCGCGATAACATCCGGCGCGCCTGATTCAAGAGCCTGCACTTTGTTTGCGAGCAACTGCTGAGACATTTCCGCCTGCAAGATGGAATAGGTGCCCGCCGAACCACAGCACAAATGCCCGTCCGGGACGTTGGTCAATTCGTATCCAGCGTCGCGCATCAAGCCTTCGACCACACCGCGAACTTTCAATCCATGCTGCAGGCTGCAAGGTGAATGAAACGCGAGTTTTGGTTTCGTCAATTCTGCGTCCACCGGCACCACTTCCGCTTTTGATTTCAGCAATGTGGACAGCGCTGCCCGTTCCTGTTCGATCACATGGCTGACATCGCGATAAAGCGCACTGACCCGCGCCGCTTTGGCGGCGTAGGCAGAATCGTTTCGCAACAGATGGCCGTACTCGGCCACCATCGTTCCGCATCCCGATGCCGTCACGACTATCGCCTCGGCACCGGCGTCAATTGCGGGCCACCAGGCATCGATATTGCGTTTGACGAAAGCGTGCGCCTCATGGGCGTCGTTCAGGTGATGCGGTATCGCGCCGCAGCACCCAGCCTTTTCGACGCGAACGAGCGAAACATCCAGCTTGTCCAATACGCGTGCCGTCGCGAAGTTAATCGATGGCGCCATCGCCGGTTGCACGCAGCCGTCGAGCACCAGCATTTTGCGTACATGGACCGGCGCAGGCCACGATCCCTCGTCGCGCTTGGATGTGACGTACTTGCTCAACGCTTCCGGTAGAAACGACTTGACCATGCGCCCCACCCCGAGCCCGACCGAGAACAAGGCCGTATGCGGCAAGGTGTTTTTGAGTACCGTCCGCGTAAGTTGATCCGCCAGACCACGCGGCACTTTTTTCTCAATAACGTCGCGACCGATGTCCACTAGACGCCCATATTGCACCCCCGAGGGACAGGTCGTTTCGCAGGCGCGGCAGGTCAGGCAGCGATCAAGATGAAACTGGGTTTTGGCGGTCACGTCGTTACCCTCGAGCATCTCCTTCATCAGGTAAATGCGTCCGCGCGGACTATCGAGTTCGTCGCCGGTCAATTGATAGGTCGGGCAGGTCGCGAGGCAGAATCCGCAATGCACACATTTACGCAGAATTGCGTCCGCTTCGATGCCCTCAGGCGTATCTTTGATCCAGTCTGCCAGATTGGTTTGCATTGTCTGTTATGCCTAAAAATTGTCCATGCGACCGCGATTCAGGATGTTCTCCGGATCGAAGGCCGCCTTCAAATCGCGGTGGATTTTTGTCAGCACCGGCTGCAGCGGATTAAATACGCCGGCAGCTTTGTCGCCATGGCGAAACAGCGTGACGTGGCCACCCACTTGCGCGATCTTTACCCTCAGCGCCACCACATCGGCAATGCCGCGATGCCAGCGCAACCCCCCACCCCACTCGATCCATTGTGGCATTTGCAAGCCCAGCGGACCGGTCGTCGGTGGCACGGACACGCGCCACAGCGGCTCCGCCGTTTGAAAAAAAACATCGCGCTGATCGCGCACCGATTGCCAAAATAGCTTCGCAACATCGTTCGCGACCAGCTCCCCACCCAGCTTCAACCGCGCCGCCTTTACCCCCGCAGCAGCGCCCGAAAGCCTCAGCATCGCCACGCCGTCATGCCAGGACGTCGCCGATATCGGCAACGGCTTGCCGGCCCACTCGTTGAATTGCCGGATCGCCATTGCCTCATCGAATTCAAAACGCAAGGTCACTTCTTCAACGGGCTTCGGCAACACCTTGAACGAGAGGTCCAATAACACACCCAATGTTCCCATGGCGCCCGTCATGAGTCGGGATACATCGTAGCCCGCTACGTTCTTGATCACGCGGCCGCCAAACCGCAGGTCATCGCCTTTACCATCGAGGATGCGCGCGCCAAGTACAAAGTCTCGCACCGCACCAGTGTACGGTCGGCGCGGCCCCGACAAACCGCTGGCCACGGTACCGCCGATGGTGCTGCCCTCAGCGTAATGCGGCGGCTCAAAGGGCAGCATCTGCGACGCAGCATCCATCACGCGCTCGATTTCGGCCAGCGTCGTGCCGGCGCGTACGGTCAGCACCAGTTCCTTGGGTTCGTATTCGATGATCCCGCTGTAGGGGCTTACGTCCAGCGGTTCACCCACAATCGCGCCGCCGTAAAACGACTTGGACTTACCGCCATGGATCGCCAAGGGGGTTTTGGCTGCCCTTGCATCCCTGATACGCGCGCTGGTTGCGGCGATTATTGTGTCCATTGTTTACTTCCCGTCAGAATCTTGGAATGTCGGCACGTGGAATCTCGCCTGCGCGCACGTGCATGCCGCCCCACTCGCTGCAGCGTTTCAGCGATGGCACCGCGCGCCCCGGATTGAGCAGCCCTGCAGGATCAAACACGGCTTTGATCGCATGAAACATGGCCAACTCATTTTCGCGAAACTGCACGCACATCTGCCTTAGTTTTTCGATGCCAACACCATGTTCGCCGGTAATGGTGCCGCCGACTTCCACACAGATTTCGAGCAACTTGCCGCCGAGCTCTTCGCTGCGTTCCTGCTCGCCCGGTTCGGCTGCATCGTAAAAAACCACAGGGTGCAGGTTGCCGTCGCCAGCATGAAATACATTGGCAATCATCATGCCGTATTCAGCCGACAATTTTTCATATCTTGCCAGCACTTCCGGCAGGCAGCGTCGCGGGATGGTGCCGTCCATCGTGTAGTAGTCGGGACTAATCGTGGCAAGCGCCGCGAAAGCACCCTTGCGCGACTTCCACAATTTTTCGCGCTCTGTGTGATCACGGGCGCGACGAATTTCCTGTTGATTGCAGCCTCTCAGTACAGATTCAACGGTTTCAAGTTGCTCGGATACCTCCTCAGACGCCCCATCAAGCTCGATCAACAGCAGCGCTTCGGCATCGACTGGAAATCCCGCCGACATGAATTTTTCGCAGGCGTTGATCACCATCTTGTCCATCATTTCCAGCGCGGCCGGTATCACACCTGCCGCAATGATGCCGTTGACGGCGTTGGCGGCATCCAGGACAGACGGGAAGGCTGCGAGCAGCGTTTCGATGTGCTGCGGCTCTGGCGTGAGCTTCACGGTCACTTCGGTAATGAGCCCGAGTAGCCCTTCGGAGCCATGCATCAGCGCAAGCAGGTCATAGCCGGGGGCATCGAGCGCGGCTGAACCAATTTCCAGCACCTCGCCGTTGAGCGCAACGACGCGCAACCGCATCACGTTGTGCACGGTGAGCCCGTATTTCAGACAATGCACGCCCCCCGCGTTCTCGGCGACATTGCCGCCGATGGAGCAGACGATTTGGCTGGACGGATCAGGCGCATAGAACAGTTTGGAGCGCGCCGACGCACTTGTCACCGCCGCGTTCGCCACCCCCGGCTGCACGCGTGCAGTGCGTGAAGCGGGGTCAACTTCCAGAATCTTGTTCATGCGTGAGAGCACGACAAGCACGCCATTTTCTAGCGGAATCGCACCACCCGAAATGCCGGTACCCGCGCCGCGCGTCACCAACGGCACACCTCTGGCATTGCAGGCTTTGACGATGTCCGCGACCTGCGATTCCGACTCCGGCATGACTGCACAGAGCGGCAACGCACGATGTGAAATGAATGCGTCGGTTTCAAACGGTCTCAGCCGTTCCGTATCCGCGATGAGCTTTAGCGGCGGCGAAATGCGCTGAAAGTCAGCGATCAGTTCAGCGTGCATTTGCAAACATCACTGCGATGGGAAAAATGACGAAACTCTAGTACTGGCGCGCATTTACAGAGCATTTCGCCCTGTGATCCGCATGCAGAGCCGATCTTCGTTTCTTGTGTTGGCGGCAAGTTCAAAACCTCGGAATATCCGCGTGGGCCAGTTGTCCGCCATGCACCCGCATGCGACCGTACTCTGCACAACGGTTCAAGGTTGGAATCGCCTTGCCTGGATTGAGGAGCATGGTTGGATCAAATGCCCGCTTTACCGCAAAGAACATCTCACGCTCGGCATCCGTGAACTGACTGCACATCTGATTTACCTTCTCGATACCGACGCCATGTTCACCGGTGATGGTGCCGCCATGCTTGATGCATAGCTCAAGAATATCTGCGGCGAATTGTTCGGTGCGCTCCAGCTCTCCCGGAATGTTGGCATCGAACAGAATCAGCGGATGGAGATTGCCGTCACCGGCGTGAAACACGTTGGCACAACGCAAGTTGTAGGTGACCGAAAGCTCGGCGGTCCGCTTCAGCACCAGCGCCAGTGCGCGCCGTGGAATCGAGCCGTCGATGCAATAGTAATCCGGCGAAATCCTGCCGACTGCTGGAAACGCGGCTTTCCGGCCAGACCAGAATTTGAGCCGCTCGGCTTCGTTTTGCGATACCCGACACGCGGTAGCGCCGGAGGCTTTCAGCACGGCCTCCATCCTCGCGATCTCTTCTTCCACATCCTCGGGCGTGCCATCGGATTCGCAGAGCAAAATCGCCTCCGCGTTCAGATCGTAACCGGCATGCACGAAATCCTCGACCGCCTCTGTCGCGAGCTTGTCCATCATTTCCAGGCCGGCCGGCACGATGCCCGCACCGATGATGTTGGCGACGGCCTCACCCGCCTTTTCGATATCATCAAAACTGGCCATGACGACGCGCGCCAGTTGCGGCTTCGGCACCAGTTTGACGGTGACCTCTGTAGTGACGCCGAGCATCCCTTCGGAGCCCGTCATCAGGGCCAGCAAATCGTAACCGGGCGCATCCAGTGCGTCTGAGCCGATAGTCGCTTTTGTGCCGTCGATGGTGACAACATCGATTTTCTGCACGTTGTGTACGGTCAGCCCGTACTTCAGGCAATGCACGCCGCCGGCGTTCTCGGCAACATTGCCGCCGATGGAACAGGCGATCTGCGACGAAGGATCCGGTGCGTAGTAAAGTCCAAGGGGTGCAACTTCTTCAGAAATTTTCAGGTTGCGCACACCTGGTTGCACGCGCGCCGTGCGTGCCAGCGGATCGACGCCGACGATGCGATTGAATTTGGCCAGCGATAAAAGAATGCCATCGCCCAGCGGCGTCGCGCCGCCGGACAATCCGGTGCCGGAACCCCGGGCCACCACCTTGGTGCTGGTCTCATTGGCAACCGCCAGTATGCGTTGTACCTCCTCAACCGATTGCGGCAGCACCACGAGCATCGGCAATTGCCGGTATGCCGAAAGGCCGTCGCACTCATACGGTTTCATCGCCTCGACATCGGTCACCAAGGCATGCGCGGGCAGGATCGCGCGCAGT
>Ga0163144_10019642_pt1 | contig 13579 bp, 12 predicted proteins | sample OliLak19BULKMAT1_FD_123175 | JGI IMG/M metagenome (GOLD analysis project Ga0163144, IMG submission 123175) | Freshwater microbial mat bacterial communities from Lake Vanda, McMurdo Dry Valleys, Antarctica - Oligotrophic Lake LV.19.BULKMAT1 | ecosystem: Environmental > Aquatic > Freshwater >... | reverse complement strand
CGGGCCAAGATCCTTCATCCACAACATATTAAACACCAGGTGGACGATGCCGAAATGGATGAAGATGGGCGTGATCAGACGCCACACCTCGCCACCCTGCACCGCGCCCAGACCGCCGGCAATGGTCTGATCGAAGCCCCGCAGATCAGCGAGGGTCAACCAAGTCAGCAGCTCAAGGTTGCCGCCCATTTTCGAGGCCACGGCAACCGCCACGCTCAGGACCATCAGCACCACCGATATCGGTGCTTGGCGGATGAACGCCATGAGCGCGGGCCCCGCGTGAATGACAGGTGGTTGGTCGGACATGCAAGCGGATCATCCGCCGTTCTCGGCGTCAGACTACCAGTGAAGGCATACGGCTAACACAGCGCGACCCGACGTGACGTGATGCGCTAGTCCGTGGTCAGTCGTATGGTCCTGGTCACGACTTCAGCGCCTGGGCGCTCTCACGATCTCATCTTTAGGTTTCGCTTTCGGCCGGATGGCGATGGCGATCACGATCAACACGATGCCGACACCGAGGCGGATCGGGGCGGTCGGATTGTTGTTCATCAAGCCGGCGACACCACCGAAGGTGACCAGGATGCCAAGGATGACGACGATGGAGGCGAGAACACGCATGAGACGCAGTCCTTTCTAGGACGATGTGATCCTGGCCCATTGGGGTTTCCAGGTGAAGAGCTGCCAATGCAGCAGCAGAAGGAGGGTGGTGGCCAGCGGCATCGCAACGGCAGCCAGTCGATCTCACCGCTTATGAGCGTCGCCCGCAGATCCATCAGCCAAGCGGTCCCCATGGGGACGATCCACCAGCGACACATCATCCACAGCAGAATGAAGAACAGCACCAGGCAGGCGGTCATCACATAATATTGGACGCTCAGCCAGGAATCGCTCTCCGCAGATTTCCGGGCGGCGATCAACAGGACCGGCACCTTGAAGACCAACGCGAAGAAGGAGAGGCCGATCACCAGCCACACGAGAGGTGGACGGCTCATCGTGGTGAACTCACTGTGCAGCTGGTTGCTGCTGGCGCATTCCTATCGACGAGGTTGTACAGAGCGCACGACATGGATCTTGGCATAGTCGATTCCCATCCTGGAAGCAACTGCCAGGAAATACCGCTGATCAACCTGCAGGTCTGTCTTCACTCATGAGTTCATCCATGCGCCACCAAGCCGGGAAAAACTGTGTTTTCCGCCGTGAGCGCGGCCGCGGCCGCGCTCACGGCGGACTGCAAGTTCACCGCGAACTGGGCTGCTTATACCCGCCCTGGACTGCCCAGTCCTCCTTGAACTCCGCATGTGTCCTGGCTCGCTCGCCGGCTTTTACGATGAACCAGTTGAGGTACTGGAAGTACGGCTCCTGACGGTAACACAGATCGAGGTGTGGGCGGTAGATGATGAAAAACGTTGTCTGGATCCAATTGGGCTGATTCAGTTGGCGATGGGCGACCATCACGAGGTAGATCGCCGGTCCGCCCGACCCGCAGTAGATCAGGATCGCGGCGATGATCATGTAGACGAAGCGGGAGACCCGGATCTTGGATTGTGGTTCCGAGGGATTGGTCGCGGCGGTAGGGGCGTCGTTGCTCATGGAGAGGACTTAACTTTAAGAGCCCAGTTCTGTTTGAATTGCTCATGCGATCCGACCTGCTCGCCGGCGTTCTCAGCGATCCAGCGCATGAGGGTGAAGTAGGTCTCTCTGTGATAACAGACGGAGCCACCCTAGGAATGTACATTCCGTCGTCGCAGTTCCATTGGCATGATCGGGCAACGAGGTATGGCAGCCTGGGGTAGCGGCTCAGCTGATGACGACCGTGCAAGATGCACTGGCATTTGCGGGCAATCATGCCGTCGTGAAAGGTATCACCTGCTGAGCCGGTGACGGTAAACGGTAACTGCGACAATTTCGTTTGGCACGCAGTCTGCTAAGATCCACCGGATGTCATCAGCAACGCCGAACACCGATAACACCCTTTGACGAGCCATCGTTGACGACATCCCCAGCGCCCTCTGCCTTGCAGAGGGCGTTTCCTTTCAAGCGATGGGAACAGGTCCGCATGAGCGCAGAAACACTTCGTGTCATCCTCGTCACCGGCGGCGTGAACGGCATCGGTCGTACGCTCGTGCACCATCTCCTGGGACAGGGGATGGTGGCGGTGACCATTGATCCGGACCGCCGTTCCAATGCCGATCTGATGCGCACGGCAGAACGGGACGGCACCGCCGATCGGCTCATGGTGGTGGCTGGTGATGTGGCGCGGGAAACAACCGTGCGAGGCCTCATCCGTTCCATCATCCGACGATTCGACCGCCTGGATGCCGTGATCAACAATGCGGCCATCGCCGAGCCGAATACTGGCCCGGTGGAGCATCTTACGCTCGCGACCTGGAACCGAACCCTCGGGATCGGACTGACTGGTGCCTTCCTCTGCGCCAAGCACGCGATCCCGGCACTGCGGCGCACCCATGGGAGCATCATTAACATCGCGTCCACTCGAGCGCTGCAGTCCGAACCGGATACCGAGGCCTATGCCGCAACCAAGGGCGGTATGGTCGCACTCACCCATGCCCTGGCGGTCAGTCTCGGTCCCGACATCCGCGTTAACTGCATCAGTCCAGGATGGATTGCGGTCGGCCCACGGGCTGGTCGGAGGCGTTCTCCTGTGCTGCGCCGCCAGGATCACGCCCAGCATCCGGTCGGACGAGTGGGCCGACCGGATGACGTCGCCATGCTCGTCGCCTACCTGCTGTCCACCCAGGCATCCTTCATCACCGGCCAGAACCTGGTGATCGACGGCGGTATGACGCGCAAGATGATCTACGAGGAATAATAGCGGCCATCCGGTGCCCGACCGCAATGTTGCATGGCCTCGATCGAGATATCACGACGGTCAGACACGGACTTCATCGAACCGAATGGCACCGCTCTATACCGGCCATGTACCGACCATCACGAATGAGCCACCGCTATCCGTGTGATGACAGCGCTCCATTTTCCCGAATAGCAACCATAAGCTGGGCGGGAAATTCGCGGAATTCAGGCCAATCAACTGGCTTGGTCAGGAAGGTCAGACGGCGTTTGAGCATCCGGTCTGTACCGCTGACAGGAGGTACCGAAGACCAGAGTACCACTGGGACACATGCGATTTGGGGAATGCACCGGAGCCGTTCAATGAGGTCGAACCCAGCGTCACGCAGGACTGAGAAATCTAGCAAAACTGCCATGATCGGCGCGCCTAACGGGCGCAGCGTCGATAATTCTTGTACCGCACTCACTGACGACGTGTACGCGATGAGCCGAATAATATCCGAGATCGCATCCTTGAGTGCGAGGTCAAGCAACTCCACGTCGGCGATATTGTAATCGATGACGATGATGGTGCTGGGGTTCATAGAACTGCGCACAATCGCTGAAAAAGACTCAAAGCAAGGCTGAGTTTTCTAAGCCCGTCTTGAAAAGCACCCGCTGGCTTCGGTTAAGGGTACAACGGAGCTATAGTAGAATCGACACCCAGCCCTTGGTCTAGACTGCACGATGCAGCTTTTTGCAGCACGGTTGCAGCACCGAACATTAAGGCGTGTTTTGCAGGAGGCCTCGCACGACGACGCTATTACCCGCTATTACCCCGGGTTACCCTGCTTCCGCCTTGAATGCCGCGGCTGATGGGACATCTCAAGTACCCATTCCAAGCTGCGCGGCGCGATCAGCGAGAGTCATTTCATGCTTATGTGCCACTACGGCCTGCCACAATGCCGCCTCGGGGGGATAGGACTGCGCTTTTGATCAGGGAGCTTCGCTCCAGGTCTCTCTCCTCTACCTACTGGTCCAACGGCTGGAGTGCAGTGGCCATGGAGCGTTCTTTTCAAGCAGGTACAGCAAATGTCGGAGTCGCAGCGATGGCGTCTACCTCAGGATGGACGCCGAGCCGTTGCCACGGATCCAATACCACCTTCGTACAACGGTCTTGGTGTTTACTGAAGATTTCATAGGCGTGTGGCGCTGCGCTCAGCGGAAGGCGATGGGAGATAATGAAGCTGGGATCAATCTCGTCTTCAGTGATACGACGCAGAAGATCAGGCAGGTATCGCTGCACATGCGTCTGGCCCATGCGGAAAGTAAGTCCTTTGGCGAACGCAGTGCCGAACGGGATGCTGTCGATCGCTCCGGCGTAGACGCCGGGTACCGAGAGCGTGCCACCTTTGCGGCAGGCTTGGATTGCCTGACGCAGGACATTCGGTCGATCGGTTTCCAGCTTCACCGCCTGTTTCACATAATCGTAAATTTCGCCAAGCGAGGTCCCATGTGCTTCCATCCCCACTGCGTCGATGCAGCCGTGTGGTCCCTGCCCGTCGCACATGTCCCGCAGCATGGCCACGACATCGACTTGTGAACTGTCGAGCACCTCGGCTTTGCCTTGTCTTTGTGCCAGCTCCAGGCGTTCCGGAATACGGTCGATGGCGATGACCCGTCCGGCGCCCTGAAGCCACGCACAGCGAATGGCGAGCAGTCCAACTGGACCGCAACCCCATACGGCGACGGTGCCGCCAGGGGTGAGCCCGAGGTTCTCAACCGCCATCCAAGCAGTCGGTAGGATATCTGAGAGGAACAGCACACGATCGTCGTCCAGATGTTCAGGTACCACAATGGGGCCAACATCGCCGAATGGGACGCGCACGTATTGTGCTTGGCCACCAGGGAAACCACCCATGAGGTGCGAGTAACCGAATAACCCAGCGGTCGAAGCGCCGTAAATCTCCTTCTGCTTTGCTGCGTTCGGATTGCTGGTGTCGCATAAGGAAAAGAGCTGCAATGTGCAGAACGGACAGCGACCACAACTGATGGTGAAGGGGACCACCACCCGGTTCCCTAACTGCAGTTTGGTGACCGCCTTGCCCTTCTCGATTACTTTTCCCATGAATTCGTGGCCAAGGATGTCGCCACGCTCCATGGTCGGCATATAACCGTGATAAAGGTGGAGGTCAGATCCGCAGATCGCGGTACTGGTCACTTCAATGATGATATCGTGATCATCCTGGATCACCGGATCGGGAACCTGTTCGACTCGCACGTCCTTCGTGCCGTACCAGCGCAGTGCTTGCATGGAATCCTCCGTTTACGGCGCCAGAGCCGTAAGGCGATAGGAGCCAGAAACGTGCCAAGGGTTTGGCGCTGCTTGGTTGCGGCAGATCGACTATCCAGTTCATCGGTGTGCACTTTCCCTCACTCAGTCATTACCTCTTGTGTGGATTGCATGGGAGTTATCCCAGCGCGATGGCTAAGCCATTCGCATGGACCACTCATCGAAGACGAGAACGAGAGAACGAACGCGAACCATCATCACCGGTGCAGGAAAGGATCGAATTGGCACGCCCTGTGATGATCAAGCTGACAATGCTTAAGCCGCTTCCTGATCGTCTTGCCAGCATTGGCCGATGGGTCGCCTGCGTTATTGCAGCGATTCTGCTGACCGTCGCCCTCCACGCAGTTATTCCCCCATTATTCATAGGCATGGTGGCCCTGCGCATTCTAGCGACAGAAGGTGGAATCTGGATCGCCATCGTCGGAGTGATCACCGCTCTGATAGCACTCCTGATTCCGTCGCGTAAACGGCTGAAGTCCGTCACCACCATCATGGCTCTGGGAGCGGGGTTCGTCGGTGTGATGCCATTGTTCATGATCCCGACGACGATCTCGCAAGCTGATTCCGCATTGGCTCGAGTCTGTGGTCCTTTTTGGAGCGAGCACCTTCCCGCGCTCGATCGGCACGAGGTTCGAGCCCATGCCTATGCGATTGGGGACGCAATCGTTGGTTTCTCGAGCCCACCCGTGATCGAGACCGACGTTGCTATTCCAGGTGCAGACGGGGTTGTTCTTTCAGGGACTCGCTACCAGGGCCCTGGGGAAGGGCGCCCACAGCCCGTCATTATCGCCATGCATGGCGGTGGTTGGAGCGGTGGTTCCGTTACGGAAGGTGCCGCATGTCATCGGTACCTCGCCGCACATGGGTACCTCGTCTACTCCGTCGCATACCGACTAGCCCCCGCCACGCCATTCCCCGGGGCACTCGATGATGTCCAAGCCGCGCGAATTTGGGTCACCGCACATGCGGCGAAATCAGGCGGCGACCGGTCGCGGCTGATCCTAATGGGGCGTTCGGCAGGCGCGCAACTCGCCCTCGTCGCGGCCTACGAGCGGCCAGATCCTTCGATCCGTGCGGTGGTCAGCTGGTACGGACCGGTCGATCTCGTGAAAGGCTACCGAGAACCACCCCGGCCTGATCCACTCCAGGTGCGCGGTCTCCTGCGAGATTACCTCAAGGGCACGCCCGAGAATCAGACGGTTGCCTACGCTCGAGCCTCGCCCATCTCCTATGCGACACGGGCATTGCCGCCGACACTGCTGATCGCCGCAGTGGCAGACCATGGAGTGCTCATCGGATTCCAACGACAGCTGCGCGATCGACTCGAAGCCACCGGCACTCCTGTGGTGCTGTTGGAATTGCCGTGGGCTGAACACGCATTTGATCGCATCCCAAATGGCCCTGGCGCACAAATGTCTCTGTACTATCTCGAACGCTTCCTGGCTTGGGCCGTTTCTCGATGAGCTCACTACCGAACAAACTTCGCACGCTCAGCTGGGTCCTGATTGGTGCGATCTTCATACTCGCAGGAGCGAATCACCTGCGTGCCCCGGAGAGTTACCTACTGATCATGCCTCCCTACTTGCCATGGCCGATGGCACTCATCCTCGTCAGTGGCTTGGCCGAGATGGCGGGTGGTCTCGGGATGCTGATTCCGGCGACTCGGCGTCTTGCGGGCATCGGCCTGATCGTACTGCTGATCGCGGTTTTTCCGGCGAATCTCTCCATGGCGATGCATCAGATTCAGCTCCCGCACTTGGAGGTTCCGATCGCCTTGCTCTGGGTTCGCTTACCCTTGCAGGTCCTACTCATCGCGTGGGTTTGGTGGACGATCCGATCGCCGATACCAACACCAAGTACCGGCGCTGAGCGATGCGAGCGATCACGCTGAGAAATAAGTTATCCAATACGATGCGTCCGACTCGTAGACCCGGCAAGCATCCGTGCGCAGCGCTACCCTGGCTCGCGGCATGCGCTTATTCATCCTCCGACAACGGAAGCTGATGCTTATGCGCATACGCGATCAGACGCTGCGATTCCTCGGCGTCTTTGGCCTGCGGCCTTGGGGCAGAGCCGACCGCGGTGCTTTCCAGTACGCAATCGACCACGACCGGGAAGTGGTCCGAGCCGATGGCCGGTCCCAGGTGCATGGTCTTCAAAGCAAAATGCGGGGAGAGAAAAACATGGTCGAGGGGCCAGCGCACCCACCAATGCCCCGCATGGAAACTATTGAACATCCCGCGACCGATACGCGGATCGCACATATTTCCTAGGCGCTGGAACAGGCGCGTGCTATGCGACCAGGCGACGTCATTGAGATCGCCGAGAACGATGCAGGGGTGTGGATCCGCGTGTGCTTCTTGGGCGATAATCGCCAATTCCGCATCCCGTGCGATGGAGTCCGGGGCTTCACCGGGCGCGGGCGGGGGCGGATGCACGACATAGAGCGTGATGAGGCGATCATCGGGCAGAACCAATTCCAGCTTCGCTGATGGCAGGTCATCGCGCAGGAGAAAACGGATGCCGCCGGAGCGGACCGCGAAGCGCGAATAGATCGCCATGCCATAGCGATTATCCAGCGGATGCTCAAAACGATGCGGATATGCCGCGGTGACCGACGCCAGGGCGGACAGCCACGCCGGATCGACCTCCAGAACCACCAGGACATCCGGGGATTCCCGGGTGATATACGCGCACAGACGGCCGTAGTCGCGGTTCTCCATCAAAACATTGCTGCTGAGCAGACGAATGCCATTCTGTTGCCCGGTCGCGGAAGCCGTCGGGGTCTCTTTTCGGCTCAGGGTGGTATAGGGAAATATCTCCCAGCACAAAAGCACGACCGAGCTGACGGTGAGCATGCTGAGCCCATACCCGAGTGGGCCAGAATTGGTGCAGACCCAGTAGCCCACGCCAGGGACGGTCAAGATCAGGAGGATCAATATTTGACCGCGTGGATAATCCCACATGCGGATCCACCGCGACCGCCAGGGCACCAGGGTCAGCCAGGCGAGGACGCATAGGCCGACCACGACGGTGAGCCCGAGCCCTTTGGCAATAAGCATCACGATGGACATATCTCCCCCCTTCTTTTCCGGGCCGTATGGCGCCGGATCTGCGCAGGCGAGCACCTCGCCCGATTCATTGCGGAAACAAATCCTGAATCCCGATACATCCGCCTCGCCTGCGGCACCCATCGACGCGCGCCAACGGCCCTACAGCGGCGGGGCGCTGGGTGCGACGCCCCGACCTTTTCGTCGCTCGGCCCAATCGCCGTAGCGGTCCATGATGGGGGTGACCGACACCCCATGCACGACCACCGACAGGGCGACGGTCCACACCACTAGGTCGGCCAGAGATCGGGCCAAGCCGTCCGGCAACCCGAACTCGGTGGCGTGGGCCAGGTAGTACAGCGACCCCACTCCGCGGACCCCGAACCAACCGGCCAACCACCTGCGGACGGTCCACCCCCGCATCGGAGCCAGCCCGACGAACACCGACGCCGGACGGACGATCAGGAATAGAACCGCCGCCAGCCCGGCCGCCGCCCACGTCGGATGGGTGGAGGCGAGGAGTGCCCCGAGGACCACGACGGCGGCTACCTCCAGCACCTTCTCGACCTGCTCATTGAACCCGAGGATGGCCTCGGTCATGAACGCCGGAGCCTTCTCGGAGTGGACGGCGTTCGACTCGGTGCCGTCCGTCCCCTTGATGTCCTCGGCCGGGCGATGCCCGGTGTGCCGCATCTCCTCATGTCGCAGGGCCAATCCGGCGGCGAACACCGCCAGGAACCCCCACGCCCCGAACAGCACGGCCACCCCGTAGGACAGGGCGATCACCCCAAGGGCCAGGAAGTTGTCCAGCCCGACCGCCTCTTGGTGGGTCTTCCGCAAGTACAACACCAACCGCGCCACCAAGGTGCCGAGGCCGAACCCGATTCCCAGTCCGGCGGCGATCGCCCAGGCGACGTCGATCGTCCACCAGCGCCACCAGCCGGCGCCGAGGTCGTGCAGCCCGAGCAGGCCCAGGCCGAGCATGACGAATGGGAACGCCGTCCCGTCATTGAGTCCGGCCTCGGCGGTCAGGGAGAACCGCAGTTTGTCCCGGTCGCCGACCTCCTTCACCTGCACGTCTGCCGCCAGCACAGGGTCGGTGGGGGCGAGGATCGCCCCGAGCAGCACCGCCGCCCCGACCGGCAGGCCGAGGGCGAACACCCCGACGGCCGCTACCAGCCCGACGCTCACCGTCATCGAGGCAGTCGCCAACAGGACCGGGAATCGCCACAGCCGGTCGGACAGCGTTACCCGAAGTTTCAGTCCGGCGGTGAACAACGAGACGATGACCGCCACCTCGGTCAGGTGTTCAAGGAACTTGGCATCCGTCACTGGATCCACCACGAACAGGCCGGCCCCGGCCGAACTAAGGGCGTACCCGACGCCCATGTAGATCATCGCGGCCGACAGTGGTAGCCGCCGGAGGACCGATGCGGCCAGGGCCATGACCACCAGTACCCCGCCGACGACTAAACACCAACTTGCGAACGTCATGACTGCCCAATCAATCGTGCGAAACCCATCTTAATCTGCCTTGCGGACGGGGAAGTTTCGTCACGTGATAAATGGCAGATTTCTTTTCCAGGACCGTCTAAGCTTGAATAACCCCACGCCCCGGAACTGGTCAGAAGCTGTCTGGGAAAAACACTACTCACATGGAGGATCGGAGAACCGGAGAAAACGGTGAAGCAGAAAGGAAAAAAAGCCAGAGATATCCCCTCTCTGGCTCTCTCCGGTTCTCCGGTTCTCCATGTCAGACCCTGCCTTTCCTGACAGTTTTTCAGTCGTTGGCGAAGGCTTGTCAGCGTCATGGGGATGATCTTCATGGTGAGCAAATGACGCCAAAGAATGGTGAGATTAGTCATGGCTCAGATTTCTTTTCGGCGGTCAGATCGGCCTTGGCGGGGCGAGCGCTGGTGGTCCCCAAAAGATTCTCATCCTCGTCCACCGGCTTGGCTTGACGGGCCTGCTCCACAAGGATGCCGGCCTCGTTGGACAACCCCGCTTCCGCCTTGGTGGACACCGCCTCAACTCCTTTCGCACGCGGTGCGTCGCCGGATGAGGTGAGCGATCCAGGGTCCTTTTTCGGCTCCTTCGTCGGGTTCTTTGTCGGGTCCTTTGTCGGATCCTTTGTCGGGTCCTTTGTCGGCTCCTGAGTCGCGTCGAGCATCGTGACGGGGACGCCGTGCGGAAAGATGATTTCCCGCGCTTCGTCCGGCATGCTGATGCCGTGTTGCTGAAAGGCGCGTTTCACCAGTCGGATTACGGAAGATCGCACTTTGAGCCAGCTGTGTTCATGCCCATTGATCCAAAAGTAGATTTTTAAATTCACGGTCGCTTTGCCCAGGTCGTCTGCCAGCACCCACGGCTCTGGCTCTTTCAAGACCGCCGGGTGACCCACCAGCACTTTCAGGGCTACCTCTTGGGCTTCATCAATCGCGTCGTCGTAACCGATACCGACGACGAAGTTCTCGCGCCGGTTGGGGGTGGCCGTGAAGTTTTGCAGCGTGTTCTTGTAAACGGCGGCGTTGGGGACTTGCACGAGATTGCCGTCGAGGGTCAGCAGCACCGTGGTGCGGATATTCAACTGCTGCACATAGCCAGTGACTCCGACGATTTCGACCAGGTCACCCGTTTCGAACGGGCGCTGGATGCTCAGGAAGATGCTGGCCAGGAAGTTCTCCGTGATGTCCCGGAAGGCGATGCCGACCGCCAGGCCGACTAAACCGGTTCCGCCAATGATCGTTAAAGCCAGTTGGGTCAAACCGGAAACTCGCAGGACGACATAGGTGCCCACAAGAAAAACAATCACACCCAGCCCTCCTGCAACGACGCCGCGCAGAAGTTTCGCCCGGACACGTCCGGCGAGAAGTATTCGCGCCTTGCGCACCGTTAACCAGCCAGCCCCAGCCGACAAGGCCAGAATAATTAACGCGAGTACGAGGAATGGCAGAGAGCGGATGACGTCGCGCGTCAGTCCCGCGAGCCCACCCCAGGCCCCGCGGAAGTCCCATGCCGCCGGCTGGGACACTTCGATCCGGTTGGCCACCGCGACCACGTCCTGGGTGTTACGTGCTAGGTCGCCCGCCCATGTCTTGACCTCGTCACTGTCGGCACGGCCACTGAGAAAAACAACTCCGTCCACGACTTTGACGTCCGGAGCATTGAACCAACCGGTAGCCTCCATGACGCTCACGAGGCGCTCACGGATTTCCTCATCGTGAGCAATTGGCCACACGGCCACCTTTGCTGGCGGGAGGGAAAACTCCTCTTTATTGGGAGCAGGTAGATTTTTCGGCGGGGTCTCGTCTTCCTGCGCCATAACATGCGTCGTTAGCGCACAACACCAGAAGCAGCCTAACCATGCCGCACGCAAAACTCGAGGGTGGCGGCAAGTCACTTGTCGAAACAGGAAACGCATGAACCAGAAACTCGGTCGCAGATTACTCCAAATCTGCTTGAGCTTATTCATGGGATATTACTGGTTGTCATGCTGCTATCCTTCCCATCGCGACAGAGCCTATCGCAGTCGGCGCATTCAGCGCCAATATCGACTCTCGAATGCACGTCGACGACAACATTGCCGTCATTTATGGTCCAGCCTGATCCCTGACGGTTTCGGGTGTCGGCAAGCTCCTTCTTTATGTGGACGTCCTTGCTGAGCGATTTACTCTGTTCGCCAGCGGTATAGACATAGGTGACTGGCCCTCGTTCTCTGTGAAGTGGCGCAATAGGCTAACAATGCGACGTGCGATTCCGAGGGTGTCGGCCCAGGTAGGTCCCTTGATCAGATAGTCCTCGACACCGGCGCGTGCTGCTCTATCGCTGTCGCGGTCCAAAGATGTTAGCATGATCGTTGAGATCCTTGCCAGACTCGGTTGGGAACGAAGCCATTTGAAAATCTCTGAACCAGTCATTTTAGGTAAATTGTAGTTCAGGATTATCAGATCTGGAAGGTGTCCCTGCGCATCCATGGCAGGTAATTTGCGCTGGTCTTCTTCTCCATCGCTAGCCCAATCGACGTCGATCTCAGCGTCAATAATGCTCAAGGCCTCGGTCACCAATTGAGCATCACCAGGATTGTCCTCGACCAGGAATATGTGGGGTTTGTTCAGGTCATGGGTCAGCGTGGTGGTCATAATCATTGCCTAAAATGTGGGGATGGAGCGTCTCACATCGTGAGAAAACGAGTATTCCGCTGCCGCTTTGCGGACCGGGATCACCGTTGGAAGTCACCATCGGTTGATGGCGATGCTGAAATGAAGCGATGAACGTGTTAGTCGATGGGATCGGCGCATCGTGATAATGGTCACTGGAGTTGAGGTAGGCGACGCACGGATCAGTCGGGCTGCTGCTTCAGAGTGCCGGCGATATCGATGACCTGACGGTAACGGACCTCACCCTGGGCTATGCGTTTAAAAGCATCGTTTATGTCGGACATGGGGATGACCTGCACCTCGGCCTGGATGCCGTGCTCGGCGCAGAAGTCGAGGACCTCCTGGGTCTCGGCTACACCACCGATGAGTGAACCGACCACGCTCCGACGGTGGAAGGCGACCTTACTATTATCGGTTGGTTTCTCGAAGGGTGCCAACGTCCCGACCACCACCAAAGTTCCATCGCGTTTCAATGCCAGTATGTAGGGGTTGATGTCGTGGGAATCCGGCACTGTGCTCAGGATAAGATCGAGGCTCAGTTCGGCGGCCGTCATCGCCTTCTTGTCAGTTGAGAGGATGAAGTCCTCTGCTCCGAAGCGGCGCGCGTCCGCTTCTTTTTCTGGCGAGGTGCTGAAGACAGTCACGCGCGCCCCCATTGCAGTTGCGAGCTTGACTGCCATGTGCCCCAACCCACCAAGGCCTACGACACCCACGCGCTGGCCTTTTCCGACCCGCCAATGACGCAGTGGCGAATAGGTGGTGACCCCCGCGCACAGCAGCGGTGCCACCGCCACCGGATCAAGGCCGGCGGGGATCTTCAGCACAAAGGACTCGGGAACGACGATGTGAGACGAATAGCCACCGAACGTGTTGGTGCCATCTGGCTTCAGCGGGCCGTTGTAGGTCAGGGTCGCGCCAACCGGTCCCTCGCAGTACTGCTCAAGCTGGGCGCGGCAGGAGGCACAGCTCCCACAGGAATCGACCATACACCCAACCCCGACCACGTCGCCAACCGCATGTCTGCTCACCTGCTTCCCAACGGCGGTGACGCGACCGACAATCTCATGCCCTGGCATACACGGGTAGACCGTATTCTTCCAGTCGTTGCGCACCTGATGCAGGTCGGAGCGGCAGACTCCGCAAAAGATGATGGAAATCTGCACGTCCAATGGCTCGGGCTCTGGCCTATCGAACGAGATTGGCGCCAGTGAGGTGAAAGAGTGGTTCGT
>Ga0163144_10019641_pt1 | contig 13579 bp, 10 predicted proteins | sample OliLak19BULKMAT1_FD_123175 | JGI IMG/M metagenome (GOLD analysis project Ga0163144, IMG submission 123175) | Freshwater microbial mat bacterial communities from Lake Vanda, McMurdo Dry Valleys, Antarctica - Oligotrophic Lake LV.19.BULKMAT1 | ecosystem: Environmental > Aquatic > Freshwater >... | reverse complement strand
TCGTGTACATCGGAAAATAATACGCCAGAAGCGTATGTACTGCAACGCCCTGCGGGCAAGGCAAATTAGGCATAGTTTCCCCAAGCGCGTTCCCTCCGACCTTCGGCCTGCGCGCTGCGCTTGCCCTAGGCTGCTCGCTGTGCGCGGGTGTGGACATCTCGCGAGCTGTCCACACCCGCCAGCCCTTACCTTGATACTGGTGATTTTTTATCATTCAAAAGCGACCGCTTCGCGGCTGATATCTGATTATGGCTATTGCATCAACCAGCGCACCACAGTGAATTGATTGACGCCCAATTCCCCGACGATAGCGCGTCTTCATTGTCCGCGCCTTTAGCAATGCCGCCGGGCTTGCCTCGATGCGCCTGCAGCCGGCTAAATTTAGCGCCGCTGGCATCGACATCGAAATTGCGCCAAGTCTACGTGTCCACCGATTTTGCGATGAGGCGAACATCGTGCGCGTCCCATGGATTGGGAAAATCGCCGTTACGGGTCATTAGCTTTGTCGTCGATGTCCTTTCTCTAACAAACGTACACGCACATTGACAAACGCACTAGCCGGGGTGAAAGCGCCGGTAAAGAGGCCTACTCAGGAAGCACCGCGTGGCACAACAGCGCACGAAGCCGGATGTTTGTGAGCCGATCATAAAGACGCCAACCGCAAACCGCACTCGCCATGGAGGGTAATCGACGCGGTCAGATTATTTGCCGGTTTGCCAGTGCTTAACGATATTGCGCCAAGTGCGCCAAGTGGCATGAATGGCGAAGACTTGGACATAGCGCGAGGCGGTGCTCCAAGCGCGCCAAGTGTGACACAGGGGGCATGGGAGAAGAGCGCGCACGAAGACTTCGCGCAGAGCCCTGCGCAATATAACGCAGACACAAGCTATTTTTAATGATCAGGAAAAGATTGGATAGTCTGCGAACTCTCTCGCCAGCCTGCGACGCAACGAAGTCGAGCAAGCAACAAAGATTCAATCATTGCTATGCAAATGCAGCGCGTTGAAGCTAGCAGCTGGGCGTGGCAGCCAGCAACGGTGCTAGGGTGAAGGGAACGGTAAAAAACGGATTTGATTCGGTGTCTACGCTTCCCGTGTGCGCTTCCTGCTTCTTGAACAAAAAACTCCAGGGCAGTCTGAAACTCCATGAATGATTAACTAGCTGTAAAGTTTGCGATTTGGGCGCGATTTTATTTGAACCGCAAAATTATCCAATCCGAACGGCGTCCTAGGACTGGCTGTTGGAGCCTTAAGGCAATCTATCATCACAAACCTCGATTATTTGCTGGTCGCTGGCTATTTGCAGCAATCGCGCTATGCGGCATGGCTCGGCGCTTTGGCTATTGATTGGCTGGTTTGATCGGCAATCGACAATAAGATCAGGGCTATCCGCGCAGAACTGAGCTGCTAGCGCTCGCATATCGCCTACTCGCGCAATTTGCGCGGATGGCCAGATGGCGTTCGGGGTACTTGTGAAAAGACGAGGCTTCAGCCTGCTCTGATGACTCTGTAGTGACTCACTCCAAGCTGCAAGAGGCGGAACACACTGCAAGTCCTTGTTTTATTGGTGCCGGTGAGAGGAATCGAACCTCCGACCTACTGATTACGAATCAGTTGCTCTACCGACTGAGCTACAACGGCGAAATCTGGAGTTCGAATTAAAGCGAAGCTGGCGCGTTGGGTCAACCCCGCGCGCGGTCATTGAAACTTCTGGTTCATATCTTTGAAAGTGGCGCGATCTGGAAAATGCTTGAGCGCAGCGTCTAGCAGTGCGCGTGCTTTGGCTTGGGTGCCGTCATTCATCGCTTTTAAGAGCTGTTCTTCTATGGAACTGGCTACGCCTTCCAATCCCACCAGCGCGCTTGGATTGTTTGGTTCTAGTGCGAGCACGTCGAGATAAAAGCGCGCGGCGCAATCGTCTTCTGGTATCACTAAATCGCCATTTCGCTCTCTGCTTTCTGCTTTTTCGAGCAGCCGCGCGATCTCGGCCTGAATATTTGATGCTTGAGTTTTTTCAATGGGCGCGGCATCGCCAAGCTGATTCTGGTTTAGGCTTGGCGGCTGCATGGGCGTTTCCTTACTTTGACGATAAAGCCAAATCCCAGCGACTAGTGCGCTCAGCAGCACGATGACACCGATCCAAAGCAGCCACCCTGCGCTAGATGACTTTTTTGACACGCTGGTTTTTGTGGCTGGCATTGCAACTTCAAGCGGCAAGCCAGAGGGCGGAAATCCGGGATTGGCTGGCAGCTGTGGTGCGGTAAATTGCCGATCTGGTGCGGTAGGCGCGCTGGATACGGTTGCCGAGCCTGCGGGCGCTTTCGCCAGAATTTGTGGAATCGGAGGCGCTGAGGCAATCATGGTCGCTTGCGAACCCGAGGGCTCGGTTTGGGGTGCCGAGGGCGCAATCATGGGCCTTGGCGCAACCATAGTAGCTTGCGACGTGGATTTCGACGCCTTGATCGGCTCTACCACTCTAGTGGGCTCGCTTATCAAGGCGATGGGCGCAAGCACTTCCGTCAGCGACATGACGGTTGTTTCAGGGCTTGGGGGTGGCGCAGATTGACTCAGCGGATGCTGTTTAGGCGGCGCAGCGGCGGCTTGCGCGGAGATAATCGGCTGTGCAGTGGTTTGCATAGCTGCGCTTCGGGCGGCTAGATTTTGCTCGATCGCTGTTACCAGCTGGCCCGCATTTGCAAGCCGATGCTCTGGCAATTTCGCCATTAGCCGATCAATTAACGGCTGTAGCCCGGTAAGTGGCCCGGTAAGTTTTGGAATCGGCGCGCTTATATGTTGAATGGCAACTGTAAATGGATCTTCGTCGTCAAATGGCGGGCTGCCGGTTAAAATTTCCCACAGCACGACCCCTAGACTGTACAAATCACTGCGGCCATCAGATGGCATGGCCTGCGCGCGCTCAGGGCTCATGTAGTGTGGGCTGCCAAATGCAACATCGGGCTCTGGCGTGTTCGCACCAATCGCACGTGAGACGCCCGATTCGCCCAAAACCGCCATGCCGTCTTCGCGAAACAGGATATTGGTCGGCTTAATATCACGGTGTAAAAAACCTGAGCTGTGCAAAAACGCAAGCCCGCTTGCTAAATCACGGGTGATGGTCAGCGCATTATCAAGTGATATCGGACCTTGATTTAGCTTGTCACGCAGCGTGCCGCCGGAAACATATTCGGTTGCAATGTAGTAATGCCCATCGCTTTCACCGATATCAAATACGCCCAACAAATTTGGATGCGTAAGCCGAGCGGCGGACTTGCCTTCGTCAATCACCTTGCGCCTTGAGCCCTCATCTTGACTGACGTCTCTGTTCAAGATTTTGAGCGAAATCGTGCGCTGCAATGACGTTTGCTCGGCCAAATAAACGTTGGCGCGGCGACTTTCACTCAATGGGCGGATAATTCGATATCCGGGAATGCTAGGTTGCGTCATGAAGGTCATTTGCGAAGAATTTGCACTAGTTTAGCGCACCGGTAGGAGTGCGCGCTGCTGCTGGTGAGGTAAAGATCGCGTTTCCAGGCCTATTTTCGGCGAATTTTCGTTAGAATCAGGCGCTCAAACATGCGTTTTCTAACTTACCTTGAATCCAACCCCTATTTTTGCGGTAGCTGGCCTCGTTTTATTGGCATGGCTTGGCTATTTGCTGATGCAGAGCCGGCAAGATGCACGTAAAAAGCGCGCTGAGGCCTACACCGCGCGAGCGGCTTTTAATCAGTTTGAAGCGGTAAACGCCGAGCGCGCGCGGATTTATGCGGATTTGCACGACGATCTAGGCGCAAAGCTTCTGCAGCTGGTTTATGAAGCACCCAACCCGCAAATGGCTGATTTAGCCCGCGCATGCATTCGAGATTTGCGCGATGTGGTCAGCCGCAGCCGGGGATTTGCTGGCACGCTAGTCCAGACGCTGACAGAAATAGAGATTGAAGCGCGCTCGCGGCTAAGCAGTGCGCAGATCGATTTAGACTGGCAGGTTAAAGCAATCGCAATTGATGCTCAGCTTTCGCAAGGGCAAGTGCTGCACCTATTTCGCATTGTGCGGGAAGCGCTATCGAACGCCATTAAACACGCGCAGGCGCACACATTAAAGATTCGTGTTCAAGGCACGCCGCTTTCAGTGGATTTTGATATCAGTGATGATGGCATTGGCTTGCAGGCCGACCCGCAAAAATTGCCAGGCAGCCAGCGCGGCAGCGGAATGCTCAATATGCGCGCGCGCGCCGAAAAAATAGCCGGCAACATAACCTGGCGCGCAGCCTCCATCGGTGGCACGCGGGTGCTGCTTCGTATGCCGCTACAGGAGCACCATTGATGACTAGCGAGATCAGCGCGCAATCTAACAAAGCCACGCAAGCTATTGCGCGCGTGCTGCTAGTTGACGATCTTGCCCACTGCCGCGCTTGGATGCGAAAAGCGCTTATTAGCGCGTTTCCAGAGGTAGAAATCGTCGAGGCCGCAAGCCTAGCGGCGGGCGTAATTGCAGTTGGCGATGCCTTAAGTTCGAACCGGCCTTTTCAACTCGCGCTGGTTGATTTGGATTTGGGCGATGGCAGCGGCTTAGATCTGATCCGATTATTGCGCCAGCGATTGCAGCGGGCACAGGTGGTGGTCTGCACGATGTTTGATGATGACGGCCATCTGTTTGCGAGCCTGAGGGAGGGCGCGCTCGGCTATTTGCTAAAAGATGAGTCCATTGAGCAACTGTCGCTCATGTTGGCACGGATTATTGACGGCCAGCCGCCGCTTTCAGCATCGATTGCAAGGCGGCTTTTACAGCACTTTAGCACTCAAGCAAGGGCGGCAGCACCGCAGAGCGATGCCGAGCGCGTGCATTTGACCCTGCGGGAAACCGAAGTGCTAACGCTTACCGCTAAAGGCCTCACCATTCCCCGCGTGGCCGAGCTGCTGACTATCTCAAAGCACACGGTAGCCGGCTATGTGAAAGATATTTATCGCAAATTGGGCGTGAGTTCCAGAGCGGAGGCAGCGTTAGCAGCCAATCGGATGGGATTAGCCTAATTCGCAAAAATTTGCTGTAGCGCCAAGCCTGGGTCAGGCGCGCGCATAAATGCTTCACCAACTAAAAAGCTGTGAATTCCAGCGGCGCGCATGGATTGCACATCGCTTGCGGTGTGAATTCCTGATTCCGTGACGAAGACCCGCTGCGGGCTGGCACCGCCAAAAACAGGCTGATGCAGTTCGAAAAGCGAAATGGAGGTATCCAGTGACGTTTCAAAGTTGCGCAAGTTGCGGTTATTCACCCCAATTAATCGACTTTGGCACGCCAGTGCGCGCTGCATTTCTGCCTCGTCGTGTACTTCAATAAGCACATCCAAGCCAATCTCTGCGGCAAGCGCATCAAATTCCTGCAAACGCTGATCCGGCAGCGCTGAGACAATTAGTAACACGCAGTCAGCGCCTAAGGCGCGCGCCTCATAGATTTGATAGGCGTCAACGATAAAATCTTTGCGCAAAACCGGCAGCGCACAGGCAGCGCGCGCGGCGGTTAAGTACGAATCACTGCCTTGAAAAAAATCCACGTCAGTCAACACTGACAAGCACGCCGCTCCGCCCTTTTGATAGCTTTTAGCGATTTCTGCCGGATCAAAATCCGCGCGCAACACGCCTTTGCTCGGGCTTGCTTTTTTGACTTCGGCAATCACTGCCGCTTGATTTGCCGCCAACTTTGCAGCGATTGCGCTGATAAATCCGCGCGTAAGCGGCATATCGGACGCCGCTAACCTCACGTCATCAAGCGCTCGAGCGGCTTGGCGCGCGTCTACTTCCTCTTTTTTACGCGCCAAAATCCGGCTAAGAATGTCGCCACCGCTGCTAATCGTCACTTTAAATGCCTTAATTTTCAAATTTTCAGGAGGGTAGCAGCCCGATTTTGAATAAATTAGGAAATCTAGCGCTATTTTCAGCAAAACTGTTTTGATGCGGTGGTTCTGGTGGTTTACACTTATCCTTCATTTGACACCCCGGAAACAAACATGAAAAAGCTGGTTACCCTTATTGCTGTAATGCTGTGTTCGAGCGCATTTGCGCAAAACAAAGGCGAAGAAGCGCCGCTGCAAAGCGCGCGGACTCCAGAAGGCACCTGCCAGCCAATTCCCGATAACGTTTATCGCGGCGATGCGTTTGCAGCCGGCCAAGCTGTTTGCAAAACATTCTCAACCGGCGCCGGAACGATCAACAATCTTCGACTCAATCTTGGAATTACCCACACTTGGGTCGGCGACCTGGTTATAAAAGTCCGCAACCCAGCGGGCACGAAAACCGCCACATTGGTTAGTCGTCCCGGTGGTTTAGAAACAGACGATACCGGTCTTTTAGGATCTGCGGGCGATAGCTCCAATTTGCTCAACAGCTCGGTTCTGGGGTTTGCGGACGGACTAACGCCTTCCGCTGAAACCATTGGCGCAGCGCCGCTAGGCTCGGGCGATGTTGTTTGCCGTGACTTGGGCAGTGCGTGCAGCTACGGCACTGATCCAGGTGCTACCGTACCGGCGCTTGGCCTAGCAACCTTTAATGGCGACCCCGCTGGCGCAGGCTGGACAATTTGTGTAGGCGACCGCGCACCGCTTGACCTTGGTGAATTTTGCACGGTAACCGTTGGCGTACCGGCCGGTGGCGTAACGATTGCACCGGTAACGCCAGCCGGGAATGTCACGATTCCAACCTATGCTGCGGGCGCAGCGCCCGGAACCAGTTCGGTTGCGTTAAATTTCAACGTCACGGGCGGCAACGGCAGCATTGGCTGCGTGGCGACAGGCGCGGGATATTCTGCAACGCCTAGTCCATTAGCTTTAGTTGCTGGCACGGCCGGCACCGTTACCGCGCGCTACACTGGCACGATGGCAGGCACATTCCCAGGCACATTGACGTGTACATCGGTGGCACCCGCAACCGGCGGGCCGTTTGTTTACAACCTGAGCACGGTGGTTAGCGCCGTAGCCGCCGCTACGGTTGCACCGGTAACTGCTGCTGGCAACGTAACGCTGCCAACCTATGCTGCGGGCGTAACACCGGGCTTCAGTTCGGTTGCGTTGAACTTCAACAGCACCGGCGGCAACAGCAGCATTAGCTGCGTGGCGACGGGCGCAGGCTACAGCGCATTGCCAAATCCTTTGGCTATCGTTGCTGGTACCGCAGGCACCGTTACCGCGCGCTATACCGGAACGATGGCAGGCACATTTCCAGGCACACTAACCTGTACATCGGTCGCACCCGCGACTGGCGGGCCCTTTGTTTACAACCTGAGCACCGTGGTTAGCGCGGCCGCTACCGTTTCGTTAGTGACTCAAGTACCTAGCTTAAACATGCTCGGCTTGCTGGCACTGATCGCTGGCATCATGGGCCTTGGCTTTATGGTTACTCGCCGCCAAGGCTAAGCTGGCTTGTAGGTCAAATGCTTTACAAAACAAAGGCGCGTTAAGCGCCTTTGTTTTGCATGCTCGTCAATCGTGTTCGTCAATAAAGCAGATGAAAATTAAGCAGCTACAAACGTGCCATGGAACCCTAGCGGCATTGCCCTATCCAGCCACGCCTGCGCTATAGGACCATCGTTAATGTTTTTCAGATCAAACAAAACAATGCCGGTGCGCGCAGTTTTAACGTTGAAGATCGTGCCGAGCGCGTAGTTTTTACCGCCCGCTCGAACAAATAGCTGCTCTTCCAGTGCGAAGTCATCACCAAAATCAAAGTGCGCCAGACGCTTGCCGCTTGGATCGGCATACAGCAGCGCTGAAAGCATGCCGTGTTTGTTCGATTGCCTGCCCTGCAGCATCAGCAGTGCGGACTGGCGCATCAGCCGCGTTTGAATCGGGAACTCGACCAGCGAATGCGCGGTGGCATTGACCTCTGCGCGCTTTGCATTTTTAGCGAGGCGAATTTCCACTAAATTTGGCGCAGCGGTTGCGCGTGAAACCACATCGCCCTGCATGTAATTTTGCAGTGGTGATACGAACGCCGCATCGGTTTTGTACCAGCAGGCGCGCAGCGCGATGGCGCCATCTGGCTCGTCCCAGGCATCGGCATAGTGATATGCCGCACCCGATTCAAAATTAACGAACCTGGGCTTGCTTAAATCCGATTTAGGCACTATCACCATCAAACTACCCTGTTCGGGGAGCCAGCCCAAGCCCTCAAAATAGCTTCCCGCATCGCGAACCTTGACCATGGGTGCCAGCACAAAAACGAGCTGAGTCGCAGTCGCGGTGAAGCTATGCATGTAGCCGCTTTGCGCCAATGCAACAAGCTCTGCGCTAATAAGCTGACCATCTGCGCCAACGTGGTAAATGATCATCTGCTTGTCAAACAAACCGACGTTCCAGATTGAGCCATCGGGTTCGTAAACCGGGTGCGCGGAAAATGCCACGCCTTCTAAATCATCGCGCCAAACTTTCGCGCCCACCGTTGCTAGCGTTTCCGAGTTAATTTCAAACGCGCTTCCGGCTTCCCAGAGCGCGTAGGTTTTACCTCCTAGCTGCATGACTGAGATGTTCGCGGTGTTGACATCGTCTGGCCCGCTGACCGCTCTTGCGTTTGGAATGGTGGTGCCGGCAGCCATTACTTCGAAGCGGCCTGACTTGTTTTCACGCCGATGCTTTTTAGTGTCAACAAAGCGCGAGTGGTGCCGTATGCCCGTTTCACCAATGCGCCACGCTTGAATCAAACCATCACCGTCAAACCAGTGCTGATAGCGCTGGCCGCCGCGCTCAAACAGCCCCGGCCCATTGCGAAACAGCGTGCCGCGCAGCGCTTTTGGCCAATGGCCCTTAATCTCTGCATCTGCAAAGCCGGTTCCCGGCGGACTTATCGATTCCCATCCGGCCAGTATCGGGTGAATTTTGCGGGCGGCGTTGAAACGCTGTGCGGAAAGCGCCAGCGGATCTTTCGCAGCTGCCCGTAGAGCACTTGGGAATACAGCACCGACGCTAGCCGCTGCGGTTAAAAACTGTAGAAATGCTCGGCGCTGCATATATCCTCCAAAGGAACATCTGATAAGTTAACGAATTAACGCAGCCGACTACAAAATGTTGATCGTAATTGCTTTATCTTCCGCCGCCATTTCAATCATGGCTTCATCAAACGTAGGGCGGCGCATCACGTTCGGGTTGTTAGAAAAGCCGTAACCTTCTTTGGGTATGCCGAAGATATTGCTGTCTAGCTTGCCGTTGTCATTCTCATCGTGCATGACCATCACTGCGTATTTACCGGGCTTTAGTTCTTCAAATGTCACGCTGACCATGTTAGCGCCGCTGGCTTTAATTTGCCTTGCCGCAACCGGCTTGCCGCCGCCATCAAACACGGCTTTGCTGTCAACCAGTTGAATACCAATAGTGCCGGTGCTAGCCGTTACATCGGTAATGTCTATCGTTAGCGACGCGGCACCTGCGTTAGATGCAATTACGAACATTGCAGCGAAGATTGAGGCAATCGATTTCATGAGCTTTTCCTTTAAAGGTACACGACGGTTGTCGGTGTTTGATATTGGCAGCTTGGCTTCGCAGTGCTAATAGGCAAACGTCAGGCCAATTAGGTGACTGAAGTCACTTTTATGCGCGCGAGCTTGCGCCGGTGCTTAGAAAAAACCATGCTGCACCGATGAAATCATTGACATCAAGATTTGAGAAAACGCTGGTGTTTGCCGCAATGCTGACCTGCGGCGCAGTGCTGTTAAGCGAATGGCAGGGCCAATCTGGCGCTCAGCGATTAATATTTAGCGCTTGCGTTATCACTTTTGCCTTCAGCTTTTTGATCGGCCAGCGCGATAGCGCAAACCAAACTGGCTGGTCGCTTGCGCTCGCGCTGCAAGCCTTCACAGCCATGAGCGCAGTCGCGCTAGGCGGCTTTGGGATGACGCCTGCGCTGTACGTGATACTTAGTGCGCAGCTGTATGAGCGCCTGAATGAAGGTAAACGCGCGCAGTTTTGGCTGATGCTGCTGCTGATGAATGCGGTGCTGTTTTGGCGGCTAAGCCAGGGCTCCACTTTCGTGTGGGCAATCAGCGGGCTAGTGGCCTATGTGGGTTTTCAAATGTTCGGCCTAGTAATGGCATCGAACGCGCGTGCGCTGCAAACCAGCAACGATCTATTGCGCAGCAGCAATGCAGAGTTAAGCGCGGCGCGTGCCCTGCTCAGCGAAAGTGCGCGCGCAGAAGAGCGCCTGCACCTATCGCGTGAGCTACACGATGTCTGCGGCCACAAGCTAACCGCGCTCAAGCTTACGCTGCGCGCCAGCGCAGCATCTGGCAGCGTGCAGGGCGACACGCTAGCGCTGGTGCAGCAGCTAACCGATGAACTACTCAGCGATATTCGCAGCGTAGTGTCCACCCTTCGCGCCCACGAAGGCATTGATTTAAGCCGGGCGCTCGCTAGCTTGGCCGCGATATTTCAAACGCCCAAAGTTTCGCTTGAAATAGAACCTGCGCTGCGGGTGCCAGCGCTTGCGCTTGCCCAAACGATATTGCGCACCGCGCAAGAAGCGCTCAGCAACGCCGCCCGGCACGGAAGCTCGAAAAACGTGCGCATTACCCTGACACAAACCGACGCTGCCACGCTGCTTCGCATAGACGACGATGGCCGCGGCCGCCTGCCGATTGTGCCCGGCAATGGGCTGCTTGGCATGCGCGAACGCATCGAGGAACAAGGCGGCCAGCTTGAGATCATCGACAACATTCCCGCCGGCATTTCCGTGCTTGCCACGCTGCCTAATCCTAACAACCCGACACAGGCAATCTATTTATGAGTCGAATCCGCGTCATTTTGATTGACGACCAAGCGCTGGTGCGCGCCGGCCTTGCCGCGCTGCTGCGATCGCTTCCGGGTATTACGCTAGTCGCTGAATGTGCCGATGCTGAAAGTGGGCTTCTGCACATTGATGCTGCGGCTCGCAGCCAAATTAGCACCCGAATTGACACCACGATTGACGCCAAGATTGATGTCGTTATCTCCGATATCCGCATGCCCGGCATGAGCGGCATTACGCTGACCCAAACGCTGCGCCAGCGGCGTATTGCCACGCCAGTTTTACTGCTGACCACCTTTGAAGACCCGACCTTATTTCTACAGGCCCGGAAAGCGAATGCGCAGGGGTTTTTATTGAAAGACACCTCGCCCGATATTTTGCTAGAAGCCATATTGACCCTCAGCCAAGGCGGCACGCTGTTCGAACCTAAAGCCGCGCACGCGCTAAACGTAACCATGCCCGAATCGGAAAAATCCAGCGCACAACCGGCACTCAGCGCGCGCGACGTGGAAATTTTGCGCCTGATGGCCGGCGGCTACGCCAACAAAGAAATCGCCGCCGCCCTGCATTTGGCCGAAGGCACGGTAAAAAACTATGTGTCCGAGATCTTGGCAAAACTTGATTGCGCCGACCGCACCCGAGCGGTACTGCGGGCGATATCGCAAAAGTTGATTTGAGGGGCTGGACCGGTAGCAAGTAGACCAGAATCGAAGGCACTAACGCCAGCAATGCTCCAAAAAGACAAAGAAGCGCGGCTGATAATTCCCAACGAATCGGGCCCCGCACGCAAGAAAATTACCGCGCATTATTGCTGTCGATCAGCAAAGCTTGCTGTGCTTACCTCACAACAATTGCGCGCAAGCGGTGACTGTCACCGGCACTAACTAATTGCGAGCGTCAGATGTCCGGTCTGTTGCGCAGCTGCGCGCACTTTGATCTCAATGTCATACCCAAGACGATTAAGGCATTGGATGAGCTTGCGTTCTGAAAGGTTGGTGAAGTCGCCACGCATCATGCCCGACACTTTTGGCTGAGGAATGCCCATTCGTTGCCCAGCTTGTGCTTGAGTCAAACCGAGGCGACGGACGGCGCGGGTGATCTCAATCACTAGGCCGGATTTGATCGCGAGGTTTCCGGCGTCGGGCAAGCCAAGGTCGGCAAACACATTGCCCGAGCTGCTTTCAATTTCAATGCCTTCAATGCTGCGCTTTGCGATGTTGCAGCTCCTTTGCCAGCGCTTCAGCGACTTTAAGCCTTGCGCGAATGATGTGCCCGCAACTGGTTTCGCGCAACTGCTCGAATAATTCCCCAACAATTGGATTGGAGTGTCAAAACAAATAGGATTTAAATAACGAAACGCTACAGTTGCGCTGCGAAAGTTCCGTGCAAGCGCACCTCCCAAAAACCTTGCAGCCGCTCAGCTAGCCAAGCCCAACAAAACCTCTGCACTCGGCACGAAGCGCTGCGCGATGGGCATGCGCCAGCCGATGCCAAACGCGCGGCGCTGGCAGCGGATGATGGGCGGGGCTTGGCGGCGCTTGAATTCGGCTTTTGAAATCATCCGCAATACCCGCGCTACTTCGCTGATCGGCACGCTGCTTAGGAACGCGCGCAGTGCGGCAGTTTCAGCGGGCGGCAGCGCGCTGCCTTCAATTGCGAGCCGCAGAATCGCATCCAAGATCGGATACGCGGGTAAGGAATCTGAATCTTTTTGATCAGGGGCCAGCTCGGCGGAGGGTTCTTTTTCAATGATCGCTACCGGAATCAACGCTTTGCCTGCGCAGCTATTGATCCAGCGCGATAGTGCGAACACGTCCATTTTGTAAAGATCGCCAATCAGATTCAATCCGCCATTCATATCGCCATACAGGGTGGAATAGCCGACGCTCATCTCAGATTTATTGCCGGTACTGAGCAGCAAATGCCCGAAGTGGTTGCTGACCTCCATCAGCATGCGCCCGCGCAGGCGCGCCTGAATGTTTTGCTGGGTCAGCGGCGAAGGCGCACTGCCATGCGCTGCCGAAAAATCCGCGCAGGCCTGATCGAACTGCGCTTCAATTGGCGCTGTGCGCAGCTCAACGCCTAAATTGCGGCATAGCGTGATTGAATCATCGACTGAGCCGCTGGAGGAATAGCGCGATGGCATAGTAACGGCCAGCACATTTTCTGGGCCGAGCGCGCGCGCGGCAAGCGCGATGGTCAGCGCTGAATCAATTCCGCCTGAGCTGCCGACCACGACTTTTTCAAAGCCGCATTTGCGCAAATAGTCTTTTAATCCTAAGGTGATCTGAGCGTCGAAAAATCCGCAATGGCTGTGCGCGATACTGCAATTGTCTACCGCGCCACCGGCCTTAGCTTTGGGCTGGCAATCTTGCTGCACATGAACGATTGCGCCAGCGTCATCCAGCTCAATTAAGCAAAGCGCGGATTCAAACGCGGGCATTTGCAGCCGCAGCGTACCGCTAGCGTCAAAAGCAAAGGAGTTGCCGTCAAAAACGATTTCATCGTAGCCGCCAACTTGATTCACTGAAATCAGTGCCAGCTCGTGCCGCTTGGCGCTAGCGGAAAATCTGGCGAGCCGCTCGGCGTGTTTATTGAGATTGCTAGGGCTAGCATTAATCGACAGCAGCACCTGCGCGCCGGCCTGTTTAAGCTCCCGAATCGGAACATCGTCGTAATTTCGATCTAACTCGTCATTCCACAAGTCTTCGCAAATCGCAAAGCCAAACCGCAGCCCGCGAAACTCGTGGATGCCCGGCACCTCGCCGGGTTGGAAATGGCGCGCTTCATCAAAAATGTTGTAGGTCGGCAGCAGGCGC
>Ga0163144_10019638_pt1 | contig 13580 bp, 13 predicted proteins | sample OliLak19BULKMAT1_FD_123175 | JGI IMG/M metagenome (GOLD analysis project Ga0163144, IMG submission 123175) | Freshwater microbial mat bacterial communities from Lake Vanda, McMurdo Dry Valleys, Antarctica - Oligotrophic Lake LV.19.BULKMAT1 | ecosystem: Environmental > Aquatic > Freshwater >... | reverse complement strand
TTCGACACCGGTGATCTCGGTGATCTCGATTCCCGCGGTCACCTCCACGTCCACGTCCGTCGCACCGATCTCATCGTCACCGGCGGCGAGAACGTCTATCCCGCCGAGGTCGAACAGGCGATCGAGCGCTGCCCTGGTGTCCGCCGAGCGCTCGTGTTCGGCGTGCCCGACGACCGCTGGGGCCACCTCGTGGCCGCCGCCATCGAAGTCGACCCCACGAGCCCGTCTGTCGCAGCATCCACCTTATTCGACGTTTTATCGACTACCCTCGCCGCGCACAAAAAGCCTCGCCGCGTGACTTTCGTCCATCAACTGCCGCTCACCGCCTCGGGCAAGGTCGACCGCCAGGACGCCTTTGCCCGCTTCCACGACTCATTGATACCGTTCCCGCCCGCCTGATCCTCACCCCATCTGCCGGGCCCCGCCCCCGCCGCACACTGGCTCCGTCCCGCTCGGCCTCTCACTCTCCAAAGCGAGAATTTGGATCGCGGAACGACCGGCGCCTTGCCCGCACGGTCAATCGCGTGAATGGCAGCTCGACCCTTCGCGACCCCGCTCCACCCCTCGGTCCCTCTCCGCCCCCCGCCAGAGACTGCCACTCACATCAGCTTGCCCTCGAGCGCCGCACGCAGCTCTTCCGGGATGGAAATGGGCTTCCACCCCGGCAGGCCCACACACACGTGAGCGGTCTGTCCGACGGCCGCCATGCGCCCGTCCTCGTGCCGGATGCGGTACCCGACCTGGTACGACGATCGCCCGAGATCGAGCGCGACCACCTCGACCCGGACGGGATCGCCGAAGCGCATCGGTGCGTGGTAGTCCGCCTCGGCGTGGACCAGCGGGATGACGTAGCTGCCCGACTCGATCGCCCTCGGCAAGTGGACGCCCCGCGCCGACAGGAACGCGACGTACACGTCGCTCATGTACTCGAGCACGCGCGGGAAGAACACGATGCCGGCCGCATCCACGTCCTGGAAGCGCACCGCGCGCGCCTCGGAAAACAGCGCCTCCGCGGCGCCGATGAGGGTCTCGTTCTCGAACGCTCGGCTCATGGTGCGCGCATGCTAGCCCGCCTCGCGGCGCTCGCAGCTCACACCGTCCCGCTTTTCGCTCGATTGCGCCGCGTGCCCGCGCCATGCTCCGCCCGCCCCGTGCCCGCGCCTCTCCCCTTCGCGGCCCCGCTCCACGTCCTCGCAGACGTCTCCCCCGGCGCACCCGCCCACGTCGCCGCAGGCGCCGGTCGTGTCTCCGCGCGCCCCATCGCCCGCGTCTCCGCCCGCCGCCTCACCGGCGCACCCGCCCACGTCTCCCGCGTCTCCGGCCGCCCCATCACCGGCACATCTGCCCGCGTCTCCGCCCGCCCGCTCAGCCGCCTCGCCGGCGCGTTCGCCCACGTCGTTCTCGCCGCCGCCGTCAGCCTCACCTCGGCGTGCGATCGTTCCGCCGCCGAGAGTCGCCCCGCCGATCCTTCACCCTCCGGGGCAGCGTCGTCGACCTCGTCCGCGTCGCCCTCCGCGAGCCCGGCGGCCCTCGCGCTGCTCGACCCGAACCCCTTCAAATTGCCTTCGCGCACGCTCGCGCTCGATCCGGGACGCCGCGTCTTCACGTTCTCCGATCAGATGCTGGCGGGCGCCAAGCTCGGCTCGACGCTCGTCCTGTACGGCGCCACCGTCGCCGGCTTCGACGGCGAGCTCCTGGTGATCGAAGGTCGCAACGGCCCCTCGTACAAGGTGCACCCCGCCTACGCGATCGCCGTCCCGGACGATCCCAAGGTGAGGCCCGGCGAGCCGGTGATCACCGAGCAAAACGGAGTCTTGCGCCACGCCGTCGTCAAGAAGCACGTCAAGGATCGGATCTTCGTCCGCTACCTCGACGCGGACACGCGCTTCGGTGAGGCGGCGCTCAAGGCCGCGCGCTTCATCCGCCAGAGCGACGGTCTGCACCCGGGCAACTACGCCGCGCTGGGCGACGGCGAGGTGCTGCGTCACGTGCTCCTCGTCTCGCCCTTCGACGACGGCGAAAAGAAGTGGTTCGTGCTCGGCGCGGGGGGCGCCGCGCAGATCGTCACCGAGGCCTCGCTCGAGCCCATCCCCGTCAAGCTCCAGGCCCGCGCCGGCGCCGCGGTGCTCGCCGAGCACAACGGGATCCTGCGAAAAGCGACCATCCAGAGCGCGCCCGAGCCCGGCATCTTCACCGTGAAGTACGAGCGCGCCGGCCGCCCCGCGACCCTCGGCTGGGGCTTTCTGCTGCCGCTCGCGCCTCAGCGCCCCACCCGCCGCTGACCGGCCGCCCCCCCGCGCCGCGCGGTCACGTTGCCAGCACGGGCCCGCCGCTGACCGCCGCTGACCGCCTCAGGCGCACTGCGAAACCCCATACGCGTTTTCGCCGATAACGCGCGGTGATAATCGAAATTCAATGGACGTCGGTACGGTCATCCACGCAGCGAGCCAGTGGGTTCCGTTCGCAGCTCGCACGGTTGCCTACGGCACCGTCTCGCTCACCCTCGGGCCCCTCACCAGAGATCACCGCGCCAGCCTGTGGGCCATGCGCAAGTGGTCGCAGAACAGCGCGCGCGGTCTCGACATCCACGTCGAGCCGCTCGACATGCAGAACGTGCCCAAGCCGCCGTTCGTCTACGCGGTGAACCACCAGAGCCTGCTCGACGTGCTGGTGCTCGGCGGCGCGCTTCCCCACGATTTCAAGTGGGCGGCCAAGCGCTCGCTGATGCGGATCCCGTTCCTCGGCTGGCACCTCCAGCTCGCCGGCCACGTCCCCGTCGATCGCCGCGCCGGCTCGCGCGCCGCGGCCGAGGTCGTCCGTCGCTTCGAGGCTGTCCTCCACCAGGGCAAGCCGCTGCTGATTTTTCCGGAGGGCACGCGCAGCGAGGACGGCATCGTCCGCCCCTTCAAAAATGGCGGTTTCTACGCGTCGCTCCGCACCGGTACGCCGGTCGTGCCGGTCGCGCTCGAAGGGACCTACCGCCTCATGAAGAAGGGCGCGATCGACACCGGGCACGGCCGCATCCCGGTGAAGGTCGGCAAGCCCATCGTGCCGCGCAAGGGCATGAAGGTCGCCGAGCTGCGCGATCTCACGCACGCCGCGATCGTCGATCTCCACCGCTCCATCGGCGGCTACGTGCCCGACATCGTGCCGCCGAACCCGCTCGACGCTCGCGAAGAAGAGGCCGCCTCCGCGGCGTGACGCCTGGCGGTCCGTTCGGACGAGCGACGTCTCTCCGTGGGACGCCTGGCGGTCCGTTCGGACGAGCGACGTCTCTCCGAGTGACGCCTGGCGGTCCGTTCGGACGAGCAACGTCTCTCCGAGCCACCACCCGCGCCATCCTCCAGACTCGTAGCCCGCGAACCAGTAAACGCGACGCCCGGACGCGTGACCCGCACCGCCCGGGCGCCGCTGCGTTCGCGAAAATCTTCCTGCGGAGGGCGGCCCGCGGCGCGCGGAGGGCGGCCCGCGGCGCACGGATTCGAGGCGCGGGCGTTGCGCGACCCGAGGCTCGCGGTACATCTGTGTCAGACCCGATGCGCCACACGGTTGCCATTTCCGACATCCATCTCAGCGAGGTGGAGCCCGGGACCGGGCTGTGGATGCGGTATCGCCAGAAGGCCTTCGCCCCGGCCGCCGAGATCGCGACGATGCTCGACGAGCTGGTGCGTCGCGTCCGCGGCGACGAGCTGACGCTCGTCTTGAACGGCGACGTCTTCGACTTCGACGCGCCACGTGTCCTCCAAGGCCAGAGCGTGTTTCACAACCTGCCGCGGGACGCCGAGCACTCGGTCCCTGCCATCCTGGCCATTCTCGGCGATCACCCCGAGTTCGTGGAGGGCATTGCGCGCATCGTGGCAGAGGGGCACAGGGTCGTCTTCGTGTCGGGCAATCACGACGCGCAGCTCACCCTGCCCGAGGTGCGGGCCGTCGTGCGCGACTCAATCGTTCAATGCGCGTGCGCCCTCACCCACGGCGCCGTCACGGCCGAGGAGCTCGGCCGCCGCATCGAGTTCCGCGCCTGGTTCTATCGCACGCCCGACGGCATCCTGTTCGAGCACGGCCATCAATACGACTCGTTCTGCGGCTTTCGTTATCCAATGGGGCCCTTCGGCAGCAAGGAGGGAGTCATCCAGCCCACGCTGGGCTCGCTCGGGGCGCGGCTCTACATGGGGCGCCTCGGTTATTTCAATCCGCACGTCGACGCCACCTTCATGTTGACGCTCCGCGGATATCTCAGCCACTGGAAGCAATATTACCTCTTCACCCAGCGCTCACAGCCCTGGATATGGTTCAGCGGCGCATTGCGGACGCTGCACTCGCTCGTCGCCAACAGGGATCCTGGCAGCCGCGAGCGCCGCGCCCGGAACCTCGAGACGGCGGCCGGCGAGACGGGCGCGTCCTTGCGGGAGGTGGCCCGTCACGCGCGCCTTTTCGCGCCGCCCGGCGAGGACGTCGTGTGGACCTGCGTGCGCGAGCTGTGGTTCGATCGCGTGATCTTCGGCGGGCTCGCGGCGGGCTCCGTCGCCGCCTGGCTGCTCTGGCAACACCGCGCCTTCACCGTGCTCGCCGCGGCGGTGCCCGCCGCCATGGTCGCCATCGAGCTCGCCCAGCCCAAGAGCGAGATCGAGGAGAACTGGCGAAAGGTGCAGCGCCGGGCCCGCCAGGTGGCAAAGGTCCACAAGGCCCGAGCGGTGGTGTTCGGTCATACCCACATGCCCGAGGGCGTGTGGGACGACGGGGTGTTCTTCGGCAACACCGGGTCGTGGTCGGCGGCCTTTCGCGACGTCGCCTGCACCGAGCCGCTGTACGACGAGCGGCCGCTCGTGTGGCTGACGGCCGCGGACGGCGTGCTCTCGGGTGGGCTCTACGCCTGGAAGAACGGAGAGTTCAGGCGCACCTCGACAGAGGACGGGCGGTTCGCGTAAAGAAAGAGCCATGGAAACCGCCGCCTTCCTCGCCGAGCTGGATGCAATGGTGAGCGAGCGACTCGACAAGATCGCCGCTGCGTCCACGGCGGGCGAGCCGGGGCCCGACATCGGGGTTCGCGAGCTGCTCGTCACCGCCCTCAAAAAAGAGCTCGAAGCCTCGGAAGAGGCGGCGGTCTGGCTGGTCTCCGAGACGGACATCGACGTGAAGCTGTCGCTCGCGCGCCAGTGCGGCGACGAGGCGAGACACTACCGCTTGATCGAGGCCCGCCTCCGCGAGCTCGGAGTCGACCCCTCGCAGATTGCCGTGCTCAAAGACGGCTATAGCCCCATGTTCCAGTTCTTGAAGGGGCTGGAGACCACCGTCGAGCGGGTGGCCGCCGGGCAGTTCGCGCGCGAGGCGCTGGCCAAGGTCCATAACGAGGTGTTCATCGATTTTTGCATGGCAAAAGGCGACGAGCCGACAGCGGCGCTCTATCGCGACGTCATTCAGCCCGACGAGGCGCACCACCACCAGATGGGGCGCCGCCTGCTCGCGCGCCTCGCGACCACCGACGAGACGCAGGCGCTTGCACGAAACGCCGCGGAGCGCACGCTCTCGATCGCCGAAGAGATCCAGGAAATGGTCCGGCTCAAAAAAGGCATCTGCCGCGCGCCGGGTTGTTGACCGCCGGCTGACGGCGTGTCGACCGCCTGTCGATGGCGGCCCCGAGCCGCGGCGTGCCCGGCGTGACGCGCCGTGCCCGGCGTGACGCGCCGTGCCCGGCGAAAACTCCGCGGTGCCAAACGGCGGAGCGTGTGTGCTAAGGTTTTTCGGTGTGGGTTCGGCGGGCAGCCATTCGACCCGTTCCTCCGTTCGCCGAGCTACCGGCGCGCGCGTTGGCCGATGTCGAGGAGCAACTCTCGGAAGACGACGAGGCGGCACGCCAGCGCCTCGACGACGCCTTCGGGCGCTTCGAGGAGACGCAGCCGGTCGTCGCGAACCGCATCTCGACCGCGCTCGGCCGCCCGCTCGACGAGACGGCGCTCGCCCTCGGGTACTTCCTCACGCTGGCGGTCTGGCTGGCGTTCGACGCGGCGTTCCGCGGTGACCTGGAGCAGGTGAGCGAGACGGCGCTGACCAGCGTCGAGGAGTCCCTCCAGCTCGACGAGCAGCTCCGCCTGTCCGACCCGGCCGAGGCGCTCGACTCCGACGACGTGATCGCCATGGAGCAGCCGCACGTCCTGGCGTTCGTCCACGAGCACATCGACGCCGCCCTCGAGGCCAATGCGAACGAGGTCGACGTCGACGACGTCCACAGCATCTACCGCCTGGTGCTGATCGAGATCCTCGCCCTGAGCTACGCCGTGAAGGCGCCGCCCATGTGGACGGCACCGACCGCGGAATTTACGGCCTAAAGCGCGCGCGGCCTACCCTGGGATGATTGAGCGCCCCGCAGCGATCTGGCGACGTCCTCGTCATCGACTACGAAAACGGCACCCTATGGTTTGCAACGTCATCTTCCGGAAGCATCGCCCGGTCTGGTGAGGATCAATGCACACGCTGATCACGATTGTACTCGGGGCGATACGCGCCGCCGTGGGTGGGCTGGCGTCGTGAGCGGTAGTGGCGGGGGAACGGCGTAGTGGCGGGGGAAAGGCGTAGTGGGGGGGGAACGGCGTAGTGGCGGCGGGATGAGGCAGTGTGGGGGTGGGCAGGGGGGTTGTACCAGACAGCAGCAACGTGTCGCAGGTCGCTTGCATCGTAGTGGCGGCGTCGCGGCTCGTTTCCGCACGCGGACGGGCCATGATGGAGTTTGTTCGCGCCGTTGTGGCGTGCGCCAGAGGGGTGTGGCGGGTGCGCCAAGGGGTGTGGCGGCACTGCATCATGGGGTGGCGCGCTTCTTCGGTGTGGTGGCGCGCTTCTTCGGTGTGGTGGCGGGCTGCGACGGGGCTGACGGCGGGCTGAGACGGGGCTGACGGCGGCGTTGCCCGATCCTCCGGAGGGCGCGGCCGAGCGGCTCGCGCGTCAGCCTTCGCCCTCGTCCTCGCTGTCCTCGACCTCTGCGCCGGTGTTCTTTTCCTCGGTCTCTCTCCCGGCCTTCTTGCGCGAAAGGCGCCTGAACCATCCCCGGAGACCGATGATGGACGGCTGCGGGATCGTCGGATCTTCTTCGCGCGCATCTTCGACCGCTGCCACGAACTGCTCGAAAAACTTGATGGCCGCGCCGTCCCACAGATCCACGTCCGCCTGCACGACCGGCGATGCGCTCTTCACCGCATTGGCCGCCTTCGCCGCCTTGGCGAGCGCCGCGGCAGTCTCGCGGTGTCTCTTGACGGCAGCTTCATTCAACGTGCTCTTCTCGCGGCGCGCCACCATTCCCGGCGACTTGTCGGCCAACATCGCCTTGGCCACATCGGCGAGCGCCGACAGCGAGTCTGCGACGGGCACCGTCGTCACCGACGCCGCATAGGCGGTATCAATCTTGGACTTCCACGTCAGAAGGCCGCCGGACAGGTGGACGAGCGTGTTGTACAGGCGATCACGCGTGCGCCTGGCCGGCACAGCGATCGTCTCCGCCTCGGCTTGCCGAACCAGCTTGTCCGCGCCGCTCCCCTGCAGACCGCCCTGGAGAGCCTCGTACTTCTGCTCGGCCTGCAAAGCCGCCCATGCGGCGACGCGCAGCCACGAAGACCCCACGAAACCGAGCAAAGAGAGCTGCGCCGGGCTCGCTCCTTCGAGCCAGTGGGCGAATACACCGTAGTTGCGCGCCAGCTCCTTCGCGAGCCTGGGAGTGCCGATCAGGCGGCCGAGCGCGATCAGATCGACGTCCGACAACCCTTCGAGCTCGGTCCGCACCTCTTCCTGCGACGACGCGCCCAGCAGGCTGACGGTGTCCGACAAGGTGTATACGCGCTGGCCAGCGGCCTCCGGCTTTACCGTCTCTCCAGAAGGAACGCCGGTTGGTTTCTTGGAGCTTGATTTATTGGAGGTCTTCTTTTCCGCCATGGATCCCTCGTTTCTACGTGGCGAAAGCTACAAAACTTCGGGCGGCGCTTGTTCGGAAATCGTCGCGCGGCCGCCGATGTCTTTCGCTGTTTGCATGTCGATCGGTCCGCCTACGGCGCGACGACGTAGGCGCTTCGTGGCAACATGGCGCCAATGAGGCGGGCGCCTGGAATCTGGGTCGGGTTGCTGCCATTCGTGCTCGCTCCCGTCGCGGTCGCGCAAACCCAACCGAACCGGCGAGCCATGCGGCTCGACTACGTGCGCGCCCCCGGTGCGGAGACGTGCCCCGATGAAGCGACGTTCCGCGAAGAAGGAGCGTAGGAAAAACAAGCGCCGAACGCCGTGTCAAGCCCCCGGTCGGCGAGGCGCCATCGAGCCTCTCGCCTCGGCTCTCGCGGCGCTCGGGGGCCCCGTCGGCGTGATGGACGTCGCCGATCTGCCGCCGATCCGCACGCGACAGCGGCGGTTTTCGGGCCGCAGACGCAGCTCCGCCGTGCGGTCTCTTGGGACCGGCTCGTCGCCCAGCACCGCGCCTAGGTGGCGTCTCCGTCTCCGTATCCGAGCGCCTTACGGGAGAGGCGCGACAGGGTGAAGCGGGCCCTCACCGAGGACAGCTACCGCGAGCTCGGCGGAATCGGCGGCACGCTGGCGCGCCACGGCGACGCCGTCCTCTCGGCGATGAACCCGCGCGACAAGGCGATCGCGCGGAGCTTGCTCCTGCGCCTGGTGACGCCCGAACGGACGCGGGCGCTCTCGAGCCTCCGGGAGCTCGGGGAGATGAGCGAGAACAAGGACGATGTGCGTCGCGTCCTCGATCGCCTGCTCGCCGCCCGGCTCTTGAGCCTCGAAGGAAACGGGGAGGAAGACGGCGGCGTCGAGGGGTGGCGGCGGCGTTCGTCCTTTTGGTGGCCGCCGCGCTGACAGTGACGTGGCTGGCGATCAGCGCCCGCAACGAGGCGCGACGGGCGGCGCAGCAGGCCAAGCGCGCGGATCAATCTGCGGCGGAGGCGAAGGCGCAAGAGGAGGAGACCGCGCGCAGCGCCCGTCACGCGCGCAACGCGAGCCTCTCGCTCGGGGCATAGGACGCGCAAACGGTTCTCGGTCTGTCAAGTCCCTTGGGATCGGTCCCGACAGTTGACGTAATCTCTGTGGTGCGCGTTCCCATCTCCCAAATCTGAGCTCGGCCTCTTCCTCGCTCTCCTCGACGTCGTGAGGCACCTTGGGGCGGAGCGCGAGGCCGGCCGCAAGGCCGGTCGATCGCGCCGAATCGAAGCCCAGATCGATCACCTGATCGACCAGGGCGACGAGCTCGGACCGGGGCAATACCCGCCCTGCGATCATCGCTCCTTCGAGGTCGAGCGCCGAGGCGCTGCCGCCGAGCGCGCGCACCACGTCGGGCGCCAGCACCCCACCGCTGGCCATCGCGCGCAACGCCGCGGCGAAGCGCGCCGTCTCGATCACGCGCGAGCCGTCGCGATCGGCCTCGGTGTTCGGCGAGAGCTGACCCGCCGCGCGCGCCCGCACCTCGATCGCGGGATCTTCGATCGCGAGGCGCGCCCGCTCGACGCTCGCCTCGCGATTCGACGCCACGGCCCGCCGCACCTGCCGCGAGAGATCGCCCGCGAGCCCCGCCAGCAAGGCCGGATCGTGCGCGATGCGCGCGGCCGCCTCGCGCCGCAGCGGGCTCGCGTCCTGCGCCCACTCTTCGAGCGTGAGGGGCGGCACCGCGCTCGTCGCCAGCAGCGGGATCCACAGCCGATCGTGCACGACCGAAGCAGAAGGTCAGTCGACGGCGCGCTCGATCGCCTCGAGCGTCGCCTGCGGATGGCACGCGGCGGCGAGCACGAAGAACGCCTCGCGCGGGTGCGTCGCGAGGATCGCGTCGCGCAGCGCGTCCGGCGCGCGCGGGTGCGCGATCAGCAGGCGATCGAGCTCGCCGACGATGGAAACGAACTCGTCGGCCGGCGTCGCGGGATCTCTCCCGAGGGCCTCGCCCTCGTCGATCCTGCGCTGCCAGATAACGGCGAGCGCCTCGGGCCCGACCGCGAGCGATCGAGCCAGCGCGAGCAGCACGGGCGCCATCCCCTCCTCGGCGAGCGCGACGTTGAGGAGCGGAGCGTTCTTCTCCGGGGTGCGAGCGAGTCGGTCGATCGAGGCGCGGTCCAGCATCGAGGCGCGGTCCAGGATCGAGGCGCGGATACTACCGCGAAGAGGCCCGCGGGCTCAGCCCTTCGCTTGCCATACGGCGGACGCAGCGGTTGGTCGCCAGCGCCGACTGCGCTAGGGTGCCGAGCGGTCCGCGACGCCGAGGAAATATGCTCACCCTGATCGAGGCCCTGAATTTTCGCTGCCTCCGCTATGTCCGGCAGCCGCTCGCGCCATTCCACGTGCTCGTCGGTCCCAACGCGAGCGGCAAGACGACCTTTCTCGATGTCGTCGCGTTCCTGGGACGCCTGGTCTCCAGTGGTCCTGATGCCGCCGTCGAGGAGCGGACGAAGAATTTCCAAGATCTGACCTGGAACCGCTCCAAGGATCACTTTGAACTCGCTGTTGAGGCCAAGATCCCCGAGTCGATGCGGGCCCTCGTCGGCGACGATGAACCGTTTGACTACGTCCGCTATGAGGTATCGTGCGGGCTCGACAAGGATACGCAAGAGCTCGGCATTCTCGCGGAGAACGTGCGCCTCGTCCGCGATAAGGTAGCTGCCCCTCAGCAGATTCTTCAATTTCCTCGCATACTCGCTCCCCCGAATACCTTGATAACGCCGAAAGGCGCGAAAGGGGGGCGCGGTGTTATTACGAGGGCATCGGGAGGGAATTCCAATTTTTACTCGGAAATCTGGCCTCAGAAAAAAAAAGGCGGGGGCTGGATGCCTTCGATCAAGCTTGGGCGGCACAAGGCGGCTCTCGCCAATATCCCCGCTGACGAGCGAGACTTTCCGGTTGCCACATGGCTTCATGAGCTGCTCACCCGAAGTGTTCAGTCCATTGTACTCAACAGCTTGAGGATCCGGAACGCGAGTCCACCCGGCCAGGTTCGTGGCTTCCTCCCTGATGGATCGAACCTGCCGTGGGTTGTGGCGGACTTTCAGAAGAAAGATCCGGCCCGGTTCGACCAGTGGATAGCTCACCTGCGCACGGCGCTTCCGGATCTGAATTCCATCCGCACTGTCGAGCGCGAGGACGACCGACATCGGTACCTGATGCTCCGTTATAAGGGGGGGCTGGAGGTACCTTCGTGGGTTGCCTCCGATGGCACCCTGAGAATGCTGGCACTTACCCTTCTCGCATACCTGCCCGAATTCGAGGGCGTTTATCTCATCGAAGAACCCGAAAATGGGATTCATCCGTCAGCAGTTGAGACGGTGTACCGATCGCTCTCTTCCGTCTACGACGCGCAAATTCTCCTGGCAACGCATTCTCCAGTCATCCTCAGCCTCGCGCGTGCAGAGGATGTGCTCTGCTTCGCCAAGACGGGAGACGGTGCCTCGGATATCGTCCGCGGAAGCGATCATCCTGCGCTTCGAGATTGGAAGGGGACACCGAACCTCGGAATGCTCCTCGGCTCCGGTGTTCTAGGGTAGTATGATGAGCTACGATAAAGATCTGGTCGTCTTGGGCCCCGATAAGAACATGCAGTTCCTGTTCGAGGGGCTCCTCTCGAAAGCGGCCGCATTGGGTGTACGGACGCCTACTCACCAGCTCGACACCCACTTGCTCCGTGATTCAGGCTGCCTCGACGCAGATGAGTTTCTCGAGTCCCAGTCGGGTCGATACGCACACGCCATTGTGGTTACCAACGGTGAGCGAAGTGGTCGCACGAGTATGGGCCGAGCCGCTCTCGAAGCCCAGATCGAAGGCAAGCTGGAGAGATCCGGTTGGGGCCAACGCGCCTGCGCGATCGTGGTGGATCCAGGAATTGGACGCTGGCTCCTGGAGCACTCGTTCCGGGAGCTGTGGTCTCCGGGTACTGCCGTTCAGCCGGTTCTGGAGGCCGCGCTCCGCAGGAAGAAAATCCCGCAGTCTCCGGAGTTATACCGGGCACTTGGGATGCAGTTAGTTGAGGAGGGTGAGTCGGACCCGGCTTGGCAAAAGCTCCTCGCTACCTTGAAAGGTTGGTTTGGTATTCAATCTGCGCTGAGCGGTGATGCGTCCCAGCCCGTCGGCTCGGTCGAGGAACTCATCATTCGTCTGGAATCGATGTCGCGCGCAGGAAAGCTCGATGCCGCGCTGGATCTCGTCTTCGACCACGTTGACGAGTTGTTGCTGGCTGGGCGTTTCCCTGATGTGAATCGGCTCCTGCTCGGCGTGCCAGTAGAGAAGCTCGACCCCGCGATCCTCATCGGCTTCCTCACGATCACAGGCCCCGCACGAACAGCGCTCGATGCTCGGCCCGCGTTCGCAGAGCGCGTCCAGGCCCAGCTCCGTGAGAGTATGCCTCCGGAGGAGCTGGCGAGGGTCATGGTGGGATTGGAGTAGACCGTGTCCGATTCGATCTGGCTCCATTTTCTGCCGGATGTGCCGCTCGAAGGGCTGCGGTCCGCCGGAGTTGCTATCACGCTGACGGGTCCAGGACGCTGGCACGCCGGCATGCTCCACCGCCCGCAAGAGGAGGTCGTGAACATGCTTGACCTCGCCAACGATCACTGGCTGCGGAACTCGCCGCCCAGTAACAAATATGCCTGGGTTCAACTCGAGCTGCCCGCAGTACGGCTCCTGAGCGTCGCGGCGATGTGCCGCCGGATCGCGAAGCTCTATGCCAGCCCTGCGCGCCGGCTCCCCTATGCGTTTCGCTACATTGAAACAATCTTCAGCGTTGATGGTAAGATGCTCTTGGGGAAGTCAGAGCATGGGCTTACTTGCGCTACGTTTATCCTTGCTGTTCTGAAATCGGCCGGAGTGGATCTCCTGAAGCTGGGCGAGTGGCCGCAGCGAGACGGTGATGTGGACCGACATCGCGAGTTGCTCGCGATGCTTCAGGGAGATTCAAATGTCTCCAGGGCACATATCGCCGAGGTCGCTGCGGAGGTGAGGTGTGTGCGATATCGCCCTGAGGAGGTCGTTGGCGCGGCTTCCTCGGCGCAGCTTCCGGTGTCGTTCGTTGATGCAGAGACGGCTGCCGGACGGCTCACCCAAGCCTTCGCGCTCCGGGCGACATCAGCGCCGTGACACGTTGCAACCCCCGCGGGCTCAGGTCTTTGCCTTTCACGCCTCGGCTCGGTCGCGCGAGAACTCCGCGAACGTCCGCGGGGCACGCCCCGTGAGCTGCTCCACGAGCGGTGGAGTTCCCCCGTTCTGGTGGACAGCGGGGTTATGCTGCTCGTCTCGTAATTCCCTTGTTCATGAAATGCAATTCAAACTCAATTGGACTGAGGTAGTCGAGCGACGAGTGTCGGCGACATGGGTTGTAGAACCCGTCGACGTAGTCGGCGATAGCGGCGACGGCTGCAGCTCGCGTGAGGTAGTCTTGGTGGTCGATCATCTCGCCCTTGATGGTGGCGAAGAAGCTCTCGGCGACGGAATTGTCCCAGCAGTCGCCCTTGCGGCTCATGCTCTTGACGGCGCCGATCGTCGTCAGCGCCTCGCCGTAGTCGCCGCTGGCGTACACGCTCCCGCGGTCGGAATGGTGAATCAGCCCCGCTCCTGGCGATCGAGCCGCGGTC
>Ga0163144_10019636_pt1 | contig 13580 bp, 13 predicted proteins | sample OliLak19BULKMAT1_FD_123175 | JGI IMG/M metagenome (GOLD analysis project Ga0163144, IMG submission 123175) | Freshwater microbial mat bacterial communities from Lake Vanda, McMurdo Dry Valleys, Antarctica - Oligotrophic Lake LV.19.BULKMAT1 | ecosystem: Environmental > Aquatic > Freshwater >... | reverse complement strand
CCGCCGCCGCCGCCGCCACCCTTCTGCTGTTCGCGAATGGCCAGTTCCAGATTCCACTTGGCATCCGGATCGTCCGTCCGTGTGCGCAACGCGCGCTTGTATGCCGCAACGGCCGCCACGAAGTACGGGGCCGCTCCGCTCTCCGGCATGGCGCGTGCACGGCGCAGATTGGCCAATCCAAGATTGAAGAGCGCTCGATACCGGAGTTCCGCATCAGGGGCAATCGTCACCACCCGATCGAGCACCTCGGTCGCCGTCGCGATGGAGTCCGCCTCGAGCAGTGCAGTGCCGAGGTTGTATTGGCTCCGCAGGGTCCGATCGCCATTGCCGATCTTTTCGCGCACGAGGCGCACGGCGTCAGTGAATCGCCGCTGCTTCATCAGCCCGATCGCATCCGACCGTCCACCGGCAGTTTGCGCGGTGAGGGGCGCCGAGGTGAGCGAGAGTGCGGCAACCAGCAGGAATCCACCAGCCAGCGCCCCGCTGGCACTCCGACGCCCCCGCGCGGCGAAGGCGGCATCGAACAGCAGCAGAAAGAATGCGGGCCAGAGAAAGAACGCGTACCGCTGTATCGGCGACGTACCGGCGTTGTAGACGCGCTCGGTCTGCCGAAGCCTTCGCAACGCCGCACGCACCCGGCCCGGGCGATCGGCCGAGGCGCCGTCGACAAACACGCCATCGCCCAGTCGAGCGATGCCTTCGAGGGTGGCGGAATTCGCATGCGTGATCACGGGACGATCCTCGCCATCGCGCTTGACGCTGCCGTCCCCCATCGGAATGGTGGCACCCGCGGCGGTTCCGTACCCCACCGTCACCACTGCCAGCCGGGCATCACCGGCGGCCTTGGCGGCCGCTGCAATCTCCCCCTCGTCATCCCACGTCTCGCCATCGCTCATCACCACCAGTGCCCGGTCACTCCCATCGCGACTGACACCCAGCAACTGCGTCGCCTGTCTCACGCCGGCAGCCAGGGCGGTCCCACCCTGACTCACCATCCCCGGATCGAGCCCGTCGAGAAAGAGACCGAGTGCATCGTGATCCGGCGTCAGCGGGGTGAGTGTGTACGCGCGCCCGGCCACGACGATGAGCGCAACTCGAGCTGCCGGCATCGTCGCGAGCAACCGGCGGACATCCGCCTTCATCCGATCGAGACGGGAGGTGCCCTCGTCCACGGCCAGCATCGATGCCGACACGTCGAGCACGAGCGCGATGTCCACGCCGAGATCACGCCGCCGCTCCGCGCGGGCGCCCCATCGCGGTCCGGCGAGTGCGCACCCGAGACACAACGCGGCGAGGCCGAGCAGAATCGCACGAGACGCCGGCCTCAAACCCGCCGAGCGTCCGGGAACGAGGCGTTCGATGACCGACACGTCGCCCAGCTGTGCGAGCCTCGACCGCCGACGGGCATCAATCCGCCACCCGATCCAGCCCACCGTCAGACCCGCGAGCACGGCCAATGGCAGCATCCAGCTGCGAGCGAAGAGCGCGAGCCCCTGCAGTACCAGCGAGTTCATGGAATCGGCCCCCGGCGCAGCAGCAGCCACGCTTCGAGCAGCAACGCACCCAACGCAATCGTCGCCGGCACGACGTACCACTCCGACCGAGGCAGTGACCGACGGGCGAGCGTCGGCATGCGTTCCAGACGATCGATCTCACGTGTGACGCGCGCAAGCGACGCCGCATCCTTGGCACGGAAGTATCGTCCCCCAGTGGCATTGGCCACCTCCGTCAGCAGCGCGTCGTCGATCTCGACGCGTTGCGTCTCGTAGCGCAAGCCGAACAATCCACGGCCTACTGGCACTGGCGCCATGCCTTCGGTGCCGACGCCGATGGCGTAGATGCGGATTCCAAAGGCGGCGGCGGCGCGCGCCGCCGTGCGCGGGTCGACCTGCCCGCGATTGTTCACGCCATCGGTCAACAGGACGAGGACGCGTGAACTGCCGCTGGAGGCGCGGAGGCGATTCGACGCCGTGGCGATGGCGGTCCCGATGGCCGTCCCATCTTCGAGCTGACCAGGCTGCAGCTGATCGATGGCCGCCAGCACCAGTTGATGATCCGCCGTCAACGGCACCTGTGTCAACGCCTCACCCGAGAAGGATACGACACCAATCCGATCCGACTCGCGAAGGGTGACGAACTCCTTCACTTTCGCGCGCGCGACCTCGAGCCTGTTCTGCGGCTGGAAGTCCTCTGCCAGCATCGAGCTCGAAATATCGAACGCGAGCATGATGTCGATGCCGTCGCGCGTCTCGCGCCGTTCGCCACCGCGCGCGTACGGGTGCGCGAGCGCAAGCACACAGCCAACCAGACCGATCAGGCGCAGCCGAAACATCCAACGGCGCACGCGGCTGGGTTTCGGCGCGGCCTTCACGACGATGTCCAGCGGCGCGAACGGCATCGCGCGAATGGCCACCTTTCTCCGCACCCACCAGACCAGTGGCAGCGCGAGCAACGCGACCAGTGCCCACGGGACGCCGATGGCAATGCCCAGCCCCGTCACCCATTGCTGGAAGTTGGTCAGCATGACGCGTGCCCGGCCATCGCCGACCGCACGCGATCGATGTCGCGCACCAGCTGGCGGGCCATGCTGCTGGCGCGCTGCCCGGTCGCATCATCAACACCTGTGCCGCCAAAGCGCACGGCATCCACCTCATCCAGCAGCCGGGCCAATTGGTGGTCCGGCATGCCAGGAATCGGCGCAACGGCCTTGAGCAATTCGGCATTCGTGAGTGCCAGTGCCAGCGACGGCTCCACCATCGCGAGATACTGACGGACGATCTCCGCCGAGAGTGCAACATGCCGCCCGCCTTCGCCTGCGGCGAGCAACCGTCGGGCATCGAGCCTGGCGAACGCTACCTCGGCCACGGCCAGCGGTGCTGCCACATCACTCGCCGGTGCGCGCTCACGTCGGCGCCACCGTTCAAAGAGGTACACCGCAGTGACGGTGGCCAGCAGCAGCAGCATCCACTGCCACCAGCGCTGCCACCAGCGCACGGACACGGGAAAGAGCTCGCGCGCAGTCCGTGGCACACGCTTCGCTGTTTCGGCGGGAAGGACCGAGGCCACCACCACGCGAACATCGAGCGGCACCGAGACTTCGTTCGAATCACGGCGCATCAGCACCGGACCGAGCGGAATCGTCAGCACGCCGGGTTCCCATGCGATCAACCGGTATCGTACGATGAGCGTATCACCGCGTCGCGTGACATTGGCTGGATCCAGCGGTTCGACCAATCCGCCAGTGTCCGGCACCGCGGGCGCGACGGCCTGCCGCCCCCGTGGTGGAATGGCGCGGACCGACACCACGAAGGGTTGCCCGACGGTGACGGTGTCGGGGATCACGCGCGCCGTCACGCGCCCGAGCGTATCCATCGGCTGCTGCGCCTCGACACCGGGCACGAGTGCGGTCAGCATCACCGCCAGGGCGACTGCCCGTCGATCAGGCATGCCGGCGCGCACGGGGTCGGGCACGGCGAAAGAATTCCCGGAGCGGCTCGACGATTCCTTCGTTCGTACGCAGCACGATCGTCGTCACACCGCTGCGAGCAAACATCGCGCTGCGCTCCGCCTCGGCGGCACTCGCGGCAGCAGCGTACCGTGCCCGGAAGGCCGCATTGCCGGAATCGACTTCGATGCGTTCGCCGGTCTCGGGGTCGGACAACACCAGCACGCCCGCTGCCGGAAGGACATGTTCGGCCGGGTCGTCGATCGTGATGACCACGACTTCGTGCCGCGCGGCGAGGCGGCGCAGCGAACTTTCTGCCTGTGCATCACGAAAGTCGGAGATCACGAAAATGAGTGATCGATGTGACAGATGCCGTTGCGCCTGCTCACACGCCAGCGCGATGTCGGTCCGCCGGCCGACCGGTCGGAGCGACAACAGGTCGCGCAACAGCCGAAGGCCGTGGCGCCGTCCCTTGCGCGGTGGAACGGCGTGCTCCACCCGATCAGTGAACGCCACCACACCCACGCGATCGTTGTTGCGCAGTGCGGAGAGCGCCAGCACACCAGCCACTTCCAATGCGACATCATCCTTGAATCGGATACGCGTTCCAAAGTGCGACGATGCCGAACAATCGATCAGCAGCAGCACCGTCAACTCGCGCTCCTCGACGTACCGCTTCACATACGGCTTCTGCAGTCTCGCCGTGACGTTCCAGTCGATGCTGCGCACTTCGTCGCCAGGCTGGTACTCGCGCACTTCTGCGAACTCCATGCCCTGCCCCTTGTAGACGGACCGATAGTCGCCGGCGAAACGGGAATTGACGAGTCGGCGCATCCGCAGCTCGAGCCGACGCACCTGCTCGAGAATCTCGAGTGGCGCTGGCGCACCGAGGGCCTCGCTGGCGGTCGCAACCGGCGGTCGCACCGCCCGGGCGGCACGGCGCCACGGCAGGATCACGGCGCCGCCACCGCCGCCAGAATCCGGCGCACGATCTCGTCACTGGTGATGCTCTGCGCCTCGGCTTCGAACGTCGTCACCACCCGATGCCGCAGCACGTCAGGCGCGATCGCCTTCACGTCGTCAGGCAGCACGAAGGTGCGGCCTCGCAGGTACGCATGCGCGCGCGATGCCTGTGCCAGCGCAATGCTCGCGCGCGGCGAGGCACCGTACTCGATCAGGGGCGCCAGGGCCGCGAGTCCCGCCTCGGCGGGAACACGGGTGGCGTGCACCAGTTCGACGATGTAATCCATGATGCGTTCATCGAGATGCAAGGCCGCAATCTCCCGGCGGGCGGCAAGGATCGTCTGGGGCGTGGCTGCAACCGCGATCGGAATGTCTTCGCCAGACGACATCCGTCGCATGATCTCCTTCTCTTCCGCGCGCGTCGGGTACTCGACGCGCAGCTTCATCATGAACCGATCGACCTGCGCTTCGGGCAGCGGATACGTCCCCTCCTGCTCGATCGGATTCTGCGTTGCGAGGACGAGAAAGGGTTCGGCGAGCGGATACGTCGTGCCACCGATCGTCACCTGCCGCTCCTGCATCGCCTCGAGCAGCGCCGCCTGCACCTTGGCCGGCGCGCGATTGATTTCGTCGGCGAGCACGATGTTCGCGAAGATCGGACCACGCTTCGTACGGAACTCGCCCGAGGCCTGATCGAAGATCTGCGTGCCGACGACGTCCGCGGGAAGCAGGTCAGGCGTGAACTGAATGCGGCGGAACGTCGTGTGGATGGTCTCCGCCAGCGTGCGCACGGTGAGCGTCTTGGCCAGCCCTGGCACGCCCTCGAGCAACACGTGTCCGCCGGTCAAGAGTCCGATCAGCAGACGCTCGACCATCGCGTCCTGCCCCACGACCCGCCGCGCCACCTGCGTCAGAATCGCCTGCACCGCTGCCACGCCGGTCGGGGGCGTCGCGGGAAGTGGCACCGCCGTCATGCGCGCGTTCTCCAGCCTGAAAGTGAGGACCCGTGTCCAGTCTGCCCGCGCACCTACTTGCGCACGTCACCACGGATGGCCAACCCACGCAACTCGGTCTGCGTCAGTGCTCGCCACTTGCCACTGGCCAGATCGCCGAGCGCGACCGGACCGAACTTGACGCGCGTGAGTTTCTCGACGGACAAGCCGACCGCCTCACAGAGACGACGGACCTCCCGGTTTCGTCCCTCGTGCAGGGTCAGCGTCAGCAACCACCGGCTGCGTCCCAGCTTGTCCACGTTGGCTGCATCTACTAACACGAGGCCGTCATCGAGTTCCACGCCGGCCTGCAACTGGTCAAGCGCCGCCATGGCAGCTCCCTGCACGACGGCTTCATAGGTGCGTGACACCTCACGGCTGGGATGCGTGAGGACGTGCGCCGCCCGCCCGTCGCTCGTCATGACCAAGACCCCATCCGTCATGTAGTCGAGCCGACCGACGTAGGTGAGGCCAGGGACGTTCGGCACCAGATCAAAGACCGTGTCGCGCCCCTCAGGATCGGTGCGGGTGGTGACGACACCCGCGGGCTTGTTCAACACGAGCCAGGTGACCGTCTCCGACATCCGGACCCGCGTTCCATCGACCATGACCACGTCCTGCATCGGATCGACACTCGAGCCGAGCGTGGCCACCGTCGCATTGACCGTCACCTGCCCATTCGTGATCAGCGTCTCCGCCTGACGACGCGACGTCACACCCGCACGGGCGAGAAAGCGCTGCAGGCGCATCGTCTCGCGCGCGTCCTTCGGCGTCTTGACGACGGTCGGTACGAGAGGGGCTTCGGCGCGCGCGCCAGGGACCGGCTTCTTCCGCGGACTCCGCTTTCGCGGGTCCCGCGCTTCCGGTCCAAGCGGCGTACGGGTGCCCTTCGCCGGCGGCCGGCCCGGCGGCTGTACGCCGCGCGGCTTGGGCGGTGCCTTGCCGGTGCCGGTGCGTCGCGGCGGACGGCCGGTCACAGCGGCTGCGGCGAGGGCCGCAACGCAATCGCCAGCTCATCGGCACGTGGCAGTTCTTCCAGGTGCCGCAACGCGAACTGTTCGAGAAACAGCGACGTCGTCCCGTACAGCAACGGTCGCCCAAGTCCCTCGGCCCGGCCTACGACGTCGATCAGCGCGCGCTCCTGCAAAGATTTGAGAATCGAGCCCACGGCGACGCCGCGAATCTCTTCCACCTCGGTTCGCCCGATCGGCTGGCGGTACGCGATGATCGCGAGCGTCTCGAGGGCCGCCGCCGACAGCCGCTGCGGCCGTGCCGCGAGTTGCGCACGTTCGATCGCCTCCGTGTACTCCGCACGTGTCAGGATCTGCCAGCCACCACCAATTTCGGCCAGTTCGACGCCATGCCCGTCCACATCGTAGTGCTCGCGCAGCGTATCGAGCGCCGATGCGATCTCAGCCGGACTTACCTCCGGCGCAAGCGCACTCAGTTCGTCCGCGGGAATGGGTCGAGCGCTCGCAAAGAGCGCGGCTTCAAGCAGTTTCGCCAGTGGAATCATACTCTATCTCGACCGATGCAAAGGGGCGCGGCTGGGCGAGTCGCAACTCGCCCAGCTTCGCCAGTTCCAGCAATGCGAGCAGCATGGACAGGATCTGCCACGGCTCGGCATCGCGTGCCACCAACTCGCCCCAGCGCGCGTTGCGCCGTGTCACGATCAGACTCCGCACCAGTGAAATCGCACCGGCCACGTCGAGGGTCCGTGCAACGACGGTATGCACGGTGGGTTCCTTCGTGACCCGAAGAATGCGGTCGACCGCGGTCAGCAGTTCGCCAAGCGACAGCGACAGGGGTGCCAACGCGAGCTCGCCAGCTTCGGGGAGATACGCACGCGCAAACCGACTCCGACGCTCGTCACCACGCCGTTCGAGAATATCGACCACTTCGCGCATCTGCTGATACTCGAGCAGACGGCGCACGAGCTCTGCGCGCGGATCTTCCCACGTCTCCGCCTCTCCATGCCTCGGCAGGAGCATCTGCGCCTTGATCCGCAGCAGCCGCGCCGCCAACTCGAGATACTCGGCCGCGTCGTTCAGCGGCAGCACGCGGATCCGGAGCAGAAACTGCTTGGCGATACGTGCGATCGGAATGTCGTAGATGTCGACCTTTTCGTCGCGAATCAGCGACAGCAGCAAGTCGAGCGGCCCGGCGAACGCGGGCAGATCCACGAAAAAACCAACCGGGGTGACTGGCTCGGGCGCCGGCACGCGCAGCTCGTCCGGCTCCACACCCGGGGCTGGCGCTGAGCCGTCCATCGGCGCGCCGGCCATCGTTATCGTCTCGGTGCTCATGCCGAACAGCGCTCAGGCGCGGCGGAAACGCCGGCGCGCGCGCGGAGGCTTGAACGAGCGGCGAGGAAGGAGGGCACGCGGAACGGCTGGGGGCGACGGGGTGGCAGCAGCAACGCCGAGGTCCCGAGACGACGGGCCACCAGCATGAACGAGGAGCAGCATGGCAACCTAAGACTCCCACGGCTCCCGGCCAAGACAGCGGGAAAGATTGACACCCCGTCCCCTCCGCCTATCTTTCACGGTTCGTCCAACATGGGCGAATCGTGTTCATTTTCTGAATTGGAGTCTTCGGTGCCGAATATCGCCTCCGCGAAGAAGAATATGCGGAAGTCGCGTGCCGCTCAGGCACGCAATCGCGCGCAGCGTTCCGCGCTGCGCACCGCCCTCAAGAAGGCCAAGGTTGAGGGTGCGTCGGCCGAGGTGCGTGGTGTGGCTACCACGCTGCTTGATCGTGCAGCCCGCAAGGGACTGATCCACAAGAACGCCGCCGCTCGGCAGAAAAGCCGGATGGCCAAGCGCGCAAGCGCCGCTGCGGCCTGAACTGGCGCGGCTGTGTTCTCGAAACGCAAACGGGCGAACCAGTTGGTTCGCCCGTTTGCGTTTCCACTGGCGCAGCCTGTGGTGCGCTCTAGATGACGGCCAGTTCGCCGCCACACCGCTCGCAGTACCACTCCGTCGCATAATTCATCGTACCGCACTCGGCGCAGCGCAGCGTCTTGACCGAGTCGATTGGCTCCGTGATCGCCGCGACGAGTGCTGGCGCCGCGGCGGCAGGCTCATCAGGAACAATGCGAAGTACCGAGGATTCGATCGGACGCGCGGCAACGGCAGTCTGCGCCGATTGGTACTCGGCGCCATTCTCGGTCGGGATTGAACGTGGCGAGCTCCGCAGGAAGCCAAGGTCGTCCAGCTGCGTACGACGATCCATCAACTCCGGAGGCGGTGACGCCGGCGTCGGACGATAGATATTCGGGTTCAGCAGGACCGGCGCAGGCTCGGCAGTTGCAATCATTGCGGCAAGCGTGCCGACCGGTTCCAGCATCGCGGTCAGGATTGCCGGAGTCGGTGATTCATCACGCGACATGAACGCTGGCGCGACGACGTCGCCACCAAGCGCCCGAAGACGCTGCGCCGCTTCGGCGCTACCCGCGAGACTGCGCTGGACATTCGCGAGGTCCCCTGCGATCCCCTGTCGTTCGCTCTCCAGTCGCGCCAGCAGCGCTTCATGACCAATCCGCACCTGATCCCACTGCGCGCCGTCGTATTCGCCGACCATATGGCGAAGTTCGCCCTCAGCATGCTCATCGCGACACGCCTTCTCCTGGGCGGCAAGCGAGGCATCGCGCGCCTGATGTTCCGCGAGCGCCGATTCGAGGGCCGGCGTATGCGCAGTGAACGCGTGCAGCACGGTTCGCAAGCGACCCGTGTAGTCGGCGCGCACCTTCTCGAGCACATGCGAGGGCACGTCACTCTTACTGGCCAGTGCCGCGATCCAGCCTTCGAACTTCGATCGCTCGCCGAGCAGTGCACCAACTGCTTCGAGCGCGTTCGTCACGTCCGTCATTCCGTCGTCTCCTGGAGAGCGGCACCAGCTGCCGCATCGTCGCGCGCCCTGCGACGGGCCGCCCGCAGCGCCTCGCACGCTGCCGTCTCCAACGTAACCACTCCTCCGAGCTGTCGCGCCAGATGGATCATTCGCGCCCCGTGTTCCAGGCTCTCCATGGCGAACAGCGCCTCGTCGAGGGTGCGCCCGAGCGTCACCGCGCCGTGGTTGGCGAGGAGCACCGCATCGTGGGCCACGAAGTGGGGCGAGACCAGCCTGCCAAGCTCGTCTGTCCCGGGGTGCGCGTAACGCGCCAGCGCGACGGGACCGACGGTCAGCATCAGCTCAGCCAATACGCCGTCAGGGATCGACTCACCGACGAGCGCGAAGGCCGTTGCCGTGACCGGGTGAGCGTGCACGACCGCACCGACGTCTGGCCGCGCGCGGTACGCGCTCAGGTGCAATCCAAGTTCGCTCGAAGGCGCGTGCCGTCCGGCAACCCGCGCGCCGTCGAGCGAGACCTCGACCAGATCGTCCGGATCGAGCCACCCTTTCGCGAACCCGGCAGGCGTCACCAGCAGGCGGTCGGACGCAATGCGCACCGACACGTTGCCGTCCTGACCGGCAATCAGCCCTTTGGCCGAGAGCGCGTGACAGACACGGACCATCGCCTCCCGCGTCGCAAACGGGGCCTGCAGACGCGCGCCGCGGGGTGAGCTCGACGTCATCCCTGCGTCACGCGCTCGCGTCGCGCACATGCACCTGGCGCCCCCCCACGATGCAGCGCGCCACACGCCCAGTGAGCGTTGCACCGAGCCACGGTGAGTTGCGTCCCTTGCTGCGGAAGTCACCACCCTGCACCGTCCATGATGCACCAGCGTCGAGCACCGTCACGTCGGCAATCGCACCGCGGCGTAACGTCCCTCCGGGCAGGCCGAAGACACGGGCCGGCGCGCACGACAGTTTCTCGACCAGCTGTGAGAGCGAAATCGTTCCCGGCGTCACGAGCCAGGTCATGAGCACGGAGAGCGCCGTTTCGAGACCCACGATGCCATTGGGCGCATCGGAGAACTCTCGATTCTTCTCGTCGTTGTGATGCGGCGCATGATCCGTCGCGACACAGTCGATGGTGCCGTCCTTGAGTGCGGCCACGAGCGCGTCCACATCGCGTTGCGTCCGCAACGGCGGGTTCATTTTCGCATTCGTGTCATACTGGCGCACCCGTTCCTCGGTCAGCGTCAGATGATGCGGGCAGACCTCGGCGGTCACGGGAATTCCGCGCTCCTTGCCCCATCGAATCAGCTCGACACTCCCCCACGTGCTCATGTGGCAGAGGTGCACGCGCCCACCCGTGCGACGGGCGAGGAGGATGTCGCGGATCACCATGATCTCCTCACTCTCGGACGGAATGCCTTTCAATCCAAGCCGCGCACTGATCACGCCCTCGTTCATCACGCCGCCATGTGCGAGCGTGGGTTCCTCGCAGTGATCGGCCACTGGAATACCGAACGTTCGCGCATACTCGAGTGCCGTGCGCATCAGCTGTGCGCTGACGACGGGTCGGCCATCGTCGCTGACTGCCACCGCCCCCGCCGCGACCATTTCGCCCATTTCCGACAGCTGCACGCCGTTCATGCCGACGGAAATCGCGCCGATGGGATAGACACGCGACGAATTCGCCTTGGCGGCCTGGGCGAGAATGAACCCGACCGCGGCCTGATTGTCGGTCACCGGATCCGTGTTCGGCATCGCACACACCGCCGTGAAACCGCCGGCGGCGGCGGCACGGGCACCGGTGGCGATCGTTTCGACGTCCTCGCGGCCGGGTTCACGCAGATGACAATGCACATCGATGAAGCCCGGCGTGACATGCAGGCCGCGACAGTCGACGCGCACCGCATCATCAGGGCCGGCGATGGTGCCGCCGACCGAGGCCACCGCCCCATCGATGAGCAGCAGGTCGCCGACGCCATCGAGCCCGATCGATGGATCCAGGAGGTGGCCGCCGGTCAGCAGCAGGGGACGTGTCGTCATGCGCTCGTCATTCTCCCGCGGCCGATCCGGCCGCCGCCAGGTCGGGGCGACCGCCCCGCAACAGGTAGAGCACCGCCATCCGGATCGCCACACCATTCGTCACCTGATCCAGAATCAGGCTATGCGGTCCGTCGGCAACGTCAGAATCGATCTCCACGCCGCGATTCATCGGGCCTGGATGCAGAATCAGCAGGTCACGCGGTGCGCGCTCGAGACGCTCCCGCGTCACACCGAAGACACGATTGTACTCACGCAACGACGGGATGTACCCCGCCGTCATGCGCTCGAGCTGCAACCGCAGGATGTTCAACGCATCAGCCCATTCGACCGCGGCTTCAATACGATCGAACACCGTCACGCCGAGGGCCTCCTCGGCGCCGTTCGGCAGCAGCGAGCGCGGGCCGCAGACCGCGACCTCGGCCCCGAGCTTGCGCAGGCCGTGAATGTTGGATCGTGCCACGCGACTGTGGAGCACGTCTCCACAGAGACAGACACGCTTGCCCTCCAGCGAGCCCCATCGGTCGCGAAGCGTCAGCAGATCGAGCAACCCCTGCGTCGGGTGTTCGTGCGTCCCGTCGCCGGCGTTGATCACGTTCGATTCGATCCGCTCAGCCAGAAACCGCGCGGCACCGCTGGCCTGATGGCGAATGACCACCATGTCGATCTTCATTGCCTCGAGATTGCGCGCAGTATCGACCAGCGTTTCGCCCTTGCTCACCGACGAATTTCCGATGGCAACATTGACCGCATCGGCCGACATGCGCTTCTCGGCAAACTCGAAGCTGACGCGGGTGCGTGTCGAGGCCTCGAAGAACAGGTTCACGATCGTCGCGCCGCGCATCGTCGGCACCTTCTTGATCGCACGAAGGCTGATCGCCTTCAGCGGTTCTGCGGTATCGAGAATGGCAGTGATCTGCGCGGCACTCAACGATTCGAGGTCGAGCAGATCCTTGCCGAGTCCCGTCATGCGCCGCGCGACCGGGCCGGGCTCACGACCACGGTGTCGTCGCCATCGAGCTCCGCGACCCGAACGTCGACCTGAGAGCCAACCGGCACCGTGACGACCTTGCCGATCACATCGGCGCGAATCGGTAGCTCTTGGCCGCCACGATCGATCAGGACCGCCAGCAGAATTCTCGCCGGCCTGCCGAAGTCCGCCAGCTCATCGAGTGCCGCGCGGACCGTCCGCCCGGTGTAGAGAACATCATCGACGATCACGACCTGCTTGCCATCGATGTCCACCGGCAGTTCCGTCGCGCCAACCAACGGACGGGGCCCGACGGTCTGCAAGTCATCGCGATAGAGCGTGATGTCGAGTGCCCCGCGAGGCACCGGCCTTTTTTCGCGTTCTTCGATCAGCGACGCGAGCCGCGCTGCCAGCTGCACTCCGCGACGCTGTATGCCGACCAGCACCAGCGACTCGGTGCCGGCGGTGCGCTCGACGATTTCGTCTGCCATGCGTCGCAACGTGCGCTCACAGGCTCGCGCGTCCAGGATCGTGTGTGAGGATGTCATCAGCGAGCAATATGCCAACCGGCGGGCCGGAACTGAAGCCGCGACCGTCAGCGCCCTGCGCGCGCGGCCCGCGCCACGAGCATCGCCCCGGGATCGTCGGTCATGATCCCCGTGACGCCAGCATCCCACAGCCGATTGGCGTCGGCCTCGTCGTTCACCGTCCAGACGTGCACGGGCACGCCGATCGCCCTCCCCCACGCAGCAAAACGTGCGATCGGGAGCGTCAGCCCCGACGACACCTCCGGGATGCACATCGCCGCAAATGGCACTCGCCGCGGTGCGATCCGGGTGATTCCACGGAGCATCATGGCGATCATGTCACGCCGTGACGCTCCGCTCGGAATGTCGGCGGCGCGCACGACACGCATCGCACCGTCGAGGAAGCTCCCGACGACGGCCCGCCCCGTTGCCCCGTGCGACCGAAGTGCCTCGATCACGGCTGGTGCCCCATCGACCGTTTTGCATTCGATGATCACGGGGATCGTTCGCGTCAGATCGAGGACCTCGTCGAGCATCGGGATCGGCGTGCGACGCGTCGGGCGAAAGTCGCCGTCGAAACATGCCGCCGCATCCAGGCGTCGGAGCGCACCGATGCTCGAGTGCTCGATCAGCAGGTGCTCACCGCACGTCCGCTGCGTACTGGCGTCGTGGTGCACCACCGCAACTCCGTCGCCGGTGACACGCACGTCGAATTCGACCGCGTCGACACCGAGATCGAGGGCGTGCTGGAATGCCGGCAGCGTGTTCTCCGGCCGTACGCCTGCCGCGCCGCGATGTCCAAT
>Ga0163144_10019635_pt1 | contig 13580 bp, 5 predicted proteins | sample OliLak19BULKMAT1_FD_123175 | JGI IMG/M metagenome (GOLD analysis project Ga0163144, IMG submission 123175) | Freshwater microbial mat bacterial communities from Lake Vanda, McMurdo Dry Valleys, Antarctica - Oligotrophic Lake LV.19.BULKMAT1 | ecosystem: Environmental > Aquatic > Freshwater > Lake... | reverse complement strand
TCCCGAACATGGCAGATAAAGGCTATGCGTTTGCCCGTTTGGTAGGCTTGCTGGTGGTGGGCTATCTGGCGTGGTTCTTTGCTAGTGTTAAAGTGCCGTTGTGGTCACAATCGGGCGTGTTACTGTGTTTGGTTGGTGTTCTGGCAATTAGTGTGCCGTTGGCATGGCGCAAACGTGAAGCCATGCGCGACTTTTTGAAAGAAAACGGGCGTTTACTCTTAACAATAGAGGCTATCGGTTTGGGCTTGTATGTGGCGTTTGTGCTAGTACGCCTAAGCAACCCTGATATGTGGCACGACTTTAAGGGTGGCGAGAAGCCGATGGACTTTGGTTACTTTAACTCGGTTTTGCGGGCAACTACGTTTCCTCCGCCCGACCCTTGGTTTAGTGGAGGATACGTTAATTACTACTATTGGGGCTTTGTGTTGATGGGGTCGCCGGTGCTATTGCTTAAATTAGTGCCTGCGTTTGCCTATAATCTCATCATCCCCACGCTATTCTCAATGACGGGCATCGGCGCGTTTGGCGTGGCGTTTAATGTGGTGGCACATTGGCGTAACCGCACCCCCAAAGAGGACGAAATCTCTCGTAAGCCAAACCCCTATTGGGCAGGCGTGATGGCGTTGGTGCTGTGCGTTGTTTTGGGCAACCTAGATACTGTGCGTGTTTTAGGCAATGGTTTGGCGCAATTAGGGGGCTATAGCCAGCCATCAGGCGTTGAACAATGGTTGCTCTCACAAGTGCCACAGCCCCCCACAGAAGCCGATGTGATTGCCACACAATCTCGCGCGCGCGCCTCGTTTGTCACAGACCGCATCCTATACGAAGTGAACCATTCGGTGTCATTGTGGACGAGCTTGGTGCGTGGTGCGGGGCTTGCGCTCTCTGGAAGCCCCTTGCCCATCGGCACAGACCGATGGTATTGGGGACCCTCACGGGTACTGGCAGAAACACTGGGTGTAGAGGGCAACGCCATCACAGAGATGCCGTACTTTACGTTTATCTATGGCGATTTACACGCCCACATGATTAACTTGCCTGTGTTGCTTTTTGTGCTGTTATTTGTGTTCAACGAGATTGTTCAGGCAAGGCGCGATGAACGTACAACCAGCGCGTTGATAGGCGCAATTTTGCTAGGGGCGTTAGCCGTTGGCATGATACGCGCCATTAACACATGGGATTTCCCTGCGTTTATCCTGTTTGCTGTCATTGGCTTGGGCTATGCGTGGTGGCTTCGCTATGAGCGTCTTTCGATAGAATCGGTGCGATTTATGGGGCTAAGCGTGGGTGGGTTTGTGGTGGCGTGCTTTGCGTTTGCCTTGCCCTATACCACATGGTACGCCGCCACTTATGGCAGTGTGGAGCTATGGCGCGGTGGTAAAACGCCCTTGTGGGCATACTTTGATATTCACGGCGTGTTCTTAACGCTCTTAGTGGCGTTATTATGTATTGAAACGGCACGCTGGCTACGAAGCGTTAAAGTAAAGGCGTTACGCGGTACAGGCAATATGATGGTTGTGGTGGCGTTCTTAGCAGGCTTTGGCTTGCTGATGGTGCTAGTGGCAACCATTAGCTCTTACCAAGTGGCATTGATTGTTGTGCCGTTGCTGGTGTGGATTGGCATCTTGTTCTTCCGTCCTACCCAAAGCCTTGCCATGCAATTTGTTTTGGTGATTGCGGGCTTGGCATTGTCCATGACGCTAGGCGTAGAAATTATTGTGCTGGGCGGTGACATTGGACGACAAAACACGGTATTCAAGTTCTATATGCAGGCTTGGGTGCTGTTTGCGGTGGTGGGTGGCGTGGCTTGGGCGGTGATATTGCGTGCCAGTGAAGAATGGACACCGCGCTTAATGACCTTGTGGTATGTGCCAATCTTTATCTTGCTGTTTATTGCCGCCATGTTCCCCGTTATGTCTACACGGGCGCGGATGTTTGACCGTATGTCCCCGAACACGCCAATAACGTTGGATGGGCGCGAATATATGAAAACGTCCACCCACGCCCTGCACTATAGCAACCCGTTGGGCTTTGTCGATTTAAGCATTGATTATGGTATTGTGCGCTGGCTACAACAAAACGTGCAAGGCACACCCTACATCCTAGAAGGGCGTAATGCTGCCAGTGAATACACGCTAACAGCGCGGATTGCCGTTAATACGGGCTTGCCAACGGTGTTGGGTTGGCGATTCCATCAAACACAACAACGCACCTTTGACCCATTGCCAAGATGGGTTGACCAACGCGAACTAAACGTGAAGTATGCGTACAATACAGCGGATATCACAGGTACTGTGAGGATTTTGCGCCACTACGATGTATCTTATGTGATTGTCGCTGATTTAGAGCGCACGTTTGGCACACCCGAAGGCATCGCCAAGTTTGATACAATGACCGAACTGGGCTTGCTGAAGCGCGTTTATGAAGAAAATAACGGGTTCATCTATGAAGTGGATAAACCCGCACTAGAAGCCTATTTACTGGCAAACTAAGAAGGGCAGTTCAGCGTGCTTGGAGAGTGGTTTTTAAGAGAAGGTGGCATTGTCATTCAGTGGTGGTTGGTCGTTACGCTAATGGGCTTAACGGCGTTGCCCCTGTGTGTGCGCTTGCTAAAGGGCTTGCCCGATAAAGGCTATGGACTATCGCGGAGTGTGGGATTGTTGCTGATTGCCTTTGTGTTTTGGATGCTTACGGTGATGGGCTTTACGCCAAACACCATCGGCAGCATGCTCTTGGCGTGGCTCATTGTGCTAGTGACGGGGCTGGTCGCGTATTTTAGCGGTGAGCGCATCGACTGGAAAGCCTACTGGCGTGAGAATCGGCGCGTGGTACTTGTCACAGAAGTGCTGTTTGTGGTGCTATTGTTTTCTTGGGCAATCTTTAGAGCGTACCAAAACGACACGGCGACCACAGAAAAACCGATGGACTTAATGTTCATGAGTAGCATTATGCGTACCGAAGCCTTTCCCCCACAAGATGCGTGGATGTCGGGCTATGCGATTAGTTACTATCACTTTGGCTATCTAATGGCTGCGATGCTAGGCAAATTGACGGGCGTAAGCAGTGGCATCACGTTTGGCATGACGCTGGCACTGTGGTTCGCGCTGTCGGGCGTTAATGCGTTTAGTGTGGGGTACGGGGTCGTGCGTGCGCGGGCAAAACAAGCTGACACGCCCGAATTTGCGCCCTTACCCAGCAAAAGTGCCAGTATCATCGTGGGCTTGTTGGCGGCTTTTATGCTGGTATGGATGAGCAATTGGCAACCTTTACTCATCGAAGCCCCTTATCAGGCGGGCTATGGGGACGCAGGCTATTATGAATATTGGGGTGTGCAAGACCGCACCACACCGCCTGCTGTTTCGCCCAATTCCGAAGCGTTGATTAACCCGTCCAGCTGGTCTTATTGGTGGTGGTTTAGGGCAAGTCGTGTTTTAACTGACTATCGCCTAGACGGAACGCCGATAGGGATTCAGCCCATTGATGAGTTTCCAAACTTCAGCTTTTTGCTAGGGGATACGCATCCGCATGTTTTAGCGTTGCCGTTTGGCATGATGGCGTTGGGGCTTGCGCTGAATATGCTTTTGGTGGGGCGTAATCCGCGCTGGTGGGAATTGCTGTTTTACGCCATCACCATCGGAAGCCTTATCTTCTTAAACACATGGGATATTTTAGCCTCATGGGGGGCGTTTATTGGCGCAGATGCCTTACGGCGCATTATTCGCAGTCGGGGCGCGTTTACCCTGTCGGATATGGCGGGCGTTGCTACAACAGCGTTTGCGTTTGCGGTTACGGCGTTGGTGGCGTACTCACCCTTTTTGTATAGTTTTAGGTCACAGGCGGCGGGCATTGTGCCTAATGCGCTGTATCCTACCTATTTTCCACAGTTCTTCCTGATGTTTGCGCCGTTTCTTTTGCTTTTGGGGGCGTTCGTCATGCTGGAAGGATGGCGTGGTCGCCGTGAAGGACGCATGAATTGGGGCATTGCGTGGGGCGGTGTGGGCGTGGTGCTATTCATGCTTTTGGTCATTATGCTGTTTGGCATGGTGGTTTATAATAGCGATCCCAACTTACAAGGGGGCGCACAGGGCTTTGTGAACGCGCTTGGTGGATGGCAAAGTGCTATTGGGCTTTGGATAGAACGGCGTATTACGTACTTGCCCACCACGTTACTCTTGGTATTGGTGATGGTGGTTGTGGTGGCGCGTTTGTTTGCAAAGCCTAGCGCAAATGCCGATTTGGATGCAAATGAACCCATGCCTTACGCCACCCCCAACGGCTTTATTCTGCTTTTGGTGGCTATTGGCGCAACGCTGGCACTGATTCCTGAATTTTTATACCTGCGTGATAACTTTGATACCCGCATCAACACCATCTTTAAGTTTTACTATCAAATATGGGGCTTGTGGAGCATTGCCGGGGCGTATGCCGTGTATGTGCTATGCGTGGATATGGGGGCGCGGGTGCTTTCCAACCCTAGCCTTAGCACAGATGGCGAACTCCTCGTATTTAGCGAAAAGCCCAAAGGGGCATTTGTGGGGGATGGGCGTGTCTTGCGCTATGTTGCTTTGGGGATGACGGTTTTTATTGTCATATCGGGCGCGTTGTATGGCGTGTTTGGGGTGTATAGCCGTGCGATAACCGAAGGGCGACGTGCTGGTGAAACTCTAACGCTAGACGGCACACAAGGCATGACCCTAACACGCGATGATTATGCGGTGGTGCAGTGCCTTGATGCGTTTGTGGGCAACCAGCAAACGGTGGTTGCGGAAGCGGTTCGTGATGCGTATGCGTCTCATTATGGGCGTGTGGGCAGTATTACGGGCATCCCGATTGTGATAGGATGGGAAAACCACCAACGCCAATGGCGTGGCGCAACCTATAACGCGACTGCCGGCACGCGCACCGCCGACTTAGAAACTTTGTATAATACGCTTCGTTGGGAACTTGCCGTAGAGATACTCCAAAAGTACAACATTGGATATATCATGATGGGGCAAACGGAACGGAATCAATACCAAGTAACAGGCGAAGATAAGTTTATCGACCACCTAGAAGTGATTTGCGAGTCGGGCAGTTCGCGCGTGTATCGCGTGGGCGCGGATATTGCCAAAGACTTGCCCCTTAATCAGTAAATTTTGAAGGATTTGCGATGCAAGCCATCATGACAAACGACACACCCCAAGATGTAGCAATGCCCCAACAGGGGCTACCGCACATCAGAATAGAAACGATTGCCATTATTTTTGTGGTGCTGCTGGCAGTCGTGCTACGCCTAGCCGAGCTAGACACGGTGGCAATGAGTGAAAACGAAGCCAACCAAGCCCTTAGCGCATGGATGCTAGTTTCGCCTAGTGCGCCTGCTTTTGACGTTGCGCCATCCAGTAGCCCACTGACGTTTTGGGGGCAGGTCTTTGGCTTAAGCGCGTTTCAGCGCGGTGAACTGGGCGCACGCCTTTTTAGCCTTGTAGTGGGCATTGGGCTTGTGCTGTCGCCCTTGCTGTTCCGCGCTCAAATTGGCATGGTCAGCGCATTTTTATGGGTACTGATGCTGGCAATTTCGCCCGTTGCCATGGGCGCAAGCCGTACCAGTGACCCTAGCCAATGGGTGGCTTTGTCCTCGTTGTTGCTTTTGTGGGCAAGCTGGCAATATTGGCAATCACGGTCGGGCTATCACGCGATTTTAATTGCCGTTGGTGGGGCAGGATTGCTCTTTTTAAGTGGGGGCAGTGGACTCATTTTTGCGCTTATTTTGGTGGGCGCGTTTTATGCTTCGCTGTGGTGGACATCCCTTAACGCTCCCCAAGACTTTGATGTGCCTGCCGAAGACGTTCTGCAACAAGTAGGCAGTACACTTCGTGGCTATCCTTATGCGCTTGGCTTTGGGGTGATGGTCGGGGCGGTGATGTTGGTGGCAACTGGTTTCATGCTTTATCCTGCGGGTTTGGGCATGGTGGGGCAAGGGTTATCAGAGGCTATCACGCGTATTTGGCAACCGTATTCTCCCACCATACCGCCGTTGTATCCCCTCATTGTGTTGTTTATATATGAAGGCACGTTTGTGGTGCTGGCGTTGGCGGGCTACATGTTCTTAGCCAATAACGGCAAGAACACCCTACAAGACCGTTTTGCCCTGACTGTGGGCATTATGAGCGCGTTTGTTTTATTATTTTATCGTGGGGCAAGCCCCGCCTATGCGCTATGGATTTTGCTTCCTGTGGGCTGGTTGGTGGCACGCGCCGTCAATGAACTTTTGAATGATAGAACCTTCTTGTTCTATTGGGACTTGGTGGGCGAAGGGGATAGCGTTACCACAGAGCGTTTTGGCTGGGTGAAATGGTTGCTGGGGACGTTGTTTTTAACGTTGCTGGTGGCAATTAGCTTTCATTTGCAAGCTGTAGGGCGTGGCTTGGTCACGATACCCCCAACAACCGTATTGGGCGATGCCATTAGTCGCGCCTTTACAGAACCCGCGCTTTGGAGCTTTAGGTTAAGTTTTGTGTGGGTGTTACTCCTTAGCCTCTTTACGGTGGTGGGTGCGTTATTGGTAGCCAGCATTTGGGGCAATCGCATTACCCTTCAGGGGCTTGGTGTGGGCTTGTTTGTGTTTGCGCTTATTTCGGGGCTTGGGGGTGGCTTTAACGCCATTGTAACCCAAGCGGATAAATCCACACAAATTTGGCACAGTGCCACCGTCTCGCGGGATGCGATGCTCTTACGCCAGACGTTGCTAGAAGTGGCGCAACGTGACACTAAGGGCTTTCCTGATATTCCTGTAACCGTTCTACTAGATGAAACCACAGGACTAACGCCTAACGGTGTTACGGCTTGGATTTTGCGTGACTTTAAGAATGCGCGTTTTGTTCCGACATTGGCGGATGCTTCCCGTGACCAAATCGTCATCATGCCCGAAGCTATGGCGGATGAGGTAGACTTGGGCGGAAGCTATGTGGGGCAAGCATTTACACTAAGCGATAATTGGTCATTAACCAGCTTAGAAGCCAAAGATTGGCTAGGGTGGTTGGCACAACGGCGGGCAAACGTGCCAGTGCGCTCTTTAAGTGTGGTGGTATTATGGTTACGTATTGATGTCTATGATGCCTTGCCCATTGAGCAACGCCAACAATAAGGCTTTTGTAAGGGTGTTGTGTATATAATGCCAGAATACACCCCACAGCGTGAAGAAAGGCGCACATGAACGACCCACACGACCCAACCGAATATACCAGTGAAGAAACACTGTGCTGGATACGTGAGGCGTTAAACGGCGACCAAGTGGCGTTCTCTAGGCTTTATGAACGTTATATGGGGGGCTTATATCGCCTGTGCTATAGCTTGCTATTGCACCAACAAGATGCCGAAGATGTGGCACAAGAAGCGTTTGTGTATGCGTTTAAGAATTTGCCACGCTACGATAGCACAAAGTCGGCGTTTAAGACGTGGCTTTATACCATTGCCGTGAGCCGTTGCCGTAATACGTACCGTAAAAAGCACTTGCCGTCGATTGATATTACACGGTTGCTCCAAATTCGCCTTTTTGCGCCTAGCCAAGACATGCCCGAAGCACAAATGGCGCACCAAAGCGCCCGTGAAGCCATTACCGTCGCACTAGCCCAATTGTCGCCAAACTTGCGTGAAGCCGTTGTGCTACGTTATGGGCATGCGTTGGCGTATCGTGAAATTGCCGATATTATGGGATGCCCTCAAAAGACCGCCGAAAGCAGGGTAAGGCTGGCACACAAACAGCTTTATCATTTGTTGCAGGGCGTGGGGCAGGGGCTACTAGAAGAACTCATTAGGATATAGCGTTGTATTGTTTTCTGCATAAAAAAGGGTTTTAGCCAGATGTTGAAATGCCGTTACACACAAGCCCGCATTAACGTCTATTTACGGCGTGAACTGCCCGAAGCGCAACGCCGTTACATTGCTCGTCACTTGAACGACTGTGAAGCGTGCCGAGCGCACGTGAGCCGACAGCGGGATCTATCGCATGAGCTAGAGCGTGTGTTGCCCACGTTTGGCGCACCACCCAAGCCACGCCTAGAAACCATGTGGCAAAATATTCAATCACAAATTGCCCACCCCAAGCCCAAGCCCCTTCTTTCGGGGTGGCATCAGGCGGTGGCAGGTGGGCTGGTGGTTTTGGGGCTGGGGTTTGTCTTTTTAAGTGTCAACCCATTAGATGCCAACCCTCCCACGCCACCAATCCCTGCCATTAATGTGGTGGCATCTACGCCTACGGCACAGGCGCAAACCCGCGCTGTTGTCTATGTGGCGTTGGCATCAGGAACGCAACCTGTTCAAAATAACACGGTTTCTCTATTACAAAACACCCCCGACCCAACCTTGTCGGGAAAATAGGGGTTATCAATAACACAAGAGGATTTAACGTATTATGGCTTTTCAAAACGTACATTCAGAAGAAAACCAAGTGAATACCTTCCTTAACGGGCGCGTCAGAGTTAATTGGCTCGTGATTGCCTATGTGGTCATTTTTGCGCTGGCTGTCTTTACGCGCTTCTATGATTTAGGCTCACGGGTGATGAGCCACGATGAAAGCCTGCACACGCGCTTCTCTTATAACCTGTACAACGAAGGCGACTTTAGGCACACCCCCCTAATGCATGGGCCCATTTTGTTCCATGCAACCGCGTTCTTCTACTCGATATTTGGTGACAGTGACTTTTCGGCACGCATTTATACTGCATTGGTGGGCGTGCTGATGGTGATGTCACCGTTGCTCTTTAGGCGATGGTTGGGCAAGTGGGGAACGCTGATAGCAACGGTTCTTATGCTCATCTCGCCCCTTGTCATGTACTATAACCGCTACATCCGAGAGGACACGCCCGCCATCATGGCGGGCATCCTAATGATGTGGGCTATTTTAATGTACTTAAGTGGGCCCGAAAACCAGCGTCGCAGGGCGCATTGGTTGTACATTTTGGGCGCAGCCATGATTTGGAACTTGGGGACAAAAGAAACCGCCTTCATGTACATTGCCATCATCGGCATGTTTTTGGCTATCTATTGGTTTGTGCGGATGGCGCAGTTTAGCTTTGGCGTGGCAGGCAAGCCCATTTACGAAGTCATCACGATGGGTATTATGCTGGGCGGTGTCCTCACGTTGGGTATGTACATCATCCTAGATATTATCAATTTTGACTTGCTCCCGAACTCAAACTCGGTTACGTTTGGCATGTTGCCTGTCGGCTCACAACAAACGCTATGGCTATGGACATTGCTTGCCATTGGCGCGGTGTTCTCGGTGGCATTAGGGACGCTATTTTGGTCACAACGGGGGCGCGTGAATCGCCATAGCTTAGGGATTTTGTTCCTAACGTTTGGCATCATGATGGCAACGGCGTTTGTGATGGTTGTAGTGGAAGAAGTCTCTCATACTGCACCCTCTAGCGCAGAATTGCCTGTGTCACCCAGTGAACCTGGCACTGAAGGCGAAACCACATTGATTGCCTCGTCATTGCGCTGGACACCCATGATTTTAACGTGGGTATTAAGCATTGCGGGCTGTGTGCTGTTTGGGCGCAGAAGCATCATCATTCCATTCTCAGGGTTGCTAGGGCGCAGAAGCCAAAAAAAGAGCAAGTCCGATGACGAAGATGCAACAGACGAAGAAGCATCTGCATATGAAGAACCCCAACCCGCGCAAGACCCCAATCGTGTGTGGCGGTATTTGCGCCACTTCCCTGAATTTGATGTAATGGTGATTATTGGGACGCTCATTTTGCCGTGGGCAACGGCACTCATCCCTTATGTGATGCGTGGCACGCCCACCGACTTTACCAATATCGCTAATGGCTTGCCCGTGTTCCTTTACAATTTCATCGACTATGTGCCAGAGATGAACACCGCCGAGCAAATCGGGCAGTTCTGGCTTCATATGTTGGCGTGGCTTCCGCTAATGGCAACGTCCATTATCATTGGCTTGTCGTGGAATTGGAAACGCTGGCTAGTGACGGTAGGCATTTTCTATGTCATCTTCGTGTTCTTCTTTACAAGTATGTTCACCAATATGCAGGGACTTGGCACAGGCATGATTTACAGCCTTGGCTATTGGCTAGAACAGCAAGGTGTACGGCGCGGTAGCCAACCCCAATATTACTACCTGCTCATTGTGATGCCGATATACGAATTTTTGCCTGTGATTGGTGCAGTTTTAAGCATGATTACGGGCTTGCTGTTCTTTTGGCGCAAGCGTGACCGTGAAGCCACCATTGCCCAAGAACTGCGTGTTGGGGTTGCCCAACAAGAAATGATGGCACAACAAAAGGTTATGGAAAACGAAGGCGGGTTCCCTTTAGAAGAAGCCGAAGACGTAACCGATGCTTCTATGGTGATGATTAGTGGCGCAGAAGCCACTGACGAACCACGCAAAAAGCTAAAGCGTGAAGATCTACCGGCAATGGAAGCAGAACTTGAACGGCTTAACTTGCTGAATGAAGTACCTTTCTTGATTTTTTGGGCGTGGTTGGGCGTGTTTAACCTCATCATCTTTAGCCTTGCAGGTGAAAAGATGCCTTGGCTGGCAACGCACCTCACGTTCCCCCTCATCTTCTTAACGGGCTGGTTCTTGGGGCATATTGTAAACCGTATTGACCTCCCCACATTTAGAACACAGGGCTGGATTGGCTTGGCGATTGCGCCCATTTTTATTGTGACACTGGTACAGGTGTTTGGCACGCCGATTGCGGGCAACGCACCGTTTGCAGGCTTGTCTACCGCCCAACTGCGTGACACACACAACTTCTTAGGGAGTTTGGGCGCACTCATCGGTGCAACAGTGGCGTTGGTATGGGTGGTGCGCCGTGTGGGTGGGGTGCATGTGCGCCAGCTCTTGACGGTGGCGGTCTTCATCATTTTGGGAGGCATCACCTTTAGAGCCGCGTGGATGGCTTCGTTTGTGAATTATGATTATGCCAATGAATTTTTGGTATATGCCCACAGTGCGCCTGCCGTTAAGGATGTGCTAGACCAAATTGAGGAACTGAGCTATCGCACCACAGACGGGCTAGACCTGCGCTTTGCATATGATAACGAAGTGTCTTGGCCCTATAGCTGGTACTTTAGAGACTTTAGAAATGCCGTGTTTGTGGGGTCTAACCCCACCGTGCAAAACCTAGACAATGCGCTGATTGTGGTAGTGGGTCCCTCTAACAAGGCAAAAGTGGAGCCAATTTTGGAAGACCGCTATCAAATGTTCCAGCACATTCGCATGTGGTGGCCCATGCAAGATTACTTTAACGTGACCGTAGACCGTCTGAACAACTTGCTTGACTTCTCGGCAAGTAATGTGCAAGCAGCCAGTATGCGTAAGGGTATCTTTGACATTTGGTGGAACAGAGATTACACCGAATACGGCACTGCCGTTACCAAGGACTACAGCCTTACAAAGTGGCCCGTTCAGGAATCTATGTATGTGTTTGTGCGTAAAGACTTTGCTGCCCAAATTTGGGAATATGGGGCGGGTGATGGCAGCGTAGCAAACCCGCTAGAGAACCTTGCGCCTAACCAGTGCGTGTCTAACTGGCAAAATCTAACCCCTGTCCAGATTATCACTGCCGATACACCCATGAATCGCCCCTTAGGGATGACGTTTGATGCAGACGGTAATCTATATGTGGCAGAAGAATTTACCTATCGTGTGTCTGTATTCGACCCACAAGGCAATTACCTAAGAAGCATTGGCGTGCAAGGCACAGGCAACGATGGGGTTCAGTTTAATCGCCCCAATGCCGTAGAAATTGCGCCCGATGGCACACTATATGTAGTGGATACGTGGAACTTCCGCGTGCAACAATTATCAGAAAGTGGTGAAAGCGTGCTGTCACGCTGGGGAACCAGTGGCACATATGGTTTTAACGCACCCTCGCAACCTGACGATGGTTTCTGGGGTCCTCGTGACATTGCCATTAGCCCAGATGGACGCATTTACATTGCAGACACGGGCAATAAGCGCGTGCGTGTATATCGCCCTGATGAAAACGGCGTTCCCACATGGCTATATGATATTGGTACGGGGGGTAGTGGCGCAGGGCAATTGGATGAACCCAATGGCTTAGCTATTCATCCAGAAGACGGACGCTTGTTTGTGGCGGATACGTGGAATCGGCGTGTGTCTGTGTTTACCACAGAAGGCGTATTCCTAACGAGCTTTAACGTGCGTGCGTGGTATCAGCCCACCAGTGGCAACTTGCCTTATCTGGCATTAGATGCTGCCCGCGACTTGCTGTATATCACAGACCCCGACGGCGGGCGCGTGTTAGTCTACAACACCAGTGGAGAATGTGTGGGTGCGTTTGGGGGTGTGGGCGATAACCCCGCCATTACAAGCCAATTCAAACTGGCGAGTGGTATTGTGGTAGACAAAGATGGCTTTGTTTATGTGTCGGATTCGGGGAATAATCGGGTTGTAAAGTTCGACCCGTTCCCGTCATCGATTACACCCATCATTGTGCCAGACGGAGAATAAACTTGACATTGCAAGCCTGCGCGTGCTAAAATGAGGGCAGTTTGAAGGACGTTTCGAGAAGTGGGTAACCCCCACTTTTCGTTTTATAAGCCCCCTTCGGAGAATTCCAACATGCCAAGCAGTGAACTACAACTTGCATTTAATGAAATCGCTTCGGTTCGTTCGTTACCCCCAGAACTGATTATTGACGCACTTCAAAGCGCGTTGGTGTCGGCTTTTCGTAAGTTTAGTGGGGCAAGTACCGCACAAGCCATTCGAGCACAAATAGAGCCTTCTACTGGGCGTGTGAGCATCTTCGTAGAGAAAGAAGTGGTGGAGGACATTTTTAGTCCACCTACAGAAGTCCTCCTAGAAAAGGCACGGTACTATCATCCTGAGTGCGAAATTGGCGACATGGTGATGGTTAAAGAAGAAGGTACCGCGAAGGGCTTTGGGCGCATTGCAGCACAAACGGCTAAGCAAGTTATCTTGCAAAAGATTCGTGAAGCAGAACGTACTACCCTTTACAACGAATTTATAGAGCGCGAAGGCGACCTTTTGAACGCAACCGTTCAAAGCTTGTCGCCGAATATGGTCACGCTAAGTTTGGGGCGTGCCGAAGCGGTATTGCCTCGTAACCAACAAATCCCCGGTGAACGCTATCGCCAACACGATAAATTGCGCGTTTATGTGCTAGAAGTAAAATCTGGTAGCAAGGGACCCCAAATTATCTGTTCTCGTAGTCACCGTGATATGCTCCGACGTTTGTTAGAGTACGAAGTTCCTGAAATCTATAACAAACAAGTAGAAATCAAGAACATCGCACGCGAAGCAGGACAACGCTCTAAAGTGGCTGTTGCAGCTCTCCAAGAAGGCATCGACCCTGTTGGGGCTTGCGTAGGCATGAAGGGCATCCGTATTCAGAACATTGTAAAAGAACTTCATGATGAACGCATTGACATCATCGAATGGACACCTTCTTCTGAACAATTTATCTTAAACGCACTTAGCCCTGCGCGGGTAACGGGTGTTTATCTTGAAGATGACCTCGCCACAGGGCGTACTGCGGTGGTGATTGTGCCAGATGACCAGCTTTCTTTGGCAATTGGCAAAGAGG